>SKEU01000025.1_pt1 | contig 171838 bp, 133 predicted proteins | sample 4819571 | NCBI WGS metagenome assembly SKEU01 (sample SAMN11008801, study PRJNA524170) | human gut metagenome | biome: Human fecal sample; material: Feces; isolation source: fecal sample from pouch patient p8, p16 | host: Homo sapiens | place: Israel: Tel-Aviv | collected 2015-06-23
CGCTTTATGGGGTAAGGGGATTTTGTGTCTGCGACATTTCTGTTGTGTAAGAAATATGTACAATAAAATGAATTTTGTCGTTTTGCAAGCAAAATCCCACTAAACCCTATAGATTGCGGATTTGAGGAAGTGTTGAAAAATTAAAATTATTTATCCTTTTTAACAATATATCTTTGTTTGCCTAGAAATATCTTTTTAAATTTTGACGCTACAAAGATAGCGTGATTTTTCTGACATATCCAAATCCTGAGCAACTTTTTGTTGCTCAGGTCTTTAGATTTTTTCTTCTTTATTTATCTTCGGATTTAAGGTTCTTCTATCTTTTGAGATATTCCATTGCTCCTTGAACCATTCAACAATAGGCTGTCTATTGATACACAGAAACAATTGGTTCGGTTTGGTAGAATCAGAGAACACCTTGATTTCTGCATTCTCCACATTGAACTTTCTTCTGTGCTTCTCGTAATAGAGTGAACCGCTAAAGTTGAGTGCCTTTCCAGCAAGGAGCACACTAATTTGTTCAGCCGTGAAGCCTATCCTCTTGCACAAACTTTCTATTTGCAAGTATGCCTCCAACATCGGGAACCAACGCTTGGCTTTGCGGATGATGTTGTTGAGCATCGTTACCTCCGTGGAGTGCTTGCTCTCTAAATTCGCAACCTCCGATTGGTGCTTCCGCTGCATCTCGTCAAGCTGTTTGCTGTGGCTGTCTTCCATTCGCTGCACCTTCTCATGGAGTTCATCTATGTATTGCTCTCGGTCTGCCACAAGCTCGCACAACTTTCGGTTGTGTTGCTCCACCTCTTTCAATTTTCCACTGCCCAAAAGAGAACCAATCTTCGACACAAGGGCTGTCTTGGCTTCCGTCTTGGCTGCCTGTAGTTTCTCCGTGTTGATTTCGTTCTTGGTCTGTTTGAGCAGTCGCTCCGCTTCCTCCACATCAGATTGCAACAGTTTCATGCAGTTTTGAAGTCTCTCCGTCTCTCGCTTGATGTTGCGGTAATACTGTGCCGTGGTGGTATGCCTCGCATCCGATCCACGGACACCTCGCTTCAAGCCATACTTGCCCATGGCTTCCGCATAACTGTCGTGATAGCCAACCATCTTGTCACGGTTGAGCACATCATCGGCACACAACCTCACGGCATTGGCTTTCTTGCGGTATGTCCGCTTGCCTTCTTCCGCTGTCTTGTTCTTCGCCTTTCTCCGCTCGCCTGTCACTATCGGAACGATGGAGGCGTGGAGGTGCGGCGTGTGCTCGTCCATGTGGAGAACCACCGAAACGACATTCTCCTTGCCGAATGTGTCCTGCAACCACTTCAAGCTGTCGTTGCACCAATCGTCAAGCTGACCATTGGCTGCGATGTTCATCATGTCCTCATGTGTTCCCGAAAGAACTGTTCTTATCACCCTAACCTGGTCGTTGGTTATCTTGCGCTTGATGCCTGCCGTCTTGATGCGGTGGGCGATGGCTTCATCACGACCATACACACCGCTCGGCATCTTGACAAGCTCACGGTTGAGGTGAGTTCTTGTTGGGTCGGCATTGTCTGGTATCACCTTGCGTTCTATGTGGTCTGACTCCCTTGCGTCAGAGCTGCCCTTTGCCTTCTTGAAATCCAAACTGAAATGTCCCATAATAAACTTGTTTTTGAGTTGTACAAATCCGCTTGCCGCATTGCGCCCTGCGCATGGCTCACGGGGTTTCAAAAGGGGATGCCCCTTTGCTCAATGGGCGTTTTTAGTGGTGGCGTGCCACTGCGTCAAGAAAACGCCCTATTGAGCTATGGCTTTTCCGTTCAGAATAGCCATTGGAGCAGGAACCGCCTATATGCCCAAGGCTGCGCCTCTCTTTCGAGGTGGAACGGTTTGCTTAACAGGCTGTACTTGGTGTACAGACTGTTTGGATTTAACTCCGCACAGATAGTCGTTCAAGTCTTTGTACTCACAGTACAAGTGAGATGCATCCCTCACACGGTAGCCGAGGGCGTTCTCGATGGCAAGCGTTGCCTTCCGCCCTGCATTATCGTTGTCGAGCAGACAACTGATGCGCTCGTAGCCGTGTAGTGCGTCAATAGCCTTGTCAACGTTGCTTGTTGAGTTGAGTATCACGTAGTCCTGCGCTTCCAATGACGGACAAGACGGAAACTTCTCCATGCGTAACGAGAGAAAGGAAAGATAGTCCATCATGCCCTCGAACACATAGCAAGCGTATCTTGGCTCGCCTTGCTGTCGGATATGTGTGATGTCCTTGGGGGACATGCAACCCTTGAAGAATCGGTTACGAACCTCGTAACCGCCCGACTTGTTCTTGAAGCCGATGGCGAAGTAGTTCTTGACATTATGCGAGAAGTGGAGTTCCACACATTCCTTTCGGGCGATGCACAGGTCAATATTCCGCTCGCTCAGATAGCGTAGGAGTGCAGGGTGGTTGAGTTCCCTAACCTCCAATTTCTCAAAACTTGGCTCGGAAGCTTGCTGAGGGAAAGAAAAGTCGGTCGGGCGTACATGGGGTGCTTGCTTCTCCAGCTTGTCCAAGAGATATGGCAAGCTGTCTGATGCGTAGAGGTATGACGCAAGGGTGATGATGTTGCCGCCCTTGCCCATTCCGAAATCGAACCAACTGTTCATCATGGTGTTCACCTTGAAAGATGCCTCGCTCTCATTTCTCAGCGGTGACTTGTACCAAAGGTTTGCGCCCTGCTGCTTGACAGGGCGGTGTCCCAAACTTTGCAGGTAGTCTGCAATCTTGATTTGCTTTGCTTCTTGAATGTTCATGTTTTACTGTGGATTAAGTGGTGTATGTATTTCTGATGAATTGTTGAGAATGGCATGTATTGGTATGATAGTCAAATACTTATCTTCTCAACAAACTCTCAACAAATGGTTCTTTTCAACAAAATCACTGGGCAAAAGAGAAAGACAGGCATTAGCTGTCATGTTTTCTCTTTTCAACAGTCTCTTTCTTTTGTTGAGAGATTTGTTGAGAAAATGTTGAGCCTTAAATACTTGATATTCAACACTTCTTTCATCATATTCAACAATTCAACAAAATTATATGCTATTTAGCTTGTCCATCGTTACAGTGTAGAACCTGCCCACACGTTTTGTTGGCGAGTAGTGACCGCTGCTATTGTAGTTGTACTCGTATGAGGTGTAGGTGAGGGCGTTCTCTGAAGGTTGCAGCTTCCAACAGTCCTGCACTATCTTTCGCACAAGGTGCTTCTCCGCTTTCACGTGGTTGCATTGCAACAAGGCGATTGCGTCATTGAGGCAGAATTGCAAACTGTCGGTTTGGGTGTTCTCCATGACCTCAAGGAACAGCTCCGACATTTCCACCTCAAGTCTGTTACGGTTGCAGCGTATGATTCTCCTCAGAGCATCGGTCGCTATCTGTTCGGGTGCGAACCACATTCGGCTCTTGTGCTCTGTGGATAGCGTTCTGCCTTGCAGATGGAACAGAAAAGCGGGTATCTCCGCCTTCAGTTTCTCCAAGAAGCCGGTATCGTCAGATTGCAACGATGAAATCTTCCTCACCCAATATCGGGTCTCGCCCTCGTCAATGATGACAGGGAGAGATTCGTTGTTGGAGCACAGCACGAACTTGGCAAAGAAGGAAATCTCGTTCCTGTCCTTGCCCTTGGCTTCCACCTTGTACGAGAGGGTGGTGCTGAGGTTCTTCAACCGCTCGGAATCCTCCCTACGACTGAGCAACACCTCGTCCACGACAATCAGCAGCTTGCCAGCCCAATCGGAATTGAACTGACTGCGGAAGTCCTCGTTGGTGTTGAATGTCACGTTGTCTTGGAACAACGCTTTCAGAAAGTTCAAGAACGTGGTCTTGCCTGTGTTCCTCTCCTCTGATACGAGCAGCAGAATGGGCAACTTCTGCACAGGTCTGAGATAGAGCAGTTGCAGGTAGTCCATGCCAAGCTCATATTGCTCACCGAAGATGTGACTAACCAACTTCTTGATATTAGGGAAGTCCCCTTGCATCGGCTTATGTCCTATCGGCTCGTATAGGTTGAGGAAACCGTCTATCACCGTGCGGTGGTTCACATGTTCGGGAACAGTGCAGAAGCCGTCATACTTGTGAACGTACTTTATGAACTCCTTGCCGTAGTCCTGACGCAAGGTCTCCATGTTCCATGGGATGCGCTTTCTTACCTTTCCTCCTGTGATGGTAGGTTGGTCAACCACCTTGTACAAGGTAGTGCCAACACGGATGAACACCTCGTTTGTCGGAGGTGCTGCCTGTGGCTGTTTGCTTCCCACAGCTACAGGTTGTTTGTTGTCGTTTGTCTTGCTCATAATCTAACCTTTGTGAGTTGATGAAATTAAAGTTGCAAAGGTAAGGGCGGAAAATCAAAACGCAAAACACAAACTTGCGCAGAATGGAGAAGTTTGCACCGACAGTGTTAAAAGATTGGAAATCAAGGTGCTTGATGTAGCCAATCGGGATAAGATGAAACAAAAAATCCCGAAGAGAGGTTTCCTTGCGAACCTTTCCTCGGGATGAACAAAAATGTATTCCTGCATGTCATACGTTTTATATGTCATACGATAAGCATGTAAAACGTTTGACATCGGCAGCTCTGCATTCTTCACAGAAATGCTTGATACGACAGTGAATCAGTAAGTCAACAAGTCAATACGACAGTGAATAATCGAAGCGTCAAAAATGCGACCATTCTTAGCTGAAGACATTTGTCCCTCCGTAGATTTGCAGGACAATGGCTGTTTTCTCTTTTGCTCCGTACAACCTCTTGAAGATAGCATCACGAAGTTGCATAGCCCCATTGGAGGTTAGACGGAAGCAAATGACAACAACCATAGGGAATCCATACAATGTTTGCCAAATACCCTTGGAAGTTTCTTGTCTTTGTTGGACTTCCGACATAGACAACATGCCTTCTTTATATATGACTTGTATCACAGAGTTGAGTTTTGGGGCGGTAACATGAAGCATATTGACCAATTCTCCCTCACTCATCCACAAGTTCTCCAAGTTGGACGGAATGGAAAGTATTCCATTTCCGTCCACGGTGATTACAGTCCTTTTCATACCATTCCTCCCATAACAGGCAAGTGCCCCTTGATTCGACTTTCAAAGACTGCTATGTCATGGTCAAGTTTGTTGCTTGTCACCTTGGCGTATATCTGCGTCGTGGTGATGTTTGTATGGCCAAGAATCTTGCTCACGCTCTCTATCGGCATACCATATTCCAAGGCTAAAACAGCCCAAGAGTGGCGAGACACGTGAAATGAAACCCGCTTCTTGATGCCACACATTGCAGCAACTTTCTTGATGCGCTTGTTGATGTTGCTAAGATTGCCGATATTGAATACGTGGCTTCCTTTTCTGAAAGACTTGTATCTCTCAATAATCTGCATGGGAATATCCATCAACTTGATTTGAAAAGGTACACCAGTCTTCTGACGCTTGGACACAATCCAAGGAGCACCGTTTATCATGCTGATGTTATCTTCCGTCAAGTTCTTGATGTCGATGAAAGAGATACCTGTCCAACAACCAAAGAGAAAGAGGTCTCTCGCAAATGCCATATTCGGGTCTTCCAACTTCATCTCTGTCATGGCGGTAAGCTCGTCCAAGGTCAAGAACTCACGTTCCTTGTGATCTGGGTCAACGTGGTACATGGCAAACGGATTTCTTGGTATCTTGCCGTTGTAGTGAGCTGCCGTTACGATATGTTTCAGTGGTATGGAGTAAATCCAAATAGAGGACTGCGCAAGTCCTACAACATTCTTCAAGTACAGACAATAGTCACGAATGAACTCCTCTGTAAGCTCATTCATGGACATATCGCTGCGCTTGTACTGATACTTGATGAAATCGGCAACATACTTTCTTACCGTCAGATACTTGCGGTAGGTGTTCTTGGCTCTATCCTTGCCCACACGCTTGGCAAAAGCTGCGTTCTCTTTGTCAAAGGCTCTGAGCAATGTCTCGTATTCCGTGCCTATGCCTTGGTAGGCGTTTCTCACCATTTCAGCGGTAACGAACGCCTCACGGTCGGAAAGTCGCTGGTAATGCTTGGTGATTTGAGCCTTGATGTTGTCAAGCGCAAAGTTCACCTCCTTGGCTTCCTTACTCTTGCCTGTGGCTCTGTTGCCCTTGGCATCCCAAATAGCCTTGGTAACGCTCTGCTTGCAACTGAACTGTGCGATAGTTCCGTTGATTGTCACTCGTCCCATGATAGGGACAATTCCGTTTCTCTCCTTGCTTCCATTTATATAGAAGACTGTCTTGAAAGTGCATCTCATAATTCTTACTTTTTTGTTCGGTGCAAAATTAAACTATGAGAGCTGCATGGCAAAATCGAAACTTACGCAGAATGGGGAAATATGAACCGTCACCGTTAAAAATGCTTATTAGGGCGTTTCTGCGAGGTAATGATTTGAAAGCGTTTCTATTTCATCAATCTGCGTTTTCCGCATTTCCTTGTCTGTGCCACTTAAAGCCAACGGCTGCCACAACCACTTGAAACTCAAAATAAAAGCATCATTCTGCTATTTTTTGCTTTTTTAGGCGTTATTTTCAGATAAAAACAACCTTGGTGGAAAACAGGTTCTTATACCGAAAAAAGCTCAAGGCTGATAGCCCTGAGCTTTTTTTTATATCATGATTTTTATGCCATTACTTCTGGCACTCTGTGCAAGGAGTCCAAGGCTTCAACTGCTTGAAGAAGTCGTTGCCCTTGTCATCTACGAGGATGAATGCTGGGAAGTCCTCTACGGTAATCTTCCAGATTGCCTCCATACCAAGCTCAGGGTACTCTACGCACTCGATGCTCTTGATGGAACTCTGAGAGAGAACGGCAGCTACACCACCGATAGTACCGAGGTAGAAACCACCATGCTTCTTGCAGGCCTCTGTAACAACATCGCCACGGTTACCCTTGGCAATCATTACCAAGCTAGCGCCGTGATCCTGGAACTCATCTACGTATGGGTCCATACGGTTGGCTGTGGTAGGTCCCATAGAGCCACATGGATAACCCTCTGGAGTCTTGGCTGGTCCTGCATAGAGGATAGGGTGGTTCTTGAAGTACTCTGGCATCTCCTCACCAGCATCCAAGCGAGCCTTGAGCTTAGCATGAGCGATGTCACGAGCCACGATGATGGTACCCTTCAAATTAACACGGGTGCTTACTGGATACTTGCTCAACTCAGCACGAACGGCGTCGATACCCTTGTCGAGGTCGATCTCGATACCCTTGGTACCCTCACCTGGGTTGCGGAGCTCTTCAGGAATCAACTCTGTTGGGTTCTCATCCATCTTCTCCAACCAGATACCGTCCTTGTTGATCTTAGCCTTGATGTTACGGTCGGCAGAGCAGCTTACACCCATACCGATAGGGCAGCTTGCGCCGTGACGAGGCAAACGGATGACACGGATATCGTGAGCCAGATACTTACCGCCAAACTGTGCACCCAGACCAATCTTGTGAGCCTCTTCGAGAAGTTTGTTCTCCAAGTCGATGTCACGGAAAGCACGACCAGTCTCATCACCTGTAGTAGGCAACTCGTCGTAGTACTTGATAGAAGCCAACTTCACGGTAAGGAGGTTCTTCTCAGCAGAAGTACCACCGATAACGAAGGCGATGTGGTAAGGAGGACATGCAGCTGTACCCAGACTCTTCATCTTCTCTACGAGGAATGGGAGCAGTGTGCCCTCGTTCTGGATAGTAGCCTTGGTCATAGGGTAGAAGTAAGTCTTGTTGGCAGAGCCACCACCCTTAGCTACCATCACGAAGCGGTACTCGTCGCCCTCTGTAGCCTCGATATCAATCTGAGCAGGCAGGTTGCAACGGGTGTTCACCTCATCATACATATTGAGAGGAGCGTTCTGAGAGTAACGCAGGTTGTCCTGTGTAAAGGTGTTATATACACCCAGGCTCAGAGCCTCTTCGTCCTCGAAGTCGGTCCATACACGCTGACCCTTCTCACCGTGGATGATAGCAGTACCTGTATCCTGGCAGAATGGGAGGATGCCCTTAACGGCAGTCTCTGCATTGCGGAGGAACTGGAGAGCAACATACTTGTCGTTCTCTGAAGCCTCTGGGTCGCTGAGGATCTTAGCCACCTGGAGGTTGTGCTCACGACGGAGCTTGAACTCTACGTCGTGGAAACCCTGCTGAGCCAGCAAGGTAAGAGCTTCCTTAGAAACCTTGAGGATAGTCTTACCCTCGAACTCTGCTGTGCTTACGCCTTCCTTAGAGATAAGGCGATACTCAGTCTTGTCCTCTCCAATCTGGAACATTGGAGCATACTTAAATTCTGGAGTTTTTGCCATAATGTTTTTTGTTCTTTAAAAACTGTTGAAATATTCAATATATTCTTTTTCCTATTTTAATAGCCGAAGATTTCTTCCTGGGAGAGACGCTTGATTGGCGCAATCTTCTCCAGGCTCTTCATATCGAGATTCTTCTCGTCGCCAAGAATGATGATGCGATGAGGCTTGCCCACGATGTTCTGCTTCTCGAAGTTGGTCACATCCTGCAGGGTGAGCGATGGAATCTGCTCGTAGTAGAGCTTGGTGGCATCATAGTCGATACCCATCAGCTTGGCGTTGAGGTAGGCGTTGATGACACCATCCTTCGTTACTCGGCGGCTTTGGATTGACTTCATCAAACTCTGCTTGGCGAGGTTGAATGAAGCCTCGTTCTGTGGCAGGTTGTTGGTGATTTCATCAAACACGTGGATGCAGTCCATCATCTTGTCGGTCTGAGAGATGATGTGCTTCACGAAGTAATCCTTCTCGTCCTTGCGGGTTGGAGTAAGGTAAGAAGCCCATGCATTGTAAGCCAGACCACGGGTTTCGCGGAGTTCCTGGAAGACGATGGCATTCATGCCACCACCGAAGTACTCGTTGAAGAGAGAAACCAGCGCCTCGGCGTTCACGCTGCTCTTCTTGCCCTCGTTCTGGTAATAGCGCAGATAGATGTTCTTTGCCTCGTATGGAGCGATATAAATCTCGTTCTGCTTGATTTCTTCCATCTTATACTCCTTGCCCTCTGGCACGGCGGCGAGCTTCTTGGCTGTCTTGTGCTCCTTGGCAAGCATGGCGTTCAACTGCTTCTCGCTGTATGGACCGTAGTAGGTTACGGTGTGCTCCATGTTGTTCAGTCCGCCCAGCAGGTTCACGAGTTCCTGTGGGTCCATCTTGCGCAGGTCGGCTGTCTTGATGGCATTGCGGGTTGGGTTGTAGGCACCGTAAGTGCTGTAAGCCCAGAGATAGCTGAAATTCGACTTCTGGTTAGCCTTGGCGTCGGTCTGCATCTTCTCGATGAGGTCGATAAACTGGTTCCAGGAATTCTTGTCGGCCTTGGCATGGTGCATGATTTCCTCCATCAGGTTGAGGGCAGCAGGGAGATTCTCGTTCAGACCATTCAGACTGATCTGGAGCGTCTTGGAACCCTGTACGATGCTGTAGTTGCAGGCCAACTTGTAGAATGCCTGCTTGATGGCTGATACACTCTTCTTGTCGGTGCCGATATAGTCGAGATACTGCGCTGCATAGCTGTAGCGGATGTCGTCTTCATCACCAAACTCATAGCGAAAGGTGAGGTTGAAGAGGTCGTCCTGGGTGTTCTGCTTGTAGATGAGCGGTAGCTTCTTGCTGGTCTTGGTTACAGTGAGGTCTTTCTTGAAGTCGAGGAACTGAGGCTGGATGTCTGGAACCTTGGCATTCTTGATTTCCTTCACGAAGTCACTCTCATATTCGCGGTTGGCTGGGATAGGAGTGATGGCTGGCTTCTCTATCTTCTTCAGGGTATTGTCTTCGCCCATACGCTTATATACGCAGACGAAGTTGTCGTCGCGCAGATACTTTTTGGCAAAGTCAACGATATCCTGCTTGGTCAGCTTGCTCTGTCGGTCGAGCTTGCTGGCTACATCTTCCCATTTCTGGTCGTTGATGAAGGCATCCACCATGATGTTGGTGCGCTCCTCGTTATCGTCCAGACCCTTGTAGTAGTTCAGCTTTTTGTTGGCGATGACCGATGGCAGCAGGTCGCTGTCGAACTCGCCACGGCGCAGCTTCGCCATCTCGTCGAGGAGCAGGGCACGAGCCTCTTCCAGCTTCTGGTCCTTGTTAGGAGTACCGGCTACGATGAAGGCTGAGTAATCGTGCAGACCATAGGTAAAGGCGCTGGCTGCAGCTATCTTCATCTGCTGCTCTAAATCTACCTCCATCAATCCTGCCTTTCCGTTGGTCAGCATTTCGCTGATTACGTCGAGCACATCGTTTTCCTTGTCGTTGGCTCCCTTGAACTTCCAGGCAAGCATCACGTTTTCTGCATCCTTGCCCACCACGGCTGTATCTTTCACGGCTGTAAGGTCTGGCTGTGCGCTGAACTCAGGACGTGAGAGGTTGTCGCTCTTCTTCCATGAACCGAAGTACTTGTCGATGATGGCGATGGTCTGGTCTGGGTCGAAATCGCCCGACATGCAGATGGCCACGTTGTTTGGCACATAGTAGCGGTGGAAATAGTTCTGGATATTGATGATGCTAGGATTCTTCAGATGCTCCTGCTCGCCGATGGTGGTCTGGGTGCCGTAAGGGTGGGTAGGGGTAAGAAGCTTCCAGAGGGCAGCAAACTCCTTGGTGTTGTCGCTTGCCATCGAGATATTCTTCTCCTCATACACAGCCTCCAGCTCGGTGTGGAAACCGCGGATTACCATGTTCTGGAATCGGTCGCTCTGCACCTTGGCCCAGTTCTCAATCTCATTGTTCGGGATATTCTCCACATAGCAGGTCACGTCGTTGGAAGTATAGGCATTGGTGCCCTGGCTTCCGATGCTCGCCATCAGCTTGTCATACTCGTTAGGGATGTTGTATTTGGCAGCCAGCTGCGAGATGGAGTCAATCTCATGGTAAGCCTGCTTGCGCTGGGCAGGATCGGTGAGCTTGCGGTAGCTCTCATATCGGCGGGTAATCTCGTCGAGATATGGCTTCTCCTTAGCGTGGTCGATGGTGCCGAATTTCTGGGTACCCTTAAACATCAGGTGCTCCAGGTAGTGGGCTAGACCCGTGGTTTCTGCAGGATCGTTTCTTGAACCGGTCTTCACGGCGATATTAGCCTGCAAACGTGGCTTCTCCTTGTTCACCGACATATACACCTTCAGTCCGTTGTCGAGGGTATAGATGCGGGTTTTCATGGCATCACCTGCTACGGTGGTGTAATGATAATCCTTGGCTGTGGCGTTGAGGCTTCCCATCAGGATAGCCGCCATCAATACATGTTTTAAAGTCATTTTTAATGATGAACTGTAAACTATAAATTATTAATTATCAATTAATTCTCGTAATCTACTTCCTGGTTGAGGCTGTTCACGAAGTTTCTGAACACCTCTTCTTCCACATCGCCCATAGCGTATTCCTTCTCGGCATCCTTCTTGATTTCTGCAATCCAGGAACGGCGTGCCTTGATGTAGTCTTCGTGGATGCGGTTGGCATCTTCCAGTGTGATTTCGCTGATGCCGTAATAGTCGCACACCATCTTGTAGGTCCATGCCCATTGATACTGGCGATAGTTGGCATCGATTTCCTCAAATCGCTCGATGAGCTGCTGGATGCTGTCGATGGTGCCATCCTGCAGGTCGTTGACGATGCGCTCTTCCTCGCTCACTGGCAGGAGGAGTCCTGAAAGGTCGTCCCAGTCGCCGATGCCGGTCTGGGTGGCTGGAGGAGTGATGGAAGGGTCGCGCTTGAGTACTCTCTTCAATACGGCACCCATGTAGATGCGCAGGGCGATGTCGTAGTACTTGATGCCCTTGTGCAGCGATGAGGCTGGGATGATGTACTCATGATAGAGATACTGAGATACGTTGTCGCCCGTCACCTCGCGCAGACTTTCCAGAATCTTCTTTCCCTTCAGGATCTCACCCACGGAGAAAGGAGAGAGCCAGTCGAAGTTCACGATGCTCTTGCGGTTTTCCTGTGCACGGAGGTCACGCTTTGGCCATTTCTTGATGTCACGGTATAGACCCACGGTGGTGATGTTTCTGCCTGGAATGAGGAACATCTTGTCGCCATCGGCTATCAGATAGGCAAATGGCAGGTTGCGGGTGTTAGGGTGGTGCATCAGCTTGCCGAAGCATACCGAGAACGAACCCAGGGTGGCTGGCATCAAGAGGTAGGCGCCACTGGCTGTCTTCGAACCGCGCTCCAGAATGCCCCAGTGCATAGGACCCATCTTGTAGGCATGGTTGCTGAAGTTGGTGGCTGAACCAGCATTATAGAATGAGAACATGCCGCCGATGAGCAGACTGCTCTTATGATGCGATGCGGTGAATGGACCACAGAAGGCGGCACATGCCTCGCCGTTGCTCATGTAGCTGTTGGCGAAGAAGATAGAGGTGGATGCCGTAAAACCGTTGCTCAGCTGGCACGCCTCGCCCACGTAGCAATCCTGTATCTTCACGCTGTTGATAACCGATGCGCCCTCGGCGATGATCGAGTTCTCAGCAATGACGCCGGTGCCGGTATATACGTTGCCATGGGCAGAACCGAGCAGCGTACAGTCGCTGAGACGTGCTGCACCGTTCACTTCGCAGAAGTCGTTGATGATGCAGTTGGTTATCTCCTTGGTATTGACAATCTTCACGTTGTTGCCTATCTGACCTCTTTCCGGCATCTTGTTGTCGATATCGGTCTTGATGAGCTGGCGAATCTTCTCTTTCAGGTCCTTGTCGGAGAAATGCTTCACCATGAAGGCGGCAAGCTGACTGTTCAGGTCGCTGAACAGAATCACGTTGCCTTCGCCCACCTCGTTGAGTACGCTCACCAGGTTTCCCTCGCCATAGGTGGCACCCTCGGTGGTCTCCATGGTCGAGATGTTCGAGATGTAGCAGTCATCACCGATGGTATAGTTGTTGATGAAATTGCCCACGTTTTCGATGAGACAATCATCTCCGATGGTCACGTTGCGAAGGGTGGCATTGTTGATGCCAGCATGCTTCACGAATCCTTGGCTCACCTCCACATTCTTGTTGAAGGCACCGATATTTACCTCGCCATAGAGCATCACTCGGTGCATGAAGTTTGGCTTGAAATCTTCTGCAACATTAACGGATGTCCAGTCTTCTGCCCAACAGTCGTTGCTCTTGAGCACCTCGATTTCCTCGGAGGTCAGAGGTCTGTAGTCATTCATTGTTGATACGTTTTTGGGTGAATGTTTATTCGTAATCCTGGTACAGGAAGTCGTTGTATGGGTACTTCTGTACGTGGAGCTCTCTTACTTTCTTGTATAGCACTTCGCGGAACTCGTCGATGTTCTCCTTGTTCTTTGCCGAGATGAAGAGACAGTCGTCGTTGAGTTTCGCCATCCATGTCTTCTTCAGGTCTTCCAGCGGGATGTTTTCCTTTTCCATCGGGGTCAGGTCGTCCTCTTCCTTCTCCACCCATGAGTAGTTATCTATCTTGTTGAAGATAATCATCGATGGCTTGTCGGCGCATTCCAGTTCCTCCAGTGTCTTCTCTACCACCTGAATCTGTTCCTCGAAGTCGGGGTGCGAGATGTCAACCACGTGCAGCAGCAGGTCTGCCTCTCGGGTCTCATCCAGTGTACTCTTGAAGGAATCCACCAGGTCGGTAGGCAATTTGCGGATGAATCCCACGGTGTCGGCAAGGAGGAATGGCAGGTTGTCTACCACCACCTTTCTCACGGTGGTATCGAGTGTAGCAAAGAGCTTGTTCTCTGCAAACACCTCGCTCTTGCTGAGCAGGTTCATGATGGTGGATTTTCCCACGTTGGTATATCCCACCAGCGCCACACGGATCATTCTTCCGCGGTTCTTTCGCTGGGTAGTCTTCTGCTTGTCGATTTCGGCGAGTCGTTCCTTGAGCAGACTCATTCTGCCGAGGATGATACGGCGGTCCATCTCAAGCTGGGTCTCACCAGGACCACGCAAACCTACGGAACCCTTTCCGCCACCCGAGCCGGAACCACCACCCTGACGCTCCAGGTGAGTCCAGAGTCGCTGCAGGCGTGGAAGCATGTAGCGATACTGTGCCAGCTCTACCTGGGTCTTGGCAGCTGCGGTTTGGGCACGCATGGCGAAGATATCGAGAATCAGGGAAGTACGGTCGAGAATCTTCACCTGCAGTTCCTGCTCGATGTTTCTGATCTGCTTGGCCGAAAGTTCATCGTCAAAGATGACCATACCGATTTCTCTGTCTTCCTCTTCCTCGTCCTTGATATATTGTCTGATTTCCTCCAGCTTACCCTTTCCCACGTAGGTGGTCTGGTTAGGAGCCACCACCTTCTGCGTGAATCGCTTCACGGTGACGGCACCTGCGGTATCGGCAAGAAACTCCAACTCGTCGAGATATTCCTTGGTCTTGGCCTCGTCCTGTGTCTTGGTGATAAGACCCACGAGCACAGCGGTTTCCGCCTTGACCTCTGATATAACAAATTCTTTCATTCTTTCAATTCAATATTTACTAAGTTGCAAAGGTAATAAAAAAACTCTATCCTATATATAAATAATGTGTAAAATTATGTTTTTTTTATGTTTTCCGGGTCACCAATGCCTGTTTCAAGTGTAGATAATGCAGGTAAAGAGGGCTTGAATTTTCTGTTTTGGAGCGTCAAAACTTGCAAACGTTTACGTTATTTTTTGAATGAAAAGTATTATTTTATTTGATTTATATCAATATTTGTCGTACTTTTGCAAGCGGAATTAGAAAACTGATTTTCAAAACGCAAATCATAACTACATAAAAAACACAAACTGCTGAAACATTCAAAAACTTCAAAAGCCTCGACGGGAGTCGGGGCTTTTAAATTGATGGACTTTTTTTCTGGACTCATTTCCCCTGATTTTGTACCTTTTTGTGCAAATTTTCCGGACTTTGCTTATATTTTAACGAATAATATCACTTTTATTCCGCAAAAAACATTAATTTTGCAGTGTAGAATGAACAACCTATATAATAAACAAATAAAATGAAGCAAAAAAGTTTTTTGAGTGGTATTTTGTTGCTCTGTGCTGTCTGCGCCCAGGCAAACAACTATACCGTGACTTCTCCTGATGGCAAACTCGCCGTGAATGTGGAGTGTAAGGAAGGCAAGGCTTTCTATACAGTGGATTACAATGGAAAGCAGATGCTCGGCGCTTCGGCTCTGGGATTGGTAGCCAACTATGGCGACTTCTCGCAGAACCTGAAGATGGGTGCCCTCAAGAGTGAGAAGAAGCATCTGGCTTACAAGATGACCCGTATCAAGAAAGAGAAAATCGAGAAAGATGCCTATGAGGCTACTATCGGATTCATCAATAGCAAAAAGGATTCCATGACCCTCCATCTCCATGTTTCCAACAACGACATCGCCTACAAGTATGAGATGATTCGTCCTAAGAAGGACAATCCTAAGTCGGTGATTATCTATAATGAGGTGAGCGGTTTCAACTTCCCTGAGAAGACCACCACTTTCCTCTGTCCTCAGATTACTCCGATGACGGGTTGGGAGCGCACCAAGCCTTCTTATGAGGAGGAATATACTCCGGATGCTCCGATGAACGCGAAGTCGCAGTTTGGTGTGGGCTATACCTTCCCTTGCCTCTTCAAGGTGGGCAACGACGGTTGGGTACTGGTCAGCGAAACCGGTGTTTCAAGCGCTTATCCAGGCTGCCGTCTTTCTGATTACGAGCCAGGCAAGGGCTATACTGTGGCCTTCCCTCAGAAGGGCGAGAACAATGGCTTCGGTTCTGAATTTGCCGGCATCCCATTGCCGGGAGAAACTCCTTGGCGCACCATCACCGTGGGTTCTTCGCTGGCACCTATCGTAGAGACCACCATCCCTTACGATGTGGTTGAACCATTGTACGAGGCAAGTCAGACTTACAAGCCATCCCGCTATACCTGGAGCTGGCTCATCTGGCAGGACAATTCCATTAACTATGACGACCAGGTGAAGATGGTGGATGTTGCTGCTGCCCAGGGTTACGAAGCCATCTTGGTGGATAACTGGTGGGACAAGCAGATTGGCAGAAAGCGCATCGAAGAGTTGAGCAAGTATGCCAAGAGCAAGAAGGTAAGCCTGATGCTCTGGTACAATTCCAACGGTTTCGAGAATGATGCTCCTCAGACTCCTCGCCAGATTATGAACAATTCCATCGCCCGCAAGAAGGAGATGGCTTGGATGAAGAAGATTGGCGTGGTAGGCATCAAGGTGGATTTCTTCGGTGGCGACAAGCAGGAGACGATGAAGCTTTACGAGGATATTTTGAGTGATGCCAACGATTATGGCTTGGAGGTGATCTTCCATGGTTGCACCATGCCACGTGGCTGGGAGCGTATGTATCCTAACTATGTATCGAGCGAGGCTGCCCTGGCTTCTGAGAACGTATTTTTCACGGATTATCATGCCAAGAAGGAGGCTTTCGAGATGACGATGCATCCGTTCTCAAGAAATGCCGTAGCTAGTTTCGACTGGGGTGGCGTGATGATGAACAAGTATTTATCTAAGGATAACAAGAGCCGCCACCAGCGTTTTACCAGCGATGTGTTTGAAATGGCTACTGCCATCACCAACCAGAGCAGCGTAAACTGCATCTGTCTCTATCCTAACAATTTGCAGGATGTACCACAGTGGGAGTTGGATTGGCTCAAGAATGTACCAACGGCATGGGAGGATACCAAGTTTATTGCCGGTTATCCTACCAAGTATGCGGTGGTGGCTCGCAAGTCGAGCGTAGAGAACGGTTCTGGTGCAGCGCTTACAGCTGGCAGATGGTTTGTGGGCGGTTTGAATGCTACAGACAAGCCTCTGGCTCTAACCTTGGATTTGCCGATGTTTGCGGGTAAGACCGTTACTTATATCACTGACCAGCCAAAGAAGAAGGGCGAGAAGTTCTTCTCTTCTGTCAAGAAGACTCTGAAGGTTGGAAAGAATGGTAAGGCAAAGGTGATAATTCAGCCTAATGGCGGTATCATCATCGAATAATCTTCATGTTTTATAGGCATAAGATTCGTGTTCGTGAAAATTTTACGGGCATCGATTGCTTACGTGAAAAAGTTTTTTTTTCTCGAAAAAAGTATCAAAGTCTCATTTTTGCTTGAAAAATGGGGTTTAAATACTTGGTATATAAGATAATAACGAAAATGAGACTTCTCGGATTTTGAGTCGAGAAGTCTCATTGAAGTCTCATTGAAGTCTCATTGGCTTTTTTAACCCTATTTCTTCTCTATAATGATGGAAAATTGGGAAAAAGTGCCGATAGTGGTGCCAATATAATCAGGATAAGTCACGGTGATGTGTCTACTTTTTTAGTTCATCAGTTGGTCTCTCTATGCCCTCCGGTTGGTCTGCTTGTGCCCGTTACACGGGCATCCGCAGCCCACCACGTGGGCATCGGCAGACCGTGTGCTGGGCAGCTATTGCCCATAGCGTGGGCAACGAGTGCCCAAATATAGGACTTGTTTTTGGGCAATATTCTTTAGGGTCTTTGCGATGTTTAAACTGTTTTTTTTCTCGTGCATCGTGCAGTCTTTAATGATACTTCTATAGCATTTCATGATACTTCCATGATACTTCTTTCTGCTTTTTACGAGAAGTCTCATTGATTGTAAATATCAATATATCAGTAATATAATATTGATTTTCCAGCGAAAAATGAGACTATGATACTTTTTTGTAGAAAAAACTTTTATGTGCGCGTAATCGGAAAGATGCTATTTCTTTGTTTGTATCCTAACCAGGAGGTGAAGATTGGTATGGAGAAGCTTCGAATTGAGAGTGTGATGTGAACCCTAGGCTCCAAGACTTTTGTATATACAGCGTGTTATAAAGGTAAATGAAATGAATATCAAGGTTTTAAATATAGGTTTTTAGTATTGAAAAACTAGTTTTTTGAGACCATGCCTTCACATCACAACCTTGCCTTCACACAAACGTGGCAACTTTTTTTAGATTTTTTTTTGCGAATCTTCGCGAATCTTCGCGAAAGTTCAGAGTGAGCCGAAAAAATGCCGTAACTTTGCAGCGCAATTCTGGAGGACAAAAAACTGGGTGAAAACTTGGTGCTTTCGGATTTTCTTTGTAATTTAGCGGGTAAAACGTAAAGTAGATAAAATTATGGCAGAAATAGTGAATAAATATCCTGTAGGCATCCAGACTTTCGAAATGATTCGAGAGGAAGGTTACCTCTACGTGGATAAGACGAAATACATCGTGGATTTCAGAAAGAAAGGCATGAGGCATATCTTTCTGAGTCTGTATCCATGCTTTGTTTCAGTTTTTCTCAATTTTTTTGAGAAATCTCTTGTTGTTTTCAAAAGAAAATCGTAACTTTGCTGCTACAATAAAAACATTAATAACATTGGGATTATGAAGCAGGTAGAAGAAAGATATATCAGTTTGCTGACCGATTTCGGTTTTAAGCGAATTTTCGGATCAGCTCCTAACAAGGATTTGTTGATCTGTTTCCTCAACAGCTTGTTCAATGGAAGACAAGTTGTTAAGGACGTGAAGTATCTGAATCCAGAGAATGTGGGCGATATCTACACCGACAGAAAAGCTATTTTCGATGTATATTGCGAAGGAGAAAACGGCGAGAAGTTTATCGTGGAAATGCAGAATGCATACCAGACCTACTTCAAAGACCGTGCCCTGTTCTATTCCACCTTCCCAATTCGTGAGCAGGCTCCTAAGGGTAGTGAATGGGACTTCAAGCTCAACCATGTTTACACAATTGCTCTGCTCAACTTCAACATGAACGAGGATGCCTTCAATAAGGAGGAAATCCGCCATCATGTGCAGCTATGCGATACAGCTACGCACAAGATTTTCTATGATAAGCTGGAGTTTATCTACGTGGAAATAGCTAAGTTCAACAAAACGTTGGACGAGCTGGAAACGCTCTACGACAAGTGGCTCTATGCACTAAAGAATCTCTATAAGCTCACCCAGCGCCCTAAGGCCTTGTGCGACAAGGTCTTCGACCGCCTCTTTGAAGAAGCCGAGATAGCAAAATTTACTCCGCAGGAACAACGGGAGTACGAAGCCAGCAAAATGGCATATCGCGACATCAAGAATTCGATTGATACTGCCAAGAGAGAAGGAAAAGAAGAAGGACTTGCTGAAGGAATGGAGAAGGGACTAGCTGAAGGAATGGAAAAGGGATTAGCTCAAGGCATGAGTCAGCGAAGCCTCGAGATTGCTAGGACGATGCTGGCAAAAGGTATGGATGCTGCGATGGTGATGGAAATTACGGGATTGTCAGAGAGTCAGTTGAAGCAGCTGAAAGAATAAGGGAAATTTAACCCAACTTGCTGCTGCTTATCATGTAACTGCTTGATTTCCAATATCCGTATTTTTAGAAGTCAAGTTTGGGTGTAGCATGGATTTGCCATCATCAAATAAGTTTATACCAAAAAGGAGGGCGAGCGGCTTCTGCGTAGGATGCTTGCCCTGCGATTTCTCCCATCTTGCGATGGCTGGCAGACGCCATACATCCGTCATCTGCTTGTCTTCGTTCAGCCTTTTCATCAACTGGTAGTTGTAATAATGCGGCACCTTCTTCTCCTTCCTTGCCCAGATAATGAACTCGGTGGAGTAGGATAAGGAGGTTATTCCATTTTCCATGATGTATGGTCATGTGAAAAGTAAAATTCAGGTTTTTTGGGACCATTCCACCAGTAGGTCGGCCATCCATTTTGCAGGGATCTTGTGGATTTAACAGTACCATCGTCAAACTTTAATGGAACGTAGATGCCTCTTCCTATGACCACAGCTGAACCGTCATAACGCCCAAAATAATCCTCTTTCATGTTTCCGTTCTTCCATGTAGGGTCAACAGGAATCCACCCATAACGCTCCAGATAGAACTCAGCCCAGACGTGATATCCGCGATTCTGAAGGAGGGCTATCACATGACGGGCAGGAATGCCCTTGATGCGCAGCAGCGTTACGTATACAGAAGCGAAGCTGCCACAGTTACCACCGCCCCTGGTAATGATTTCCTCGAAGGATAGCATGTCCGGGTCATCATGATACTTCAATGACTCGGCCACAGCCTCGTAACACTTGCGTGCATACTTTATCACATTTCCCTTGCTCTTCTTCCAGATAAATTCTGCCGTTGCCTTGGCTTTTGTATTGTTAACTGCAATGTCGGGCAGCTGTTCGGCTGTGTAGGTCTTGTAGAGCGTGCTTTGGGTGTCATAGGGATATATCTTTTTGATTTTCTTAAAGTCTACAGTCACCTTGTGTGGTTGCACTACACAGACATCTGTACATATAAGTCCCTGATTGTTTAGCTTGTTCAACCTGCCCCCGTCAGTTATAGTCTGTCTTAAGAATGCATTTGTTGTGTCTGCATCAGTTACAAGTTCGACATGAATATTCTTCTCTAAATTGAACTTGTAAGGATTATGTTGATACAAATTGCAAAGAGGTAGGGGACGTATGCTGATTAGTTTTGTTATCGGAGAACCTGTTGCCTTGAATGAAAATATATTGTTAAATACAATCGATGGCAACTTTTCTATCTTGTAAATTGTACTGTCAATGATATCTACATTACACTGTGCTTTCACAACGAATGCTGCTATGACGAGAAAGGCGGTTGTAATGATTCTTTTGTTCATTTTTTTGTTTTTTATATGCCCCGTTTGTGAATCTTATTCCATTAAAGGAATATCTTTATACACGGGATATGATTGTATTTGAGCACAAAGATACGAATTTCTAGTTAAATAGCCAAATAAAAAAGTGTTATCAAATATTAAATATCAGATAGTTAACTAAAGTTTCGCAAGTGAAAAATCACAAGTTTGATTTCCAATATCCGTTTTTTGTGTCTGATTTCGATGTGTTGTATGGATTTGTAAATAAAAAAGGTTCCTTCAGGGATGTTACTCCTCGAAGGAACCTTTCTGCTTTATGTGAATTGAATTTTTTAAATTCAATTTCTGTTTGAATTCATCTTCTGTTTTTAGACTCTTGACTTCTAGTATATTACAGATTCTTGAACTCGATGCCGTTTGCCTCTGAGTAGTCGATGGTAATTGGCTTCTCGCGACTTACTTCCTCGGCAAGAATCTTCTTGCTCAAATCGTTCAGAACGTAATCCTGGATGGCACGCTTTACTGGGCGGGCACCAAACTCTGGGTCGTAACCTACCTCGGCAAGATAACCGATGGCGGCTGGAGTCCAGCGGAGATCGAAGCCCTGAGGCTCCAACATCTTCTTGGCTCTGTTCATCTGCAACTCAACAACCTTGGCAATCTGATCCTTGGTCAATGGCTGGAAGGTGATGATGTCGTCGATACGGTTCAGGAACTCAGGACGGAAGGTCTTCTTCAACATCTCACGGCTTGCATTGGAAGTCATGATGATGATGGTGTTCTTGAAGTTAACCACACGACCCTTGTTATCTGTCAGTCGGCCATCGTCCAATACCTGAAGCAGGGTGTTGAAGACATCTGGGTGAGCCTTCTCAATCTCATCGAAGAGAACCACACTGTATGGCTTGCGGCGAACAGCCTCGGTCAACTGACCACCCTCATCGTATCCTACATACCCCGGAGGCGCTCCAATCAAACGGGTGACACTGAACTTTTCCTGATACTCACTCATATCAATTCGCGTCATCATCGACTCGTCGTTGAAGAGATATTCGGCAAGTGCCTTGGCAAGCTCGGTCTTACCTACACCGGTGGTACCGAGGAAGATGAAGCTGGCGATAGGACGCTTTGGATCCTGCAAACCGGCACGGCTGCGGCGTACGGCATCACTTACGGCAGTGATAGCCTCGTCCTGACCGATGACTCTCTTGTGGAGTTCCTCCTCCAGATGGAGCAGTTTCTCACGTTCGCTCTGCATCATTCGGCTCACTGGTATTCCGGTCCAGCGGCTTACTACCTCTGCAATGTCATCGGCTGTCACCTCTTCGCGAATCATGGCTTCTCCGCCCTGGGTGCTCTTCAGCTGCTCCTGAATCTTCTTGATATCCTCTTCAAGGGCTACCAGTTTGGAGTAGCGAATCTCGGCTACACGTTCGTAATTGCCTTCACGCTCCATGCGCTCAGCCTCGAACTTGAGGTTCTCCATCTCCTGCTTGTCTTGCTGAATTTTGTTAACAAGAGCCTTTTCGCCTTCCCACTTTGCACGGAAGTCATGCTCTTTATCCTTCAACTCTGCAATCTCCTTGTCGAGCTGCTGAATCTTAGGCTGGTCGTTTTCACGCTTAATTGCTTCACGTTCAATTTCCAACTGCTTCAAGTGACGGGTTATTTCATCCAGTTCCTCTGGCACGGAGTCACGCTCCATACGGAGTTTGGCTGCAGCTTCATCCATCAAGTCGATGGCCTTATCAGGAAGGAATCTATCAGAAATATATCTCTCTGATAACTTGACAGCTGCTATGCAGGCATCATCCTGAATACGAACCTTGTGGTGGTTCTCGTAACGCTCCTTGATACCACGAAGGATGCTGATGGCATCTACCTCGTCTGGCTCATTCACCATCACGGTCTGGAATCGACGCTCCAGTGCCTTATCCTTCTCGAAGTACTTCTGATACTCGTTGAGGGTAGTGGCACCGATGGCTCTCAATTCACCACGAGCCAAGGCTGGCTTCAGGATGTTGGCAGCATCCATGGCACCCTCGCCACCGCCAGCACCTACCAGGGTATGAATCTCATCGATGAAGAGGATAATCTGGCCGTTGGCATTGGTTACCTCCTTGATGACGCTCTTCAAACGCTCCTCAAACTCACCCTTGTATTTGGCACCGGCAACCAGTGCACCCATATCGAGTGAATAGAGCTGCTTGTTCTTCAGGTTCTCAGGCACGTCGCCACGAACGATACGCTCAGCAAGTCCCTCAACGATAGCGGTCTTACCTGTACCAGGCTCACCGATAAGGATAGGATTGTTCTTGGTGCGGCGAGAGAGAATCTGGAGCACACGGCGAATCTCTTCATCACGGCCAATCACCGGGTCGAGCTTGCCGCTGCGAGCCTGTTCTACCAGATTCTTGGCATATTTTTCAAGACTCTGATAGTTCTCGTCGGCACTCTGGCTCTTCACGTTCTGACCCTGTCGCAAAGCCTGGATGGCTGCTGTGAGGTCCTTCTCGTTGGCACCCGCATCCTTGAGGATTCGGGCAGCGGTAGAGTTGCCTTTGAGGATAGCGAGGAGAATAGGCTCCACGCTGACGAATTCATCTCCCATCTTCTTGGCGATGTCCTCGGCATTGAGCAATATCTGGTTGGTATCGCCCGAGAGGTATGGCTGACCGGCACCCTGCACACGAGGCAGGTGCTGCATCTCCTGCTGCAGGAGCATGGCAATCTGGTTGCCGTTCATGCCCAGCTTCTGGAAGATATAGTTGGTTACATCAGGTGCCTTCTCGATGATACCACTGAGAAGATGCACCGGTTCGATGGTCTGCTGACCATTTCTCTGCGCTATGTTCACAGCGGCCTGCACCGCTTCCTGCGCCTTGATTGTAAATTTGTCGAATGTCATATCTTAATCTCCTTTCTATGATTTTATTATTTTCAATACTTAGTTTCGCTTCAGCCCTTGCAGGCTTTCAGCTTCGCCGACGGTAGGAGCGAATAGTGTGCCCATTGCCGGAGTTGAGGAGATTTTCTGACGTTTTGTCGGCTTTTTCGTAGAAAAGGCTGCCTTTTTATAGAAGTTTCTGTCAAAATGACTGAACCGCGACTTGATTTATCGCAACCCATGCTTCAATAAATCGCAAATATCACTTAAATAATGTGATAATAGCCCCTAAATGTTTGCGTATTCCAAATTTTCTTCGTACCTTTGCAGCGTTTTAAGAAACAGATTGAATAAGAAATTGAATAAGAATTCGTAATATATCAAGTCAATGGCTGAAACAAAGAAGATCAAGACAGCTTTGGTGTCTGTCTTTCACAAGGATGGCTTGGACGAGTTGCTCGCCAAGTTGAATGAAGAGGGTGTTAAATTCCTGAGCACAGGAGGTACTCAGAAGTTTATCGAATCTTTGGGTTATGAATGTGAGAAAGTTGAGGATGTCACCACATATCCATCAATCCTCGGTGGTCGTGTGAAGACTCTTCATCCAAAAATATTTGGAGGTATCTTGGCCCGCCGCGACAATGAGGGCGACCAGGAGCAGATGAAGGAGTATGAGATTCCTTCTATCGACCTCGTTATCGTAGATTTGTATCCATTTGAGCAGACCGTGGCCAGCGGTGCCAGCGATGCCGACATTATCGAGAAGATTGATATCGGCGGTATCTCTCTGATCCGTGCCGGAGCCAAAAACTTCAAGGACGTGGTTATCGTTCCTAGCAAGGCTGAATACAGCGTGCTTCTCGATATTCTGAAGAAGAAGGGTGCTGAGACCGACATCGAGGACCGCAAGATGTTTGCTGAGCGTGCCTTCGGCGTAAGCTCACACTACGATACAGCTATCCATGCTTGGTTTGCTAAGTAATAACTTGGCTTGCTAAGTAATACTTGGTTTGCTGAGTAACAAGTAACAAGACGAAGCAGCCGAGTAATCTCGCTACCTCTTCCCGTTCTGCATCCCAGGGCGGGAAGATGACTACAAAAAGATTTTAAGCTTAAAATATTATATTTTACATTAGAAAATGGGATTTTTTTCATTTATTCAGGAAATCGCAATGGACTTGGGTACCGCCAATACCATCATTATCAGTGATGATAAGATTGTAGTGGACGAACCTTCTGTTGTAGCCCTCGACCGCCGCACCGACAAGATGATTGCCGTGGGCGAAAAGGCGAAGATGATGTACGAGAAGACTCATGACAACATCCGTACTATCCGTCCTTTGCGCGATGGCGTTATCGCAGACTTTACTGCTTGCGAGCAGATGATGCGTGGACTCATCAAGATGGTCCACACAGGCAGCCGCCTGTTCTCACCTTCACTCCGCATGGTGATTGGTGTTCCTTCTGGCTCTACCGAGGTGGAGCTCCGTGCCGTTCGTGACTCTGCCGAGCATGCCGACGGTCGCGACGTTTATCTGATTTTTGAGCCTATGGCTGCCGCTATCGGTATCGGTATCGATGTGGAGGCACCGGAAGGCAACATGATAGTTGATATAGGTGGTGGTTCTACCGAGATTGCCGTTATCTCGCTCGGTGGTATCGTTTCCAACAACTCTATCCGCACAGCGGGTGACGACCTCACTGCTGAAATCCAGGAGTACATGAGCCGCCAGCACAACGTGAAGGTTTCTGAGCGTATGGCTGAGCGTATCAAGATTCACGTAGGTTCTGCCTTGACAGACCTGGGTGAGGAGGCTCCAGAGGACTTCATCGTTCATGGTCCTAACCGTATCACAGCCCTCCCAATGGAGGTTCCTGTATGCTATCAGGAGATTGCTCACTGCTTGGACAAGACCGTGGCTAAGATTGAGAATGCCGTGCTCTCTGCCCTTGAGAATACTCCACCAGAGCTTTACGCTGATATTGTGAAGAACGGTATCTGGCTCTCGGGTGGCGGTGCTTTGCTCCGTGGTTTGGACAAGCGCTTGACAGACAAGATTAACATCCCATTCCATATCGCCGAGGACCCATTGCACAGCGTGGCTAAGGGTGCCGGTATCGCATTGAAGAATGTGGACCGTTTCTCTTTCTTGATGAGATAAAATTTTATTAGATAAGTTTCGTGACTTTGTTGGGAAGGTTAAATTCCCCCCAAGTGGCGAAACTTTAATTTTATATAATAGTATGCACAACCTTTTAGAGTTTTTGCAGAAATACAACCATTGGTTTGTCTTCGTGATTCTCGAAGTGGTGAGCATGGTGTTCCTGTTTCAGTATAACAGCTATCAGGGCAGTGCGTGGTTTTCCACTGCCAATGCCGTGACGGGAAAGATTTATGAGTGGGATGCCAATGTGGAAACCTTCTTCTCGCTGACCAAGGTGAACCAGGAACTCACGCAGCGTAATGCCTATCTGGAGCAGCAGGTGCAGCATCTTTCCGACAGTCTCTATGCCGTGACCAAGGATAGTACCATCTATCACCGCGACCAGTTTGCCCTGCTCAAGAACTACAGACTCATTCCTGCCAAGGTGGTTGCCAACAGTCTGGATAAGCCCGACAACCTGCTGACCATCGACAAGGGTAGCGCCGACGGCATCCATAAGGATATGGGTGTAATCAGCGGCACCGGCGTGGTGGGCATCGTATATCTTGTGGCCGAGCATTACAGCATTGTGATACCGGTGCTCAACGTGAAGTCGAACATCAGCTGTACCATCCAGGGCAGAGGCTACTTCGGCTATCTGAGATGGAAGGGCGGCGTATCGGAGCTGGCTTATCTGGAAGAGGTGCCACGCCATGCCCATTTCAAGCTGGGCGACTATGTGGTGACCAGCGGTTACTCGGCTGTGTTCCCTCCGGGTGTGAGAGTGGGCAAGATACTGCATGTGTTCAACTCTGCCGACGGTCTGTCTTACCGCGTACAGTTGCGACTCTCAACAGATTTCGGCAACCTGCGCGACGTATGCGTCATCGACGACACACTGATGAAAGAGAGAATAGAGATTATGCGTGCTGCGCAAGACAGCATCAAGCCCGATGGCAATACGGGCAGTAAAAACTAAAGTAAAGTAAGAGGAGATATAAAGAAGCAATGAGTATAGATATTTTAAAACGACTCGGCATCTTCGTGGTGCTCGTGCTGGTGCAGGGACTGGTGTTCAACCATATCCATCTGTTCAATTGCGCCACCCCCTTGCTGTATATCATCATGGTGCTCCATTTCCGCAGAAACCACCCACGCTGGTCGGTGATGCTCTGGAGCTTCATGCTGGGACTTTGCATCGACGTGTTTGCCAACACGCCGGGTGTTGCGGCGGCATCGATGACAGCCATCGGACTGCTGCAACCTTATCTTTTTGAACTCTTCGTGCCTAGAGACAGTGCTGAAGACCTGGAACCATCGATGCGAACCATCGGTGTGGGTTCGTACGTGCTCTACACGTTGATTATAGTACTCGTTTATAATCTGTTGTTCTTTACGATAGAGACTTTCAATTTCTTCAACTGGATGCAGTGGCTGCTCTGCATTGTCGGCAGCAGTGCCATCACCATGGTGCTGATCATGGCGCTGGAGAGTTTCAGAAAGTCGTAGGGATTTTTACCCTGAAGGAAAAAGAAGAAGAACATTCATGTCCATTGATACTTATATATATAATAAGGTATGGTAGATTACAATCTTGAGAAGCGCAGTTATGTGATTGGTGGTGTGGCGATAGTTATCGTGATAGTCTACATCATCAGGCTCTTCACGCTCCAGATTATGAGCGAGGATTACAAGAAGAATGCCGACAGTAACGCCTTCCTGAAGCAGATAGAGTTCCCTTCGCGTGGTGCCATCTACGATAGAAACGGAAAGCTGATGGTGTATAACCAGCCTTCTTACGACCTGATGGTGGTGATGAAGGAGCAGGAGGGACGACTCGACACCCTCGACTTCTGCAATTCCCTGGGTATCACCAAGGAGGCTTTCGAGAAGCGAATGGAGGATATCAAGGACCGCAGTAAGAATCCGGGATATTCCCCATATACGCAGCAGCTCTTCATGACGCAGTTGTCTGACAAGGACTTCAGCGTGTTCCAGGAGAAGATGTTCCGATTCCCGGGCTTCTATGTGCAGAAGCGAAGCGTGAGAGAATATACCTATCCGTATGCCGCCCATGTATTGGGCGATGTGGGCGAGGTTTCGGAAAGCGACATCGAGGAAGATGACTACTACCAGCCGGGCGACTACATCGGAAAGCTGGGTATTGAGAAGCATTACGAAAAGGAACTTCGAGGCGTAAAGGGTGTGAAGATTCTGCTCCGTGATGCGCGCGGAAGAATACAGGGAAGCTATCAGAACGGAAAATTCGACCAGCGACCTGTTGCAGGAAAAGACCTGACGCTGGGTATCGACGTGAACCTGCAGGCTCTGGGTGAGCGTCTGCTGCAGGGAAAGATAGGTAGTATCGTTGCCATCGACCCTAGAGACGGTTCGGTGCTGGCAATGGTTTCCTCTCCATCTTACGATCCTCGTAAGCTGGTGGGCAAGAATCGTGGTAAGATGCACCGATGGCTCTCGCAGAACCCATGGAAGCCTCTGCTCAACCGAAGCATCATGGGACAGTATCCTCCGGGTTCTACGTTCAAGACCTCCCAGGCACTGACTTATCTCACCGAGGGTATCATCACTCCGGGCACAGCCTTCCCATGTAATCACGGATTCTCTTACAAGGGATTGCACGTAGGTTGCCACGGTCACCCGTCGCCTATCGCACTGGTGGATGCCATCAGTACTTCGTGCAACGGTTATTTCTGTTGGGGACTCTACTATATGCTTGGAAGCAAGAGCAAGTATGGTTCTGTGCAGAATGCGATGACTGTTTGGAAAGACTATATGGTGAGCATGGGATTCGGCTACAAGCTGGGCATCGACCTGCCGGGCGAGAAACGAGGACTGATTCCTAATGCACAGTTCTACGACAAGGCCTACAAGGGTTCCTGGAACGGACTGACCGTAATCAGTATCTCCATTGGTCAGGGTGAGGTGAACCTGACGCCTTTGCAGATAGCCAATCTGGGTGCTACCATCGCCAACCGAGGCTATTACTATGTGCCTCACGTAGTGCGCAAGGTGCAGGGCGAGCCGCTGGATACGCTCTATACCCGCCGACATTATACCAAGGCATCGAAGCGTGCCTACAACTATGTGGTGGCTGGTATGAGAAGTTCGGCACTGAGGGGAACCTGCAAGATGCTTTCACGCTACGACTTCGAGGCATGCGGCAAGACGGGTACGGCTCAGAACCGTGGTCACGACCACTCTGTGTTCATGGGCTTTGCTCCGATGAACAACCCTAAGATAGCCATCGCCGTGTATGTGGAGAATGGTGGTTGGGGTGCCGACTATGGTGTGCCTATCGGAGGTTTGATGATGGAGCAGTATCTGAAAGGAAAGCTGTCGCCGGCTTCAGAAAGTCAGGCAGCACAGATGCAGGCTCGCAGAATCGCCTATGGCTCTTCTAGCAGATAGTTTTCAGTTAATAGTTTATAGTTGATAGTTTATAGATTATGAGCGATAATAAACAACCGGCTGGTGTACTCCGTTCGCTTGATTGGTGGACCATCGGCATCTATCTGGCGCTGCTCAGCTTTGGCTGGATCAGCGTCTGCGGTGCCAGCTACACCTATGGTGACAATGATATTTTCAGTCTGGGTGCCCGTTCGGGCATGCAGATTGTGTGGATTGGCACTTCCATCGCCTTGGGCTTTGTTATCCTGATGATGGACGACAGGTTTTTCGATACCTTCTCGTATGTCATCTATGGCGTGCTGATATTGCTGCTCTTTGCCACGATATTCAATCCGCACAGCATCAAGGGTTCGCATTCCTGGCTGGTTCTCGGACCGCTCCGACTGCAGCCTGCCGAGTTTGGTAAGTTTGCTACGGCACTGGCTGTGGCGAAGTTTATGTCGAGCTATGGTTTCAATATCCACAACATGAAGCATTTCATGGCGGCGGTGGGTATCATCCTGCTGCCGATGGTCTGCATCGTGGGACAGCGAGAAACGGGTTCGGCACTGGTTTATTCCGCCTTCTTCCTGATGCTCTATCGCGAGGGAATGCCTGGAGCCGTGCTGTTTACGGGTGTCTCGATGATAGCCTACTTTGTGGTGGGCATCAAGTACGAGAATGTGCTGATGTGGGATACCTATACCTCGGTGGGTAAGTTTACGGTGCTGCTGCTGGTGCAGATATTCACGGCGGGCATGGTGAATTCCTATACGGGCAACAAGAAGCATGCGCTGATTATTCTGGCATATTCGGTGGGTATCACGCTGATAGTGGCGCTTTTCTCCACCTTCATCATCCCGTTCGATATCGTATGGATTCAGCTGCTGCTCTGCGCACTGATGATAGGTTTCCTGGTATATCACGGATTGAGAACGAGATTCAGGAACTATTTCCTGATTTCCATCTTCTCGTTGGGTTCTATTGCCTTCTTCTACAGTGCCGACTACGTGCTGAACAACGTGATGGAGCCTCACCAGCGAGTGCGTATCAATGTGCTTCTGGGATTGGATGAGGATTTGGCTGGTGCTGGATATAATGTGCACCAGAGTGAGATAGCCATCGGTTCGGGCGGTTTGCAGGGCAAGGGATTCCTCAACGGAACCCAGACCAAGCTAAAGTTCGTGCCAGAGCAGGATACCGACTTTATCTTCTGCACGGTGGGAGAGGAGGAAGGCTTCATGGGTTCGGCAGGTGTGCTGCTGCTTTTCCTGCTGCTGATATTGAGGCTGATAAAACTGGCAGAGCGGCAACCGTTTAAGTTTGGGCGAATATACGGATATTGTGTGTTGAGTGTGTTCCTGTTCCACCTGTTTATTAATGTGGGAATGGTGCTGGGCTTGACGCCTGTAATCGGTATTCCGCTACCGTTCTTCAGTTATGGCGGTAGTTCGCTTTGGGGTTTCACCATCCTTCTCTTTATTTTCCTGAGAATAGATGCGGGAAGAAATCTGGTTAGAAGCTGATATAATGGATAATGTATAATGCATATATCTTGTATGATATATATATAATAAAAGGGCAAAAGCATTGTTTTGAGATGCTTTTGCCCTTTATTATGTTTTTTATTTTGCCAATTCAACTTTTACTCCGATATCGCTGACGCCGGGAAGGATTTCTCGCTTCATGTCGTGGCGTATGGTGATATGGATGGAGTCGCCTTGGTTCATCTTATACATATTGATGGGGAAGTTGTATTGATAATAGCTGATTCCCTGTCTTGAGCTGGAACCGTCTTTTCCCATGAATTGGCAGAGCACGGTATCGGCCTTTTCTATGCGGTCTTCCTGCTTGTTGGCTGGATAGATGGTCTGGTCTACGATGAGCGTTAATCCCGTGAAGGGATAGGCTCCTGTGATTCTCAAACCCAGGCTTTCCTGATAGTATCCTGTGGTAAGGATGGGAGGAATATCGAACGAGAGGGTGTCGTTCTTCTCCCATCCGGCGATAGGTGTATGGGCGTATTCGTCATACACCGTTCGCTGGAAACAGGAGGCAAGCACGAAGGCTGCCACCATCAGGAAAATGAAATTAATCATTCTTTTCATTTTTCTCTTTTCCTCCATTCTGGTTCTGTCGAGGACCTTTGTTTCTGTTGTCTTTGCGGCGGTTTCCATTTGGCTGGTTACCATTCTTTTGCTGGTTACCGTTCTTTTGCTGGTTACCACCATTTGGATTACCATTCTTCTGTGGATTACCGCCGTTTTGCTGCTGGCGGTTCTCGCCCTTTGGTCTGCGGTCGCCTCTTTCCTGCTTGTTTCCGCCTTCCTTGTCCTGGCGACTATTGTTACTGTTATTCTTGTTCTTTTTCTTCTTTTTTTTCGCCTTGTCGAATCGGCTGAGGTCTGACTCATTGAGCAGGTCGATATGCTTGGAGCTTTCCTTCACCTTTCCGTTCTCCATCAGACTGAGCGGCTTTTCGCCATTCTTGTTCAGCTCGATAATCTCCTTGGCACGGTCGGCAGTGATGGTTTCGAGGTTGGAAGCCAGATTCTTGTCGGATGAGTAGGTGATGAGGCCAGCCAGAATATCCACCTTAAACTGGTAGAACTCGCCATCGGCAGTTTCGAGCACGGCATCCTTAGGTGGCATCTTGCGGCTTGCCTCCACGTAGTTGTCTACCTCGTAGTTAAGACAGCACTTCAGTTTGGCGCACATACCCGCCAGTTTCTGTGGGTTGAGCGAGATGTCCTGATAGCGTGCTGCATTGGTGCTTACGCTTACGAAGTTCTTCATCCAGGTGGCGCAGCAGAGCTCTCTTCCGCAAGGACCGGTTCCGCCGATTCTGCCTGCTTCCTGGCGTGCACCAATCTGCTTCATCTCGATGCGTACGTGGAAAGCCTCGGCAAGTACCTTGATGAGCTGGCGGAAATCCACACGTTCGTCGGCGATATAGTAGAATATCGCCTTGTTGCCGTCGCCCTGGTACTCCACGTCGCCAATCTTCATCTTCAAGCCCAGGTCTTTGGCTATCTGGCGGCTCTGGATCATGGTGGCGTGTTCGCGGCTCTTGGCCTCCTTCCACTTGTCAAGGTCCACCTGCTTGGCGATGCGGTAGATGCGCTTGATGTCATCCTGCGACTTGAGGTTGGCTTTCTTGATCTGCAGTTTCACGAGTCGTCCGGTGAGTGTAACCACACCGATGTCGTGGCCCGGGTTAGCCTCCACAGCCACGAGGTCGCCCTTTCTCAGGTCTAGGTTGTTCACATTGTGATAATATCCCTTTCGGGTATTCTTGAATTGCACCTCCACGAGGTCGGTGCTTTCTGCGTTTCCTGGCACATCGGCAAGCCAGTCGTATGTGTTGAGCTGTTTGTCCTGTCGTCCCACAGCCTTGCAGCATAGACCTCTGTCGCAGCCATTCCACATTCGGAATTTCATATTCTTGTAGTCCACGATGTAATCTATTTATTGTATTTTATTTATATTATGTATATATGATGCTTTCATTATTATTTTCTGATGAGGAGGACGATGACCTTCAGCGCCATGTCGAAGAAGACAATCTTGGGATTGGCATTCTGGGCGATGAACTTCTTGCTCTCCTCAAAAAGGTCGGAGATGTCGATGATGTTTGCCTCGTTGATGAATCGGGCGAAGTTCTTGGCGAAGTCCTCCTCATCCTGCGTCATGTAGCTCAGTTCCGGCTGGCGGAAGTTGTACATGAAACTCTCGCGAAGCATGTGCATGAAGTAATCCAGCATTCGCTTCTGCTTCTCTCTACCAAAGGTGGCTACCACCTCGCTCCATTTCTTCAGGTCGTGAATGTTGCGCATGTATGCCAGTCGCATCAGCATGATGAACATATCCAGGTGCTGGCGGTTTTCGTTTCCGGAGTCAAGCTCTTCCAGTGCCAGGTTCCAGTTGCCTCCTGCTATTCGGGCGATGCGGTGGGCGGTGTTTTCGTCCAGCAGTCTTCGCTCGATGAGTGCCTTCTTTACTTCCTCGTTGTCGATTTTCTTGAAGTCGATGCGCTGTGCACGGCTTCTGATGGTTTCGAGCAGCAGTTCCGGGTTCTCGCTTACGAGGAGGAAGAGTGTCTGTCGTGGCGGTTCCTCCAGGAGTTTCAGTATCTTGTTGGCACTGGTCAGGTTCATGCGCTCTGGAAGCCATATCACGCTGATTTTATATCCGCCCTGACTCGACATCATGCTCAATTCCTTCGAGAGATTGTCGGTTTCTTCCGCTGTGATGATGGCCTGCTTGTTGAAGTCGGCATCCACCTTTCCCATGCGTTTCATCCAGTCGCTTATCAGGATATACGGACCTTGCGAGAGGAGCATTTCTCGCCATTGCCTGATGTAGTCGAGGCTCACCGGCGACTGGTCACTGCTCATATCCGATGTCTTGATGGTAGGGAAGGTGAAGTGCAGGTCGGGATGCTCCCATTTGCCGAGCATGGAGCAGGCGCGGCGCTTCTGGTCATCGCTCATTGGGGGCAATGCCTGGGCAGCTGCAGCATCGGCTTCTTCTCTTTCTCCCAGCAGAAAACTGGCGAATGCCAATGCCATGGCTAGTTTTCCACAACCTTGCGGTCCGCAAAACATCAGTGCATGGGGCACACGATTCTCCCGAACCATCTCCATCAGACGGTTCCATATATCTTGCTGACCTATGACTTCCTTCTTTAACATTTTATTTCTTGAATTTTAAAATAGGATTTTTGCAATCTGCTTTACGCTGTCCACTGCCGATACGGTGAAGAAGTGGATATGGTTGTAACCATGATCGAAGAGATCTTTCACCTGGCTGGTGGTCCACTCGATGCCGAGAGCCTTGGCATCTTCATCTGTCTTGCACTTCAATACCTCCTGTGCCAACGCCTCAGGAATATCGCAGTGGAATGTCTTTGGCACCATGGTGAGCTGGCTCAGCTTGGCAAAAGGCTTCAGCGCTGGTACGATAGGGATGGTGATGCCCATCTGGCGTGCCTTCTCCACGAACGCATAGAACTTCTCGTTGTCGTAGAAGAGCTGGGTTACGGCGTAAGAGGCACCTAGCTGCTGTTTGAGGAGCAACTGCTGCATGTCCATTTCCAGGTTGGGAGCCTCTTCGTGCTTCTCTGGGTAGCAAGCCACACCGCAGCAGAATTTTTCTCCCGGGTGCTTGATAGGAGTGCCGTCGAAGAAGAAACCGTCGTTAAACTGGTTCACCTGCTCCAGAAGGTCGGTGGCATGAGAATGACCGTTAGGGGTAGGAGTGAACTGACGGTCTTCCTTCGCCTTGTCGCCTCGGAGCACAAGGATGTTGCTGATGCCCAGGAACTGGAGATCGAGCAACTCATATTCGATGTCTTCCTTCGACGCACCGCTACAGATGATGTGAGGGATGACAGGAATATCGTATTTGTTCTGGATGGCACCGGCGATGGCTACTGTGCCAGGGCGGCGGCGCACACGCTGACGAGTGAGGAGACCGTTTTCCAGTTCCTTATATACATACTCGCTGTGGTGTGTGGTTATGTTGATAAACCTTGGGTCGAATTCCTTGAGGCTGTCGATGGTGCGGAACAGTGCCGCTGTGCCATTACCCTTGAGTGGTGGCAGAACCTCGAACGAGAAGCCTCGTTTATCGCCCTGTTGATGTAAAAAATCTGCAATGTTCATATTACGTAATATCTATTTTCCCTTATTTGGTTGCAAATTTACAAAAAAAATGGGGGAAAACCGCACGTTATCCGTAATATTTATAGAGAAAAAGATAAAAATCAGAAATTAAAAGATAAATTATAACCTAAAGTAAAATGGAACAGCAAGAAAAAGGCTCCAAGGCCTATTTAATTTCAATCGTGATGGTCGCCGTATTGGGCGGCTTGCTTTTCGGTTACGATACCGCAGTGATATCGGGTGCCGAGAAGGGTTTGCAGGCATTCTTCAAGGGTGCCGGGGATTTTGAATACACCGATGTGATGCACGGATTCACTTCTTCCAGTGCTTTGATTGGATGTATCATTGGTAGTTCACTTTCTGGTCTCTTTGCCAGCCGTTTTGGTAGAAAGCGATCGCTCATCTTTGCGGGTATCTGCTTCTTCCTCTCGGCGTGGGGATCTATGGAACCGGAAACGTACATCCTGCCGCAGGGACATCCAGACTGGACGCTCCTGGTGGTGTTTAACTTCTATCGCGTGCTCGGTGGTATCGGTGTGGGTATGGCTTCTGCCATCTGTCCGATGTATATCGGCGAGGTGGCTCCTAGCAACATCCGCGGTATGCTGGTAAGCTGGAACCAGTTTGCCATCATCTTCGGTCAGCTGGTGGTTTACTTCGTCAACTTCATCATCATGGGCTCGCATGCCAATCCTATCTATGATGCTGCGGGTGCCATCGCCAACATGGTGGATGCGCAGTGGACCATCGAGACGGGCTGGAGATACATGTTTGGAAGTGAGTGTGTGCCAGCCGGCTTGTTCACCTTCCTCATCTGCTTTGTACCAGAGACTCCACGTTATCTCGTGATGGTGGGACAGGATGAGAAGGCATACGGCATTCTTGCTAAGATTAATGGTGCAGAGAAGGCGCGCGAGATTATCCACGACATCAAGAACACAGTGACCGTGAAGACTGAGAAACTGTTCTCTTACGGATTCATGTGTATCTTTGTGGGTGTAATGCTTTCTGTATTCCAGCAGGCTGTGGGAATCAATGCCGTGCTCTATTATGCGCCTCGTATTTTCCAGGATATGGGCATGGGTAACCCGATGGTTCAGACTGTGATTATGGGTATTGTGAATATCTCGTTCACGCTGGTTGCCGTGTTTACCGTAGAGAAGTTGGGTCGCAAGCCATTGCTTATCTTCGGTTCCATCGGTATGGCTGTGGGAGCACTGGGCGTAGCCCTCACCTTCGGTAATGAATCTTTGAGTACGGTTACGATGCTGAGCATCATGGTATATAGTGCCAGCTTCATGTTCTCATGGGGTCCGATTGCGTGGGTGCTTATTGCCGAACTTTTCCCGAACACCATCCGTGGTGCAGCAGTAGCGATAGCCGTAGCCTTCCAGTGGATCTTCAACTTCATCGTCAGCTCTACCTTCGTGCCGATGTTCAATATGCACTTAACGCCGGGCGATGACTTCGGCCATTGGTTTACCTATGGTTTGTATGGAGCCATCTGTATCGTAGCCGCTCTCTTTGTATGGAAGCTGGTTCCTGAGACCAAGGGCAAGAGCTTGGAGGATATGAGCAAGCTTTGGAAGAAAGATTAATTGAATTTCAGAAGAAAGATTAATGATAATCAGAAGATTATCTTTTGACTAGGATATAAAAAAGGGGCGCGATAGTCTATCTCGACTGTCGCGCCTTTATTTTAGTTTTCTCACTGAGTGATAAATTCAGAGCATATATTTGTAAGTTGTTTTATTTAAGAGAGTATTAACTATATATTCTATTAAGAGTATTTCTGTGTCTTATGAGAGATAAATTCTCTCTGATAAGATTTTTTTGTTTTCTTACTTACCTGTCTTCTTCCATGCATTGCGAATTGCAAAAGCTACAGTGGAGTTGGATTTGTTGATGGAGTTACTGATGTAACCTGTCTGATTACCATCTACCCAAAGCTGGTAAAGATAGAACTGGAATCCCAACTGTCTTGGCTCCTTGAGTGTGCAATAGCCATAATACATCTGGTTAGGCATGAAAGCCAACTGCACCTTGTGACTCTTGTTATTTTCACCATAAGTCAGGTTCAACTCAAGTACGCTAGGGCATGCAATGTAATATGCTACCTCTGAAGTACTGTTTGGCATTACATTATACTTGCAGGTGATAGTTCTTGGTGCCTCCTTTGCGATAGCTGCCGACAACTCCTTGTCAGAGATGTGCTCTGCAAGCGCTGCAACAGGGAAGTTTGATATGCTCATGGTGCTATCGTTGTACATGCTAATGCGTACAGATGAAGCCACTGAGTCGATCTGGTTGTTGACATTGGCTTTGTTCTGCTTTTCAAAGAGAATGACCATGTCGTTGTAGGAACCGATAGACATAGCTGACTGGAAACTCTTCTGTGTTTCAGGAGCTAGAGGAGTGAAGCTGTTGTCGCTATCAGTGTTACATGATGTGAAAGACAGGGCTGCCACGAAGGCTGCCAGAATAGAGAATAATGTAATTTTTTTCATTTTTTTTCTGCTGATGTTTATTTCTTTTATTTATTTGTCGAACAGTATTTGCAAGGATTTCTAAACCCTGCTTTTTCAAGCAGGTTTTCCCGCACTATTTCTATTAATAAACTCCCGAATTGCCGAAAACTTGCATCCGTTTTTGTTAAAAGCAGTTAAAAAGTAGAGGAATGTCTGTAAGATACTGCTTTTTTATCGGATAATCTTGGCAGAAATGATAGAAAGCACTACTTTTGTGATGCTCTTTTGAAACATCAAAGACTCAAGAATGAAAGAATAAAAATACAGGATTAGGAATTATGGAAAGAAAAAGTAGAAAAATCAAGATGTGGATGATGGCGGGATTTATCGCCTTGCTCTCATCCTTTATGTTGTCTTCGTATGAATTGCCGGTTGCTCAGACGGATGCTCCGGGACTGGAGATTCCGGTGGTTCAGAAGAAGGCTGCGAATGGCAAGGCTGCGAATGGCAAGGCTTTTGGAACCATCAAGCGCCGATTCGCCTATACCGTATTTTATAACCATGGTACCCGACAGCCGAACTGGGTGGCATGGACTTTGACCCGTGCCCATGCGTCGGGAAAACTGAAACGTGGCGATTTCGAGGATGATATGGATATGCCATCACCTAAGGGAACAAAGGCAGATTATTTCAATACGGGTTTCGACAGGGGACACCTGTGTCCGGCAGGCGATAACAAGTGGAGCCAGAAGGCGATGGATGAATGTTTCTTGATGACCAACATGTGTCCGCAGACACATGCCCTGAATGCGGGCGTATGGAACAGCATCGAGCAGCTGTGCCGCACTTGGGCTAAGAAGTATGGCAAGGTATATATCGTTTGCGGACCTATCTTTCTGAACAAGCAGCATCGCAAGTTGGGCAAGAACAAGGTGGTGGTTCCCGATGCCTTCTTCAAGGTGATTCTCCGCACAGGTAAGAATCCGCAGGCCATCGGCTTTATCTGCAGAAATCAATCAGCCAAGGGACTCCAGAAGAAGGACTTCGTCAACTCTATAGATGAGGTGGAGCGTATCACCGGCTACGATTTCTTCTCGAAACTTCCGGATAACGTAGAAAAGAAGATAGAGGCGAAAGCTGATTTATCCAATTGGTAAATAAAAGGTTTTATCCGCCGATGGCGGATAGAACTTAAATCGATATGTTGAAAGGGATAGAAACGAAAAAAGGACTCTCCGTAACGGAAAGTCCTTTTTCAGAGACTGTGACTCGCATGGGGCTCGAACCCATGACCCCAACATTAAAAGTGTTGTGCTCTACCAGCTGAGCTAGCGAGTCAATCTCCAACCTTTGATTTCAAAAGCGAGTGCAAAGGTACGACTATTTTTTGGAATAACCAAATATTTAGCCGTTTTTTTGCTTATTTTCTTCAATTTTATCTGGAATCAGCGGTTTTTCAGCCATTTCTTCCTCATATTGCGGCTTTTCTCGCGTTACGTATCGCTGCCAGTAGGCAATGAGAAGCGTGGTGAGAGGAAGCGCTACAATCAGACCGATGAAGCCCAATAAGGCACCCCAAACGGAAAGACTCAAGAGCAGGATGGCTGGGTTCAGTCCCATCGCCTTGCCCATAATCTTAGGCGTTACCACCATATCTGTGATTACCTGAACCACACAGAATACCAGGAATGCCAATCCGAAGACTACCCAGAAGTTCTGTCCTGTATCCGCCGCCTTCAGCATGGCGAGGAACGCCGTAGGGATGAGGGCGAAGGTATGAAGATAAGGTACCAGATTCATGATGCCGATCAGAATGCCCAAACCTATCGCCATCGGGAAACCGATGATGGTGAAACCGATGCAGAACATGATGCCCATGCAGAGCGACACCATGCCCTGACCTCGGATATAGTTGTTCAGCTCCCTTTCCACATCTTTCATCAGTGCATGCCAGAACGGGCGGTTCTTCTTCGGGAAGATGCGCACCCAGTTGGCTGTCAGCGTCTCGTAATCGAGCAGGATGAAGAACATATATAATAAGGTAATCATCGAGGCAACGATACTCATGATAATGGTAGCCGTCTGACTCACCACCGAGAAAACCTTCGGCATCGTGGACTTAAGGGCATCGCTGAAGTCCTTGCTCTTCAGAAAATGCTCTATGGTGGACTGGTTGGCCTGCAGCCACTCCTTGATGAGAGCAGTCAGGTTGTTGGTGTGGGTAGTCTGGTGCACCCATTTGGTCAGGACGATTCCCAGCTTGTCAAACTGGTCAATCATTGGTGGGATAATGAGCCAGATAACTCCGCCCACGATGGCTATTGCAGCACCCATTGCCAGAAGAATGGAAAGGGCACGCACCTTGACATGGAGTTTATTCTCGATGAACTTCACGACGGGGTAGAGCAGGTAAGCGAAAAACCATGCTATAAAGAAAGGAAGCAGTACATCACTCAGATAATTGATGATGTATAGTACCGCTAATACGAGGACGACGATACCCGCCCAACGTATGAACTTATCGAATGTAATCTCCTTGCTCATATCTTCTCACTTCTTATAATTCATTATGGATAGCCTTCTGGTAGCAGTCGCGGCAGAGTGGCTCATATTCGTCCTTCTCGCCGAGAAGCACACGCTTGTCGTTTTTTACCAGTCGATGGCTTACGTATGCCAGGGCACCGCACTTCACGCAGATGGCATGCACCTTGGTCACCTCGTCGGCGATGGCACAGAGAGCCGGAATCGGACCGAAGGGAACTCCCTTGAAATCCATGTCGAGACCCGCCACGATGACGCGTACGCCACGGTTGGCGAGTTCGTTGCAGACCTCCACCAAGCCATTGTCCAGGAACTGGGCTTCGTCGATACCGACCACGTCGATGTCGGAAGCCAACAAGAGTATCGATCCAGAAGATTCAATCGGAGTCGACCGGATGGAGTTCTGGTCGTGGCTCACTACATTGTCTTCGGAGTAACGAGTGTCTATCGCCGGCTTGAAGATTTCCACCTTCTGTTTGGCGAAGCTAGCTCGCTTCATTCTTCGGATTAATTCTTCGGTTTTTCCGGAGAACATTGATCCGCACACCACTTCAATTCTGCCGGGACGGTGTGCCTCCCCATATAGTAATTCTGTCATTTCGGGGGCAAAATTACTAATAAGGTTTTAAAAAATGCAAAGATACGCAGTTTTTTTTTGCTATGAAAGATTAATTAACTACATTTGTACCCACTTATGGGCATATTATATATCGTACCGACTCCAGTGGGCAACATGGAGGACATGACAATGCGAGCCATCAGGGTTCTGAAAGAAGCTGATTTGGTGCTCGCGGAGGACACTCGCACATCGAGCGTCCTGCTCAAGCATTTCGATATCCGAAATCGCTTAGTGGCGCATCATAAGTTTAATGAGCATGGCACGTCGTCGGGCATCGTAGAGCGATTGAAGGCTGGCGAAACCATCGCATTGATCAGTGATGCGGGAACCCCAGGCATCAGCGATCCGGGTTTCTACCTGGCTCGCGAGGCGGCTAAGGCGGGCATCACCGTGCAGACCCTTCCGGGGCCTACGGCATGCATCCCTGCCATCGTGTCGTCGGGATTGCCTTGTGACAGATTCTGCTTCGAGGGATTCATTCCGCAGAAGAAGGGGCGACAGACCTATCTGGAGTCTCTGAAAGATGAGGTGCGCACCATGATTTTCTATGAGTCACCTTATCGGGTGGTGAAAACGCTGCAGCAGTTTGCCGAAGTGTTCGGCGAAGACCGTCAGGTGAGCTGCTGTAGGGAAATCTCGAAGCTGCACGAGGAGAGCGTTCGCGGAACGCTTGCCGAAGTGATTGCGCATTTCGAGGAGACTGAGCCTAGGGGCGAGTTCGTTATCGTCCTGGCTGGCAAGGACCCGAAGCAACTGAAAGAAGAATTGAAAGAAAAGCGACGCGAAGAAAGAAAAAACAGAAAAAACAGAGAAGAATAAAATTTTCTGCTCTTTTCTTCGTTATGTTATTATTAATCATAAATTAATAAAAGGTAAAGATTATGAAAAAGCTATTAATGATGGCATGCCTCGCAGCCTTGGTATTAACTGGTTGTAAGGATGGTAAGACTACCGCAGGTATTGGTGCTGCTCAGAATGATTCTCTCAACAGTATCATTGCTCAGAAAGACAGCGAGTTGAACGACTTGATGGGTACTATCAACGAGATTGAGGATGGTCTCAATCAGATTAATGAGGCCGAGAATCGCGTTACCCTTCTGAAGAATGGTGAGGGCGCTAGCAAAAAGCAGAAGCTCACGGAGGATGTACAGTTCATCGCTACACGCATGAAGCAGAACAAGGAGCTGATTGCCAAGTTGCAGAAGCAGATGGCTAACAGCTCTATCAAGTCGGAGCAGCTCCAGAAGACTATCGCCAACCTCACTAAGCAGTTGGAGGAGAAGGAGAAGCAGCTTCAGGCTCTCCGTGAGGAATTGGACAGCAAGGATATCCACATCGCTGCGCTCGATGAGACTATCAATAACCTGAACACCAAGTCAAATCGCCTGGCTAGCGAAAGCAGCAAGAAGAGCGAGGTGATCAATGCTCAGGACAAGCAGATCAACACTGCATGGTATGTATTCGGCACCAAGAAGGAGCTGAAAAACCAGCATATCCTGGAGGGTAACAAGGTGATGACCGGTAATTTTAACAAGAATTACTTCACCAAGATAGATATACGCGACCTCTCTGAGATCAAGCTCTACTCTAAGAATGTCAAGGTGCTCACCACTCATCCATCAAGCACCTATACATTGGTTCGTGATGCTAACAAGCAGTATACTCTTCGCATCACCAACCCTCAGATCTTCTGGAGCACCAGCAAGTATCTTGTTGTACTCGTGAAGTAGTGAACTCTTTTTAAGAGATGAATGAACTCTTTTGAAGAAATGAATTATCTCTTTCTCTGAAAGAAATCCTGCATGAGTGCGCGGCACTCATCTTCCAATACGCCCGATGTAACTGTTGTCTTAGGATGCAGTGCATCGGGCGCATATTTTGTATACCCCCGCTTCTCGTCGCTGGCACCATAAACTACCCGGCTTATCTGCGCCCATCCCAAGGCTCCGGCACACATCACGCAAGGTTCCACGGTGACATAGAGTGTGCAATCCTTCAGATACTTTCCGCCCAGCATGTTGGCACCAGAGGTGATAGCCTGCATTTCGGCATGGGCGGTTACATCGGTGAGCATCTCCGTGAGGTTGTGGGCACGTGAGATGATTCTGTCCTGACATACGATGACGGCTCCCACGGGAATCTCGTCTTCATCGAATGCTGCCTGTGCCTCCAGCAGGGCACGGCGCATGAATTCTTCGTCTTTCTTCTGATTGTCTACCATATTTCTATTCTTTATGATTTCTCTTTTCCTTTTTTGTGCAAAAATACATAAAAAACTTTGATGGGTGAAAGAAAAGTGTTATTTTTGCATGGTAATAGTGCCTTTTGGGCGGAAAATGATGTCGCCAGGGGCTAAACTTAAGAAAAATAACCGATGGCAGAGCATAATGAATTGGGAAAATGGGGAGAAGATGAAGCGGTGCTTTATCTGGAAGACCAGGGCTATGTGATTATCGCCCGTGACTGGAAGATAGGGCGGCGTGACCTCGACATTCTTGCCTATACTCCCGATGGCAACACGCTGGTGGTTGTAGAGGTGAAGACCCGCACCGGTGAGGAATACCAGCAGCCCGAAGAGGCAGTTACCCGGGGCAAGATGAGGAATCTTGCCATAGCCGCCAATGCTTATGTCAAGGAATGCCAGGTGGACAAAGAGCTGCGCTTTGATGTCATCTCCATCGTGGGATGCGCTCATCAGGTGAAGAGTCTCCAGCATCTGAAGAATGCCTTCAATCCGATGCTGATACTTTAACACCGATGCTGATACTTTAACACCGATGCTGATACTTTACTCCGTTCTGCCGGCAAGTATCTATTATATATTAATGTGAAAATGGAAACAAAGATGATACGAATGCAGGAAGCGGATTCCACGAATACCTTCCTGAAGGGAATGAAAAGCTGCGAGGATGATACGATTGTCGTTGCAGTGGCCGATTATCAGACGGCTGGTAGGGGACAGGGAACTCATACCTGGGAGAGTGAACCGGGCAAGAACCTCCTGTTCAGTTTGCTGACATGTCCAACGTGGGTACCCGTGCGCCAGCAGTTCCTGCTTTCAGAGGCGGGAGCCCTAGCCGTGAAGGATGCGCTGGATACCTATACCGACGGCATCACGCTGAAATGGCCTAACGATGTGTATTGGAACGACAGGAAAATCAGTGGTACGCTGATAGAGACCTCCATCGATTCCAACGGCATCAAGCGCTGCATCTTCGGCATCGGAGTTAACATCAACCAGATGGAGTTCCATAGCGATGCGCCTAATCCGGTATCCCTGGCTCAGATCCTGGGTCATGAGGTGGATAGGGATGAAGTGCTCCAGAAGATTATCGAGGCATTCAAGAAGTATTATGAACTGCTTCGTCGTGCCGACTACATGGATGTATCGGGCATCTACCATCTCTCACTCTATCGCCGCAAGGGCTTTCATCGCTATGAAGATGCCGATGGAGAGTTCGAGGGTGCCTTCGTAGAGGTGGAAGATGATGGCCATCTGATACTTCACGACAAGAAGGGAATGATTCGTTCGTATGCTGTCGGTGAAATTAGATTTTTAGTTAATAGTTAAAAGTTAATAGTTTATAGGGCGTAGCCTCCTGTTAACTATTAACTGTAAATTGTAAATTATAATACGTTATGGCAAAGTTTAAAAGAATTCTTTTGAAGTTGAGCGGTGAGAGCCTGATGGGCAAGCAGAGTTTCGGTATCGATCCTGAGCGCTTGAGTGATTATGCAAAGCAGATTAAGGAAGTTCACGAGATGGGCGTACAGATTGGTATCGTTATCGGTGGTGGCAACATCTTCCGTGGTCTGAGCGGAAGCCAGAAGGGTTTCGACCGTGTGAAGGGCGACCAGATGGGTATGTGTGCCACCGTTATCAACTCTCTCGCCTTGAGCAGCGCACTCGGTGCATTGGGCGTTAAGAACAAGGTGCTCACAGCTATCCGCATGGAACCTATCGGTGAGTTCTACACCAAGTGGAAGGCTATCGAGGCTATGGAGGATGGCTATATCTGCATCTTCTCTGCCGGTACAGGCAGTCCATACTTCACCACAGATACTGGTTCTTCGCTCCGTGGCATCGAAATCGAGGCAGACGTGATGCTCAAGGGTACCCGTGTGGATGGTATCTATACAGCCGACCCAGAGAAGGATCCTACTGCTACCAAGTTCAGCGACATCACTTACGATGAGATTTACACCAAGGGCTTGAAGGTGATGGACCTTACTGCTACTACCATGTGTAAGGAGAACAATCTTCCTATCTACGTATTCAACATGGATATCGTGGGCAACCTGAAGAAGGTGATGGAAGGTGAGGAGATTGGAACCCTTGTTCACAATTAAACAAAAAATCAGTAGAACTGATAGGATATAAAAAAGAAAGGCTTGCTACCCAGCGGGAGCAAGCCTTTTTTGGCTTATTGCCATAAGCCTTATTTATTTCTCTTATACAATAACCAAGAGAGGAGGACATACATCAGGATGATGATCCACCAGCCTTCCAGGAAGCCTCTGATGCCTTCGGTAGCTACCGACAAGGCAAGAACTGCCACAGCAAAACCTACGAAACCATACTTCACCTCGTTGCCCTTAAACGACCACTGCTTGAACTTCAGCGCAAACAGCGGCAATTCGCATACCAGCAGGAAACTGGTGGCGAGAATCATTGCCAGGATGAGGAATACCGACCAGCTCTGGCTGGTAATCCAGCTAGGACTGCTCACTACCAGCGAACCCCAGAACAGGGCGTTGGCAGGCGTAGGCACACCGATGAAAGAGGTGGTCTGACGCTCATCCAGGTTGAACTTTGCCAATCTCAGTGCCGAGAAAGCGGCGATGATGAAGGCTGCGTAAGGCAACCATGGGCGCAATGGCTCCAGAAACTCAGGATACTCCATGACGAAGAGCTGAGAGAATACGATGGTGGCTGGAGCTACACCAAAGGTAACATCGTCGGCAAGCGAGTCGAGCTCCTTGCCTATAGGCGATGAAACATGCAGCAAGCGAGCGCTCATGCCATCGAAAAAGTCGAAAACTGCTCCGATGATAATCCACAACAAAGCCATTTCGGGATTACCGCCGAAGGCGAACGATGTAGCGATGCAGCCAGAGATGAGGTTGCAGCATGTAATCGTGTTTGGAATATGCTTCTTAATACTCATTTTTTTATTTCAATTTTGCTATAATTGTCTGGTCACCTGTGGTAGCCTGTCCCATCTTGACGCATACTTCCGTGCCGATAGGCAGATACACGTCTACACGAGAACCCAGCTTGATGAAGCCCAGATGCTCGTCGATGTAGCACTCCTCGCCCTCCTTGGCGTAGGTAACGATGCGTCGGGCTACGGCACCAGCAATCTGACGGCACAATACATCCACACCTTCAGGGGTCGTGATCATGATGTCGGCATGCTCATTCTCCTCGCTGGCCTTTGGCAGCCAAGCCTTCATGTACTTACCGTTCTCGTGCTTCACGAACTTCACCTTTCCATCCACCGGGAACCAGTTGGCATGAACATTCCAGAGGCTCATGAAGATGGAAATCATCAGGCGCCTGTCGTTGAAGTAAGGCGCATTGTCTACTTCTTCTATTACCACAATCTTACCGTCTGCAGGAGCCACAACGAGCTTCTCGGTATCCTCTACGTTCAGGTAGCGAATAGGGCAGCGGTAGAAATTGAGCACGATGCCATATACCACGCCGAAGACAACAAGGAATGCCCAGAAGGGAATCTTGCTGTCGAAGGCATACCATAAAATGGCTGCGATGGCTACTAATGCTATACCGCCGTACACCAGCTGACCGGTGCCCTCGCGGTGCAATCTTATCTTTTTTAATTTCTTAATTTTCTGTCCCATGAGATAGGTTTATGTTTATATCGGTGCAAAGGTACGGCATTTTTATCACTTTTGCAAATTTTTCTCTCATTTCTTTTGGCAATATCAACTTTTAGCAGTAACTTTGTTGTCAAAATAGGAATTTTAAGGCAGAAAATGGAAGATTTTATACATTTACACGTCCATACACAGTATTCCATCCTCGATGGTCAATCCAAGATTCCGCATCTTGTAGACAAGGCTATCAAGGATGGAATGAAGGGTATGGCTGTAACCGATCATGGTGTGATGTTCGGCATCAAGGAACTCGTTGACTATTGTGGAAAAGTCAACAAAGACCGAAAGAAGGAAGGGCTGGAACCCTTCAAGCCTATCATCGGTTGTGAGATGTATGTGGCTAGAAGAACCAAGGGCGACCGCGAGAAGGACAAGGGTGATATGAGTGGTTACCACCTCATCGTGCTAGCCAAAAACTATAACGGATACAAGAACCTCATCAAACTGGTGAGTAATTCGTGGGTGGATGGTTACTACATGCGCCCTCGAACCGACCGTGCCGACCTGGAAAAGTATCATGAGGACCTGATTATCTGCTCGGCTTGTATTGCCGGCGAGGTGCCAGCCAAGATTCTGAAGGGTGACATCGCTGGGGCACGTGAAGCCTGCGAATGGTATCACAATCTCTTTGGAGATGACTATTACCTGGAGCTGCAGCGCCATAAGGTGCCTGATGACCCGAGTCTGCTTGCCAACCGTGAGGCTTACGAATTGCAGCAGAAGGCGAACAAGGTGCTCATCGAACTCTCTAAGGAATATGGCATCAAGCTCGTCTGCACCAACGACTGCCACTTTGAGGATAAGGAGACTGCCGAGGCGCACGACCACCTGCTCTGCATTGCCACCGGCAAGGACCTGGACGATCCTAACCGTATGCGCTATTCCAAGCAGGAGTGGTTCAAGACCCGTCAGGAAATGAACGATGTGTTCTCTGATATCCCCGAGGCATTGTCTAATACCCTCGAAGTATTAGATAAGGTGGAAATCTATAGCATCGACCATGGACCTATCATGCCGTTCTTCCCCATTCCTGAAAGCTTCGGCACGGAGGAACAGTTGCGCCAGCGGGTGTCGGAGCAGGACCTCTACAAGGAGTTTACCAGTGATGAGAACGGAGAGAATCAGCTGTCACCCGAGGAAGGACAGAAGGTAATCGACCGATTGGGCGGTTACGACAAGATATACCGAATCAAGTTTGAGGCAGAATATCTGCGCCATCTTGCCTACGAGGGAGCCAAAAAGCTCTATGGCGACCCGCTGCCGGCAAACGTGGATGAGCACGTCAACTTCGAGCTCCATGTCATGAAGACCATGGGTTTCCCGGGCTACTTCCTCATCGTGTCAGACTTCATCAAGGCGGCTCGCGAAGAACTGGGCGTGATGGTAGGTCCGGGACGTGGTTCTGCGGCAGGTTCCGTAGTGGCGTACTGTCTGGGAATTACCAAGATTGACCCGCTGAAGTATGACCTGCTGTTTGAGCGTTTCCTGAACCCTGACCGTGTGAACCTTCCGGATATTGATACCGACTTCGATGATGATGGTCGAGGTAAGGTGTTGAGATGGGTGATGGATAAGTATGGTCACGAGAACTGTGCCCATATCATTACATACGGTTCGATGGCCACCAAGAACTCCATCAAGGACGTGGCCCGAGTGGAGAAGTTGCCATTGGACAAGGCGAATGCACTGTGCAAGGCGATACCCGACAGATTGCCTGATGGTGCGAAGATGAATCTTCCCAATGCCATCAAGTATACGCCAGAGTTGAAGGAGGCTGAGTACTCCAGCGACCCTCGTGAGAGCAATACCATCAAATATGCCAAGATGCTGGAAGGAACCATCCGAGGCACGGGTATCCATGCCTGCGGATTCATCATCTGTAGAGACCCTATCAGCAGCTGGGTACCTGTATCCACTGCCGATGACCCTGATTTCCCTGGATTGAAGACGGCGGTGACGCAATACGATGGTCACGTGATTGAATCCACGGGACTCATCAAGATGGACTTCCTGGGCTTGAAGACCCTCTCGGAGATGAAGGAGGCATGCAAGGTTATCAAGCAGACCACGGGCGACATCGTTGACCTGGATACCATTCCTATCGACGATGAACTCACCTATCAGCTCTATCAGAAGGGACAGACCATCGGTACCTTCCAGTTTGAGTCGCCGGGTATGCAGAAGTATCTCCGCGAACTGAAGCCTACCGTGTTCGAAGACCTCATCGCCATGAATGCCCTCTACCGTCCGGGACCTATGGATTACATCCCTTCCTTCATCGCCCGCAAGAACGGTCAGGAACCTATCCAGTATGATATTCCGTGCATGGAGAAGTATCTGAAGGACACCTACGGCATCACGGTATACCAGGAGCAGGTGATGCTCCTTTCCCGACAGTTGGCTAACTTCACCCGAGGTGAGTCGGATGCCCTGCGTAAGGCGATGGGTAAGAAGAAGAAGGCCATCGTAGATGCGATGAAGCCTAAGTTCATCAAGCAGGGAACGGAGAACGGCCACGACCCAGCCGTGCTGGAGAAGATTTGGGGCGACTGGGAGAAGTTTGCCTCCTACGCCTTCAACAAGTCGCACGCCACATGCTATTCGTGGGTAGCTTACCAGACAGCCTATCTCAAGGCACACTATCCTGCTGAGTATATGGCGGCGTTGATGACCAGACGCTTTGCACAGATTGTGGAAATCACCAAGCTGATGGAGGAGTGTCAGTCGATGGGCATCAAGACCTTGGGACCTGATGTGAACGAGAGTTACCGTGCTTTCGGTGTGAACGAGCATGGCGAAATCCGTTTCGGTCTTTCTGCCATCAAGGGTATGGGAGCACCTGCTGCCGATGCCATCGTTGCTGAGCGCCTGAAGAACGGACCTTATAAGACAATCTTCGATTTTGCCGAGCGAGTGGATTTCTCCTGTGTCAACCGCAAGGCATTCGAGACCTTGGCGCTGAGTGGCGGCTTCGACAGTTTCGGCATCCGTCGCGAGCAGTTCTTCGGCAAGAACAGCAAGGGTGATACCTTCCTCGATACCCTGGTGCGCTATGGTCAGCTTTATCAGCAGGAACAGCGCGAGGCAGCCACCTCACTCTTTGGAGGTGCGGAAGCCGTAGAGATTGCTACTCCGCCAATTCCTGAGGCAGAATCCTGGAGCACCATCGAAAGATTGAACAAGGAGCGTGAGCTGGTGGGCATCTATCTCTCGGCGCATCCTCTCGACGAATACGAGATTATCCTTCATAACATGTGCAACACCCATTGCAGTGAGCTGAGGGATAAGGTAGCACTCTCCAAGAAGGAAGATGTGGTATTCGGCGGCATCATCACCGAGGTGAAGTCGAAGTTCACCAAGACGGGCAAGCCATGCGGTTTCGTTACCATCGAGGATTTCGAGGGTTCGGGCGAACTGGCGCTCTTCGGTGAGGACTGGGGTGCATGGCGAGGCATCATGATGGAAGGAAGTACCATCTACTGCACGGCAAAATGCGTGGCACGCTATGGCAACAGCAACTATCTGGACTTCAAGCTGAGCACCGTGGAGTATCTGCAGACCGTGAAGGAGAATCGCCTGGAGCGTTTTACCATTGTTGTGGATAGCACCGAGGTGAACGATGCCTTTGTGAACGACTTGAAGTCGGTGATAGAGAATGATGAAGGCAAGGCGCAGCTCTTCCTGCAGATTCATGACCCCGAAAGCAATACCAATATCCTGATGCGTGCCCAGGAGCGGACCGTGGGTGTGAGCAGAGAACTGATTCAGTTTGTCAACGACCATCCGAAAATGAGTTATCAAATCAATTAATATTAATATATAAATAAGGTGTAAAAAATGGAAGTAACAATTACAACCGAGAATTTCGAGAGTTACAAGAATGGCGAATTGCCATTGGTAGTAGATTTGTGGGCTACCTGGTGTGGTCCATGTCGCCAGATTGCTCCTATCGTGTCTGAGTTGGCAGAGGAGTTTGATGGCAAGTTGGTAGTAGGTAAGTGTGATGTAGAGGAGAACGACGACATCGCTATGGAGTTTGGCGTTCGCAACATCCCTACCATCCTGTTCTTCAAGGATGGTCAGCTGGTTGACAAGTTTGTTGGTGCAGCTAACAAGTCAACTCTCAAGGAGAAGTTTGAGTCTCTTTTGTAAGACATGCGTCTCTTTTGATAAAATAAGAAAAAAGAGAAATGAAGAATGGGAATCAATCCATTTTCATTTCTCTTTATTATTTCTCTTTTTAGAATTCCACGCTTCTGGAACCATCTTCCTCCACGGTGATTGTAACCTTGGTACAATCTTCAGGCAGCAGGTCTTCTATGAGTTCCGGCCACTCCAGAAAACAGAGGTTGCCGCCATAGAAGTAATCCTCGTACCCCATGTCATACACCTCGTCAATCTTCTTGATGCGGTAGAAATCGAAGTGGTAGATAGGGTCGCCATTGCCAGCAGTATATTCGTTGACAAGCGCGAAGGTAGGCGATGTAATCACGTCTTCCACGCCCAGTTCCTCGCAAATTGCTTTTACAAATGTTGTCTTTCCGGCACCCATCTTGCCATAGAAGGCAAAGACCTTGCCGTCGCCCATGTTCTCAAGGAATTCCTTGGCTGCTACATGGATGTTGTCTAATGAATCAATCTTAATCTTCATTGTATATTAATTTATATTTTTATCTTTTTCTTGCTGTTAATGTGATGAGCGGAATGAGCATTTCCTCCATCGAGATGCCACCATGCTGGAAGGTATCCTTGTAGTAGGATACGTAATAGTTGTAATTGTTCGGATAGGCAAAGAAGGCATCACTGTAGGCGAATACATACGCAGTGCTCAAATTTGGCGCAGGCAACTGTGCCTTGTGCGGCTCCTTGATGGTAAACACCTCCTTGGCATTGTAAGCCAGGTTCTTGCCCAGTTTATAGCGCAAGTTGGTATTCGTGTTGCGGTCGCCGATAATTTTGATAGGCTTCGAGGCACGGATACTGCCGTGGTCGGTGGTGATAACCACCTTGAAGTCGCTCTGCGCCAGTCGCTTGAACAGCTCGGCAAGCACCGAGTGGCGCAGCCAGCTCTGCGTAATACTGCGGTAGGCACTCTCGTTGTTGGCAAGTTCACGCACCATCTTCGATTCCGTTCGGGCATGCGAGAGCATGTCGATGAAGTTGATTACGAGCACGTTCAGGTCGTTGTCCTTGCATTCGTTGTAACGCTCCATAAACTTGTCGGCATCCACTGAGTCGTTCACCTTGTGATAGCTGAAACTGTATTTCTTTCTGAACCTGTCTATCTGGGTTTGAATCAGCGGCTTCTCGTTTAGGTTCTTGCCTTCCTCCTCGTCCTCATCCACCCAGAGCTCCGGAAACATTTCCGCTATCTTGTTCGGCATCAGTCCACTGAAGATGGCGTTTCGGGCATATTGCGTAGCGGTAGGCAGGATGCTCATATACATATCCTCCTCAATCTCAAAACTGTCGCCGATGTCCTTGGCGAGCATCTTCCACTGGTCGTAGCGGAAGTTGTCGATGACGATGAGGAACACCTTTTCTCCCTTGTCGAGCATCGGGAAGATCTTAGTCTTGAAGATGTCAGGACTCATCACCGGTCTGTCATCCACGGGCTTGCCCATATTCTTCGGGTCTACCCAGTTCAGATAGTTCTTGGCTATGTATTTGGCAAAGCCTATGTTGGCCTCCTCTTTCTGCATAGAGAGCATCTCGGTCATGCTGCTGTCGGTATCGCTCAGTTCCAGTTCCCATTTCACCAGTCTCTTGTATACCTCCATCCAGTCCTGGCAGTTGCGGCAATCCATCATCTGCATGGCTATCTGCTGATAGACCTGCTGGTATCCGCTCTGCGTTACCTCGGTCACGATGTCCTTGCGGTGGATATTCTTCTTGAGCGACAGTAATATCTGGCTGGGGTTGACGGGCTTGATCAGATAGTCGGCTATCTTGGACCCGATGGCTTGGTCCATGATGTTCTCCTCCTCGCTTTTGGTGCACATCACTACGGGAGTGGCAGGCTGAATGTCCTTGATCTGCTGCAAGGTCTCCAGTCCGCTCAATCCGGGCATCATCTCGTCGAGTAGGATGAGGTCGAAGGTCTGCTGTTTGCATTGGTCGATGGCATCTGCACCGTTGCTCACGGTAACCACCTCGTACCCCTTTTTCTCCAGGAAAATGATGTGAGCCTTGAGAAGTTCAATCTCATCATCCACCCATAATAATAATCCGTTGCTCATACTTTTTTCTCCTTATATTTTTTCGGGGTGCTAAATTACAAAGAATTCCTGAATGCAGGAAGAATCTTGTCGTAAAGAATGTTAAGTGTTTTTTGTTTTTAGGTTCAGGGCTTGATAACGTAAGTATTTTTAAGGAATCTTTGCCTTCGGATATACTATAAAGGCTCGGAATCCGTTATTATGTTTCAGTGGGTGATTCGAAACGATACCCTGTATGATTGATAAATCCTGTATGATTAATTAAAGAAGAATAAGAAGATTATAAGATAGCAATGCTCAAGATTGTAATGATTATGCTGTGCGGAATAGGTACGGGGTATCTGCTTCGCAACAAGAAAATGAGTTTCATAGGCCGTATCATCACGGCGCTTATCTGGGTGCTCCTGTTTCTGCTCGGTATCGAGGTGGGAGCGAATCCCCGTATCATCAACGGACTTCAGACCTTGGGACTGGAGGCTGTCATCCTGACGCTGGGCGGCAGTGCCGGAAGTGTGCTCTTTGCCTGGGCTTTGTGGAGATACGTGAGTGCCAAGCAGGCGAAGGCAGACTCGCAGGTTGTTTCGCAGAAAGGAGGCGAGGGATGAAGGGTAGCTTGATTATCGTGGGCTTCTTTGTGCTGGGCATCATCGTGGGTGTTTGCGATGTGGTTCCAGCCGGGTTGCTGGATGGCGACGTGAGCTATGATGCACTTTGCTGCCTGATGTTCTGTGTGGGAATCAGCATCGGATGTGATACTTCGGTGTTGAAGAGTTTCAGGAAGGTGAATCCCCGATTGATGATGTTGCCGGTGATGACAATCCTGGGCACCCTTGCCGGATGCGCTGCAGCTTCCCTGCTGTTGGGTCATCGCCAGCTGACGGACTGTCTGGCTATAGGTTCGGGATTCGGATATTACTCGTTGTCGAGTATCTTTATCACGCAATATCGTGGACCGGAGTTGGGGACGATAGCCTTGCTGGCAAATATCTGCCGAGAGATTCTCACCCTGCTCTGTGCGCCTCTGCTGGTAAGGTATTTCGGCAAGTTGGCACCGATCAGTGTGGGAGGAGCCACGACGATGGATACCACGTTGCCGATTATCACCCGCTGTTCGGGCGAGCGTTTCATCATCGTTTCCATCTTCCATGGTTTCTGCGTAGATTTCTCCGTGCCGTTCCTGGTAACGTTCTTCTGTTCGTTGTGAAATTTGAATTATATACTTACAATACGTCAGTACTATAATAAGTAGAAAAAGAGAGAGGGTGCGTCATGGTTTAAAGACACATCCTCTCTCTTTTTTAGTTTTCCTCTAGAATCCGTCGAGTTCGAAGTATTCGTCTTCCAGTCCGGAATCTTCAGGCTTCTTCTCCTCGAAGTCGATGCCGGTATCTTCGGTCTTCTCCTCTTTCTGCTGAGGCTGAATCTCGAAGGTATCGTCATCTTCCTGAGTCTTCTGCTCTTCCTTGGTTACAGGAAGAGTGAATTCTTCTTCCTGGGTAGTCTGCTCTTCCTTGTTAACCGGCAGCGTGATTTCCTCTTCCAGAGTCTTCTGCTGCTCTGTGTTCTGATTTACAGGACCGAGAATCAGATCTTCTTTTGGTTCCAATTCATCAAGCGGATGATCGCCTGTTTCTGCATCCTTGCCGGAAATTTCCTCTTTCTGATCTTTATCCATAGCTATTTCTGCTGGCTCGATGAGCAGGCGGAGCTGGCTGATCTTCAATGGGGCAAAGTGCTTGGCGTAGAACTTGTCGTAATCGTCGTATGACAGTTTGGTGCCCAGAAGTTCCAGGTTTGGCTCGCTGATGACAAAGGCTCTTGCCTTGTTCAGCAGACGGGTGATGCCTGCCTGCTTATACACCTCGTTGGCATATTGGCGAGCCTCGTCGTAGTTGCGGAAACCGCTTACCTTCAGGCGATGCAGACCTTGGATATCCTCGATATTGAGATCGAAGTTACGTGCCATATACGAGGTGAAGTTGTATTTCGCCACTTCGAAGAGCAGCTGGTTCTCGTTTACGGAATCAGGAACATAGACCAGGAGGAACACGAACTTGTCGTTGCGTTCGTCGCTAAAGCCCTTGTGCTGGGTAGAATCGTTGTTGTTGATAACGTCGCTTCTCATCGACCATACATTGCTCAGGTCGAACTTGCCTCCGTAGAGTCGCTTGCCGGCGTTGACACCATTCACTATCATACCCGCCATCTCGCTGAGTCGGCTGTTGGGATATTTCTCCACCACGGTGTTCATGATGGTCATGCATGAATCCACATTGCCTTCGTTGAGCTGGGTCATACCGCTGATGAAGAGAAACTTATCGCGGTTTTCGCCCGTAGGGAACCGCTTCTCCGATACGGCGGCATTCTCCTTCACTACCTCGTATTTACCCTCCTTGAATGCCTGGTAGGTGAGGGTATAGAGAGAGTCTTCCAGATGAACGCCTATCTTGGCATTCTCTACATAATATGGATCGGAAAGAAGGATGGTCCACTGACTTTCAGGGTAGTCCTTCTTCAGTTTCTCCACGTAGGTGCTTGCCACATCCGTCTGTTTCTTTCTGGAATAGAGCAGGTAGAGATGATAGTAGACATCATCCATGTGCTCATATTCCGGATAGTGGTCAGTCAGTCGGCGCAGTGCCTTCTCGCTGAGTGGCAGGTTGTCGAGCTTATCCTTGAAGATGACGCCCGAATGGTAGAGTCCGTCTTCCAGCAGCTGGTTGCTTTCTGCCAGCTGTTCCGGGGTGAATGGAATCTGTGCCATGTAGTACTCCCTCTTGTGCGGGTCGTTCACGGCACTATCGGTAATCTGCTTGAGCGAATCTTCCTGGGCGGCTACGTTGGCGAGTGAATCTCTCATCTCGTCGGTCATCTCCTCGGCACCCTGTGCTGAAGCAACCACCGTCTTGTTGATTCGTTGCCAGTTGTCTACATTCTCTCGCTTGCCCCAGAGTTTCTGGAACTGCGCCTTACCCTGGTTAACCGCCATAGGAGAATAGAAATACCACTTTCCTTTATCCATGCCGTTCATACCGTTCATGGCATTGTTGGCGGCGTTGTTCTTCTTGTTGGCATTGTTGGCAAAGTTGCCTCCGTTTCCTCCCTGTTGGTTATTGGCGGCTTCCTGCTCAGCCTGTTTTTTGCGTTCTTCCTTTTCTTTCTTCTTCAGGGCGGTAATCACGCGGTCGATGGCAGCGTTGCGGTCTTTCTCATCCATCTTTGCCAATGCCTGGAGGGAGTCCTGCAGGGCTACGGCATCGGTGAAGGGTACCAGTTCGTCGAGCACCTTGGAGCGGTTGGAGAGCTGCTCGTAGTCCTTGCGCTCCTTGTCGAGCAAGCCGATGGCTTCGCCGTAGCAGCGCTGGGCATCGGAGAATTTCTCTCTAATCCAGTAGATGTCGCCCAGATGCAGGAGGAGCACACCTTTCTCTATGCCGCTTCTGGTGGCCTTGGCAACGCCTTTCTCGTAGGCTCCGATGGCCTGCAGGGTGTCTTTCTGAGCCAGGTAGATGTTACCGATGGCATAATATACCTGGTCGAGATATTCCTTGTTGTTGTCGGATGCAGCCATGCGCTTCAGCTTGCCTATCATCTTCCTGCTGTTGTTTGCCGCCATCACCTCGGTCATCGAGATGCGGGCATTGAACTCCAGTTCGTAAGGAGGATTGAGGCGCACCACGTGCTTGAACGCCTTGTAGGCTTCCTGCTTGTTGCCGATGGAAGCCTGCAGCTGTCCCATCAGGTACCATTCGCGTGCCTTCTGCTTGCGGCGCATCTCGTGCTTGATTACTTTCCTGAGATAAGGAATCGCCTGTGCCGCTTCGCCCTTGCGGATATGGTAGTCGGCAAAGGTATAATCCCATTCCTTCTGGGCACTCCAGTGGATGGAATCGCGCCTGATGTTGCGGATTACATCTTCTGCATCATACATCCAATCCTGTTCGATATAGCATTTAGCCAGCCAGGCACGAGCCTTTCCGTAGATGGCAGGCTGGGTGGCGTAGAGGCGGCTCATGTAGGCAAAGGTGGTGGCTGCCGAATTGAAGTCGCCCTTGAAGAACTGGGATCTGCCCATCAGCATCCAGGCTTTCCACAGGAAGGGATTGTACTCGCGGCGGCTGAGCCATTCAATATCCTTTTCGGTCTTCTTTCTGCTTTTGGTCCATTCAGGTCGGCTCTTGATACTGTGCTGGTGAATGGCTTTCTCGCATTTTTCGATGGCACGGTCGTAGTTACTTTTACCTATTTCGCGGCTACTCTTGTTGGTAACGGTGTAGAGTGGAATCTGCTCGGTATAGTTGTCCTTGTTGCCAGCTTCTTTCTCCAGCGAGGCATCAATATAGGCGAGGGTACCATTATAATAGGTATTGTATCGGGCGTTGAAGGCATGCCACCATCTGCTCTGCGCCGTATTCTTCTGCGTAGAGCAACCGATGGTACTCATCGAGATGATGATGAGCACGAAGGCGTATGCCAGGTTCCTTGTATGGTGATGATGCTGTTTCATTTTTTCTGGATTCTCATTTTTTCTGGATTCCTTTCCACAATTTTGCGATGGCAAAGATGATGATGCTTACGAAGATGATGGTGGCTCCCGACGGCACATTGAGCATGTAGCTGGCGTAGAGGCCCACGATGCAGTCTATCCATCCCAGGATGATGCTTGCCCAGATCATCTGCCTGTAGTTGTAGGTGAAGAGGTTGGCGGTCATCTGCGGGATGGTGAGCAGACTGATGGCGAGTACGATGCCCACCATCTTGAGGGTGGCTACGATGGTCATGGCGATGAGCGTCATCATCAGATATTCGATGAGGGTGACCGGCAGATGCTGTGACCGGGCAAAGGTACTGTCGAATGCGATGTTCTGGATGGGGCGCAGGAGGAAGATGAAGAGCAGTGCCACCACCAGGGTAAGGATGCCCAGCAACCAGAGGTCTGCGCTGTCGATGGCGAGGATGCTGCCAAAGAGGAAGGAGGGAAGGTCGGGCATGAATCCCGGCGTGAGGAAGCAGCAGATGATGCCCACGCTCATGCCCAGGGTCCAGAACATGGCAATGGCGGAGTCTTTGCGCACATCTTTCTTACGCGAAATCCATTGTACGCCAAAGGCACTGAGGATGGCGAATACCATGGCGGAGAGAATGGGGTTGATGCCCGAGAACACACCGATGCCGATGCCTCCGAAAGAGGCATGGGTGATGCCACCGCTGATGAAGACCAGACGGCGGGTAACGATGTAGGTTCCGATGAATCCGCACAGGATGCTTGCCAAGAAGGCGCCTATCAGTGCGTTCTGGAAAAATGTATATTGCAATATGTCCATATATGACTCCTAGCTATTTAAAAAGTTGATGACTTCATCCTTCAGCTGGTTTGGCAGGTTGATGCCTCGCAGAATCAGACTTCTGTTCCAGCCTGCCACCTCTTCGGGTTGCATGGTGTAGAGCACCTCCGAGAATTCTTCCACTTCCTCGTCGGTATAGTCGTCAGCCTCTCGTCCTGCAAACCGGTCGAGGTCTTCGTCATCGTAATATTCTATTTCCTTGGTGGCAGCCTCCATCATGCAGTCTTGCTCGCACTTGGAGTTTTCTCCATTGCAAGTGTTGCACGATACGCCTTCCTGCAATGGTTCCTCGTCCTCTCCCTTGCTGTGAGAGACGATACCGAATATGGCGCTTATCAGGCCTAGAACCACCAAGGCTAAAACTAAATATAACATAAACAATTAACTATCAACTATTAACTTTCAACTATCTCAAATCCTACTTTCCTGAGGTCTTCCCAATAATGTGGGTACGATTTGCTCACTACTTCCGGGTTGTTGATCTCTATCTGAGGGAACTTGAAGGCGAGTGGGGCGAAAGCCATAGCCATGCGATGATCCTCGTAGGTGTCGATTGGGGCAAAGCTTGCTTCGCAGGTCTCGCCATCCCAATAGAGGGTATTGTCGTTCTCATCGTGGATGACATAGCCCACCTTCTTCAACTCGGTCTTGAGAGCCTCGATACGGTCGGTTTCCTTGATTTTCAGACTGGCAAGACCCGTGAACTTGAACTTCACGCCGAGCGCACAGCATGCTACTACGATGGTTTGAGCCAGGTCTGGGGAACCCGTGAAATCGTATTCAAACTTAGGGAGAAGACAGCGGTTTGTCTTCAGCATTACATTCGTGATGGTGTCGCGATTCTCAAATTCGCTCTTCACACCCAGCAGACTGAAGATGTATTTCACCACAGAATCACCCTGCTTTGAACAGTCCATCAAGCCTTCCAGTTGGATAGAAGAGTCGATGTTGGCATTCAGGGCCATCATCTCGTACCAATAGGAAGAGGCACTCCAGTCGTTCTCAATCATGTAAGGAGTTGTCTTGTATGGCTGAGGCTTCACGGTGATGGTGTCCATATCCGTCCATTCAGCATCTGCTCCATATTCCTTCATGGTCCAGAGGGTGAGGTCGATGTAAGGGCGTGAGGCAATCTCGCCAGTGAGCTTCAGTTCCAGTCCATTCTTCAGCATAGGACCTATCATCAGGAGTGCCGAGATGTATTGCGAGCTGATGTTGCCTACTACCTCCAGGTGACCGCCTTCCAAAGACTTGCCTTTGATGTGGAGAGGCGGATATCCCTCGTTCTTCTCGTAGGAGATGTCGGCACCCAGATAGCGCAGGGCGTCTACGAGGATGCGGATAGGGCGATTCTGCATGCGCTCAGTACCCGTGATGGTATGTTCGCCCGGTGTAGAGGCAAGATAAGCTGTCATGAATCGCATGGCGGTGCCTGCTGCCTTGATGTTGATGACATCAGGCATATCCTTGAGGGCGGCGATGATAACCTCGGTATCATCGCAGTCGCTCAAGTTGCTAGGTTGTATGCTGCTTCCAGCCATCGCACTGATGACGAGGGCTCGGTTGCTGATACTCTTAGATGCTGGCAAGTTGATACTTGCATTCATTTGGCTAGGTGCCTTTATTGTATATTTTTTCATTCGCGTACCTTATATTATATATATTTCTCTGCAAAAGTACAAAATAAAAAGTACATACGCTAGAAAAAGGGCGAAAAAGTTTGTAAATGGGTTCAAAAAAGTGGTGGTGCTCCTGAGGGGTAATGAGATAGGCTGCTTACAATGTGTAAACTGAGATGGGGATTTATGGGGGTTATCAGGAAATACCTTCTGTCAAAGTGTATAAAAAAGACCCCTAAAATAACAATTTGTAATTTGGAAAACTCTTTCTGGCAAAAAGTAAAACCGACCCGAAAAAATAAATAAAATAGCGTTAAGGATTGATACAACCTATCGAAAATTGTATTATCTTTGCACCAGAAAAAAGAAATAATAAACAATTAATAATATCCTAAAATTAAAAATATGAAACGAGTTATATTATTCTCATTGATGGCTTTAATGACCGTAGCAGCTTTCGGTCGCAAGCACGTAGAGAATGCAACAGTAGTAGCTGACACTATTTTCTATGCAGAAAATATGAGCAATGTAGCTAGTGCCGATCAGGCTAGTTATTACAGATTGCTGATGACTACCGGCGCTGGCCTCAATAAGAAGGACGTTTTCCAGGATTTCTATATGAATGGTAATCTCCGTGCTGAGGGAGGCTATAGCTTCATTGACCTCGGTAACGACCGCAATACAGTTTTCAACGGCGAAGTGACCACTTATTATAAGAATGGCAAGGAGAAGTGGCATGGCAAGTATGTCAATGGCAAGCGTGAGGGTTACTTCACTCTCCAGCTCCGCGAAGGTGGCGTGGCAGTTGTGCAGTACAGAAACGGCAAGTCTGTTCACGATTACTTCATGGTTACTTACAAGGACGGTACTTCTGTAAAGAAGAATCTCTCTGAGATTAAGGGTCTTATGTAATCCGTTGACCAGCAAATCAATGCCCCGTTACATGGGGCAGTTGATTTCTTCATTAGAATTGAAAAATCTCTCTTATATAAATTAAAATTTTATGTTGATATGACCAATATGGGGATGGCTTCCGTGAGGAAGGTGATCCCCATCTTTTTTTTATCAACAATCTAATTTATATAAGAAAGCCTGATTTCTTGTTAGAAGTCGAGATCTACTTCCACCGGGCAGTGGTCGCTACCCATAATGTCGGTATGGATCTTTGCTTCTGTAATCTTGTCCTTGATGCTGTCTGATACCAGGAAATAGTCGATGCGCCAGCCGGCGTTCTTCTCGCGTGCCTTGAAGCGATAAGACCACCACGAATAGGTTACTTCCTCTGGATGGAGATAGCGGAAGCTATCGGTGAAGCCATCGTTCAGGAGAATTGTCATTTTCTCTCGCTCTTCGTCTGTAAAACCGGCGTTGCGGCGGTTGGTTTTCGGATTCTTGATATCTATCTCTTCGTGTGCCACGTTTAAGTCGCCACAGATGACTACCGGTTTTTGGGCATCCAGATTTTTCAGGAACTTGCGGAAGTCGTCTTCCCAAGTCATGCGATAATCCAGTCGCTTGAGTTCTGTCTGCGAGTTTGGTGTATAGCAGGTGACGAGGTAGAACTGATCGTATTCCAGTGTGATGATTCTGCCTTCGTGGTCGTGTTCCTCCACGCCCATGCCATAGCTTACGCTCAAAGGCTTGTGCTTGGTATAGATGGCAGTGCCGGAATATCCTTTTTTCTCAGCGTAGTTCCAATAACTTTCGTAGCCTTCAAACTTCAGGTCGAGTTGTCCTTCCTGCATCTTGGTTTCCTGCAGGCAGAAGAAGTCTGCATCGAGTGCCTTGAATTGGTTCTCGAAGTCTTTGCCCACGCAAGCACGCAGGCCGTTTACGTTCCAGGATATAAACTTCATTTTTTTATAGTTTATAGTTAAAAGTTAATAGTTTACAGTTGATGGCAAGAATGCTCTATAAACTATCAACTGTAAACTATTAACTATATGTTAGATTCTTTTACTTTCTCCTCTCAGCAGGCTCATGAACTCCTGGCGGGTGTTCAAAGAGTTGAATACACCGCTATAATCACTGGTTGTGGTGATGGAATTCTGCTTCTCCACGCCACGCATCTGCATGCACATGTGTTTAGCCTCAATCACCACCATGACTCCCTGAGGGTTCAGAGTTTCCTGGATGCAGTCCTTAATCTGCTGGGTGAGGCGCTCCTGCACCTGGAGGCGGTGGCTGAAGATATCCACCACGCGGGCTATCTTGCTCAGACCGGTGATCTTGCCGTTAGGAATGTAAGCCACGTGAACCTTGCCATAGAAAGGCAACATGTGGTGCTCGCACATCGAGAAGAAATCGATGTCCTTCACGATGACCATCTGGTCGTATTTCTCCTCAAAGAGGGCATCTGTCAATACCTTGTGGGCATCCTGTGTATAGCCACGGGTCAGGATCTGCATCGCCTTAGCCACGCGCATCGGGGTTTTTACCAAACCTTCGCGTTCAGGGTCTTCGCCCAGGAGTTTCAATACTTCTTTATAGTGTCCTGCGAGTTCGTCCAATCCCTCGCGAAATTCTGTTTCTGGATTCATCTTATTTTATTTATAATTCTTAATTAATAGTTAATAATTTACAATTAATAGTTTATAGTTAGGCCTACGGCATCAATGCTGTAAACTGTTAACTATCAACTATAAACTATTAACTAGTACTGTACCGTAATCTGTCCCTTTACCAGGCATGCCTGTCTGTAACCCAGGGCTTTCACCTTGGCAAGAACCTTCTGGGCTTCGCCCAAATTGCGGAAGTTGCCCATGCGGCAAATCCATCTTGGGGAGTAGAAGTGCACGTAAACCGGCTGGTCTGGGAACTTCATCTTGATGTTGTTGCCTGTCTGTTCCGCCTTCAGTCGGTCGTTGCGGGAGTTACCGCCGGCATATACCTGTACTCTATATCCTGTAACCTTGTAGCTTTTGCGCATCACTTTCTTGCGCATATCCACTATCGGCATTTCAGTTTCTTCTTTTCTGTTCTCAGCCTTGGCAGCGTTGTTGGCGTGGGTGTCCTCCTTTGCGTTGTTGGCATGGGTGCCCTCCTTTGTGTTTTCATGCTGCGGATGAGGGGTAGGAGTATTCTCCCTTTGTGGGTGCTCAGTGTTCTTGTGCTGAGTGTCTGTTGGGGTCTTTTGTGGTTGTGGGGTAGTTTTAGTCTTGGTCTTGTCATCCTGTGCAGTAGGCTTCTTTTCTGCAGCCTGCACAGGTTTTCCGTTTACCAATTCGTCGATAGCCTTGCTTTGGTTCACGGTCACAACACCCTTTCCCGGTTCCTTCTTCTTCAGATGGTCCAGGTAGTTCTGCGCATTCGCTGTGAATGTAGAGCAGAGGATGAATATTAATAATGTGAGGAATTGTTTCATGACTATTTCCTTAAATTGTGCTTTTTTTGATATGAAAGCAGTCTTTTTTTGATTAAAAAGGGATGCCCTCCCACGAAGAAAGGGCATCCCCGCAAAATATTTCTTGTTGAGATTACTTCTTCCAAGCGTCGATGATACCCTTGAAATCAGCAGCCTTCAAAGAAGCACCACCGATCAAGCCACCGTCGATGTTTGGTTTAGCGAAGAGCTCAGGTGCGTTGCTAGCCTTGCAGCTACCACCATAGAGGATAGATGTCTCCTCAGCAGCCTCGTTGCCATACTTCTCAGCTACGATAGAGCGGATGTATGCCAACATCTCCTCAGCCTGGTCAGAAGTAGCAGTCTTACCTGTACCGATAGCCCAGATTGGCTCGTAAGCGAGGATGATGTTCTTCCAAGCGTCAGCGCTCAAGTGGAATACTGAACCCTCCAACTCAGCCTTAACTACCTCGTTCTGCTTCTCAGCCTCACGCTCCTCGAGAGTCTCACCGCAGCAGAAGATAACCTTCAAACCGTTAGCCAAAGCCAACTCTACCTTCTCCTTCAAGATCTCTGCAGTCTCGCCGTAGTACTGACGACGCTCTGAGTGACCGAGGATAACATACTGAGCACCTGTGCTCTTTACCATCTCAGCTGAAACCTCACCTGTGAAAGCACCCTTAGCCTTGTCTGCGCAGTTCTCTGCACCAAGACCTACAATCTCTGAATCCAAAACCTGAGCTACAGAAGCCAAGTGGATGAATGGAGTGCAGATTACTACGTCACAGTTTGGCTTGTCAGCTACCAATGCCTCGTTGATCTCCTTAGCGAGAGCAACACCGTCCTGCAGGTTCATGTTCATTTTCCAGTTACCTGCTACAATTTTCTTTCTCATTTTTCTTTTCTTTTTAAAAGTTGATAATATTCTGTTCGAATTCTCTTTCTTTCTGATCCAGGCGCCCCATGCCCAAAGCCGGTCGGCGATGGTGAGGAGTACCAGCGGGATGACAAACCAGGAGATGATGCCGGCTATCTTCTTGGCGGCACTTACTTCCGGCATCTTGCCTATCTCGGTCTGTTCCAGCGGCTTGCCTGCTATCTCTTCCATGCCAGGCAGGTCGTTGTGGCTCCATTTCCGGATGATGGTTCCGTCTTTCAGCAGCAGGAGTCCCGGGTTGCTGCGTATCACGGTCTTCAGCGTTGTCTCGTCTGTGATATAGAAGGGATATTCTGCTCCCGTGATGTCTTGCCAGTGCCTGATGGCTTTCTCCGTACTTGCCGTGAGGCAGAGGAAGGGATAGCCATGGTCGTTAGCGTATTCGTATATCTCGTCGATACTGCCGAAGTTGCTGTCGTCGGCAAACTCCAGGTGGGGTGATACCAGCAGGAAGGTGTAGCCCTTGCGGTGGATCACTTGCTGGGTGATGTCTTCTCCCGTCTTTGCATCTTCAATGCTGAAGTCGTGGATAGGGGGCACGTAGCCTTCTTCCGTCTGCACCGTCTTGCTGTCGATGAAGGTCCAGGTGGAGTCGGGATAGTTGTCTATCGTAAACTCCTTCCGTTCTCCGTTCTTTTCCAGAATGAAGGTGGTATCAAACTTAGGTTGCTTGGCTCCCTTCGGAATCTCCATTCCCTTGGCGATGTTGGCGCCGATGTGATAAGGGCGGAAGTCGAACTGCGGAAGATACCACAGGCTCCAGGCGCTCATCACGATGGAGAAGAGGAACGTATAGTTGATGACAATCCATCGGGTTGACCTGGATACCAGCAGCGGCATGTCCATCGGTCTTCTCCAGATGAGGATGGCGATGGCAAGGAGGATGATATTCTTGATGAACGTCTCCATGTTGCTGAGCACGATGGCATCACCGAAGCAGCCGCAATCCTTCACCGGGTCGGCGATGACGATCCAGAGTGTTATCAGCGTCATCACAGCCATCACGAGCAGGGTAAGCTTGCTCACCAGTCTTCTGCGGATGGCAAAGAGCAGGAAAATGCCAATGGCAAACTCGCACATGGCAAGCAGAACCGACATCACCAGTGTGCTCCACGACGGGAACATCCAGTCGATATGCAGTGCCTCCAGATAGTCGGTTATCTTATATTGAGTGCCCAGCGGGTCTATTCCCTTCACGAATCCCGAGAAGATGAACGTTGCTGCCATGAGCAGTCGCCCGATGTTTACCGCTATCTTGATTGCTATCTTCATCATTTTTCACTCCTCTTGATTAATTCTCACTCCTCTTGATTATTTCTCATTCATCTTGATGGCTCCGAACACGGCATAGTTGATGATGTCCATGTAGTTGGCGTCGATGCCTTCCGAAACGAGGGTAGCGCCTGCGATGTCCTCAATTTCCTTTACACGCTGAATCTTGGTGAGGATGAAGTCGGTGTAGCTGCTTACTCTCATCGAGCGCCATGCCTCGTCGTAGTCATGGTTCTTCTTGAGCATCAGCTGCAGTGCTTCCTGCGCATGGCGGTCGTAGAGTTTCATCGCCTCTTCCGGTGTCATATCCACTTCATCCGCGAAAGGCTTTTCCAGCTGGATGAGTCCTACGATACCATAATTAATAAGGGCAATGAACTCGGGGCGGATGCCCTCACCTACCAAAGATTCTTTCTTGATTTCGAGCGAGCGGATTCGCTTCGCCTTGATATAGAGTTGGTCTGTCAGGGAAGAAGGACGCAAGATTCTCCAAGAGGCTCCGTAATCGTGGAGCTTCTTCTCAAATAATGTCCTGCATTCACTCATGACATCCTTAAACTGCTGTTCTGTTTTCAATAAATCTGCCATAATAATTTCGAAATTCGGTGCAAATTTACGCATTTATTATGAAATAGCCAAATATTTATTTTGTTTTTCGCTTAAATTGCAGTAACTTTGCACCCCGAAAGAAAAAAGAGTATGAGAAATTTGACCAATGCCGAACTGGCACAGATACTGGATAAGGATATTTTTCATAAGATTTCAGAGGCGGCAGACGAGCTGTCTGTGGAATGTTATGTGGTAGGTGGATATGTGCGTGACCTCTTCCTGGAACGACCTTCCAATGATATTGATGTCGTTGTCGTGGGCAGCGGCATTGAGGTGGCTTCCACCTTGAAGAAGATGCTCGGAAAAAAGGCGCATCTCTCAGTGTTCCGCAATTTCGGAACAGCACAGGTAAAGTATAAGGATACAGAAGTGGAGTTCGTGGGAGCCCGAAAGGAGAGCTACAACCGCGATTCCCGCAAACCGATTGTTGAAGATGGAACCCTGGAGGACGACCAGAACCGTCGTGACTTCACCATCAATGCCATGGCGGTGTGCCTGAACAAGGACCGTTTTGGAGAACTCGTCGACCCTTTTGATGGCGTCTATGACTTGGAAGACGGCATCATTGCTACTCCGCTCGACCCGGATGTCACCTTCTCTGACGACCCGCTCCGCATGATGCGCTGTGTGCGCTTTGCCACCCAGCTCAACTTCCAGATAGAGGATGAAACCTACGAGGCACTATCCCGCAATGCCGACCGACTGAAGATTATCAGCGGCGAGCGCATCTGCGACGAGATGAACAAGATTATGCTCTCCAAGCACCCAAGCATCGGATTTTATTATCTGAAGGATACCGGTCTGCTCGACCTCATCCTGCCCGAACTGGTGGCGATGGATAAGGTGGAAACCCGCAATGGCAGAGCCCATAAGAACAATTACGACCATACGATGGAGGTTTTGGAGAATGTGTGCAAGCACAGCGATAACCTCTGGCTCCGCTGGGCGGCACTCTTCCACGACGTCGGCAAACCGAAGAGCAAGCGCTGGGACAACAATATCGGTTGGACGTTCCACAGTCATAATATAATAGGTGCCAAGATGATTCCAGGCATCTTCCGCCGTATGAAGCTTCCGATGGATGCGAAGATGAAGTACGTGCAGAAACTGGTGGAACTCCACATGCGTCCTATCGTGATAGCCGATGAGGAGGTGACGGATAGCGCGGTTCGCCGACTGCTGAACGATGCGGGTGATGACATCAACGACCTGATGACGCTTTGCGAGGCTGATATCACCAGCAAGAACCAGGTGCGCAAGCAGAGATTCCTGGATAACTTCAAGATGGTGCGCGAAAAACTGGTAGATTTACAAGATCGTGATTATAAGCGATTGCTCCAGCCATGCATCGACGGCAACGAAATCATGGAGATGTTCCAGCTCAAGCCATGCCGCGAAGTAGGAGTCTTGAAGCAGTATCTCAAGGATGCCGTGCTTGACAACAAGGTGGCTAACGAGCGCGAGCCTTTGATGGAACTTCTGATGAAGAAGGCCCAGGATATGGGCTTGGCTATGGTAGAAAACTTAAATAGAGAATAATTTTTGTTAAATAACGGCTCCTTGCGAGCCGTTATTCATATATTATTAGTAATTTTGCAGCGTTTTAAAACTCAAAATCAGTTTAGAGTTTCCGCCAGAGGGCGGTATGTATATATTAAGGTATGACAAAAATAATAAATTATAATATAAAAATATGTAGGTATGAAAATTAAAAACGTTTTGTTCGTTGCAGCAGTCTGTGTACTCGCAACTTTGACATCATGTGGTGGAAGTAAGAAAGGCGGTCTGCCTAACTTCGGCGATGATGAGTTTGCCGTGGCTACCATCGGCACTTCCAGTGCCGCTTTGCAGACTACTTATCCTGCTACCATCAAGGGTATTCAGGATGTAGAGGTTCGTCCTAAGGTTTCTGGCTTCATTACTAAGGTTTATGTGCATGAGGGTCAGACTGTTTCTGCTGGTCAGCCATTGTTCGCTATCGATAGCGAGACTTATCAGGCAGCCGTTCGTTCTGCAGCTGCTGCTGTGAATACAGCTAAGGCGCAGGCTAATACTGCCAAGTTGACTTACCAGAACAACAAGAAGTTGTATGATAGCAAGATCATCGGTGAATACGAGCTTTCTACCGCAGCCAACAGCTTGGCTACAGCTCAGGCACAGGTAGCTCAGGCAGAGGCTTCTCTGGCTTCAGCCCGCGAGCAGTTGGCTTGGTGTACCGTTACCAGCCCTTCAGCTGGTGTTGTAGGTAGCCTTCCTTTCAAGGTGGGTGCTTTGGTCAGCGCTTCTGGCCAGGCTTTGACTACTGTTTCTAACACCAGCACCATGGAGGTATTCTTCTCACTCCCAGAGTCTCAGATTTTGAGCATGTCTAAGACCAATGGTAGTGTTCAGGCTGCCATTGCTGCATTCCCAGCAGTTAAGTTGCAGTTGGCAGATGGTTCTATCTATAATCATCCAGGTAAGGTGGTTAAGATGAGTGGTGTTATCGATGCTACTTCTGGTTCTATTTCTCTCATCGCTCACTTCGCTAACCCTGAGAAGTTGCTGAAGAGTGGTGGTGCAGGTGCTATCGTGGTTCCTAACGATCATAACAGTGCTATCGTTATCCCTCAGGAGGCTTGCTCTCAGGTGCAGGATAAGATCTTCGTTTACGTAGTAACCAAGGATAACAAGGTGAAGTATTCTGAGATTAAGGTAAATCCACAGGATGATGGCAAGAACTATATCGTAACTTCTGGTCTGAATGTTGGTGATCGTATCGTATTGAAGGGTATCACCAAGTTGACCGATGGTCAGCAGATTAAGCCTATCACTTTGGAGCGTTACAATCAGAAGATTGCCGAGGCTGCCAAGTTGGCTGAGTCTCAGGATAACGCTCATGCCTTCGCTACTACTATGAGCGGCAAGAAGTAATATATAATAAGGTATAAAGAAAAATAGGTAAATTATGTCATTTACAAACTTTATAAAGCGCCCGGTACTTTCGACGGTGGTTTCCATCTTCTTCGTCTTGCTGGGTATCATCGGCTTGGTATCGCTGCCTATCGAGCAGTATCCGAATATCGCGCCGCCTACCATCACGGTAACTGCTACCTATACGGGTGCAGATGCCCAGACGGTGTTGAACTCAGTCGTTGTTCCTCTGGAAGAGAATATCAACGGTGTGGAGAACATGACCTATATGACCTCTTCTGCGTCTAACTCTGGTTTTGCTCAGATCACCGTTTACTTCAAGCAGGGTTCCGACCCTAATATGGCTGCGGTCAATGTACAGAACCGTGTGTCTCAGGCACAGTCTCTGTTGCCTGCCGAGGTTACCAGGGTGGGTGTCACCGTAACCAAGCGACAGAGTTCCAACGTACTCATGTTCGCTCTGACTACAGACGATGGCCGTTATGACGACCAGTTTGTTACCAACTACGCATTGATCAACGTCATTCCTCAGTTGAAGCGTATCAATGGTGTGGGTGATGTGCAGAGCCCTTCTACCCGTAACTACTCTATGCGTATCTGGTTGAAGCCGGAGAAGATGAAGGAGTTTGGATTGATTCCTTCTGATATTTCTCAGGCATTGGCTGAGCAGAATATTGAGGCTGCCCCTGGTAGCTTTGGTGAGAGCTCTGATATGCAGTATGAATATACCTTGCGTTACAAGGGTCGTTTGAAGACTCCAACGGAGTATGAGAACATCCTCATCAAGAGCAATACTTCCGGTCAGACTCTCCGTCTGGGTGAAGTTGCCAAGATTGAGTTGGGTGGTTTGCAGTATAATGTAAACCTGCTCAATGATGGTCAGCCTGCCGTGATGGGTATGGTTCAGCAGATTGCCGGTTCTAATGCTACCCAGATTGCCAGCGACGTAAAGAAAACCCTTGATGAACTGGAGAAGAGTTATCCTCCAGGGTTGAAGAATGTCATCCTTCAGGATGTTACTGAGTTCTTGTTCGCATCTATCGAGGAGGTTATCTTCACCTTGATCATCACCCTGGTACTGGTGTTCATCGTAGTGTATATCTTCTTGCAGGACTTCCGTTCTACGCTGATTCCTATGATTGCCGTACCTGTGGCTTTGGTCGGTACGTTCCTCTTCCTCTGGATTTTCGGATTCTCCATCAACCTGCTTACGCTGTCCGCCCTCCTGCTGGCTATTGCGATTGTGGTCGATGATGCCATCGTGGTGGTCGAGGCGGTTCACGCCAAGCTCGACCAGGGTTACAAGAGTGCCCTTACTGCATCTATCGATGCGATGAGCGAAATTTCCGGCGCCATCATTTCTATTACATTGGTGATGTCTGCCGTGTTCGTTCCTGTATCATTCATCGGTGGTACTTCCGGTTACTTCTACCGTGAGTTCGGTGTAACCATGGCTGTATCTATCGTTATTTCGGCTATCAATGCGTTGACTCTGTCTCCTGCACTTTGTGCCGTGTTGCTGAAGCCACACGAGGAGGGTCACGAGAAGAAGATGTCTTTCGTAGACCGTTTCCACGCAGGATTCAACTATCAGTTTGAGAAGATTACCAATAAGTATAAGGGTGGTGTCAAGTGGGTTATCAACCACGGTGTCATCGCAGGTAGCCTCGTGGCTGTCAGTATCGTAGGTCTGGTTGCCCTGATGGGTACTACCAAGACGGGTCTGGTGCCTGATGAGGATACCGGTACTATCTTCGCTTGTATCTCTACAGCTCCTGGTACTTCTCAGGAACGTACTGCTGAGGTGGTTAAGCAGGTAGATAAGATGCTGGCTAGCAACCCTGCCATCGCAACCCGTAACGCCATCATGGGTTATAGCTTTATCGGTGGTACCGGTTCTAACCAGGGTACCATCATCGTGAAGCTGAAGCCATTCGAGGAGCGTCCGGGTGGATTCTTCCACCGTATCAAGGAGGCTTGTACCGGTGGCGGTATTGAGGCGCTGTTTGTCAACCCAATGGAATATACTTCTGTGTTGGGTATGATCTACAAGCAGACTGCTGCCATCAAGGATGCACAGGTTCTTGCCTTTGCTCCACCTATGATTTCCGGTTTCTCCATGCAGAATGGTATTACCATGACCATGCAGGATAAGACCGGTGGAGACTTGAATAAGTTCTTTGATAATGTGAAGAAGTTCCTGGCTGAGTTGAACAAGCGTCCTGAGATTCAGACCGCTCAGACTCAGTACAACCCTAACTATCCTCAGTATATGGTGGATGTAGATGTTGCCAAGACCAAGCAGGCTGGTATCTCTCCATCAACAGTATTGTCTGTCATGCAGGGTTATCTTGGTGGTCTCTACGCATCTAACTTCAATGCCTACGGTAAGCTCTACCGTGTGATGATCCAGGCTGGTCCTGAGAGCCGTATGCGTCCAGACGATCTGAGCAAGATTTACGTTCGTTGTTCTGATGGCACCATGTCTCCTGTAAGCGAGTTCGTGACCTTGAAGAAGGTTTATGGTCCATCTAACATCACACGTTTCAACCTGTTTACCTCTATGGATGTATCTGTAACTCCTAACAGCGGTTACTCTACCGGTGACGGTATGAAGGCGATTGCTGAGGTAGCCAAGGAGACATTGCCAGAGGGTTATGGCTATGAGTACTCTGGTTTGACCCGTTCTGAGGCTGAATCAAGCAACTCTACAGGTTTGATCTTCGCACTCTGTATCGTATTCGTTTACTTGATCTTGAGTGCCCAGTACGAGAGTTACATCTTGCCATTGTCTGTGGTATTGTCTATCCCATTCGGTTTGGCAGGTGCGTTCATCTTCACCAACCTCTTCGGTCACTCTAACGATATCTACATGCAGATTTCGTTGATTATGTTGATCGGTCTGTTGGCAAAGAACGCCATCCTGATCGTACAGTTCGCCCTCGAGCGTCGTCGTACGGGTATGGCCATCAAGTACTCAGCTATCCTGGGTGCCGGTGCCCGTCTCCGTCCTATCCTGATGACCTCTCTGGCGATGGTTATCGGTCTGTTGCCTCTGATGTTCGCATCTGGTGTAGGTAAGAATGGTAACCAGACCCTGGGTGCTGCCGCTGTAGGTGGTATGTTGATCGGTACTCTCTGTCAGATCTTCGTGGTTCCTGCTCTCTTCGCAGTCTTCCAGTGGTTGCAGGAGAAGTTGACTCCAATGAAGTTCGAGGATGAGTTGAACGAGGAGGTAGCTGTCGAGTTGGAGCAGTATGCCAATGCCGCTCATCAGCAGAAGGGTATCGAGAAGAAGTAATAACGCAATGTAACTTCAAAGGAAACAATGAAAAAGAATTTAAATATCATCATATTGGGTCTCGCAGCGCTCTCCTTGAGCAGCTGCAAGACTCTCTACGGAAAGTATGAGCGTCCGGATGTGAAGACCAGCGGTATCGTTCGCGATGTAGCTTCTGATACAGATACTTTGGCTGTAAAGGATACTACTACCTTCGCCAACATCCCTTGGCGCAGTGTCTTCACCGACCCTCAGCTCCAGTCAATCATTGAGAAGGGATTGAACAATAATGTCAACCTCCTCAATGCGGCTTTGAACGTGAAGATGGCAGAGGAGCAGTTGAAGTGTGCCAAGTTGGCATTCGTGCCTTCTTTGACCTTCTCTCCTCAGGGAACTATCTCTTCCTGGGATGGTCAGGCTGCCAACAAGACTTACAGCATGCCTGTAACTGCCAGCTGGATGGTTGACCTCTTCGGCAACCTGCTCTCTCAGAAGCGCAGTGCCCAGATGGCTCTGCTCCAGTTGAAGGACTATCAGGTGTCTGTAAAGACCAACCTCATCGCCAACATCGCCAACATGTATTATACACTGTTGATGCTCGACAAGCAGGTGGAGCTGGTTAACAATATGGAAGGCTTGACCAAGGATACTTGGGAGATGATGAAGGTGCTGAAGGATACCAAGCTGGGTTATCGCGGAACTTCTGTTCAGGCTGCCGAGAGCAACTACTATGCTGTGTTGACTCAGAAGACCGACCTGATGCGCCAGATTCGTGAGACAGAGAACTCCCTGAGTCTTCTCATCGGCGACCAGGCTCATTCTATTGCCCGTGGCAAGCTGGAGACTCAGAGTCTTCCTACTACTTTCTCTACCGGCGTAGGCATCCAGTTGCTCAACAACCGTGCTGATGTTCACGCAGCCGAGATGAATCTGGCTCAGTGCTTCTATGGCATTGAGACTGCCCGCAGCAAGTTCTATCCATCCATCACCATTTCTGGTACAGGTGCATTCACCAATTCTGCTGGTGCAGGCATCGTGAACCCAGGTAAGTGGTTGCTTTCTGCTGTAGGTTCTTTGGTTCAGCCAATCTTCAGAAATGGTACTATCATTGCCGGATTGAAGGTGGCTAAGATGCAGTATGAGCAGGCTTACAACACCTGGCAGAACACCGTACTGAAGGCTGGTAGCGAGGTGAGCAATGCCCTCGTTCTCTACAACTATTCTGACGAGAAGGGTAAGGTGGAGGCTAAGCGCATCGCCGTACTCGAGCAGAATGTGGAGGATACACGTAAGTTGATGTCAGAGGCAGGCGGTTCTTACCTGGAGGTAATCCAGGCACAGTCTTCACTGCTCAACGTACAGCTTTCTAAGGTAGCTGATGACTTCTACAAGATGCAGGCAGTAGTTAATCTCTACTATGCATTGGGTGGAGGAGCTAAGTAATTTATAGTTAATAATTAATAGTTTATAGTTATGGCTAGTATAATAAGTCCAAAGGCAGAGGTTTCTCCAAAGGCTAAGATTGGAGACAACTGCAAGATCTACCCATTCGCCTATATCGAGGACGATGTGGTCATCGGTGACAACTGCATTATCTATCCTTTCGTGAGCATCATGAACGGTACTCGCATGGGTAATAATAATAAGGTGTTCCAGGCAGCCGTTATCGCTGCCCTCCCACAGGATTTTAACTACACTGGTGAGGAGAGTGAGGTAGTGATTGGCGACAACAATACCATCCGTGAGAACGTGGTTATCAACCGTGGTACTCACAAGGGTGGCAAGACCGTTCTGGGTAACAACAACTTCCTGATGGAAGGTGCCCATATCTCTCACGATACAGTTATCGGCAACGGTTGCGTATTCGGTTATGGTACCAAGATTGCAGGCGACTGCGTGATTGGTAATGGTATCATCTACTCAACATCCGTAGTAGAGAACGCCAAGACTAGAGTAGGCGACTTGGCGATGATTCAGGCAGGTACCACCTTCTCTAAGGATATTCCTCCTTATATCATTGCCGGTGGAAAGCCTGTGAAGTATGCAGGTCCTAACACCATCATCATGGAAGCTGCCGAGGTTACCGAGAAGGTTCGCAAGCACATTGCGAATGCCTACCGACTGGTATTCCATGGTCAGACATCCCTCTTCGATGCCATCAACCAGATCAAGGATCAGGTGCCAGATAGTCCGGAGATTCAGAACATCATCCAGTTCCTGGAGAGTTCTGAGAAGGGTGTCATCACTAAAATGTAATTGGTTTTTAAGATTGAGGTTCTCACCTCGATTTGTTGTTAGTTGTAAAAATTCAAGTCATACCTATTTGAATTTTTCGATATTTAAGAAAGGGCTGGCCGTGAGGTTGGCCCTTTTTCATGTTTGATAGCTTGGGTGATAGTATGTTTGATAGTATGGGTGATAGTATGGGGGATACATGGAAAAAGATACTATCCCTAATAGAAATCTCCGTTCATAAGCTTTGAACTTATGTTCAAAGGCTTTGAACTTATATTCAAAAGCTTTGAACTTACATTCAAAGCTTTTGAACGAAAAAAACATCTAGGCTTAGCAACAAATTCTATTAAGGGTAGCAACAAAAGAATCTCTCTTCCCTTAATAATTAATTGAATAAATGCAAATAAATGCAATTTTATTTTGTTATCTCTTCGTTTATGTGTACCTTTGCAAACAATTTGGGTAATTATGCCCTTTTCTGTCAGAAATAAATAGAATAGAACATGAGAAAGAAACAATATAAGCCTCGTAATCATCGTGGATTGCAGGTTGTTACTTTGTGTATCAGCACCGCCATGGTGCTTGTTTTGCTGGGCTTGGTCATCTTCTCCGTGCTTATGGGAAGAAACCTCTCGTCTTACGTCAAGGAGAACCTGGTGGTTCAGGTGATGTTGGAGCAGGATATGACCAATCCTGAGGGCTTGCAGATGTGCAAGCATCTCAAGGCGCGTCCTTACGTGAAGGGATTGACTTATATCACCAAGGAGCAGGCCTTGAAGGAAGCTACCCGCGATTTGGGTACCAATCCGAGCGAGTTTGCCGGTGTGAATCCTTTCCAACCTTCCATTGAGATTACAACGCAGGCTGATTATGCCAACAACGACTCCCTGGCTTGGATTTCCAAGGAGTTGAAGGCCTATCCTCGTGTCACCGAGGTAAGTTATCAGCACGACCTGATAGAGCAGGTAAACAATTCGCTTACCAAGATCAGCATCGGACTGCTGATAGTTGCTGCCCTGCTTACTTTCATCTCGTTCTCGCTTATCAACAACACGGTGCGCCTGGGCATCTATGCCCGTCGCTTCTCTATTCATACCATGAAGTTGGTGGGTGCATCGTGGGGCTTCATCCGCAAGCCGTTCCTGGCCAGTGCGATGCTGGTGGGCTTTATCTCGGCACTGATAGCCGATGGATTCCTGGGCGGGTGTCTCTATGCGTGGTCGGTACACGAGCCGGAGCTGCTCAATGTGCTCGGCTGGCAGGAACTCGCCATTACCGGTGGTTCCGTCTTCCTCTTTGGTCTCATCATCACAGCCCTCTGTGCCAACATCTCTGTGAACAAGTTCCTGAAGATGAAGGCGGGAGACCTGTATAAAATTTAAACATTAAACATTAAACATTAAACATTAAACATTAAGCATTATATATAATGGATAAGAAGAATTTAGCATTTGACAAGATGAACTTCATTTTGTTGGCCATTGGAATGGCGATTGTCATCATCGGTTTCCTCCTGATGAGTGGTGCAGGCTCTAATGAGCATACTTTCGATACTGATATCTTCAGTACTCGTCGCATTGTGGTGGCACCAACCGTTACCCTGATTGGTTTCCTCTCAATCATCTATGCGGTTATACGCAAGCCGAAAGACAAATAGGGTAAGACAATCAAGTAAATAAACAAGGGAGTTGGCTTTTCAATTCCCAATATATAATAAGGTATAAAAAATAATCAGTAATCAATGAATTGGTTTGAAGCTTTAGTGTTGGGACTCATCCAGGGTCTCACAGAGTATTTGCCTGTAAGTAGTAGTGGTCACTTGGCTATCGGTGCCCATCTTTTTGGCATCAATGGTGAGGATAACTTGACATTTACCATCATGGTACACGTAGCTACCGTGTTGAGTACATTGGTTATTCTTTGGAAAGAAATCGATTGGATATTCAAGGGACTTTTCAAGTTCCAGATGAATGAGGAGACCAAGTATGCCCTCAATATCGTTATCTCCATGATTCCTATTGGTATTGTAGGTGTATTCTTTAAGGATACTGTAGAAGAAATCTTCGGTTCGGGACTGCTCATCGTGGGCTGCATGCTCCTCGTTACCGCATCGCTTTTAACCTTCTCATATTTTGCCAAGCCACGCCAGAAGGAGAATATCAGTCCGCTGCATGCATTCATCATCGGTCTCGGACAGGCACTTGCTGTATTGCCAGGTCTTTCACGCTCTGGTACTACCATTGCTACCGGTCTTTTGCTGGGTGACAAGAAGGAGAAGATGGCCCAGTTCTCATTCCTCATGGTGATTCCTCCAATCTTGGGTGAGGCATTGCTCGACCTCTTGAAGGGACTGAAGGGAGAAGCGGCTCTTGGCGGCATCGATGCATTCCCTATGATTGTGGGCTTCGTGGCAGCATTCGTATCAGGTTGCCTGGCTTGTAAGTGGATGATCAATATCGTGAAGAAGGGTAAGTTGGTATATTTCGGTATCTATTGTGCTATTGCAGGTGCCGTTACCATCATCTGTTCAATCATTTAATATATGGATTTCAGAAAAGGAGAAATTATAGCCATCGACAAGCCTTATCGCATGTCGAGCTTCGGAGCCTTGGCGCATGTGCGCTATCTGCTCAGCAAGAAGCTCGGCTTTAAGGTGAAGATAGGACATGCCGGTACGCTCGATCCCCTTGCTACTGGCGTTCTGGTGCTCTGCACAGGCAAGTGTACCAAGCAGATAGAGCAGTTGCAGACCCATACCAAGGAATATACGGCAACCTTGCAGCTCGGTGCTACCACCGCCAGCTACGACAAGGAGCACAGCGTGAACCACACCTTCCCAACCAAGCACATCACCCGTGAGCTGGTAGAGGAGGTGCTGAAGCAGTTTGTGGGCGAGATTCAGCAGGTGCCACCTACCTATAGTGCCGTGAAGGTGAACGGCGACCGCTCGTATGCCCTCCGCCGTGCAGGCGAAGATGTGCAGTTGAAGCCAAAGACCGTGAGAGTGGATGAGATAGAGCTCACCGACTATAACGACGAGGAGAAGACCGCCAGCATCCGTGTGGTTTGCGGCAAGGGAACCTATATCCGTTCCCTCGCCCGTGACATCGGCCGTGCCCTGGATAGTGGAGCCTTCCTCACCGCCCTGCGCCGTACCAAGGCAGGCAGTTTCAACGTAGAAACCTGCATCGATTTTGACCATTTCCAGGAATGGCTCGATGCCCAGCCGTTGGAGGATAGCATTGCTGAAAGCCAGCAGGCATCCCAGAAAAAGAATCTTAGTAAATAATCATAGAAAGGAGATAAAAGATATAACATGAAATTATCGCAATTCAACTTCAAGTTGCCAGCTTCTCAGGTGGCACTTTACCCACATAAGGCAAAACGTGTGGTTAAGACAGCTAGTGGTGAACGTGTATTCGAGATTACTCGCCGCGACGAGGCTCGACTGATGGTCATCCACAAGAAGTCGGAAACCATCGAGATGTATAAGACCGATGAGAACGGCAAGGAAATGAAGGATGCCGATGGCAATCCGGTATTCCTGCAGTTCAAGGACATCGTGAACTATTTCGAGGAGGGAGATACCTTCATCTTCAACGATACCAAGGTGTTCCCAGCCCGTCTCTACGGAACCAAGGAGAAGACAGATGCCAAGATTGAGGTATTTCTGCTCCGTGAGCTCAATCCAGAGATGCGCCTCTGGGATGTACTGGTAGAGCCAGCCCGTAAGATCCGTATCGGCAATAAGCTTTTCTTCGACGATGTAAACGAGATGGTTGCCGAGGTAATCGACAACACCACCAGCCGTGGCCGTACGCTCCGCTTCCTCTATGATGAGGATGGCAAGCACGATGAGTTCAAGCGTTCGCTCTTCGCCCTGGGCGAGGCACCATTGCCACGCTATGTGATTGATGCCCGCGAGAGTCACCATGCTACAGAGGAGGATATGGAAGACTTCCAGTGCGTTTTCGCCGAGAAGGAAGGTGCCGTAACGGCTCCTGCCACAGGTCTTCACTTCTCTCGTGAGCTGATGAAGCGCATGGAAATCAACGGAATCAACGAGGCATATATCACCCTGCACTGCGGATTGGGCAACTTCCACGAGATTGAGGTGGAGGATTTGACCAAGCACAAGATGGATTCAGAGCAGATGATTATCTCTCAGGAGGCTTGCGACCTGGTGAACAGAACCAAGGCTGAGGGGCATCGTGTATGTGCCGTCGGTACCAGCGTCATGAAGGCCACAGAGACAGCCGTAGGCACCGATGGTATGATGAAGGCATTCGATGGCTGGACCAACAAGTTCATCTTCCCTCCATACGAATTCGGACTTGCCGACTGTGCCGTTGCCAATTTCTATCATCCAGAGTCAACCCTGATGATGTGTACAGCAGCGTTCGGCGGTTACGACCTTGTATATGAGGCATACAAGAAGGCTGTGAAGAACGGTTATATGTTTGGTTGCTACGGTGATTCTTTGTTGATACTTCCAGACTAAACCATTTTGAACCATCCTTATGTATCATGTATATTTAAGCCTCGGCACGAATTTGGGCAACCGTAAGCGCAACATTCGCGAGGCGATAGAAAAGATAGGAGAGCAGATTGGCGTGGTAGATCGCCAGTCTGCTCTTTATGAAACCAAGCCATGGGGCTATTCTTCGCCCAACGACTTCATCAACTCCTGTGTGCTGGTTCTCACCACCATGGCACCCCGCCAGGTGCTGGAGGCAACTCAGCGCATAGAGCGAGAGATGGGCAGAACCCTGAAGTCGGTGGATGGTGAATACCACGACCGCATTATCGACATTGATATCCTGATGATTGATGACTTGGTAATCAATGAGCCCGATTTGCATGTTCCCCATCCTTTGATGGAAGAACGTGATTTCGTGATGAAACCGCTGAAGGAGATATTAGATTAAAAAAGTTTATGCAATTGTTTAGCAGTTATCATATACTTTCATGGGCAATCCGGCTCTTGGAGAAGACAATGTGTCTTATTGGGTTGTGAATGACAATGAGGTCAATGGATTCAATACAATTATATTGGATGGTGAGACGGATGGAAGAATACCGCCTATGCAGGCTTTCTTCATCAAGTCGGAAACCGCTCAGCCTACCATCCACTTTGATACAAACATGACGGTGGATAAGGATGTGACCAAGGGTGTTGATATTGCGGGTGAGGAGCAGAATAGCAGAATCAGATTGCAGGTAGGTAAGGGGACTGCGAGCTCTTCGTATCTGATATTGAATGCTGATGCGTCGCAAGAGTTCGATGGCAGGGAGGATACCGAATTGCTCGGAGATGACTTGTTGTCGGATGTACCTGCTGTTTATACGGTGGCTTCATCGCGGGCTGTCATGGTAAACTCGCTGCCGGAAATCTACTATGTTCCGCTGGGTGTTGTGGCTAAGAAGTCTGAGCTGATGAGCTTAAATGTTCAAGGAGCAGGTTCCCTCTCTTCTCCTCTCTATCTCTATGATGCTGCCACCCGGAAGTATCAGGAGATAAAGGATGGCGAGGAAGTGAAGGTGCAGGCAAACGAGCACGGCAGATACTTCCTTACCCAGACGCGCAATGCCACGGGCATCGAAGATGCTGAGGTGGGAGAGAAGAGCGTGAAAATCTATTCTCCAGCCCGGGGATTGATTGTCGTATCCAAGATTGGGGCTCCTCTATTAAATAAGGTGGAGGTTTATACCCTTGATGGAAGACTGGTGGCATCGAGAAAGGCTGAAGGTGCAGCATCTGTCAGCATCCCGGTTTCCTCTTTGTCTTCTTCTTCCTCTTCCTCTTCACAAGGTATATATATCATCAAAGTATCCGTGATGGATACGCATGCTACAATAACAAGAAAGCTTTCTCTCCGTTGAGAGGAAGCTTTTTTGTTTACCCATACCATATTTCTCATTTTATAAGTACCCCATGATGGCTCCCTGAAAACTGAAATAACTGAAATTGAAATGGCTGATAAATCCGCTGAAAAAACTTCATTTCTGTTACGGCCATGCGTCAAATGGTAAAAAAATAGCGTAAAAAAGCACCAAATGGTAAAAATGAATGCTAAGAGCTTTGAAAAATCGAGATTATTTCTTAATTTTGCAGTAGAGAACTTCATAAGAACTCATAGAGAACTTAACATGAACAAAAAATAATCATCTTATAAATAATAAAGAAAATGAAGAAACTATTCACTGCAATCATCCTCTTTGCACTCGCACTCACTGCCAGCGCACAGACATTCAGCGCCGACCAACTTGAGAAATACGCCAAGGATAAATATGGCGACAACTGGACCAAGGCGGCTGACAACCTGCATCAGGAGGTGGCTCTCGACAACAAGAACCGACTCAACTACCAGGAAGTGATTGATTGCGCCGGACAGACGAAAGACCAGATCTACGGTAAGGCGATGGCCTGGTTTAAGAAAGCCTTCAAGAGCAAGGATACCCACGGCGTGATACAGGAGGAAAACAAGGAAGAAGGACTCATCGTGGCACGTGCCTACATCGAGAAAGTGGCCATTCAGAATGCCGGAATGAACCATTATCAGGTAGACATCGCCCCTTACATCCGAGTAGACGTAAAGGAAGAAAAGGCACGCATCAGCGTATATATGGGTTCCTATCTGGTTACCGTTACCGCCGGCGGAGGATGGACCAGTGCCATAGCCAGCACCCTGGCATCTGTAGCCACAGGCGAAGAAGCCGAGGAAAGCTCCGAGCAAACCAAGGGCACCGACGAGGAATGGGACATCAACATGTGCTATCCTTATGTGCAGAAAGACAAGCACAAGAAGGCATCCAGCAAGGCTTTCGTGATGGCTTCTGCCTTCCAGAACTCCATCATCGACGTGATGAAGGAAGCTCTGCTCGCCGATTCTTCTGAAGGCTTTGATGATAATTGGTAAATAACAGGAAGCTTATGAAAATCTATCTATATCTCGCAAGTCTTGTCGCCCTGCTGTGCATGGCGGCGCAGCCTGCCGAGGCTCAGAGAATCTCGGTGGGCAAGAAGGGGCGCGTGGTGGTGATGCGAACCGATTCTACCAGTGCGCAGGAAATAGTGAACCAGGACGGAAGCCGCATGAACAGAGCCAGGAAAACCAATCATCTCCAGGCACTGGCAGGCAATCTGAGGTCGGATGTGGATATCGACATCCCCGTTTCCAAGGCGAAGCAGGAGAAGACCTTTGCCGTAATCATCGCCAACGAGAACTACGAGGAGGAGGTGAACGTGGAGTTCGCCCTCAACGACGGAGTGGCTTTCAGCCAGTATTGCACCAAGACGCTGGGCATCCCCCAGGAGAATGTGCACGTGCGCCAGGATGCCACGCTCAACAATATCCTGGCAGAAATCAGCTGGATGCAGAACATCGCCAAGGCCTATGGCGACGAGGCTAGGTTTATCTTCTATTATGCCGGACATGGCGTGCCTGACGAAAGCAACGGCACTGCCTATCTGCTGCCCGTAGACGGCAAGAGCAGCATCTTGGCCACGGGCTACAGCATCGGCAAGCTCTATGACCAGCTCCATGCCCTGGGCTCCCAGAATGTGACGGTGGTGATGGATGCCTGCTTCAGCGGATCCAAGCGAGGCGAAGGCATGCTGGCTTCTGCCCGGGGCGTGGCCATCAAGTCGAAGGCTGAGGCTCCCAAGGGAAACATGCTGGTGATAAGTGCGGCACAGGGCAACGAGACGGCCTATCCTTATCGGGAGAAGCGCCACGGACTCTTCACCTATTTCCTGCTCAAGAAGTTGCAGGAAACCAAGGGCAATACCACCTTCGGCGAACTCTTCGACTACGTAAGGACGCAGGTGGCACAGAAATCCATCGTCGTCAACGAGAAGAGTCAGACACCATCGGTGAATGCATCGGGCGAGTTGACCTCCACCTGGAAGCAATCCAAGCTATTTTAGATGATTCATTTTAGATACAAGATTATTCATTTTTAAAACAAGATACGTATGAAAAAACTGATCGTATTTATCCTGCTGTTTGCCTGCGTAGGCGTTCAGCAGATTCAGGCACAGAAATGGCTCAAGACTTTGGGCAAGGTGGCAAGCACGCTGTTGGATGATGATGTCAGCGGAACCATTCCTGACTGTACGCTGAAGTACACCGACTGCAAGCGCAACGGCAATGATGTGCACATCAACTATGTGCTCACAAGCCAGTTGGGCAAGGATGCCCCGTTGTGGTTTGATGCCGGCAGCAACAACACCTATGCGGTGGACAGCAAGAGTGCCAAGCACACCATCGAGTTTATCGTGGGTGGCGAGCGTATGGGCACTTACAGCAACAAGAACATCCCTTCAAAGGTTCCTGTGAAGCTCACGGTGGTAGTGAAGGATGTGGAGCGCTCGGTGGCAAGCATCAGATCGTGCGTCATCAAGGGCAAGTTCAATAACTCGTCCGAGCAGTTTACCTGGAACATCGGCGCAAAGACTCCTGCCGCAGTGGTAAACACCAGTGCCGACAACATTGTGTGCACCATGCCTCAGTTGGCATTCACCCTGAAGGAGTGCAAGCGCTTGGGCGACAATGTGATTATCACGGCGATGCTGAAGAACACGGGCGGCAAGGATTTGGAGTTTGATACTTCCGGCACGGTTACCATCTATGACAACGAGGGTGAGGCATGCCGTCTGAACGGTGACATGTCGCCTGTAGCCAACGGCACATGGGGTCAGTATTCCAACATCCGTCTGGTGAAGGGCATTCCTGTAAAGGCAAAGTTTGTGGTTACGGGCGTATCCGATGCAGCCACCCAGTTCAGCATTCTGAAGTTTGAGTTCAGTGATATGGCAGGCAGCTATTACATCGAGATTCGCAATCAGGCGATTTCAGCTCAGTAATCTTCCGCCTGGAGTGATATGAGGGTGTGGCATCTTTTTTCGCCATCTTCCAATCACTCCGTCTTTATCTTCTCTCACCGAGTGTAGTGTGGTGTAGTGTGAATGTAGTGTCGGTTAGGGTATTACACTCATATAAGTCTTTGAATAATAGAAGATTACATGAATTTCGCGTAGTGTGAAGTAGATTCGGCAAAAAAGAAAAATCCCATCGCTCTTGCGAGTGATGGGATTTTTAATTCTGTTAAGCAATGTGTCTGCTTTCGCTGATTACTTACGAAGACCGAGGGCCTTGATGATAGCACGATAGCGATTGATGTCGCGATCATACAAGTAATCGAGCAATGCACGACGCTTTCCTACAAGCTGTGTCAACGCACGTGTTGTAGTATAATCTTTACGGTTCTTCTTAACGTGCTCCGTCAAATGAGCAATACGGTATGAGAACAATGCTATCTGGCTCTCTGCTGAACCAGTATCAGAGTTAGACTTTCCGTACTTGCTAAAGATCTCTTCTTTTTTTGCTTTGTCTAAATACATAGCTGTGATACTTAAAAATTTAATTGTTATAAATGTAATATGATGCAATTTCGGACCTTCCTCACGGCGGTTTCCTTAAAAATGCGGTGCAAAGGTACAACTTTTCCATGAATTATGCAAATTTTTCGGGATTTTTTTGTAATTTTGCACCCAAATTCATTAAGTATTTAAGGTAAACGAAATGCAAGACATTAGAAACATTGCAGTTATTGCACACGTTGACCATGGTAAAACTACCCTGGTTGACAAGATGATGCTCGCCGGTAAGCTGTTCCGTGACGGCCAGGATAACAGCGGCGAAGTGCTCGATTCCAATGATTTGGAGCGAGAGCGTGGTATAACCATTCTTTCAAAGAATGTGTCTATCAATTGGAAAGGTACTAAGATTAATATTCTCGATACTCCTGGACACTCTGACTTCGGTGGTGAGGTGGAGCGCGTGCTCAACATGGCAGACGGTTGCCTCCTCCTCGTCGACGCTTTCGAGGGTCCGATGCCTCAGACCCGATTCGTGCTGCAGAAGGCTTTGCAGCTCGGATTGAAGCCTATCGTGGTGGTTAATAAGGTGGATAAGCCTAACTGTCGCCCTGAAGAGGTGTACGAAATGGTGTTCGACTTGATGTGCGACCTCGATGCTACAGAGGAACAGCTTGACTTTACTGTGGTTTACGGTTCGGCTAAGAACGGCTGGATGAGCGATGACTACAACAAGCCAACTGATAACATTGACTATCTGCTCGACAAGATTGTGGAGATTATCCATGCTCCTAAGCAGCTGGAGGGTACTCCTCAGCTCTTGATCACATCTCTTGACTATAGTTCTTACACCGGTCGTATCGCTGTGGGTCGTGTACACCGTGGTACTCTGAAGGATGGTATGAACGTTACCATCTGCCACCGTGACGGAACCCAGGAGAAGACCAAGATCAAGGAACTGCATACCTTCGAGGGTATGGGTCATAAGAAGACAGACCATGTGGATTCTGGCGATATCTGTGCCGTTGTCGGCCTTGGGAAGTTCGAGATTGGTGATACCATCTGCGACTACGAGAACCCGGAGCCACTGCCTCCTATCGCTGTAGACGAGCCTACCATGAGTATGCTCTTCACCATCAACGATTCTCCTTTCTTCGGCAAGGAGGGTAAGTTCTGTACATCACGCCACATTCAGGACCGCCTGAACAAGGAGCTGGAGAAGAACCTGGCTCTTCGTGTTCAGCCTTACGAGGATACCACCGATAAGTGGATTGTTTCTGGTCGTGGTGTGCTCCATCTCTCTGTGCTCATCGAGACCATGCGCCGCGAGGGCTACGAGCTGCAGGTGGGTCAGCCTCAGGTAATCTACAAGGAGATTGACGGCGTGAAGTGCGAGCCTATCGAGGAGTTGACCATCAACGTGCCAGAGGAGTTTGCTTCTAAGATGATTGATATGGTTACCCGCCGCAAGGGTGACATGACTTCTATGCTGAACATGGGCGAGCGTGTGGATATCGAGTTTGATATTCCTTCACGTGGTATCATCGGTTTGCGTACCAATGTGCTCACTGCTTCTCAGGGCGAGGCTATCATGGCCCACCGCTTCAAGGAGTATCAGCCATACAAGGGCGAGATTACCCGCCGTTCTAACGGTAGCATGATTGCGCTGGAAACAGGTACTGCCTATGCTTACGCCATCGATAAGTTGCAGGATCGCGGTAAGTTCTTCATCGACCCAGGTGAGGAGGTTTACGGTGGCGAGGTAGTTGGTGAGCATGTTCACGACAACGACCTGGTGGTTAACGTAACCAAGGCAAAGCAGCTGACCAACGTGCGTGCTTCTGGTTCTGATGATAAGGCTCGCGTGATTCCAAAGACCGTGATGAGCCTTGAGGAGTGCCTGGAGTATATCCGCGAGGATGAGTACGTAGAGGTAACCCCTAAGAGCATGCGTATGCGCAAGGTGATTCTCGATCACTTGGAGCGCAAGCGCAGTAACAAGGAATAAGTTATAGCTTGTATATAAATGGATCCGTAAGAATTCCCCTCTTGCCGATTGCCCTGGGCAGTCTGCTTGCAGGGGATTCTTTATTTTAATGTATTTGTATGCTGTTGTGGAAATTCTTTAGGAAATTCTCGTTGCCCTGCTCGCTGGTATTGGGAGCTGTGGGCTATCTGATTTTTGCCAATGTTCCGTTTCTGGAACCTCTGGGCGATGCGGTGGGACCGAAACTGGTAGATCTGATGCCGGTGGTGCTCTTCGCCCTGCTCTATGTTACTTTCTGCAAGATAGAAATCAAGGAGATGAAGCCGAAGGCGTGGCATTTTGTATTGCAGCTGATTAGAACCAGTCTGGCATTGGCGATGGTGGTGCTGATTTTCGAATTCGGCGATGATTATGAAACCAAGCTGGTGCTGGAGGGAGCCTTTATCTGCTTTATCTGTCCTACGGCGGCTGCCGTGGCGGTGGTGACGGAGAAGTTGGGTGGAAGCATCGGTTCGCTGACTACTTATACGGTGATAGCGAATGTATTCACGATGGTGATTATTCCGAGTCTCTTCCCGATGGTGGAGAAGGGGGCGGATGTTTCCTTTCTTTTTATGAGTGCGATGGTGTTCAGAAACGTAACCACGGTACTGGTGGTACCTTTGCTCCTGGCTTTGCTGAGCCGCAGGTTCCTGCCCAAGTGGGTGGATAAGGTGAAGAGCGTGAAGGATTTGGGTTTCTATATGTGGTGCTTCAACCTGACGATATTGATGGGCGAGACGGTTCGCAATATCCTCCATGCCGAGGTTTCGGGATGGATTCTAGCCTTGCTGCTTCTGGTACCCCTTTTGGTATGTCTTATCCAGTTTGCCATTGGCAAGGCGGTGGGCAGACATTATGATGCGAGCATCAGTGCCGGTCAGGCGTTGGGACAGAAGAATACCATTGTGGGCATCTGGCTCACCCTTACTTTTCTGAATCCTCTTGCCGCCGTAGCACCGGGTGCCTATGTGGTTTGGCAGAACCTGGTGAATGGCTGGCAGCTATGGTATAAAGAGAAATACGGAAGACTGAAATGGTAGCAATAAAAAAAATAGGGTGTGGCATCAACTGATACCACACCCTTTTTATATAGAGGATTTTATTTATTTACTTGTAGAAATCAAGGATTTTATTTGCTCGTAGAAATAAAGATGCACTCGATGGTTACGTTGCCATCCATCCATTTTGCTGGAATGGTGAAGGTGCCATCCTTGGCGATATCCGTCTTCTTGAGCGATTCTACCTTGTCGCCGTGGGTGATGGTGAAATCACCGTAGGTGAAGCCTGGGGCAGGTACCATCTTTACCTTGAATGCCTTGCCGTATGCCACCTTGTGGTTGTTGAGGGTGGTTCCGTCTGCGGCTGTCACCATACCGTTGCGGTTGGCCTCGGTAACGGATACGAAGTCGCTGTGAGACTTCTTCTTCGCTGCACCTTCTGTCTTCAGCAGGGTGATGCGAGGGGCGTTGGTCAGATGGATATTGATATCATCGATATACACCACGGCATCCTGCTTCATCTCGTGAGGTGACTCGGCGTGAGGAACCACTACCAGACTGTAGATATCCACACCCTCGGCACTCTTGATAGGGAAAACGGCATCAGCCCACTGACCGGCAGGAACCGGAGTGGTGGATTTAATCCAGAACTGCTCTACTTCCTGCGACTGTCCGGCTCTGTCTCTGCGCTTGCCGAGACCAACCAGCATCACGCGGCCTTCCATCGGACGGTTGATGAGCACGTGAACCACTTTTCCTGCAGGGCCGAGTGCTATCGGCTTCTTCAGATCTATTCTTGCACCGAAGATGTTGGATGCCAGGCGTGAACGCTGAAAGGCGAGCACCTTCGTGTTGGGATTGTTGGTGAGGTCGGGATTATCCACTACTGCGCAGTTGCCAGCCAGTTCTCCCGTGCGGAATGGGGAATGCTCCCATCTATCGTAAACTCCCACGGATTTGTAATCCTGGGTGTCGAACTTAATTTCCTGTCCCATTACTGCCAATGGCAACAGGCACAATGCTATGAGTAATTTCTTCATGTTCTTGGTGTAGAGAAAAAGTTTAAAATACTTTTATGGAATGCAGCAGCGGACAAGCCTTGCTGTCGTCGATGACAATCTTCAAACCCTTCGCCTGATAGCCCTTGCCGTAACTGTCTGATGTGCTGCCGTTCAGCGGGATGATGCGCTTGTATCCGATGGTGGTAGTGGTGCACTTTTCTGCGATAGGCTTCCATGTCTTTCCATCTTCTGAGATTTCGATATGGAACTTTCTTACTCGCTGCCCCTTGCGGATGTACTCCATCATATCCACATAGCGCAGGGTTTGTGGCTTATCCCAGCTGAAGGTGATGGTGGCCTGCTTTACGCCGTCGTCGGTGGCCCAATAGGTATTCTTGTTGTTGTCGGTCAGGTTCCTGGCGGCATAGTTGCGCTTGGCTCCTGCCTGGCGGGTGTTGCTAACGGAAACCCTGGCCTTCTGAGCCAGGTCCTTGCCCAGGCGGGTGCGGATCATATTGCCCATATCCTTGAGCACGCGCACGTCGATATCAGGCAGCAAACCTCTCTTGTCGGGAGGACAGTTCAGGATGAGGGTGGCGTTTCTACCCACGGTTTCGAGATACATCTGGAAGAGGCGCTCCACAGAGAGAGGCTTCTCGCCTTCGTGCCAGAACCATCCCTTGTCGGTGAGCTTGGCATCGCTCTCTCCCGGGTCCCACTGCCATCCGTCTTCAGTGCCATACATGCCGTTGCTTTCAGGGGCATATCCTCTCTCGTCGGTGAGCCAGTTGGTTTCGCCAGCCCATCCTGCCTCGTTGCCAATCCATCTTGACTCGGCGCCCACACCCCAGAGGATAATATCGGGGCAAACCTTGTGGATGGAATCTCTGAGGTTCGGGATATCATAATAGGTGGAACGGTCTACATTGACAGTGGTGTTGCGTCCGCCGTAGTATCCGTCGCCTCCGTTGGCACCATCGAACCACATTTCAAACTGGTCTTTTCCGTACTGAGCCAATTCTGCGCACTGGCGGAGGAAGACATCGTTCACATATTTCTCGGTGCCATAGTATACGCTGTTTCTATCCCATGGAGAGACATAGAAACCATATTTCATGTTCAGTTTGCGTGCAGCCTGGGCGAAGTCGCGCGGAATGTTGGTATTCTTTCCGTTCTCGTTTCCTGCATTGACGATGGAGTGGTCGGTGGTGGCTGTAGGCCAGAGGCAGAAGCCATCGTGATGCTTCACCACGGCGATGCCGCCCTTCATGCCCGCTGCCTTCACCGCCTTGAGCCACTGAGCCGGATTAGGCTTTGCAGTAGGCGCAAAGAGGGTTACGTCTTCACTTCCCAGTCCCCACTCGCGGTTGGTATAGGTGTTCATGCCGTAATGGAAGAAGGCGTAGAACTCCGTCTCCTGCCACTTCATCTGGCGATCGCTTGGAACAGGGAAAACAGCGTTAGGCTCGTTGTCGGGATTCGGCAACGACTGCTGCTTAACTTGGAATGCACTCTGGGAGTGACCCGCCATGGCAGACATGATGAGTGACACTCCGACAAAAACTTTTTTGATGTTCATGGTTGTCGTATTTAAATCGATACACTTTATTCTTATCATAAGAGAAGTTGATATATTGTTATAGTTATTTTATATATTGTCAAAACTGGCGATTGTTAATAATAAATTTCAGCTGCAAAGATATAGTTTTTATGGATGGCTGCAAAACTTTTCTGGTTAATTAAATATAAACGCCCGCAAATTCTCATTTGCGGGCGCTGGTGATAATATGGGTGATATCATAAGACGATGGATGATATCCTAAGACGATGGATGATTAATCCTGTGTAGGATAAATCAGATTCTGTTCTGTGATACAGTTGAGTACCTCTTCGAGATACTTCTTGGATTCATACTTGGCCATTGGCAGGTCGTGGAGCAGATAGTTGCCGCAATCCTTGGCTGCCTGTCCTGGAATTTCGCCTTCGAAGTCGGCGATGAACTGGAAGGTGCGCTGCATCAGCGGCACGATGTCCTTGCTCTGTAGGTCGCCACGGATGAGGAGGTAGTTGCCGGTGAGGCATCCCATCGGTCCCCAATAGATGATGCGGTCTTTCCACTCCTCGTCGTTTCTGAGGTAGGTGGCAGCCAGGTGCTCGATGGTATGGATGGCACCGTTGTGGAGGCAAGGCTCCTGGTTAGGCACCTTCATGCGGATATCGAAGGTGGTGACTACTTCTCCGCCTACTTCGTCCTTGCGGCTTACGTAGATGCCGCGGAGCAACTTGTTATGATTGATTGTGAAACTTGGAATCTTATTCATATAGTTTATAATTTATAATTTATAGTTTACAGACTTTCGAGAAAAGCCTTGGTGACATTAAACGAGCCTTCTGCCATTTTTGCCCAGAAATCGAAGTACATCTGCGCCTTGGTGTCCTTCAGCGGCACATCGCTGATGATGCGGAAGGAGATGAACGGCGTCTTGTAGATGTGACAGGTCTGGGCGATGGAGCAGCTCTCCATATCCACGGCCATGGCATGAGGAAAGTGCTCCAGGATGGAACGCATCTTCTCCTTGCTATCCACAAACCACTCGCCGCTTACGATCTGTCCGGCATGAATCTTAGGGTGCTTGTTGTCGGGCAGGTTGTTGATGGCAAGCGCCTTCTCCACATACTCCTGTGGAGTCTTGAAGGTGGCTGGCATGCCGAGAATCTGACCGTACTCGCACTCGTCGCCGCAGTAGGCATCGTGGTATACGCAGTTGGTGGCTACCACCACTTCGGTTACATTGAGGTTGATGTCGGCACCTCCGGCAACGCCTGAAGAGATGACGAGGTCGGGATGATAGTTATCAATCATCTCCACCGCTCCGATGGCACTGTTCACCTTACCGATGCCGCACTGCTGCATCACCACTTCGTTGGCACCAATCTTTCCGATGACGAAGTCTTTCTGATTCTTTCGCTCTGTCTGCGATTCTGTCAATAATGTCTTGAGTTGCGCGAATTCCTTGTCCATCGCAACGATAATTCCTATTCTCATTTCTATTGATATATTCTGATATCTGTTATCTGCTGATTTCTTTCCCGTTTTGAAAAATTAGAAGTTTACGCCAAAGTTGAAGATCAGGGCTCTGTTTCTTGCCTTGTCGAAATCGTCGTGGCAGATGTTGGCAAGTCCCAGGTCGTAGGTGAGGTCGGCATAGAACATGTCGTAGCCCACGCCGCATCCGAGGCGCAGACCGCCGTCGAATCTTCTGAAGTTGTTGCTTCTGAAGGAGCTCTGAGCCTCACGCTCGGCAAAGTTCTTGATCTTGCCGCCCACGCCCATGGCGAAATATCCACCGGCAAATGGCTCTACGGTGAACTCATCATCCACCTCGTACTTGTATTTCACGAGCACCGGAATCTCCAGGTAGTTGAGGTCGTAGGTCATCTTCTTGCCTCCGCCCAGGTCTTTCTTTCCACCTTTTTCTATATAGTAGAGACCCGTCTCCATGAATACAGGAGTTGACTCGCTGAGCGCAAAACCGCCTACAACACCCACGTTGAGACCGGTCTGCCATTTGCCGCCATCCAGACGGGCATCGTCGGAAGTAACGTAAGTGAAGGCAGGACCGAGGCGCACGCCCAGGTAGGCCTCGCCCAGATAGTTGTTGAACTTGTAGTCGAGATGACCCGTCTTCTCGTTGTAGTATTGACTATTCTTATAGTTCTGTGCTGATGATGGGAGTGCTATCATGAGCATTGCCATCAGGAAGAATACAATTCTTTTCATGTTTTTTTGTTCCTTTTATTTTAATGTTACTGACTATTATAACGTATGGGGGTGAAGAAATATTGTCTTGTCAATGCAAAGGTAATATATTTTAAGAAAGTTGCTGCGAGGGAATCCCTAAAAAATGGGGGAAAACCCCTATATGGGTAAGCCGTTGGGGGCATAAACCGGTTTATGCCATAAAAAAAGTAAAAAGTTTCTTTTTTTATTTTGTAGATTCTTCATTTCTCATTATCTTTGCAAGCAAATTATAAACGTTTATACAGGAAAATGAATTTTTTGAAGAAGTATCTGCTAGATATTCTAGTGGTGATTGTTTTTGCGGTGATTTCCTTCGTGTACTTCATGCCTGCCGACATGGACGGACGAATCCTCTTCCGTCACGACTCTGCGGCAAGCAAGGGATTGGGACACGAGAAGGAACTCTTCCAGCAGCAGACCGGCGAGACGACTCGCTGGACTAACTCCGTGTTTGGTGGTATGCCAACTTACCAGATTGCACCTTCGTATGGAAGTACCAAGGTGCTCGACCAGGTGACGAAGGCTTATCATCTGTGGTTACCCGACTATGTATGGTATGTGTTTGTCTATCTTCTGGGCTTCTATATCATGCTGCGAGCCTTCGATTTCCGACAGTCGCTGGCTGCATTGGGAAGTATCATTTGGGCATTCTCATCCTACTTCTTTATCATCATCGCCGCCGGTCATATCTGGAAGGTGTGGGCACTTGCCTATCTGCCGCCAATGATTGCGGGCATGGTGCTGGCTTACCGGGGGAAGTATCTGAAGGGCTTGCTCCTCACCGCCATCTTCTCGGCTTTCGAGGTGAACGCCAACCACGTGCAGATGACTTACTACTATCTCTTCATCATCCTCTTCATGGTGATTGCCTACTTGGTGGATGCCATCAGGAAGGGAGAACTCGCCCGCTTCGGAAAGGCTACGGCAGTGTGCGTGGTGGGTGCCCTCATCGGTATCTCGCTCAACCTGACGAACCTTTATCACACCTGGCAGTATGGACAGGAAACCATGCGCGGCAAGAGTGAGCTGGTGAAGAAAAATGCTGCCAATCAGACCAGTAGCGGATTGGATAGAAATTATATCACCCAGTGGAGTTACGGCATCGATGAAACCTGGACTCTGATGATTCCTGATGCCAAGGGTGGCGCTTCTGTGCCTCTTTCTCATAACGAGAAGGCGATGGAGAAGGCTGATCCTAACTTTGTGCAGATTTATCAGCAGTTGGGTCAGTACTGGGGCAACCAGCCTGGCACCAGTGGTCCGGTTTACGTGGGCGCCTTCGTCTGCATGCTCTTCATCCTGGGTCTCTTTATCGTAAAGGGTCCGATGAAGTGGGCTTTGCTGGCTGCCACCATCCTGAGCATCCTGCTCTCCTGGGGTAGAAACTTCATGCCGTTTACCAATTTCTTCCTGGATTATATCCCGATGTATGCCAAGTTCCGAACGGTGGCATCCATCCTCGTGATAGCCGAGTTTACCATTCCGCTGCTGGCGACGATGGCGCTGAAGAAACTGGTGGATGAGCCTGAGGTGCTGACCACCAAGATAAAATATGTATATGCCAGCTTGGGTCTGACGGCAGGTTTCTGCCTGCTTTTCGCCCTGATGCCAGGCGTATTCTTCCCAGATTTCATCTCCGTGCAGGAGACCCAGGCGCTGCAGCAGTTGCCTGCCGAATATCAGGGTCCGCTGATGAGCAACCTCATCGAAATCCGTAAGGGCATCTTTACATCCGACTGCTGGCGTTCGTTCTGGATTATCCTCATCGGCTTCGGCTTCCTGATGCTTTACAAGATGAAGAAGCTGGGTGCCGAGTTCATGATTGCCGGTATCGCCGTGCTCTGTCTGGTGGATATGTGGATGGTGAACAAGCGTTATCTCTACGATGATATGTTTGTAGATAAGATTGAGCGTGATGCACCTCAGCAGATGACGGAGACCGACAAGATTATCTGTCGTGACAAGTCGCTCGACTATCGTGTGCTCAATCTGGCATCGAATACCTTCAATGAGAACGAGACCTCTTACTATCATAAGAGCATCGGCGGTTATCATGCTGCCAAGCTGCGCCGTTATCAGGAGATGATTGATGCGCATATCGCTCCGGAGATGCAGAAGACCATGCAGGCTGTGGCTGCTGCCGGCGGCGACATGACCAAGGTGAACGGCGACAGCATCTTCCCTGTGTTGAACATGCTGAACACCAAATATTTCATCATGCCTCTGCAGGGCGGTCAGACCGTTCCGGTGCAGAATCCATACGCTTACGGCAATGCCTGGTTTGTGGATGAGGTGAAGTATGTGAACAATGCCAACGAGGAAATCGAGGGCGTGGGCAAGGTGAACCTGCGCCATGTGGCTGTGGCTGATGCCAAGTTCAAGGAGCAGTTGGATCAGAGCGTAAAGCAGGATGATACTTCGGTGGTGAAGATGATTCAGTATAAGCCAAACAACCTGACTTACGAGGTGAAGTCAAGCAAGGGTGGTGTCATCGTCTTCTCTGAGATTTACTATCCGGGCTGGACGGCTACGGTGGATGGAGAGCCTGTGGAGCTGGGCAGAGTGGATTACATTCTGCGTGCCCTGAACGTGAAGGCAGGCAGCCACAAGGTGGTGCTCGACTTCCATCCTCAGTCGCTGAAGAACACCGAGACCATCGCTTACATCGGTTACGGCGTTCTCGTACTCCTTATTATAATAGGTATAGGAGTGGAAGTGAAGAGACGCAAGAAGGCTTCACAGGAAGTGAAGGAATAGAAGGGAGCCGAGAAGATGCTGTTTCGAACTGAAATAGAGATTCCGAAGGCCGACTTCGAGATACAACCGGCAGAGCGAATGCTCTTTGTGGGCAGTTGCTTTGCCGACAATCTGGGTCGCCGGTTTGTGGAAAACCGCTTCCGTGCCACGGTGAATCCCTTCGGGGTGATGTATAATCCGGCAAGCATTCTCCATACCGTGGAGAAGAGCCTGGAGGTTCAGCCTCGTGTGGCCGTGTTTACGCTGGGTACGAACCACGTGTATATCCTGAAGGAAACGGGCGAGATTGTGGATAACTGCCAAAAGCGTCCGCAGCGCCTTTTCGAGGAAAGGGAATTGAGCGTGGAGGAATGTGCCGGGTATCTGCAGAAGGCCGTTGATTTGCTGAAAGCTGAAAAGGTGATTATAACCGTCAGTCCCATCCGTTACGCCAAATACGGCTACCACGGGAGCCAGCTTTCGAAGGCAACGCTCCAGTTGGCAGCAGATAAACTGGTGAAGGCGAATCCGGGAGTGGTGAGTTATTTCCCTGCTTACGAAATCATGAACGATGAACTTCGTGATTATCGCTTCTACCAGGAAGACATGCTGCATCCGAGCCAGCAGGCTGTGGAGTATATCTGGGAAAAGTTCCGTGCCACCTATTTCGGCAAAGCCGCAGAACAGTTTCTGGAAGACTGGAGACCCATCCGGGAAGCACTCGGCCACAAGCCCTTCCACCCCGAAAGCGAGGAACATCAGAAGTTCATCGCCCGGACGGAAGAGAAGAAAAGACAATTTGAGGAGAAGTATCATCTTCTATAAAATAAAGATGATTTTCTCTTATTGATAATAGAAACATTAAAGTATAAAGACAATGACATATACTATTGAAAAGGTAACCACACTGATAGGTGCGCGTCGCTATGGAGACAATGATACCAGCATCGGTTTTATCCTGACCGATAGTCGTTCACTTTGTTTCCCAGAGGAAACTCTGTTCTTTGCGCTCAAGTCTGAGCGTAATGACGGTCACAACTACATTCCGGAGTTGTATCGTCGTGGAGTCAAGAACTTTGTGGTGACTGATGTCCCTAAGGGATATGCTTCTGATTATCCGGGAGCCAACTTCCTGAAGGTTGTCAACACGCTGGAGGCTCTCCAGCGCCTGGCAGAACGTCATCGTGATGAATTCAACATCCCTATCGTGGGTATTACGGGTTCTAATGGCAAGACCATGGTCAAGGAGTGGCTTTATCAGCTGCTCTCACCGAGCATGTTTGTTACCCGCAGTCCACGCAGTTACAATTCGCAGATAGGTGTGCCATTGTCGGTCTGGCTCATGAACGAGCAGACCCAGGTGGGCGTGTTCGAGGCTGGTATCAGTCAGCCGGGCGAGATGCTTGCCCTGCGTGACATCATCCAGCCTACCATCGCCGTACTCACCAATGTGGGTTCTGCCCATCAGGAGAACTTCTCTTCCCTGGAGGAGAAGTGCAGAGAAAAGCTTATCCTCTTCCATGATGCAGAGACCGTGGTTTACGATGGCGATGACGAACTGATTACCAAGGTGGTGGCTGAATATCCAGATTATAAGGGAGAAAAACTTTTCTGGTCGCTCAAGAACCCTGAGGCTCCTTTCTATGTGAAGAACATCGAGAAGCAGCAGAACGTGAGCGTCATCACTTATATCTATAAAGGAGAGATTGACAGCTTCTCCATCCCATTCATCGATGATGCATCTATCCAGAACTCCATCATCAGTGCCGTGGTGGCTTCGAAGCTTGGTGTTTCTGCCGAGGATATCGACAAGCGCATGGCAAAACTGGAACCTGTGGCGATGAGACTGGAAGTGAAGGTGGGACAGCATGGCTGCACCCTTATCAACGACAGCTACAACAGCGATATCAATTCGCTCGACATCGCCCTCGACTTCATGAACCGCCGTCCTGACCACCGTGGCCGTCGCCATACGCTGATATTGAGCGACATCTATCAGAGCGGTCTGTCGCCTGAGGCTCTCTATAAGGAAGTAAGCGACCTGGCTCGCAAGCGTGGCGTGGTGAAGTTCATCGGTATCGGACCAGAACTCTGCCAGCAGCATGATGCCATTCAGATTTCAGAAAAGTTCTTCTTCCAGGACGTGGAGGAGTTTATCAAGAGCGAGGTGTTTGCATCGCTTCGTGACGAGGTAATCCTGCTGAAGGGCGCCCGCCAGTTTGGTTTCGACCAGTTGACGGAGTTGCTGGTTCAGAAGGTACACGAAACCACGCTCGAAGTGAACCTGAATGCCGTGGTAGCCAATCTGAACTACTACCGTGCATTTATGAAGCCGGAAACCAAACTGGTCTGCATGATCAAGGCAGACGGTTATGGAGCAGGAGCCGTGGAGATAGCCAAGACCCTGCAGGATCATCGTGTGGATTATCTTGCCGTGGCAGTGGCCGATGAGGGTGTTACCCTTCGCAAGAACGGCATCACCAGCAACATCATGATCATGAACCCTGAGATGACCGCCTTCAAGACTATGTTTGATTACGACCTGGAGCCTGAGGTATATTCCTTCCGTCTGCTCGATGCGCTGATCAAGGCAGCCGAGAAGGAGGGAGTCACCGGATTCCCTGTCCACATCAAGCTGGATACAGGTATGCATCGTCTGGGCTTCGACCCAGAGAACGATATGGAGGAGCTGATAGGCAAGTTGAAGCATCAGAATGCCATCATCCCTCGTTCGGTGTTCTCTCATTTTGTGGGCAGTGATGCCGATTGCTTCGATGATTTCTCTGCCCATCAGTTTGAACTGTTCGACAAGGGCAGCAAGCAGTTGCAGGCAGCCTTCGACCATAAGATTCTGCGCCATATCTGCAATTCGGCAGGTATCGAGCATTTCCCGGAGCGCCAGTTGGATATGTGTCGTCTGGGTCTGGGACTTTACGGCATCAACTCACGCAACAACGAGACTATCAACTGCGTGAGCACCCTGAAGACCACCATCCTGCAGATGCATAACATCAAGGCAGGGGATAGCGTGGGCTACAGTCGCAAGACCATCCTCGACAGAGACAGTGTCATCGCCGCCATTCCTATCGGTTATGCCGACGGCTTGAACCGTCATCTGGGCAATCGACATGCCTACTGTCTGGTCAACGGACAGAAGGCTGAGTATGTGGGCAACATCTGCATGGATGTAGCCATGATAGATGTAACCGACATCAACTGCAAGGAAGGTGATTCCGTAGAAATCTTCGGCGAACATCTGTCTGTTCAGACGCTGAGCGATATTCTTGACACCATTCCTTACGAGGTACTGACCACCATCAGCAGCCGAGTGAAGCGAGTTTACTATCAAGATTAGGATAAAAATCGTTAGAAAAACGTACAAAAATAGGGAAATCCCATCCGAAAAGCTCGGATGGGATTTTTTTTAAGTAATATTTTCTAAGAAAACGTATTAAAATTGAAGAAAAAAGTGTATCTTTGCAACCAACAAATCATCTAAAAACAAGTGAAGGGGTACACTTGCATGTATTTCCTTAACTAATTAACAATTCAAAAGTAATAATGGAACAGGTATTTAGCTATATCATAAGCTTGGGAGCGAGCGTGATGATGCCAATCATCTTCACGGTCATCGGCTTGTGTATCGGCATGAAATTCGGAAAGGCTTTGAAATCGGGACTCTTCGTAGGTGTGGGTTTCGTGGGCTTGGGTGTGGTGACGGCTTTGCTGACAACCAACTTCAACGACCCTTTGAAGGCAATCTCCGACATCTATCACCTACAGTTGAACGTGTTTGACATGGGTTGGCCTGCAGCCGCTGCCGTGGCTTATAACACAGCAGTGGGTGCCTTGATTATCCCAATCTGCTTGGGAGTTAACTTCCTGATGTTGATAACCAAGACCACCCGTACGGTGAACATCGACCTTTGGAACTACTGGCATTTCGCCTTTATCGGAGCCGTGGCTTACTTCGTGATGGGTGAGAGTCTGCTTTGGGGTTACTTTGCAGCCATCGTCTGCTACATCATTACATTGGTATGTGCAGATTTAACCGCAGAGAAGTTCCAGAAGTACTACGACCTGGATGGTATCTCCATTCCGCAGCCATTCTGCCAGAGCTTCATGCCATTCGCCATCCTCTTCAACAAGGCTATGGATATGATTCCTGGTTTCTCTAAGCTCGATATCGATGCAGAGGGATTGAAGAAGAAGTTTGGCGTGCTGGGTGAACCATTGGTTCTGGGAGTCATCGTGGGTGCCTTGATTGGTTGGGCAGCACAGCTCGACATCAAGAAGATTCTCTTCCTCGGTGTGACCATGGGAGCCGTGATGGAGCTGATTCCTCGTATCACTTCCTTGTTTATCGATGGATTGAAGCCTATCTCTGAGAAGACTCAGGAATTGGTGAAGACCAAGTTCAACGGCAAGAAGGTTCACATCGGAATGAGTCCTGCCCTGGTGATTGGTCATCCTACTACCCTGGTGGTATCGGTTATCCTGATTCCTGTGATTCTGGCCATCGCCGTATTCCTGCCAGGTAACCAGTTCTTGCCATTGGCATCATTGGCAGGTATGTTCTACCTCTTCCCAATGATCTTGCCATTTACCAAGGGTAATGTGGTGAAGACTCTGATCATCGGTTTGGTAGCCTTGATTATCGGTCTCTATTTCGTAACCGATATGGCTCCCGACTTTACCATGGCAGCCAACCAGGTTTATGCAGCCACAGGCGATAATGCCGCTCATATTCCAGATGGATTCGCAGGTGGTGCCCTCGATTTCGCCTCTTCTCTCTTCGGATGGGTTATCTATCGTGGCGTGAAGCTCTCTTACATCGGTATGGGCGTGCTCACCATCATCACCATCGCCCTGATGGTTATCAACCGCCAGCGCATCGTGAAGGAAGAGAGAATGGTAAAAAAGTAAAAAGGTAAAAAAGTAAAATATAAAAGTAATGAAGAAATTAACATTAATATTAGCAGCAATGGTATTAACAGCAAGTCAGGCTTTTGGCCAGTGTGGTAAGTGTGGATATGAGGTGAAGGCTGAGAATGCCTACACCAACTATAACGTTCGTTATGCTAGCAACCCAATGGATGCCAAGCATTACACAACAGATCGCCTTCGCAGCGAGTTCGCTATCGAGAAGGTGTTCGCTCCTGGTGAGGTAAACTGGACCTACACCATGTTCGACCGTTTCCTCATCGGTGGTGCAGAGCCAACAACCGCTCCTTTGAAGCTGACTTCTATTGCACCTCTCTATACAGACAAGCCAAACGATCAGAAGAACCTGCTTGACAACCGTGAGTTGGGTATCATCAACATTGGTGGCGAGGGTACTGTTAACGTGGATGGCAAGAAATATACCCTTGGTTTCCAGGAGGCTCTCTATGTGGGTCGTGGCGCCAAGAACATCGAGGTAAGCAGCAAGGATGCAGCCAAGCCAGCTAAGTTCTATATGAACAGTGCCTGCGCTCATCAGACTTATCCTACCAAGAAGGTGACTCTGAAGGATGCCAACAACATCAAGGCTGGTAGCCTGAAGGAGAGCAACGACCGCGTGATTCATCAGTTGATTATCGATGGTGTGGCTGGTGTTCGCACCTGCCAGTTGCAGATGGGTGTTACCGAGTTGAAGGAGGGTTCTGTATGGAACACCATGCCAGCTCATACTCACCTCCGCCGCATGGAGACATACCTTTATTACAATGTTCCAGAGGGTCAGAAGATTCTTCACGTAATGGGTGAGCCACAGGAGACCCGTCCTATCTGGCTGAACAACGAGCAGGCCGTGATTGCTCCAGAGTGGTCAATCCACTGCGCTGCCGGCACCAGCAACTATACCTTTATCTGGGGTATGGCAGGAGAAAACCTTATCTACAACGATATGCAGGTAGTGAAGATTCCTACATTAGAATAACAAAACGCTTAAAAACTTAGCACATGAGCTCTATTTCAACTAGTAAGATGTCCAACTTCCGTTGGGTGATTTGTGCGTTGCTCTTCATTGCGACCACAGTGAATTATATGGACCGTCAGGTTCTGTCGTTAACATGGAAAGACTTTATTGCTCCAGAATTCCACTGGACAGATGACGATTACGGTACGATTACCGGTCTTTTCTCCATCTTTTATGCCATCGCCAACCTCTTTGCAGGTAAGTTCGTGGATTGGATGGGAACTAAGAAGGGTTATCTCATTGCCATCTTCGTATGGTCAACAGGTGCCGTGATGCATGCAGGTTGCGGTTGGGTAGCTATGCAGATGGAGGGTTACGATTCTATCGAGGCACTCCGCATGGTACAGGCAGGTAGCGATGCAGCTGTTGCTATCGCCACCATCAGTGTATGGTTGTTCCTCTCTTGCCGCTTGATTCTTGCAGTGGGTGAGGCAGGTAACTTCCCTGCAGCCATCAAGGTAACAGCGGAGTATTTCCCAAAGAAAGACCGTGCGTTCTCTACTGCCATCTTCAACAGTGGTGCCTCTGTAGGTGCCTTGGCAGCTCCAGCAACCATTCCATTGTTGGCTCGCTGCATGGGCTGGGAGTGGGCTTTCATCATCATCGGTGTGCTCGGTTATGTATGGATGGGTCTCTGGATGTGGCTTTATGAGAAGCCATCTCAGAGCAAGCATGTAAACAAGGCTGAGCTTACTTACATTGAGCAGGATGAAGACCTTGACAAGGTTGAGGCTGAGAATCAGAACGCAGAGGCAACTGAGGAGAAGACCATCGGCTTCCTGAAGTGCTTCAGCTATCGCCAGACCTGGTCATTCATTGTGGGTAAGTTGATGACTGATGGTGTATGGTGGTTCTTCCTCTTCTGGGCTCCAGCTTACTTCTCTGATCAGTATGGTTACTCTTCTGATTCGGGTATGGGTATTGCCCTCATCTTTACTCTTTATGCGATTGTTACCGTATTGAGTATTGGTGGTGGTTACTTGCCAACTTACTTTGTAGATAAGAAGGGTATGAATCCATATATCGGTAGAATGCGTGCGATGTTGATTTTCGCTTGCTTCCCATTGCTCGGTTTGATTGCTCAGCCTATGGGTGAGTATAGTGCATGGTGGCCAGCTATCATCATCGGTTTGCTTGGTGCAGGTCATCAGGCATGGTCTGCTAACCTTTATTCTACTATTGGTGATATGTTCCCTAAGTCAACCGTTGCTACCATCACAGGTATTGGTGCGATGGCAGGTGGTATCGGTTCTTTCCTGATCAACAAGGGTTCCGGTATGCTCTTCACCTATGCAGAGGGTCAGGGTTCTGCCTTCACCTTTATGGGCTTCGATGGCAAGCCAGGAGCCTACATGATTGTATTCTGCATCTGTAGTGTGGCTTACCTGGTAGGCTGGTGCATCATGAAGGCATTGGTACCAAAGTACAAGCCTATTGTTGTGGAGTAGGGGAAAGTTAATAGTTTATAGTTAACAGTTTATAGTTGACAGTCTGTTTTATCGTTGACTGTTGATTCGTATATCAAATATAAAAGCGCATCGGACTTATAAAAGTTGCCGATGCGCTTTTTCTTATTAATCTGATACCCCTTTTCCTGCCCTTAAAATCTACAAGAATAAATAAATTAGTTTAAAATATAGCGTGGTTTCTGTTTTTTTTGTAACTTTGCACAAAAACTTAGTAAGATCAATTATTCAATAAACAAAAATGAAGAAACAAGCAGTTATGTTTTTAGCTTTACTCAGCCAAAGTCTAGGCTTGACGTATGCTGATAATCTGACCGAGACTAGGGGCATCGGACAATATCCAGGACGCCCATCGCAGTTTACGGCTCCTAAGATGGTGAAGGATCAAACCTATAGGAACATCGCCTTGAACCGAATGGTATATACTTCATCGAATGCTGATTTCAATCTTACGGGACATCTCGTAACCGATGGAATCATCACCAGTAAGGCTCCTTCGTTCTTGAGTGTGAAAACCAATGAGGGAGAGCTGTCTAACCGTGACAAGGAGAAGATGATTGACGGCAATACGGTGACAAGCCAATATATTAAAGGTGAAGATGCTTTCGTGGAGTTCAACTGGGATGCCATGAAGGTGAACCTCAAGAATCTGAAGTTCACCGGTGAGCTGGCTTACTACAAGGAAAAGGCTTCCGAAGGTTTTGTGATTCGCGTTTTGGGTTCGCACAATGGTACCAAATGGGAGGTGCTCGGCGAGGAGAAAGGCACCGGACTTCCTGGTGAAGCTACCAAGCAGCAAGTGAGCTCCGACCCTAACAAGTTCCAGGACGTGGTGCGCCTGCCACTCAGAAAACTGAATGTTGCCATTCCTTTGAAGAAGCAGGGCAACTATGAGCATGTTCGCATCGAAATGAAGATGAAGGGTGCGGCTTGGTGGCGTATCAAACTCATCGATAACACCACTTCATGGCGTCCATCCATGCACTTCTCAAGTGTATGGAAATCTGATTTAACCGATAAGTTGAGTTCCAAGGCACAGTGGCTCTATGTAGATTTGGGTACAGAGGCCGACTTCGACCAGGTGAATCTCTTTTGGGTAAACAAGGCTCGCCACGGAAAGATTCAGGTTTCTAATGATGCCAAGAATTGGAGCGATATTGCTACCCTGGGACAGCAGAAGCAGAAGGGACTGGTAGAGAAGGTGGCTTGCAAGGGCCATGGCAGATATGTGAGATTGCAGTTGATTGAACCGGATGCTTCCGGCAGATTCGCCTTGTCTGAAATGCAGGTGATGGGTAAGGGCGGTTTGCATGCCGAGGCAGCCAATACGCTGGCTTCCAAGAATGGCAAGCAGATGCTCAACCAGTGGCAGCTGCGCCGCGAGGGAAGCAATGCCTGGATTCAGGCTACCGTTCCTGGAACTGTGCTCACCAGCTATATGAACATAGGGGCGGTGCCTGATAACCGCTACGATGACAATATGCGACAGATTTCGGAGTCGTTCTTCAATTCTGATTTCTGGTATCGTACCACCATCAATCATCAGCCATCTGCCAACAAGAACCAGCATACCTATCTTAACTTCGATGGTATCAACTGGAAGGCAGATATCCTTCTGAATGGTCAGAAGATTGGACGTATCGATGGCGCATTTATCCGCTCACGCATCGACGTGACGAATAAGTTAAAGCCTGGTGCCAACAAGTTGGAGGTGCATGTTATCAAGAATGCACACTTCGGCGTGGTGAAGCAGAAGAATCTTCAGAACACCGATTTGAACGGTGGTGAGTTGGGTGCTGATAACCCTACCTTCCACGCTTCTATCGGATGGGACTGGATTACCAATACCCCAGGGCGTGAAATCGGTATCTGGAATGATGTATATCTAACTCATGATAATGGCGTAAGTGTTTCAGACCCAGTGGTTACATCTACATTAAACTTGCCTGATACCCTTGCAACGATGACACCATCTGTGTTCCTGCAGAATGCGGACGCTGTGGCAAAGACCGTGAAACTGACGGGTTATATCGGAAAAATTAAGTTCGAGAAGGAAGTAAGTCTGCAGCCAAACGAAAAGCGTGAGGTGGCTTTTGCGCCTGCTGATTATCCGCAGCTCAAGAACCAGCGCATGAATCTCTGGTGGCCTAATGGTTATGGTTCACCTTATTTATATGATGCCGGATTCAAGGTATCAGATAAGGCTTCCGGCGAGATGATTTCGGAGGTGACCTATAAGGCAGGTATCCGCCAGATGAGCTATGCCGACCTGGAGACCCAGACCAAGATTTACATCAACGGAAAGCGATTGAATCCGCTGGGCGGTAACTGGGGCTTCTCGGAGACCAACCTCAACTATCGCGGACGTGAATATGATGTAGCCGTGCGTTACCATAAGGAGATGAACTACAACATGATTCGCGACTGGGTAGGACAGATTGGCGATGAGGAACTTTACGAGGCATGCGATAAGCATGGTATCATGATATGGCAGGACTTCTGGCTGGCGAACCCATGGGATGGACCAGACCCTGATGACGACAAGATGTTCCTTGAGAACTCTGCCGATTACATCTCCCGCATCCGTAGTCATGCATGTATCGGCATCTATTGCGGCAGAAACGAGGGCTTCCCTCCTGCATCCATTGATAAGGTGCTGAGAGAGCAGGTGAAGGCGATTCATCCACAGTTGGGCTATATTCCTAGCTCAGCCGACCTGGGTGTGAGCGGTCATGGTCCTTACCAGATGAAGTCACCATCTTTCTACTTCGCTAACCAGAGCCATAAGTTGCATTCGGAGCGTGGTATGCCTAATGTTCCTACCTTCGAATCGCTGAGCAGAATGATGGAACCGGAGCATCTGTGGCCACAAAATGATGCCTGGGGACAGCATGATTATACATTGAAGGGTGCCCAGGGAGGTGAATCTTTCAACAACATCATGGAAAAGCGTTATGGGAAGCCTCAGAGTGCAGAGCAGTTTACCAAGTGGGCACAGTGGCTGAACTATGATGGCTATCGTGCGATGTACGAGTCTTCTCAGCAAGACCGTCTCGGTTTGCTTATCTGGATGAGTCATGCCTGCTGGCCAAGCATGGTTTGGTGTACCTACGATTATTACTTCGAGCCAACCGCTGCTTTCTTTGGTGTGAAGAAGGCTTGTGAGCCATTGCATATCCAGTATAATCCAGTGAAGAAGGTTGCCGAGGTGGTTAACTTTGCCGGTGGTGCCAAGAACGGTTTGGTGGCTAAGGCTCAGATTTTCGATATGTACGGAAAGCTGATGAAGGAGGATAGCCAGGAAGTGAATGTGGGTGAAGACCAGACTCTTGATGCGGTAAGCGTAAGCGAGCCGGATGAGGCTGTTTATTACATCAAGTTGACGCTTCAGCAGAACAACCAGGTTGTATCTGACAACTTCTACGTGATGGGTAAGGAGGAGGATAATCTCCAGGCACTTTCTAAACTGCCAAAGGCAACGGTTGCCATCAGTGGCAAGCGCTTTGTTCAGCAGGGTGAAGAGTGGATTGGCGAGGTTGAAATTCGCAACACGGGCAATGTGCCAGCTCTCTTGATCCGTTTGAACCTGAAGGGTGGTGATGGCGAGCAGATTCTGCCTGTTATCTACAGCGACAACTACTTCAGTCTGATGCCGAATGAGTGCAAGAAGATCAAGGTTTCTTATCGCGATGAGGATGGCAGAGGTCAGGCTCCATATGTGGAGGTTACCGGTTTTAACAAGTAAACAAAAAAGCGCATCAGAATTCTGATGCGCTTTTTTGTTTACTTGAGGAATCCCTGCTGCTTGAGGGCATCGAGAAATCCGATGCTCATGGCCTCGCAATCCTTTTTGGTATATCGGATGTCGGTGAAAACCTGGGCGAGGGTTTCTACGTTGTTGATGCGTACAAACTCCTTATTCTCTTCCAGTGCTTCCTTCTCGGCGTAGAAATCATCAATCTTTTCTGGGGTGTAATCCTCGAAATGTTCGTTGTGGGTGATGCTGCGCAATGGCAGGCGATCGCTCTGGGCTGGATGCTCGGCAGGCCATCCGATGGTGAGGGTGGCAACAGGCATCACGAGTTTCGGCAGTTTCAGAGTGTCGATGATCATCTTTGGCATATACACCGTAGTGCCCAGGAAGCAGGTACCCAAACCAGACTCTTCTGCCAGGTTGGTGAATGTCTGCGTGAAGAGCAGGGCATCGGTAGCCGCATTCATGAACGAGAGGATGTTGTCGTATCCCGGAGTACCCTTGCGGTTTTCCGCCCAGAGGGTGGTGCGTCGATAGTCGGCGCAGATGGTGAGCACCACAGGAGCGCCTGTTACCATCGGCTGGTTGAAGTGGGCAGGAGCCAGGGCTTTCTTGCCTTCTTCGCTTCGGGTTACCACCACGCTGTAGAGTTGCAGGTTGCCCATGGTAGGGGTGCGCATCGCCTCTTCGAGCAACTGGTTCAAAAGTTCATCTGTTACCTCCTTGTCGGCATATTTGCGGATAGAGGTTCTGTTCTTGATTGATTCCATATCTTTTTTCCTTTTTTAATGCAAAGATACTGAAAGTTTTCCGAAAACGGCCGTCTTCTATAGTAATTTTTGGTTAATTATCGTTCAATCAGCGAATTTTTGAAGAAATATCTGCCCAAATGTTTCATATTTTAGAAATATTGTTTTAATTTTGCAGCTAATTATTAAACGTTTGATATGAAATATACTGAAGATATGAGCTTCGAAGAAGCATGCCAGGCTTTTCTGGCGGAGATGAAAGCCGGTTTGGCTACTCTTCACGAGCATTTTGATGGAGAAACCACCGATTGGAAAAAGCTCCATCTACCTTTGGCAAAATTGATCTCTGATGAGACGCATGGCACCCTCTGCGACCCGGAGGTGGTGGAAGTGCGCCCTAAGGAATTGGAGTGCGATGTGGTGAGATACCAGAATAATAAAGAAAAATGGGTTGCCCTGGTGGGATTACTCAACGGGCATCCATACGAGATATTTACCGGTTTGCAGGATGAAGACGAAGGCATCATGCTCCCGAAATCCGTGACCAAGGGAAAGATTATCAAGACTGTGACCGGGGAGGGACAGAAACGATACGACTTCCAGTTTGTCAACAAGCGTGGCTATAAGATTACCGTAGAGGGATTGAGCGAGAAGTTCAATCCGGAGTATTGGAACTATGCCAAACTGATTTCCGGCGTACTGCGCTATCGCATGCCTGTAGCCAACGTCATCAAACTGGTTGATCAGCTTCAGCTTACCTCTGAAACCCTCAACACCTGGCGTGTGGGAGTGGAGAGATCTCTGAAAAAGTATCTCAACGATGAAATCCAGGAAGACAAGTGCAATCAGGAAGATAAGTGTAATCTTGAGGAAAAGAACCCTTCTGAATCTGTGAGCGATGGTGAAGAGCAGTAAGATTTATCTCAGGAATGTTCGCTTCCATGCCTATCATGGAGTGTTGGAGCAAGAGAATACGGTGGGCAACGATTATCTCGTCAACCTGTCGCTGGAATACGATTTCTCCCGTGCCATGCAGACCGATGAACTCAGCGGTACCATCAATTATGCCGAGGTGTATGAACTGCTGAAAAGAGAAATGGCGAAGCCTAGCAAGCTTCTTGAGCATGTGGCAGGGAGAATCGGCGATTCGCTCTTTGCAGCCTATCCTTCCATCAAGGAAATACAATTGTCTGTTACCAAGATAAATCCGCCGATGGGTGCTGATAGTGACGGTGCAGGAGTGGAAGTTGTATTAACAAATAATAAAACTTAACTGTAGATTTAGGTTTTCTGATAATAAAGTAGTAATTTTGCAAAATCATCTGAATGATGTGTAAGAAAATAACATTGCTGTTGGCTTTGATGTGTATGCTGGTAGTGACGGCTTTCGCAGCCAACAAGCGTTTTACGCTGGTTATCGACCCAGGACATGGCGGCCATGATGCAGGTGCTAGAGGAGCCATCTCCATGGAGAAGAATATCAATCTTACCGTGGCTCTGCGCTTCGGTAAATACGTGGAACAGAACATGCCTGAGGTGCGTGTTATCTATACTCGCAAGCAGGATGTGTTTATTCCACTTCACGAGCGTGCGAATATCGCCAATCGTGCCAATGCCGACCTGTTTATCTCTGTGCATACCAATGCGCTTCCGGCAGGCAAGGTGGCACGTGGCTTCGAAACCTATACGCTGGGTATGCACCGCGCCAAGGACAATCTGGATGTGGCGATGCGAGAGAACTCGGTGATTTCGATGGAGAAGGGCTTCGAGCAGACTTACGAAGGTTTCGACCCGAAGTCTTCCGAGAGTTACATCATCTTCGAGTTCATCCAGGGTAAGAACATGGAGCGCAGCGTGGAGCTGGCTCGAATGATTCAGCGCAGCGTATGCGATAGCGGTTGTCGTCCTGATAAGGGCGTACATCAGGCTGGATTCCTGGTGCTTAGAGAAACTTCGATGCCGAGCTGTCTGATAGAGTTGGGTTTCATCACTACGCCTGATGAGGAGCGGCTCTTGAATGATAATGCCAAGGTTGACGACATCGCCAAAGGCATCTACGAGGCTTTCGCCAAGTATAAGAACAAGTACGACCGGTCGGTTTCCGTGCCTTATCGTGCTGCGAATCGACAGGAAAGCACCCTGCCGAAAATCGTTCCGGATTCTTATAAGGAAGAGGCGGAAAACAGAAGGGTGAAGAAGCAGGAACCCGTAAGAAGAACGAGAGCAGCAAAAACTGATGATTCTGACAGAAAGGCTGATACGGTAGCTTCTCAGTCGCGAAATGCTCCGAAAGATGCACCGGTGTTCAAACTTCAGATATTCGTAGGCAATCGGAATCTCCGAAAGGGCGATGCTCATTTCAAGGGTGAAACGGAATTCGACAGCTTCCAGGAGGGCAACCTGGTGAAATACACCTTGGGAGCATCTACCAACTATAATGAGATTTATCGCTTGCGCAAGGAAAAGATGGAGAAGTTCCCGGAAGCATTCATCATTGCCTTCAAGAATGGGGAGAAGTATGATGTGAATCAGGCTATCCGAGAATTCAAGCAGAATAGGAACAGATAATAAAAAGAACAAAATTAGATAGATATGAAACTTACAAAGGAAATTAGGATAGCGTTGGTAGCTGTTGTTGGTATCTTGGTGATGTATTTCGGAATCAATTTTCTGAAAGGCATCAACCTGTTTTCCACTAACAACACCTATTATATGACGTTTGATGACATCCAGGGTCTGGGCGCCTCTACTCCTATCTATGCCGATGGTTACAAGGTGGGAACGGTAGACAAGGTGGATTTCGACTATTCGGGTGATGGCCCTATCAAGGTGAAGGCCGACATCAATAAGGATTTGAGAATTCCTGCGGGGAGCAAGGCTGAGATAGAGAAAGACATCATGGGCAATCTCCAGGTGAACCTTCTGCTTGCCAACAATCCGCGCCAGAGAATAGAACCAGGTGATATTATTCCTGGCTATGTGAACGCCGGAATGATGGGAAAGGCTGCCGAACTGGTGCCGGTGGTAGAGAAGATGTTGCCTAAGTTGGATTCCATCCTCACAAATGTGAATGCCCTTCTGGCTGATCCTGCCCTGGCAGCTTCGCTTCACAACGTGGAGACTATCACCAACAACCTCACCGTTTCTACCCGAGAGTTGAATACGCTGATGGCTGGTCTCAACAAGCAGGTGCCTGGCATGATTGGCAAGGCGAATGGCGTGCTCGATAATACCAATCGACTGACGGCAAACCTGGCTAGCCTCGATGTGCAGGGCACACTCAACAGAGTGAATGCCACACTGGAGGGTGCGCAGAAGTTTACCGACCAGTTGAACAGCGGAAAGGGTAGTCTGGGCTTGTTGATGAACGATACCAAGCTCTATGACAACCTGACCTCTACGATGTCGCACGCAGATTCTCTGGTTATCGACCTGAAGGCGCATCCAAAGCGTTATGTTCACTTCTCTATCTTCGGCAAGAAAGACAAGTAAAAGGGGCGTTTTTGTTCTAAAATGCTAGGAAATCAGGAAACAGCTTAAATTAATTTTGTCTAAATAATAAAGACGATGTTTCACGCCCCGAAATGTGAGCCGAACTTGTTGTAGTTTAGCCATTTCGGGGTGTTGCAAAATTGTTTCACTGTCACTAAAACGCAACTGTGGATAACTTTCTTAGTTGCTTGATTCTCAGTTGGTTGTAAGTGTGTCTTAAAATATTATAAATGGGGTGATTTGCTACTCTCCGTTTTTTTTCGTAACTTTGCAACCGATTTCGCATCTAGGTGGTGTGGAGATATTTCAAAATCTTTAAAAATAGGTTAATTAAACAATTTAAAATATTAGGTAATAAGTGTCAATGTTAGCAAGTCCAAAGGCGCTTTGGGACAATAGTCTTTTGTTCATAAAGGATAATGTTTCGGAGCAGCAATATAATACATGGTTTAGACCAATAGTCTTCGAGTCGTATAAACCTTCGACTAAGACTTTATTGGTTCAAGTTCCAAGTCCGTTTGTATACGAGTACTTGGAACAGAATTATGTTGGCTTGTTAAGTAAGGTGCTTCATCGAAATTTTGGCGATGGAATCCGTCTCACATATCGCGTGGTAGCTGCTGATAAACAGCAGCCTGTGGCGCAGGGAGTAGATGCCGAGGTGAGCGACGATGTTGATGCCTCGCGAAATGCGATGAATCAGCAGGTAGGAATGCCAGCCGATGTTCAGCAGCAGGAAGACATTGATACCCAGCTTGACCCAAAGCTCACCTTTAATACATACGTAGAAGGAGACAGCAACAAGCTGCCTCGTTCGGTGGGATTGTCTATTGCTGAGCATCCGAACACTACGCAGTTTAACCCGATGTTCGTCTATGGTCCTTCTGGTAGCGGAAAGACTCATTTGGTGAATGCCATCGGATTGAGAGCCAAGCAGTTGTATCCTCAGAAACGAGTGCTTTATGTAAGTGCCCGTCTCTTCCAGACGCAATATACGGATGCTGTGCTGCATAATGCAAGCAACGATTTCATCAACTTCTATCAGTCTATCGATATTCTGATTGTGGATGATGTGCAGGATTGGGCAGGAAAGGCTAAAACCTTGAACACCTTCTTCCATATTTTCAACCACCTCTTCCGCAATGGTAAGCGAATCATTCTGGCAAGCGACCGACCTCCTGTGGAGTTGAAGGACATGCCTGATCGTCTGATTACCCGTTTCTCTTGTGGATTGGTAGCTGAGTTGGAGAAGCCAAATGTGGAACTTTGTGTCGATATTGTGAGCAGTCAGGTTCGCAAAGACGGCTTGAAGATTCCTAAGGATGTGGTTTCTTACATCGCCCAGACCTGTAACGGCAGTGTTCGTGACTTGCAGGGTGCCATCAATGGTCTGTTGGCTTATAGCATCGTTTACAACAGCAGCATCGATATCAAGTTGGCAGAACGCGTGGTAAAGCGTGCCGTGAAGGTAGAGGAAAGTACCAAGACTCTCACCCTTGATGAAGTGGTAGAGGCTGTATGCTCTCATTATAAGGTGACGGTGGCTGCCGTGAACAGCAAGAGCCGCAAGCGTGAGTATGTGGAGGCGCGTCAGGTGGCGATGTATCTGGCACAGAAACTTATCAAGATGCCGGCTTCGAGAGTGGGCAAACTGATTGGTAATCGTGATCATAGCACCGTTATCCACAGTACTACAAAGGTGGAGGAACGCTTGAAGGTGGACGCTGAGTTCAGCGATGAACTGGCAAGCATCGAGAGCGGCTTGAAAGTAAAGAAGTAATTCTAGGGCGTTTTTTTTCTAAAGAAGCCCTGATCACATAGATAAGCACGGAACCTTGGTATAGTGGTTCTCGTTTATATAAATGAAATAAAAGGAAGTCTGGCAAGTTTGTATTTGCCTTGGCTTCCTTTTTCCGTCTATAAACTAATAACTATAAACTATCAACTCTTTTTCATCATCTTCTTCCATTTAAAGTATCCGGCTACGGCGATGATGACGTAGAGACCGTAAAGTCCGGCCTTGAAAGGGATGCCTTTGACGATATAGAGATAGAAGCAAACGGCATCTACGATAATCCAGAAAAACCACTGCTCGATATATTTGCGTGCCAGCGCCCAGAGACCCACAAAGCTCAGGGCATTGGTGAAACTGTCTTGCAGGGGAACCGTAGAGTTGGTGAAAGTTATCAGTATATAATAGGTGATGCCCCAGGCTGCCAGGAAGAACAGAAGAGTAGGGAGATAGAGCGACTTCTTCATATAGGTAATCGGAAGTTCTTCTTTCTCCTTCTGGTTGTGCTTCTTGCCATATTTCCATACGGCATAACCATATATACCGGCTATCGTATAGTAGACCGCCATACCCGCATCGCCGTAAAGACCATGACTCCAATAGAGCCATACGTCCAGGGCGGGCATGATGATGCCTACCAGCCAGAGCCAGATACTGGCACGGTACTCCAACAGGATATAAACCAGTCCGAGTACCGTGGTAAAGATGTCTAAACCATGTGATGCAATATAATCCATCATGATGATTTCTGATTAGAACTTCAATGTAAGATGCGTCATCCAGGTGGTATCTGCCATCGGGATGTAGGCTATCTGCTTGAATCGTTTGTCCAATGTATATCCGTAACCGATAGCATTGCCCCAGGTGAATGCGCTGGCTGCATAGTGGCGGTTGAAGATATTGTTGATATCCACACCGAAGCTTACCTCCTTGATGCCGAGTGCCTTGGTTAGCTTAACGCTATAGTTCAGGCTCAGGTCGCTCTGTGAATAGCATGGCAGTGAGAAGTCGCGGTCTTCTGTGTTGGTAATATACTGGCGACTTACAAAGTTGGTGTGCCAGGTAGCAGAGAAACCGGCATAGTGGATGTCGATGAATCCGTTCAGGATGGCTGATGGAGAATAAGACAGGGTTGAGTTGTCGTAATGTACTACGCCTGGCTTCTTATCATCTTCCCAGTTGCTTACATACTCATCAAAGTCCTTGATTTTGTTCTTGCTCAAAGCGGCATTTCCTTCTACAGACAACCATGACAATGGTGCCCAGCCGGCTGTCAGCTCTACGCCCATACGGTAAGAATCCTTGATGTTGGTGGTCAGCGCCTCGCCGATGTCACTCAACTGTCCGGTCTGAGCCAGCTGGTTGTCATAATCCATATAGTAGAAGTTGGCGCCTGCATGCCAGTTGTCGCCCTGATACTGATAGCCGAACTCTACATCGAGCAGCTTCTCCTCTTTAGGGAATGGATAGTTGAAGTTGTCGGTAAAGTTGTTGCGCTCTGGCTCGCGGTTGCTGTAGGCTACAGATGCGTATGCCTTGTGGCCATCCTTGTTGAAGCTGATACCTGCCTTAGGATTGAAGAAGTTGTACTTCTCGTTGATGTTCAGCTCCTGGTTCTTGTAGCTGCCGTCTGCCTGGGCGATAAATTTATCGTTGATACCGTCGGTCTTGTATTCTACACGACGATACTGCAGGTCAGCGAAGGCATTCCAGTAGTCTGCAAAGCGATAGCTTGCCTTGACGAAGGCGCTGTAGTCATACTTGTGGGCATCAGAATCATAGTACTTATACTTTCCGTTGCTGCCGAAGAACTTCTTCTCGGCATCTTGGTTGGCGATATAAGTAAGATATCCCCAGTGGTTGCCGCGGAACTGCTGCAGGTTCAATCCGCCGATAACATCCCAGTGCTCATCCTTGTAGTTGGTATTGTATACCATGCCGTAGGTATGCTGGGTGAGTCCCTTCTTGCGGATGAAGTCAGACTTCTTGACCTTGTTGCCCTCTGCATCCTTGTAAACGAGTCCGAACTTGGCAAATTTGGCGTTGTTCTTGAACTCCTTGTAGTAGCCGTAGCCATAGGTATAATGCAGTGAGAGGCTGTGGCTCCAGTGGCTGCTTGGTGTCCAGGTAGCCGAAAGGATGTTGTGGTTCTGATAGAAGTTATCAGTAGTCTTGTCCCATTTGCTTCCGTCGCGCAGGGTATAAGGAGTGATGGTATAATCGCCCTTGTCGTTGCGAACCATATCGCCTGTCAGCACGTTAAACTTATCCAGACCTGCCTTATACATATCTTTATAAGTGCGGATGCCATCCTGAAGGAGGCTGAAGTTAGAGTTGTAATCTCCGCCCAGCACACCGTTCCAAGCCTGACCGGTCTTCTCGAAGTTGCCGATGTTCTTGTAGCTTATCTTGAAGTTATCGCCCAGCCAGGTCAGTCCGCCATAGTAAGAACCTGAGCGGCCTGCTGTGCCGTCTACATAACCGTCGGTAGCAGTCTCGTGATAAGCACCGTCAAAAATCAGATGCTTGCCGAGCAGACCTGTAGAGAAGCTGGCGCCTGTATGATAGGTATTGTAAGAACCGAAAGAACCGGTAACTTCTGCCGTAGGGGTGAGCGAAGGAGCAGCTGTAGCCATAGAGATGCTTCCGCCGAAGGCACCGTCGCCATTGGTAGAAGAGCCTACGCCGCGCTGTACCTGGATGCTGCCCAGGAGCGAAGAATAACTGTTCATGTTAGCCCAGAAAACGGTCTGGTCTTCCGGTGAGTTGAGGGCCACTCCGTCGAGTGTTACATTGATGCGGCTTCCGGCAGCGCCACGAATGCGCATATAGGTAGTACCGGTGCCGATACCGTTCTCACTCCAGGCGAGAATGCCCGGTGTACGAGAAAGGAGAAATGGCAATTCCTGACCTGAGCAAGAGAATTGTTTGAGTTCTGATTTCCTGATGTTAGCCACGGCGTATGGAGCTTCTTTTGTGGCACGTACGCCTTTTACAATCACTTCATTCAAATTCTGCACCTTCAAGGTGTCGATTTTTGTCTGTGCCAGTGCAGCCTGGCTTGCCAAAGAGCAAAACGCTACACTGAGTGCGATCCCGTTGAATCTTTTCATTTATTTAAATTAAAAACATCATATAAGGGGGAATGTGCCTTATTTTCCTACGCCAGCATTACCTGGTTCAGGTCGATGGGTATATTCTCAGCATCCGCTTTTTTCTCTTTTCCGGCGGTAGCACCCCTTAGTTAGCTCTCTGCTAACCGGGTGCAAAGGTACAAATAAATTTGATAACCGCAAAATTTGCGTAGATTTTTACTATATTTGTGTCCTTTTATCATTCTTTTTTCTTATATTTGCAGTCGGATTGCTGTTATTCGCAGTCCTTACAGTTTGAAACCTAAACTTCATGTGATATGGTTATGAGACGATATATTTCACATTTGTTCACGTGGGTCATCTCTTTCCTGACCCTGTTGGCATTCTCATCGTGCTTGAATGAGCATCCTAAGGAACAGCTCGATGGGGGTGGCAGCAATGGTTCTGCGTCTGAAATATTCGATACGACCATAGCTCCTTTATATGATTTTATGGGTGGAGCGATAGAGGGGGAAGGCATCCGCGATATTCAGCGTCTTGACAGTCTGCTTTCTCTTTCTCCTGATGATGAGCAGCTTTATTCTTCCTGGCAATATCTTTATCGGGCTATCGGCATGTGCAACAAGTCGCTGGATATGATTGATTTACAGTCTGTACGCCTTACCGATAACCAGAAGGCGCAGTTCAAGGCTGAAGTGCGTGCCATCAGAGCCATGATGTATTGTGAAGCGATGGATTTGTATGGCAGGATTCCGGTACTCCTGTCTGCGGCAGAATCACTCATCTATGAACCGGCATCGGGCTCTTCGGTTACCGATGAAAAGCTGTCGGCTCAGAGCGAACGGAGCGAAATCTTCCATTTCATCTTCAGCGAATTGCAGCAGGTGTTGCCTTATCTTCCTCAGACGTCCAGTTTGGAGGAAGGCTCTCATTATGGGCGCATCACGCAGCCTGTGGTTAACTTCCTGCTGGCTAAACTGGCGCTGAATGCTGAAATCTATATGTACAACGATTGGACGCAGGGTTACAGGAAACGTCCGAAGGGTAGGGACCTGGAATTTATGGTGCGTACAGCCGATGGCGCCTCGGTCATTACGGACGGCAAGGCGAGTGAGAACCGCAGCAGGATATTGAATGCATGGGAAACCTGTATCTTCTATTGCAACAGACTGGCTGATGAAGGCTGCAGTTTAGAGGAGGATGAAATCTTCAACAGTTCTGTGCGTTATCAGATGCCGGATGATGCGCTGCTGATGGATGAGGCTGATTCTGTTCAGCATTCACGGTCAGCCAAACCTCTGTTCCGTTTCCGTTATGCTGATGTGTTGCTGATGAAGGCTGAGGCGATGGAGCGCAACGATGGGGATGGCAGGGCAGAGTATAATATGGTTCGTGCGCATGCCGGTTTGCCTGCGCGCAAGTCTTCGCTTGCCAATATTCTGGAAGACCGTCAGGTTGTGCTGGCGGGTGAGACCTGTCACCGTCAGGACCTTATCCGTTTCGGCAAGTTCCTCAAGTCCTCGCATCTTCGCCGTTCTGTTCAGTCCGCTCTTACGTCATGTTCCATCGTCTTCCCGATACCTCAGCGAAGTCTTGCCTTCAATGGCAAGTTGATTCAGAACAAAGGATATGAGTAGGCAGATAGCCAAAAACTCTTCACCTCCCGAAACCCCGATAAACAGGGGGGATACGGGGCGAGAAGGTGAAGAGATAAATCGGGATTTATTACAACTGATAGAACTTGGTGAAAGCCTTCACGCAGTATTCGTGGTCGATGACGCTACCGGTTTCGCGGCAACTGTGCATAGCGAGGATGGCATTGCCCATATCCACACCCTTCAATGGGATGGAAGAGGCGAGGATATTGCCCAATGTGCTGCCACCTGCCACATCACTATGGTTCACGAAACGCTGGCATGGTACACCGGCAGCATCGCAAATGTTGGCGAAGATGGCTGCTGATACAGCATCGCTCGCATACTTCTGTGCTGCATTGAACTTGATGACCGGACCACCGCCCAACTTAGGATGATTCGTAGGGTCGAATTTTTCGCTATAGTTAGGATGCCAGGCATGAGCGTTGTCGGCAGAAATCATGAAGGCACGTTCCACAGCCTGATAGTAAGCCTCTTCTGTATGGCTCTGTGCCAGGGCGATGCGCTGGAGCATATATGAAAGGAATGGACTTCCGGCACCCTGCTTGGTCTGAGACCCCGTCTCTTCATTATCGAAGATGGCGAGAACCTGGGTGGTATCATTGGCGTCTGATGCAATCATCGCCTCTATGCCAGCCCAGCACATCGATAAATCGTCGAGTCTTCCTGAAGAGATAAACTCATCGTGTACACCGAAGGTGCAGGCAGGAGTGGCATCAGCCAGATAGAGATCGAAGTCGAGGATATCTTCTTTCTGGATATTCAGTTCGCTGGTAATCACGTTCATCAGCAGATTGCCCTTTTCCAGTTCATCGTTGATGATGCCGAGGATAGGGAGCACATCCTTCTGCTTGCTCAACTTCACGCCATCGTTCACCTGACGGTTGAAGTGGATAGCAAGATTGCTGATCTGCAACAATGGGCGCTTTACATGAAGAAGAAGTGTCTGGGGATTCATCGCATCCTCTCCCTTCACGATGACTCTACCTGCCAGGGTCAGCGGACGGTCGAACCAGGTGGACATGATAGGACCACCATAAACTTCGGTATTTAGTTTTACGATACCGCCCTCGCAGAGCATCTCGGCATTTGGCTTGATGCGGAAGGTAGGGGAATCGCAGTGAGCACAAATCATGTGGAAGCCTGCATCGGCAAGCGTCTTCTTTCCGATTTGGAAGGCATAGATAGAAGAGTCGTTCTTGGTAACAAAGAACTTGTCACCAGCCTCAATCTTGCCCAATGGCTCCTGCGGATTGATGCGGCGGAAACCATTCTTCTCCAGTTCATCCGCCATGTTCTTGACAGCCAGGAAATTCACTGGCGAAGCGTCAAGAAAGGATAATAGTCTTTTAATCATATCTTTTTATTTTTTATTCCATGTAAGTGTCTTGCACTTTTATTCGGTTCTTTTTTTCTTTTTTGCAAAAATAATACTTTTTTTCGGAATACGGCTTGCATCTCCTTATTTTTTAGTTATTTTAGGGTAAGAAAGCAAAATGTACTGATGCTGGACTCACTCCTTCCAGTATTATTTTTGTGTTAATCTTAGGAAAAGTCTTCGTTGCTATTAGGTAAAAATGTGCTTTTGCCTAATAGAAAGTTTCGTTCAGCGACGTTGAATGTGCGTTCAACGTCGCTGAATGTCGGTTCAACGTCGTTGAACGAAACTTTCATCTAGAGATGCATACTTTTATCTTTAGGTATGAGAACTATTCATCTTCTACGGCCGACATGCAAAGCGACTTTATACTCACGCTGGGGAAAGTCTTTAAATACACGAGGCTCAGTAAAGCCATTTGGCAAAATAGTTAAATAAGCACAAGATTTCGTCTTTTCTGCCGAATTGTCTTTTAAAAACATTATTTTTGCAAAGAATAAAGAATATAAGAAATAATTGAAATAGCAATTGGAATCCTTATCAAAATGAAAAATAAAGGCTTATCATATTTCCTAAGATTGCAGGTCGCTTTCCTGTGGCTCTTGTGCATGGTGTTGTGTTCCCAGCTCCATGCACAGGAACATTTGACCCGCAATATGCTGATGTTGTCGAATCTCAATACGGACTATGGCCTTTCAAGTGCCCGTGTGTATTCGATAGTTGAGGCTGAGGATGGTGCTATGTGGATCAGTACCAAGCGAGGCGTTGACAGATACAATGGTCAACAGGTAAGTAACTATACCTTGGCTACGGATATGCAGTTTAGTGATGCCAGTGGCAGAAACATCAAGTTGACTAAGGATAGCCAACAGCATATCTATGCCTATGATAATAAAGGAAAGATCTATATATATAATAAGGTGAAAGACACATTCCAACTCCAGGTCAATCTGCTGAATGTGCTTGGAGGAAGTGTGGTGCTCAATGACTTGTTGGTCGATGACAAGGGATGCTTTTGGATGGCATTGGATAGGGGCGTGTATAGGATGGCTCCTCAATCTATTGCTGGTAGCAAAGACAAAACAGCCCCCAGTTCGCCAAACAAAGGAAAATACATCCTGAAGAACACGTATGTCAATCATATCCGATTCATTGGTAAACAGTTATTGATAGGTTCTCCTTCGGGAGTCTTCGCCTATTCACCGAATGCAGCCCAGCCTCGATTGCTCTTGCGAGGGTATTCCGTGCTTTCGTCTTATCACGACGTGAAGGCTCATCAGATATGGTTGGGAACTTTCCATCGTGGCATTGTCTTGCTCGATGACAGAACCTGGAAGCCATTGTCTTCTCTTGCGCAATTCTCATCCTTGGCAGATATTCCGCTCATCCCTGTTCGTTCCATTATCCCCTACGACGCAGCCACCATCTTGATGGCGGTGGATGGAGCAGGTGTCTATGCCTACGACAAGAAGACCTGTAAGACGAATCTACTTTTGAATACGGATGGCAGACCGGAGAATGTATTGCATGGCAATGGCGTCTATGCCCTTTGCAAGGATCATCTTGGCGACCTTTGGATTGGCTCCTATTCGGGAGGTGTGGATATGGCTATTCCGATGGAGCATACCTTGGAGTTTGTGCGCCATGAGTATCTCAACAGCCAGTCGCTTATCAATAATGGTGTGAACGACGTCATGCAGAGCGTGGATACACAGGGCCGCAATAGCAAGATATGGTATGCTACCGACAAGGGGGTGAGCATCTATGACGAGCAAAACCAACAGTGGCATCATACCCTATATAATAAGGTGGTGCTTACCCTTTGTCAGACTGCCGACGGCAAGGTCTTGGCGGGAACCTATGGTGATGGCATCTTTCAGGTTCATGCCGATGGAAGCAGTAGTCGGGCTTATTCTGTGTCGAATGGCAAGTTAAAGACCGACTATGTATATAGCATATTCAAGGATAGCGAAGGAGGCTTGTGGATAGGTTGTTTGGATGGAGACTTGGTACATATCCCATCATCATTAGAAAAGAATGGAAATGTGGATAACTCTGTTAACTACTTGCCAATCAATGAAGTTCAGAGTATCGTGGAGTCTCCAGACAAGAAGAGTATTGCAGTGGGAACGTCTCATGGATGTTATCGTATCGACAAGCGAAGCCTTCGTGTCAGTAGATTCTTCTATCCGTCGGAATTTCCAGCTTCCGATTATAATTTCTTTGTCAATGCGATGGCTTTTCAGGATGCACGGCATATCTGGATAGCCACCGATGGAGGAGGCTTGTACCTCTACGATTGGCAGAAGCATCAGGTCAAGAACTATACTATCTCGCAGTCTTTGCCTTCCAACACCGTCTATGCCTTGGTCAAGACTCCAATTGGCAAGGTGTGGATGAGTACCGACAAAGGCCTGGCTTTCATCGATCATGGAAAGGTGACCAATCTCAACTTCTTCAAGGGATTGGAGCGGGAGTACAAGCGTATGGCTGTGGTCCGAACCCAAGACGGGCGAATGATTTTCGGAAGCAATGATGGTGCAGTGGTCTTGACATCCAAGTTTGCCAGGGGATTGAACTACAAGGCTCCTCTTCATATCACGGGTGTTGAGGTGGAAGGAAAGACTTTCGATGAGGCTGACCAACTGGAAGATTGGCATGCAGAACTCTTCGGGATGTTGCAGGAAGGCAAGATGAATTTCTCTCATGATGAGAAAACCCTCATCGTGCATTTCGAGAGCATCAACTATCCGTATCAGCACGACATCCAGTATCAGTATTATCTGGAGGGGTACGACCATCAGTGGAGTGTGCCTTCTGCCTACCAGCAGGCTCGTTTTGCCAACTTGCCTCCTGGCAGTTACACCCTGCATGTCAAGGCAATGGGTAGGAGTAACGGACGCATATTGGGAGAATCCACCTTGCACATTCATATCGCCCAACCATGGTGGAACTCTTGGTGGGCATGGATTCTCTATCTCTGCATCTTTGGTGCTATAGTCTATTTCGGCTGGGATTACTACAGGGAGCGTTTACATCGCAAGTACTACGATGAAAAGATCAACTTCTTTGTGAATACCGCCCATAACATCCGTACCCCTTTGAGTCTTGTGCTGGCTCCTCTTGCCGACTTGGCGAAGGATGCTACACTGGGCGATAAGAGCCGAAAGTTCTTGGAGATGGCACAGCGTAATGGCGATAAGCTTCTGAAGATGGTGACCGAGTTGCTTGATTTCCAGAAAATTGCCGTAGCGAAGACACAAGTTCGCTTGCAGAAAGTGGAACTGTCTGTCCTCTTGCGTCAGCAGGTGGATAAGTTCCAGATATCAGCCCAGGAGAAACGTATCAGTCTTCGGTTGGCAACCTGTGGACAGCATATCTTCTCTACCGATCTTTCTATGATGGATTTGATATTCGAGAATCTGCTCTCCAATGCCGTAAAATATACGCAGGTGGGTGGAACCATCACCGTCTGTGCTTCGCTCGATGAGGTTGCCAAGCAAGTCTGCATCCAGGTAAGCGATACCGGCATTGGTATCCCGAAAACCGAGGCCAAGCATATCTTCCAGAGTTTCTTCCGTGCCTCCAATGCGGTCAATTCTCAGGAGATGGGCAGTGGCTTGGGCTTGATGCTCACTCGCCAGCTTGTGCAGAAACTGGGAGGAAAGTTAACATTCGAGAGCGAGGAAGGCAAGGGAACTGCTTTCTTGGTTGTATTGCCTGATAACGGAAATGTTGATGTTTCCGTTTCTTCCAAGCCAGCAAGTCTGCCGGAAACTTCAGATACCTCCGTGTCTGCCGATGAAAGAATAATATCAGAGGAACCCCTTAAGGACACGCTCCTTTTTGTAGATGACAACGAAGACCTCCGTCAATACATCCGTATGGCTTTCGCCGACCAATATCATGTAGTGGATGTGGAGAGTGGCGAGGCTGCCTTGAAGTATCTGTCTGAGAATGGTGAGTGCGACATCGTGGTATCCGATGTGATGATGCTGGGTATGCAGGGCGACGAACTCTGCCGTCGCATCAAGGAAAACAAGGAGACCAGTTGGCTGCCTGTCATCCTCCTGACGGCGAAGGCTGGTCGCGACTTCATGATAGAAGGTCTAGACCTTGGAGCAGACGATTACATTGCCAAGCCGTTCGACTCAGCCATCCTTGCCAGCAAGATTGCGGGCATGTTGAAGAACCGTCGCCGTCTGAGTCAATACTATATGGAGCAAAGTATCGCCATCGTAAGAGGAGAGGACTCTGGGCTATCGTCTTCAAAGAGCCTGTTGCCAAGCGAACCTTCTCTGCCATCCGTGGCTTCTGATGAAACGAATAAATCATCTGATGAAGCAAATAAATCATCCGATGAAACGAATAAATCATCTGATGAAAAAGAACCGGATTTGGATCCGATGGACCAGGCCTTCGTTGAGAAAGCAACCCGTCTCGTTCTCGATAACCTGAGCGACACCGGCTTCACCATCGACCGCCTTTGCCGGGAGATGGCGATGAGCCGTACGCTCTTTTATGGCAAGTTGAAGACTCTGACAGGGCAAGGACCGCAAGACTTCATGCGACTCATCCGTTTGGAGCAGGCTGCCCAGTATCTGAAGCAAGGCGATAGCGTCTTGGATGTCTCCGTGAAGACTGGATTTGTAAACGTAAAGTACTTCAGTACAGTCTTCAAGAAGCATTTCGGGGTGTCACCGAGTAAGTATGAATAAAATGAGCCATGTAAATTGCTGGTAAAGAAAGTAGAATTACTACCTTCTGATATTCAGCTGGTTATATGTAAATGTAAGGTTTCAGATCTGGCGATAAGTCAGATTTGAAACCTTTTTTGTTTGCATTCTAACCTGTTTTTTCTCTCTATTCTGTACTTTTGCAGCCGAGTTCTTATAGTAACTCGCAATGAATAACAATTATGCTAAACAGCAACTATAAACTAGGTTTAAAAATTTAATAATGAAAAGGAACTTTTTGAAAATCTGCTTGCTATTTGCAAGTATGTTTGCTTCATTTTCTTGCAGTGCTAGTCCTTCGGTGATGGATACGCCTCATGCAAGCGAATCGATTCCTACCGCCCAGCAATGGAACAAGGATGTCGTAGGTTGGAATCTCGGTAATGAATTCGAGTGCTCAGCTCCTGGGCAGGATGGTGAGTCGATGCAGATTGGCAACCCTGATGGTTCCATCCATGCAGAGACAGCCTGGGGCAATCCCGTTGTTACCAAGAAGATGATACAAGCTGTGAAGAAGGCTGGTTTCAATGCCATCCGTATTCCAATCCGTTGGCAGTGTCACATTACCAACGCTCAGGCGATGAGCATCGACAAGGCTTGGATTGCTCGTATCAAGGAGGTAGTGGGGTGGTGTCTGGATAATGACCTCAAGGTTATCATCAATGTGCATCATGAAAAATGGCTCGAAGGTCGTCCTATCTATCAATATAAGGAAGAAAACTGCCAGAAGCTTGCGCTCCTCTGGATGAATATCGCCTCTGAGTTTGCCAATTATGACAGTCGCTTGGCTTTCGCCGGTACCAATGAGGTTCACATCAGGGACAACTGGGGCAAGCCTACTGCCGAGAACCTCGAAGTGCAGAATGCTTACAATCAGATATTCGTGGATGTGGTTCGTGCCACAGGCGGCAACAATGCCAAGCGCCACCTCATCTTACAGACTTACGTTTGCAACCCTTGGTTTGGCATCGAGAATGGAGATTTCATCATTCCGAAGGATGCCGAAGGCAATGGCAACAACTATATGAGTGTGGAATTCCACTACTATCAGCCATGGAGCTACGCCGGCGATTGCACCTACGATTACTGGGGTGATGCTTACAAGGATGCTGGCAAGATACCTGCAGAAAACGAGAAGACGATGACGGATTTCTTCGACAAGGCGGTGAATACCTGGAGCAACAAAGGACTGGGTATCGTAATAGGAGAGTGGGGAGTAACCGATCACTATAAGTCAAACTCAGAGAAAGTGCATGAAAACATGACCTACTACTGTAAGTTCTTGACTACGGAGGCTCGCAAACGAGGCTTCTCTACTTTCGTTTGGGACAACAACCACTTCGGCAACGGCTCTGAGAAGTATGGCATCTTCGACCGTTTCAAGAGTATGAAGGTGAATGCTCCTTGGATTCTCGAAGGAATCTTTGGGAAAGAATAATGTTAAACTAAAAACAAAAATATCAATTATGAGAAAGAAAACTATGTTTCTCGGCCTGCTCGGTGCAGGTTTGATGTGGATGCCTGCTTCTGCCATTCTCGCTGCCCAGATGAACAATGCTGCGATGAGCGTTCAGCAGAACCAAGGCATCAAGGGTACAGTGGTGGATGCCACTGGCGAAACCTTGATTGGCGCTAGCGTGAAGGTGGCCGGTACAACCAACGGTGCCGTTACCGATATGGATGGTAACTTTACGTTGAACTGCAAGCCTGGAGCAACGCTCGAAGTGAGCTACATCGGTTACAAGACGATGACCGTAAAAGCTGCTAATGGCATGAAAATACAGATGCAGGAGGATGGTAAGGCCTTGAATGAGGTAGTTGTCACCGCCCTCGGTATCAAACGAGACCGCAAGGCCCTCGGCTATGGCTTGGAGGAAGTGAAGGGTGAGGAACTCACCAAGGCGAAGGAAACCAACGTTATCAACTCTCTTTCAGGTAAGGTGGCTGGTCTCGTTGTGCAGAACACCGCTGGCGGTGCTTCTGGTTCTACCCGCGTGCTTCTTCGTGGTAATACAGAAATGGCAGGCAATAACCAGCCTCTTTACGTGGTGGATGGTGTGCCTTTGGATAATACCAACTTTGGCAGTGCTGGTGAAGCTGGAGGTTATGACCTCGGTGATGGTATCTCTGCCATCAATCCTGACGACATCGAGACGATGACCGTATTGAAAGGTCCTGCTGCCTCTGCCCTCTATGGTAGCCGTGCTTCCCATGGTGTTATCTTGATTACGACCAAGAAGGCGGAGAAGGATAGAATTTCCGTGGAGTACAATGGTTCTTATACTATCGATACTCAGTTGGCTAAATGGGACGACATCCAGGAGATATATGGTGCTGGCTACAATGGCGAGCTTCCTAATTCGAGCACTTCTGGTACCAATGCCAGTTGGGGACCTAAGGCCGATGACTTCATGTTCAAGTATTTCGATGGCGAGGAGCGTCCATTCATGATGCATCCTAACAATGCCTCCGATTTCTTCCGTACAGGTTTCACCACTCAGAATTCTGCCATCCTCTCAGTTAATTCCGGTAAGACGGGTATGCGTTTCTCTGTTACGGATATGCGCAACAAGGATATCTTGCCAAATACCAATATGAGTCGTGACAACTTCAACCTCCGTGTGAATACCTCAGCTGGTCCTGTTGACTTCGACTTCACCGCCAACTATACTCGTGAGAAGGTGAAGAACCGTCCTGCCCTTGGTGACTCTCAGAGCAACGTGGGTAAGAACCTCATGACCCTGGCGGGTACCTACGACCAGGCTTGGTTGAAGCACTATGAGGATGCCGACGGCAACTACTCCAACTGGAATGGTAACGATCAGTATAACAAGAACCCATACTGGGATCTCTATAAGAACAGCAATACATCCGACAAGGACGTGTTCCGTTTTACGGGTAAGGCCATCTGGAACATCAACAAGCACCTCAAGTTGCAGGGTACCATCGGTACCGACATCAACAGCATGAACTTCGAGGACTTCATCGCCAAGACAACTCCAGGAACTCCTGCCGGAAAGCTTACCGACCAAATCTTCAACAACCGCACATTCAACGCCGAGATACTCGCCCTCTACAACAACTCATGGGGCGACTTCGATGTCAACGCTACCGCTGGTGGTAACATCTTCAAGGTGAACAACAAGACCACTACCAACGTCGGTCTCAACCAGCAGATGAATGGCATCAAGAACATCATGAACTATCAGGAGCAGAATACTCGCGAGAGCATGTATAAGAAGCAGATCAGTTCTCTCTATGCCAGCGCAAGCCTTGGCTACAAGCATACTTACTATTTGGAGGGAACCCTCCGTGGCGATAAGTCGTCTACGCTCCCTACAAATAATAATACATACGTATATCCATCTGTATCGGGTAGTTTGGTTTTCTCTGAGTTTATCAAGAACAAGAAGTTCATCAATTATGGTAAGATTCGCGCATCTTGGGCAAAGGTAGGTAGCGATACCGATCCATACCTGTTGGCACTCAACTATACCACGGGCAAGTACAGCTACTCGGGTTATACCATCGGTATGATAGCCAACTCAACACAGCCAAACAAGGATTTGAAGCCTACAATGACAGGTTCTTACGAGGTAGGTTTGGAGATGAAGTTCCTTAACGGACGCTTGGGCTTGGATGCCACCTATTACAACCAGAACTCCAAGAACCAGATTTTGAGTTTGGCTTCAACCACCACCTCTGGCTATGCTTACCGCCTCATCAATGCCGGTGAGATTCAGAACCAGGGTGTCGAGATTGCCCTCAATGCCCGTGCTTTGCAGATCAAGGACTTCGCTTGGGACTTGGGTGTCAACTTCTCGAAGAATACCAACAAGGTGAAGTCGCTCGTAGATGGCATGGACTATTTTGAGCTTGCCAAGGCCACATGGTGCGGTGTATCAGTAGGTGCTCAGGTTGGCGAGAACTATGGAGCTATCCGTGGACACGACTTCCTCTACAACGACAAGGGACAGGTGGTTGTCGATGCAGCTACTGGTCTTCCAAAGATTGACCAGAAGGTCAAGACCATCGGCAACTCTACTTGGGACTGGACAGGTGGTTTCTACTCAACCTTCAGCTACAAGAACTTCCGCCTCTCTGCATCCTTCGATGTGAAGGTAGGTGCCGACATCTACTCTATGTCCATGCGTTCTGCATACCAGACAGGTAAGGCAAAGGGAACATTGGCAGGCCGTGAGGAGTGGTACACTTCCGAGGAGGCTCGCAAGGCTTCGGGTATGGACCTTGCCGCATGGCGTGAGACTGGTAACTGCAAGGGATTTGTCGTAGAGGGTGTCATCGACAATGGCGACGGTACTTATCGCAAGAACGACATCGCCGTGAACCCTGAAGATTACTGGAAGCATGTGGCAAATGGCGTGCAGAGTGCCTTCGTTTACGACAATTCTTACGTGAAGTGTCGTGAGATTACTTTCGGCTATACCTTCCCAGAGAGCATCCTGGGCAAGTATGTCAAGGGCTTGACCGTATCCTTCGTGGCTCGTAACCCATTCATTGTTTGGAAGAACATTCCTAACATCGACCCAGACTCCAGCTACAACACCTCAGGTCTCGGTCTGGAATATGGTTCCCTGCCATCTCGCAAGAGTTATGGTTTGAACGTGAATGTGAAGTTCTAGTCTCGAAAAAATGAATCAATTTCTTTAGAAGAGTTCTAATATATAATAAGGTAAGAAAATGAACAATATAATCAAGAAATATATAGGTAAGAGCAGCCTGATGATGGCTTTCGCCCTGATGGCAACCGGCACTGCGATGACTTCTTGCTCTGATGATACCTTGAGCAACATCAATACCGACAAGACCAAGGTGAACGAGCTCGACCCTAACGCACAGTTGACAACAGCTTTGTTGCAGACTTACGGTGACTTCAGTCTGATGGATACCTACCGTAACTATATATCTGGTTTTCCACAGTATTTCGCTGGTGGTTGGAATGTAACCAATTACGCTGGTTCTAATTTCAGAGAAGATGATATGTCCCGTCGAGTTTGGGACCGCTATTATGAAATCAGTATCAAGAACCTTGTGGATGCCATCCACAATTCTGCTGACAAGGCAAACTTGAATGCGGCACTTCGTATCCACCGTGTCTATCTCACGGCAGTTTTGGCAGATACCTACGGTGACGTGCCTTGTTCGGAGGCAGGTCTGGGTTATATCTCAGGTATCTCCACCCCTAAGTATGATACCGTAGAGGAACTCTACAGCTGGTTCTTCGATGAACTTGACGCTTGCGAGAAGCAGCTTGGCACAGGTACCGACCACATTTCTGGTGATGTCACCAGCATGGGTGGTGATGTAGCTCAGTGGAAGAAGTATGCCAATGCACTCCGTATGCGCTATGCCATGCGCATTTCCGATGTTAATCCACAGAAGGCAAAGGAGGAGTTTGAGAAGGCTGTGGCTGCCGGTGCTATCGCCAGTGCAGCAGATGATGCTTATATCAAGTATGCTGATGCACCATTTACCTATTATGATGGTGCCAATGATTATGATTTCCGTACCAATGCCTTGGGAGAGATTCTCTATGGTCAGGATGCCACATCGCCTACCATGGTATGCTCTACCTTGTTCTATCAGTTGCAGAATACCAACGACCCTCGTCTCTATCGCATCTGTCGCCACTACTACAATATCAAGCGTAGTCAGGTGAAGCCAGATAAGGAGCAGAACATCGACTTGACCGATGATTTCCTGGCTTACTTCCAGAGCAAGAACCTCGGTGAGGAGCCTTGCAACCCTGGTGCAGCCTGGTACACAGACTGGATGAATCCAGCTACGTTGGATGACCTTCCTACTTTGAAGAAGTATGCAGAGATTGACGAGAACACTTATGCTAACTCTGATTATATAGCCCGAGCTAGTCGTCCTTGCCTGAACATCGACTTCGAGATGCCTTCTTGCCCTGGCGACTTGATGAGCTATGCTGAGGTAGAGTTCCTCAAGGCTGAGGCTGCAACCAAGGGTTGGAATGTAGGTGGTGGTGATGCTGAAAGTCACTACGAGGCTGGTGTTCGTGCCAGCATGGAGTTGCTCAACAACTATTATCTCACGTCCAACAAGATTTCTGAGGATGAGATCAATGAGTTCATTGCCAACAACAAGTTGGGTGACAATCCTAAGGAGACCATCAACACCCAGGCTTGGATTCTCCACATGATGAACCCTTCTGAGGGTTGGGCTAACATGCGCCGCTCTGACTATCCTGCCATCTTGAATCGTGATCTCTTGACCAAGAATGGTTTCACTTATACGGATTCCGATTGGTCAATGCCTGTCCGCTTGCAGTATCCTGAGTTGGAAGCTCAGTACAACAATGCCAACTACAAGGCTGCCATCGACCGCATGGGTGGTACCGACAACTGGCACAAGCGCCTCTGGTGGGACAAGGCTGATGTAAACCTTCAGCCAGACTTCAATCCTCCATTCGGAAAGGGATATAGCAAGTAGTGTTTAATGTTAAGTGTTAAATGTTAAGTCTTATAGGACAATAGAATAGAATAAATAATTATGAATAAGACAATGAAACAATATAAGGGAAAAGTCTTGAAGGCTATGATGATGCTCTTAGCCGTGGGTTTCGCACTGGCTGGTACATCTACCTTGTCTTCTTGCTCTTCTGACGATGATCCATATTTCACCGTCAGCGAAGATGACAATCCACGTATCTTGAACACCGACTTGGCTGATTCCAAGATAGACCGCAAGACTAATTATAAGTTGGAAATCAAGGTGACTCCTGTTCACTACACCACTGTGACATGGTTGCTCGATGGCACTCAGATTGCCGAAGGTAATACTATCGACCAAACTTTGCCTGTAGGTAATCATGAACTGAAGATTGTGGCAACCACCACCAAGGGTAAGAGCACATCCCGCACCTTGAAAGTTACCGTAACTCCTGCTGCCGATGACCCAGCCTTGGGTACCAATGCCGTCGAGCTTTGGGTAGCTCCAGGTGCTGAGACCACTATCCATAAGTGCAAGAATCTCGGTACAGTTACTAAAGTAATGGTAGGTGGCAAGGAAGTAGCCTTCGAGGTTCTCGAAGAGGGCACTGCCTTGAAGCTCACAGCTCCTACAGGTTTGGAGAATGGTGACTATGATATCACTTTGGTAGATGGTGAGGGCAACCAGTTCTCTGGCGGAATCATCAAGGTAACTACAGAGCCACGTCCATCTATGGAGAACACCATCTGGGAAGGTGAGTTTGCCGTGACATGGGGTACACCGTTCGATGCCTTGAAGGATACCTTCCTCTCAAAGGTGAAGGCTGGCACCATCCTCCGTGTCTATGTAGATGGAAAAGGTCAGGGTACTGCTGCTACCTCTTGGTGGAACAACATCCTTACTGGTAAGGGCGACCCAGAGCGTGGCGACATCATGGTGAATGGACCTGCTAAATGGGAGTTTGAACTGACCGACTTGTCTATCCAACTCTTGACAGAGCAGAATGGTCTCCTCCTCGTGGGTGACGGTTATACCGTAAAGAAAGTAACTATTGAATAATATATTAGAAAGATTTCCGTTTTTAACATAAAACGTCAAACCTTTGAATTTATGAAGAAAATATTATTATCTATTTCAATGTTGGCATTGGCTTATACAGCCAGTGCCAATGTTCCAGTTATCAAGAGCGACCCTAAGATTGAGGCTCAGGTAGAACAAACCCTGAAGAAACTCACCTTGGAGGAAAAGATAGGTCAGATGATGGAATTGGTGACTGACCTTTTTGGTGCCAACGACAAGAACGGTGTGTTCTATATTGACGAGCACAAGACCGATTCTATCCTTTCTCGCTATAAGATTGGCTCTATCCTCAACGCTCCAAATACCTGCGCTCCTACAGCCAAGCAGTGGGAGAAGTACATCGCGCAAATCCAGAAGATCTCGATGAAGCGCATCGGCATCCCTTGTGTCTTCGGTCTCGACCAGAACCATGGTTCTACTTATACACAGGGCGGAACCCTCTTCCCGCAGAACATCAATGTGGCTGCCTCCTTCAATCGTGAGATAGCTCGCCGTTCGGCTGAGGCTACCGCTTATGAGACTCGTGCGGTGAGCGTGCCTTGGACTTACAGTCCTACCGTTGATCTCGGTCGTGATGCCCGTTGGCCTCGCATCTGGGAGAACTTTGGCGAGGATTGCTACCTCAGTTCAGAGATGGGCAAGGCGATGGTCTATGGTTTTCAGGGCGAGGACCCAAACAACATCGATCAGTATCACATTGCCACTTCCATGAAGCACTTCATGGGCTATGGTGTGCCTTGGACCGGTAAAGACCGTACGCCAGCCTATATCTCTCCTGCCGACTTGCGAGAGAAGCACTTCGCTCCTTTCCTGGCGGGTCTGCAGGCTGGAGCCTTGACCGTGATGGTGAATTCCGCTTCCGTCAATGGTATGCCGATGCATGCCAACAAGGACATCCTAACAGGATGGCTGAAGGAAGAGACTGGATGGGATGGTGTGCTCATCACCGACTGGGCAGACATCAACAATCTCTATACTCGTGAGATGGTAGCAAAGGACAAGAAGGATGCGCTCCGCATTGCCATCAATGCTGGTATCGACATGATTATGGAACCTTATTCTTGCGATGCTTGTGGCTACCTTATAGAATTGGTGAAAGAAGGTAAGATTCCGATGAGTCGCATCGACGATGCCTGTCGCCGTGTGCTTCGCATGAAGTACCGTCTCGACCTCTTCAAGAACCCAACCCAGAAACTGAAGAATTATCCTAAGTTTGGTGGCAAGGAGTTTGCCAAGCTCGCCTTGGAGGGAGCTACCGAGAGTATGGTGCTCCTGAAGAACGAGGGTAATATCCTTCCTTTGCAGCATGGCAAGAAGATTCTCCTTACGGGTCCTAATGCCAATCAGATGCGCTGCCTGGACGGTGGATGGAGCTATACCTGGCAGGGACATCGTGCTGATGAGTTTGCCGGCAAGTACAATACTATCTATGAGGCATTCTGTAATGAGTATGGCAAGGAGAATGTCATCTTGAACCAGGGTGTTACCTATAATGAGAAGGGAAAATACTGGGAGGAGAACGAACCTCAGATTCAGGGCGCAGTTGATGCAGCAAAGGATGCTGACATCATCGTTGCCTGCATCGGTGAGAACTCTTACACAGAGACTCCGGGCAACCTGACCGACCTTTGGCTCTCAGAGAACCAGCGTAATCTCGTGAAGGAACTCGCCAAGACCGGTAAGCCTGTCGTTCTGGTATTGAATGTAGGTCGCCCTCGTCTCATCGCTGACATCGAACCATTGGCACAGGGCATCATCAACATCCTTATCCCTGGCAACATGGGCGGCGATGCCTTGGTAAATTTGGTATCGGGCAAGTCAAACTTCAGTGGCAAGATGCCTTACACCTATCCTAAGGAAATCAATTCGCTCGCCAACTATGACTTCAAGAAGAGTGAGGAGGTGGGTACGATGGAAGGTGCTTACGACTACAATGCGAAGATTACTCAGCAGTGGGGCTTCGGATATGGTTTGAGCTACACCTCTTACAAATATAGCAACCTGAAGGTTTCTCAGTCTGATTTCCGCCACGGCGACATCATCAAGGTGAGCGTGGATGTGAAGAATACGGGAAAGGTGGCAGGCAAGGAGAGTGTCCTCCTGTTCAGCAGCGATCTCATCGCTAGTATGGTGCCTGATGGCCGTCGTCTCCGTGCCTTCGACAAGGTGGAACTTCAGCCTGGTGAGACCAAGACCATGACATTTGAATTAAAGGCAGACGATTTGGCCTTCGTAGATTGGAATGGCAAATGGAGATTGGAGGAAGGCGATTTCAAGTTGATGATTGCCGACCAGAGTGCTGATATCCATTGCACTGATACTTATCAGTGGCCTACTGCCAACCGATAATGTATATTTAAAAGATGATTTAAAGAAAAGAGCGTGCCAAGAGTGGTGCGCTCTTTTTGTTTGCATAGTTAAATGCAGAAGAGTTAAATATCTACAAGAATCCCCCATGATGTTTGGTAGTATGTTTTGAAAACATTAATTTTGCAAAACAATTTTTTGCAGATTTACAGAATCATTTAAAACAAAGATAATGGAAATAATAGGAATAGTCATTGGTCTTGCCATCGGCTTCTTCGTGGGCAAACTGCTGGAAGCCAAGAAGGCGGGAGAGGAGAAAACGCAGCTTGTTGCGAAGGCGCAGGTGCTGCAGGCTAACATTGAACAGAGCAATCTGCATCATGCTTCTGAGGTTCAATCCCTGAAGCAATCTCATGCTGTAGAGGTTCAAGGTCTGAAGGATTCTCATGCTTCAGAAGTTCAATCCTTAAAAGCTCAGATGGAGAACGAGCGGCAGTATGCCGCCAAACTCAGGGCGGAAAGCGACCAGCAGTGGGCACAGAAACTCGAAAACCTGAAGCAGGAAATGAATCGCATGACCATCGAGCAGCAGCGGGTGGTGGCAGAACAGCTCGCAGCCAAGCAATCTGCCTTGCAGGAAAACAACCGACTTCAGATGGACGAGCTTCTGAAACCAATCAAGGAGCAATTCGCCGATTTCAAGAAATCGGTAGAAGAGAGCAAGACCCAGAACGAAGTGAACAAGAAAGAACTGCAGAATACCTTCGAGGCTACGATGAAACTCTTCCAGCAGGAGCAGCAGCAGGCTGTATCGAGTCTGAAAGAGCAGACATCAAAGATAGGATCCGATGCCGCCAACCTCACCAAGGCATTGAAGGGCGACAGCAAGATGCAGGGCGACTGGGGCGAGATGGTGCTGGAAACCATCCTTGAGAATAGCGGTCTGCGCAAAGACGAAGAGTTCTTTATTCAGGAGAACACCAAGGACGAGAACGGCAAGAACTTCCGCCCCGATGTCATCGTCCGCTTCCCGGAGGGCAGAAGCGTGGTGATAGATTCCAAGGTTTCGCTCACCGCCTATACCGATGCCTTGGCTGCCGGTAACGATGAGGAACGCGAGCGGTTGATGAAGGCGCATGCCCTCAGTGTCCGTAAGCATATCGACGAACTTGCCGAAAAGGATTACTCCAAACTGGTGGATGATGCCATCGGTTTTGTACTGATGTTCATCCCTAACGAAACCAGCTATATCGCTGCCATGAAGCAGCAGCCCGACCTCAGCCGCTATGCTTACCAGAAGAAGATTATTATCATCTCGCCAAGCAATCTGCTCATGGCGTTGCAGCTGGCGTATAATCTCTGGCAGTACGACCGACAGAACAAGAATGTGGAGAAAATCGTGAAGACGGCAGCCGACCTATATGATAAGGTAGCGACTTTCGAAGATACCTTTACCGGAATCGGCGATCTGATAACCCGCCTCTCCGGCACCTTCGACAAGGCACGAAAGCAGCTTTACGATGGAAGCGGCAACGTGATGCGCAGGGTGGAAAGCCTGAAAGGGCTGGGCGTTACGCCGAAGAAGCAGATCAAATCGCTGGAGGAATTGTAACATTTTCTTTGCCTGGTTTTACCATATTGTTCAAAAGTATTTGTTAATCGTTCATTTTTTGAAATTAGTTCTCTAAAAATGAGCGGTTTTCGATTTTTCTTTGTACTTTTGCCACGCCTATTCGGAAAGATAGGCGCATACATGGAACAATCAAAAAATACCGTATAATCATGAAACTGAACGAAATTCTTTCAGACAGCTTTAATGCTGCAGAATGGGAAGCTAAAGGTTATCAGCTTCCTCAGTATGACATCGCAGCCGTAGCTAAGAAGACTCACGACGAGCCTACTTGGGTTCACTTCGGCGCAGGTAACATCTTCCGTGCTTTCCCGGCTGCCATCCTCAACGATGCGCTCAACACGGGCAAGTACGATCGTGGCGTAATCGTGGCCGAAAGCTTCGACTACGAAATCATCGACAAGGCTTATCGCCCTTATCATAACCTCTCGCTTCTCGTCAGCCTCCAGAGCAATGGAACCATCGAGAAGAAGGTTATCGCTTCTATCACAGAAAGCCTCAAGGCGGATAAGCAGTTTGGTGAGGACTGGGCCCGATTGGTTCAGATCTTCCAGGCACCAAGTCTGCAGATGGTAACTTTCACCATCACCGAAAAGGGATATTCTTTCAATGATGCCGATTTGGCTCGTGGTCTCGATGCAGTCTTCGCCATGGGTAAGCTCACCGCTCTGCTTTACGAAAGATACAAGGCTGGCAAGTTGCCTGTAACCCTTCAGTCAACAGACAACTGTTCTCACAATGGCGACCATGTAAAGGCTGGCGTCAAGGCTTACGCCGAGCGCTGGGTAAAGGATGGCATCGTTGAGGCTGGATTCCTGGATTACATCAACGACAGCAGCAAGGTAACCTATCCTTGGTCTATGATTGATAAGATTACCCCTCGTCCTCACGAGAAGGTACAGGCGATGCTTGCCGAGGATGGTTTCGAGGACAACGATACCATCATCACCGAAAAGCATACCTTCACCGCTCCTTTCGTGAATGCAGAGGAAGTGCAGTATCTCGTTTGTGAGGATACTTACACCAACGGCCGACCTCCTTTGGAGTTGGGCGGTGCGCTCTATACCACTCGCAAGACTGTGGATGAGGTGGAGACCATGAAGGTAACCACCTGTCTGAACCCATTGCATACAGCGATGTCTATCTATGGCTGCATGCTCGACTATACTCTGATTTCTGCCGAGATGGCTGATGAGGACCTTCGTGCCTTCATCCAGAAGATAGGTTACATCGAGGCGATGCCAGTAGTAACAGACCCAGGCGTATTGAACCCATACGAGTTTATCGGCACCGTTATCAACAAGCGTCTGCCTAACCCATTCATGCCAGATGCTCCTCAGCGCATCGCTACCGATACCAGCCAGAAGCTCTCTATCCGTTTCGGTGAGACCATCAAGAAGTATATCGACCGTGGTCTCGACAAGAGCAATCTGGTGCTGATTCCATTGGTATTGGCAGGTTACGCCCGTTATCTCAAGGCATTGGATGATAACCTGAAGCCATTCGAGCCATCTTCCGACCCATTGCTGGCAGAACTCCAGGCCATCGTGGCTCCTCTGGAGGTAGGCAAGGCAGATCAGGACTATTCTTGCCTGAAGAATCTCTATTCTCGCAAGGATGTGTTCGGACTCGATCTCTACGAGGCTGGCTTCGGCGAGCAGATAGAAGGCATGGTGAAGGAACTCTTCGCCGGCAAGGGTGCCGTAAGACAGACATTGCACAAGTATGTTGCAGCAAGATAATTCATTTTTAAACTTATACATTATATAATATATAAAGATATATGGAAAGAACATGGCGCTGGTTTGGCAAGAAGGATAAGATTACACTTGCACAGTTGAAGCAGATTGGTGTAGAGGGCATCGTTACCGCATTGCACGATGTTCCTCTGGGCGAGGTTTGGACACGCGAGAAGATTCATGAGCTCAAGGAGTACATCGAGTCTTATGGTATGAAATGGAGCGTGGTTGAGTCTTTGCCTGTGGTTGAAACCTTGAAGTATGGCGGTCCCGATCGTGACCATCAGATTGAGGTTTACAAACAGAGTCTCCGCAACCTGGGCGAGGAAGGCATCAAGTGCATCTGTTACAACTTCATGCCGGTTTTGGACTGGGCTCGTACCGATTTGGCACACGAGAATCCTAACGGAGCCAACAACCTCTATATGAACTGGGGCGAGTTTGCCTACTTCGATATCTACATCCTCCAGCGTGAAGGTGCTCGTGAGGATTGGGCTGAGTTCTCTAAGGAGCACAAGTGGGGCAGAGACCTGGTGGCTGAGGCTGATGAAATCAAGAAGACTTCTACACCAGAGCAGGATCATGCCTTGGTAGAGAATATCATCATCAAGACCCAGGGCTTTGTATCCGGTAACTTCAGCGAGGGCGATTCAGCTCCTGTGCAGAAGTTCCGCGACCTGTTGAAGCTTTACGATGGCATAGACAAGAAGAAATTACAGGAGAACATGAAGTATTGGCTGGAGGCAATCATGCCTATCTGCGATGAATACGATATCAACATGTGTGTTCACCCAGACGATCCTCCTTATCCAGTATTCGGTTTGCCAAGAATCATCGGTTGTGCCGAGGATATCCAGTGGATGTTGGATGCTGTGCCAAACAAGCACAACGGTTTGACTTTCTGTGCAGGTTCATTCTCTGCCGGCGAGCACAACGACTGTGTAGCAATGGCGAAGCAGTTTGCCGACCGCACCCACTTCGTTCATCTTCGTTCCTGCTACATCTTCCCTAACGGCAACTTCACGGAGGCTTCTCACCTGGGTGGTCGTGGCCATCTCATTGAACTTTGCCGCATCTTCGAGAAGGCTGAGCAGGAAGGCAAGTGCAATTCGGGTCGCCGATTGCCTATGCGAGTAGATCATGGCATGACCTTCACCGATGAGCCAGGCGGCGTATTCGATGAGAGCAACCACGGCCACAATGCCGGTTACACCCTCCTGGGCCGCATGTTTGCCATGGGTCAGATTCAGGGTGTGATTGCTACCGTGGATGATGAGCTGGGCATAGAGTACAAGCAGCCGGGATTCTATGATTAGTTGATAGTTTATAGTTTATAGTTTATAGGCTTAGTTTATAGGCTATTAAGTGAGTTGAAATTCAGGTTAGATAAAATACGAAAAAGGAGGGTGTGTCATTATTCATCGGATTACGCAGAATAAACGGAACCTTAACCGCCTTCCTCGGATTACTCACGGATTTTAAACGGAAACTCGACCTGGCGGTCGTGGCGATACCCCCTAAAGCTGGAATGCGAATGCGCTAGCCCAATGGCCGTAAGGCCAAATCCGTTTAAATTCCGTGCGTAATCCGTGAAGCAAGAATGTTCCGTTAACTCAGCGTAATCCGATGAAGAAAAACGATGAAGAAACAAAAAAGAGGGTGTGTCTTGGACTTTTGACACACCCTCTTTTCAAATCCGCCGGGATGCCAAACGTGATGCTTAATACTTTGGATTTTAGCAAAAACGTGATGCTTAATACTTTGGATTTTAGCAAAAACATGAAGTTTAATACTTTGGATTTTAGCAAAAATATAATGTTTAATACTTTGGATTTTAGCATTTTTAATATATAAAATGCTGATTTATAGATGTTTTTGATTATCTTAGCATCATTGTTTATATATATAATAAAAAATTATGGGCTCAGGGGAGATTGTCCGTGGATAGACAATCTTCCCTGAGCCCCAATAATTGCTTTATTCCTTTGTTTTGAGCTCCACTTCCTCCACATACTTCACCAGTGAATCCTTGCCGTTGAGCAGGTAGTAATCCACTCTAACCACGTGGTTGATGTCAGCATTACCCTTCACCTTCACGTGGCGGGTCTTGCCGAATATCATTGTGTCGCGACGGGAAGGGTAGGAGATCAGCTGGATGATGTCCTTGGTAGAACCGCTTCCTATGTAGTAGATGCCCACGCTGTCCTTGATGGCTTTCATTGCAGCCATCTTCGCCGTCTTCTTGGCGTGGATGGCAGCAGTATCTTCCGGATAGAACTCGCTGGCAGCTACCGTGTCGCCGTCGTGCTGATCGGGTGCAAATTTGCAGCTTGTGCCCATCGTCGTGATAAAGGATGTGGCAGCCAAGGCTGCCACAAAGTATAATATCTTCTTCATTTTATCTCTTTTCTTTGTTATTTCTTATCTTTCTTTTCTTTATAGAATCCAAATTTTATACGCCAGATGCGTTATCGGCTGCAAAAGTACAAAAAATAACTCGAAAAGCCATACCTTTAAATGCAATGATTGATGAATTTTACTGCTTTTTGATGAATTTTACGTACTCCAATTCGTTATTTCGCATTACCTTTGCAGAAGAAAATGCAAATAACCTTTAAATGATGGATATAAATGAGATATAAAAAGATATTATTCGCAGGTCTGGCTGCATGGATGAGCCTATCATCATTTGCCTTCGACCTCAAGACTGAAAGCCCAGTGATTATAAAAGGTGATACCACGCAGATGGCACCTGTGGCTAAGACTGCATTGAAAATGTTGCAGGGCGACATCAAGAAGGTGCTGGGAAGTGAGATGAAACTGCAGATGTCTTCTCTCAGCAAGACTTCTGATAAGAATGAATCATCTGAGGTAAGTTCTGATAAGAACATCATCATTCTTTTTAAGGATGCTGCTGCCTTCGATTACAGGAAGGAAGCGTTTCAGATAAAAGCAGAGAATGACAACCTATATATAAAAGGTAGCGACGACCACGGACTCGCCTACGGCATCCTGGAAGTTTCCAGATTGCTGGGCGTATCGCCTTGGGAATGGTGGGCGGATGCCAAGCCGAATCATCTCGACGGTTTCAATCTGAAGGATGGCTATCGCAACGAGCAGGCACCATCGGTGGAGTTCCGCGGCATCTTCATCAACGATGAGGATTGGGGACTGATGCCATGGTCGGGCAAGACCTACGAGCCATCGGATATCAAGGGACATATCGGCCCGAAGACCAATGCCCGCATCTTCGAGCTGCTGCTCCGTCTTCGTGCCAACACCTATTGGCCAGCGATGCACGAATGCACCAAGCCTTTCTTCCTGACTCAGGGCAACAGAGAGGTGGCTCAGCAGTATGGCATCTACATCGGCGGTTCCCATTGCGAGCCGATGGCTTCGAGCACGGCTGGCGAATGGCCGGCAAGAGGCAAGGGACAGTATGACTTTGTGCATAACAGGGAAAACGTGCTCCAGTTCTGGGAAGACAGAGTGAAGGAGGTGGCTGGTCAGCCTATCCTCTATACCATCGGTATGCGAGGCGTACACGACGGAGCGATGCAGGGAGCCAAGACCGTGAAGGAGCAAAAAACAGTATTAGATAGCGTCTTAAGGGCGCAGAGAGAGTTATTGGGAAAATATGTGGAGAAGGATGTGACGCAGATGCCTCAGTTGTTCGTGCCTTACAAGGAGGTGCTCGACGTGTATCATGCAGGCTTGCAGGTGCCGGAGGACGTGTGCCTGGTATGGTGTGACGACAATTATGGCATGGTGCGCCACTTCCCGACTGCCGCAGAGCGTGCCCGCAAGGGTGGCAACGGCATCTACTACCACGTGAGCTACTGGGGGCGTCCGCATGATTACCTCTGGCTCGGCACCTTCTCGCCATCGGTGATGTATCAGCAGATGTCGATGGCTTGGCACAAGGGCATCCAGAAGTTCTGGATTCTGAACGTGGGCGACATCAAGCCTGCTGAGTATCAGATAGAACTCTTCCTGGATATGGCGTGGAACATGAACAGGATCTATCCGGGCGACAGTGCCGATAAGGATCTGCTGCCTAATAATGATTGGCTGGCTCAGCACGAGATGAACTTCTGGACCCGCGAGTTCGGCAAGCAGTTGGCAGAGAAGATGCTGCCTGTGATGCAGGAGAGCTATCGTCTGGCATACATCCGCAAGCCGGAGTTCCTGGGCAACACGAGATGCGAGGAAAGAGACAAGAAATACAGCATTATCAGCGACCTGCCTTGGAGCGAGGAGTACATCAACAATCGCCTGGCTGATTACAAGGAGCTGGCAGATGAATCTGAGAGAATTGAAAAGATGCTCAACAAGGCGATAACCAAAGGCAATCTGCCTAAGGAGCGAAAGGATGAGTTCTATCAACTATTCAAATATCCCGTGCAGGCAGCTGCCCAGATGAACAATAAGTTGCTGTATGGGCAACTGGCCCGCCACGGAAAGGAAACATCCAAGGACGGGGGCGCAGGATATTGGGCCAAGAGCGATGCGGCATACGACAGCATCGTGAGCCTGACCAAGATTTACAACCAGGGGTATTACAACCACGGCAAGTGGAACAGAATCATGGATTTCGAGCCTCGCAAGCAGCCGGTGTTCCGCCGCGTGCCGCATACGGAGGCTACCCAGCCGATGGTGAAAATGCCTGAATATATTGCGAAATGGAACGCCACAGATGCCACTGTGGGCCATCCTGCCGCATGGTATGGATTGGGCTACGAAGGCAAGGCGGTTGGCATAGTCAGAAATCAGGAAATAGGTTTTGGTTTCGAAGGTAAGAAGGTGAAGGGTGATTCGGTTACCATCGAAGTTCGTTGGGTTCCGACTCTTCCTGTGGATAACAAGTTACGGTTCGCCCTTTCGCTGGATGGTGGAAATCCTGTCGTCAAGGAGTATCAGACTAAGGGAAGAAGCGAGCTGTGGAAGGTGAACACCCTGCAATGCCAGGCTCGTGTGCGCATCCAGCTGCCTATCGCCAAACTGAAGAAACATCTCCTCAGCATCAAGGCTCTGGATGATGGTATGGTCTTAGACCAAGTATATCTGTATTGACTTTAGGTTAGATCTTAGATTATAAAAACAGAAACTCCCATGGCTCGCTGCTGAAGCTTGTCATGGGAGTTCTTTTTTCTTACATTTCAACCACCACTTCGTGCTTGCCTTCCAGACAAGGAACGATGGTGCCTGCGATGGCTTTGCCATCCACTGTAATCTGTTTCACGCCTTTCTCCTTTCCCTCTGGGTTCTTCACCACGATGTGGTATTCGCCACCACGGAACTTGCGGGTTACCTCGTATTCATGGGCGGTGCTTGGCAGACATGGGTCGATGTTCAATCCCTCGTAATCCGGTTTGATGCCTAGGATGAACTCGCTGACTGTATACCACATCCAAGCGGCAGTACCTGTTAACCATGAGTTCTTGCCTTCGCCTGGCTTGGCGGCATCCTTACCGGCTACCATCTGGCAGTTTACGTATGGCTCCACCTTGTGCAGGGTCTGATACTTCTCTTCTACATAGCTTGGCAGAATCTTGGTATAATGGTTCCAGGCATCATTGCCACGTCCGGCAACGGTTTCGCCGATGATGACCCAAGGATTGTTGTGGCAGAAGATGCCGGCATTCTCCTTGTAGCCTTCAGGATAAGAAGAAATCTCACCCATCTCTACATGATAGGTGGTGTAGGCTGGGTTGTTCAGCACCATTCCGTGCTCGCATTCCAGGCGCTCCTTGGCACTGTCCAATGCCTTGGCGCAGAGACCTTCTTCCAGACCGATACCAGCCATCGTACACCAGCCCTGGCTCTCGATGAAGATCTTGCCTTCCTCGTTCTCATCACTACCAATCTTGTTGCCGAAGAAATCGTAAGCGCGGAGGAACCATTCGCCGTCCCAGCCATGCTGCTTCACGGCCTCGTTCATTGCATCCACCGCCTGCTGCATGCGCTCGGCTTCTACGAGATAATCTTCCTCGGCAAGTCCGGCGATAGTGCCTTCATGGCTGTTCGCGGCTTCCTTGGCAAGCTGCTTGCACAGCGCCACGTAGTCCTTTCCGGTTACTACGAAGAGTCCGGCTATCATCAGACTCTCTGCCTTGCTTCCTTCGCCCTTGTTTTCGGTGGTCTGGAAACTCTCGTTAGGGTCCCAGGAGAAGCAGTTCAGGTTCAGACAGTCGTTCCAGTCGGCTCTGCCGATGAGTGGAAGCTTATGCGGACCCAGGTTGTTGATAACATGGTTCATCGAAATCTTCAAGTGTTCGAAGAGACTTACTTCGCTGCCTGGCTGGTTGTCGAAAGGCACCTGCTCAGAGAGGATGGAGAAGTCGCCCGTTTCCTTGATGTACGCCACAGTGCCGAAGATGAGCCAGCATGGGTCGTCGTTGAAACCGCCACCTATGTCGTTGTTGCCACGCTTGGTGAGTGGCTGGTACTGGTGATAGCAGCCGCCGTCTGGGAACTGGGTGCTGGCGATATCGATGATGCGCTGGCGGGCACGGGTAGGTATCTGATGAACGAAACCTACGAGGTCCTGGTTGGAATCGCGGAAGCCCATGCCTCGACCGATGCCGCTCTCGAAGAAACTTGCCGAACGCGACATGCAGAAGGTAATCATGCACTGATACTGGTTCCAGATGTTCACCATGCGGTCTAACTTGTCGTTGCCGCTCTTCACGGTGAAGATGTTCAGCAGGTTATCCCAGTACTGGTTGAGTTCAGCAAAGGCTGCATCCACCTTTTCGGTGGTATCAAGCTTGGCGATAAGCTCATGAGCCTTCTCCTTGTTGATCACCTTCTTGGCGCTAAACTTCTTATCCTGCTCGTTCTCCACATAGCCCAGCAGGAAGATGAGGTCGCGGCTCTCGCCTGGCTGCAGGGTAACCTCGATATAATGAGATGCGATAGGGCTCCAGCCGTGGGCAAAACTGTTGCGTGGCTTGCCTTCCATCACGGCTTCCGGCTCGGCAAACTCGTTGTAGAGTCCGATGAAGCTCTCGCGGTCGGTATCGTAGCCCTGAATCTCGGTATTCACTGTGTAGAAAGCATAGTGGTTGCGGCGCTCACGATATTCGGTCTTGTGATAGAGGGTAGAGCCTTCTACCTCCACCTCGCCCGTAGAGAAGTTGCGCTGGAAGTTCTCCATATCGGTGGCTGCGTTCCAGAGGCACCATTCGGCAAAGGAGAATACCTTGAGGGTCTTCACCTCCTGCGACTGGTTCTTCAGCGTCATCTTCTGCACTTCTGCCCAGGTGTGCAGTGGCACGAAGAAGAGCACACTTGCCTCCACGCCGTTCTTGCTGCCCGTGATGCGGGTATAGTTCATGCCGTGGCGGCACTCGTAGCTGTCGAGCGGTGTCTTGCAAGGTTTCCACCCTGGGTTCCATACGGTATCGCCATCCTTGATGTAGAAATAGCGACCGCCGTTATCCATCGGCACACCGTTGTAGCGGTAACGGGTGATGCGACGGAACTTGGCATCCTTGTAGAAGGAATAACCACCTGCTGTGTTTGAGATGAGCGAGAAGAAATCCTCGTTACCCAAATAGTTGATCCAAGGCCATGGAGTCTTTGGATCTGTAATCACGTACTCGCGATTGGCGTCATCAAAATGACCGTACTTTTTCTCTACCATTGTTTTTTTAATGTTTATTTTTAGGTAATTTATATTATTTTGGTGCAAAGATAGCAAAAAGTTTCAGCTTAAAGGTTAGAAAACAGATATTTTTTTGTATTTTTGCACTAGAAAGTTTGATGTTTAACAGGTTATAATTAACATAATATACAGTTGGCTTATGAAAAGATACATTCTAACACTCATCATTGCCGTTTTTGCCTTGATGCAAGCAGCGGCACAGACATACGACAACTTGTGGAAGCAAGCTGACATCATCGCTCGGAAGGACCAGCCTAGGAGCGAGATTGGGGTGATGAAGAAAATCATCTCCAAGGCTTCTGCGGCTAAAGACTACGGCCAGCTGATGGCTGCTGAGATGAGGCAGATGATTCTCTGGAAAGAGATTTCTGCCGACTCTCTGACACCGAACGTGGAGCGGATGGAAGCCGAGGTGCTGAAGGTGAAGGACCCCGCATTGAAGGCTGTGAGATATGCCGTGCTGGGCAAGGTGTATAGTGATATGGACGAAAAGAAGAGCGAGGAGTTTTTTAAGAAGGCTCTGCAGCAGCCTGAACTTCTTGCCAAGCATACATCAACAGAGTATGTGCCATTGATGCTGAAGGGGGTGGATGGCAGTTCCTTCAACAACGATCTGCTGCATCTCATCGGTTTCGAGGCAGACAGCAAGGAGGCGTATCTGCAGCTGTACTCCTATTATAATAAGGTGGGAAATAGAGGTGCGGCTTGTCTCTGTGCCTACAAACTCATCGAGAAATACCGTCAGGACGACGTGAGAGAGGTGAAGAAGTCGAAGTATCTCCATACCATCGACTCGCTCATCCACGTATATCAGGATATTCCGGAGGCAGGCGAACTTGCCGTGGAGCATTTCCGCTTCATGGAAGGTGCTACCGATGCCAAACCGCTGGATAAGCTCAACTATATCAACTATGCGCTGAGCCACTGGGGTGGATGGTCGAGAATGAACGAATTGAGAAATGCGCAGAAGCGACTCACCGAACCGATGTTCCAGGTGAAGGATATGCCACAGGTGTTGCGACCTGGAGAGAAGGCGTGGGTGCATCTGAACGTGCGCAATCTCCAAAACCTGAAGGTGGGCATCTCCCGTATCAATATCACGGCGGATAATGAATATGATGCCCAGAATGAGGCTACCTATAAGATGCTCCTGAAGAAAACCACGAAGCTGCATCAGAAGGATTTCAGCAGGAACTACTATGGTCGTCCTAATTACGAAGAGGTGAAGGATTCCATCGAAATCGGTGGCAATCTGCCGCTGGGTGCCTATCTGATGGAGGTGACTTCGGATAATGCCGGCATCGCTCCGCAGCGACATCTTTTCTATGTGAGCAATCTGGCGGTGATGATCCAGCAGTTGCCTGATGACAGGCATCGCTATGTGGTGGTGAATGCTACTGATGGCCAGCCTATCGCTGGGGCGAAGGTAGAACTCTATGACCAACGGTATGATTTCAAGACGAAGAAGGACAAACGAACGGTTCATGGCCGCTTGACAACTGATGAGAACGGCGAGGCTTACTTCAAGAATGTGGATGGAGAGGTATTGATTTCTACCAACAATGACAAGTTTATGCCTGCCAAGTACATCTATCTCAGCCGTACCCGCTATTATGAGAAGAAGGATAATGAATCCAAATATCAGGTTTATACCGACCGTGCTCTCTATCGCCCAGGGCAGAAGGTGCATGTTACGGCTATAAATTTTGTCAACATGAAGGGTATCGATGCAAAGGTGCCTGTTGGCAGAGAACTGGCTTTCGGACTCTGTAATTCCAGTTGGAAAGAGGTGGAGATGAAGAAGGCGAAGATTGACGAGTATGGCACGGCTTCGGTAGATTTCGAATTGCCGAAGGAGGGACAGACAGGCATGTATCATGTATCCGTGAATGACCAGGTGAACCGCTTCTTCCGTGTGGAGGAATACAAGCGTCCAACCTTCGAGATTACCTTCCCGAAGGTGAATGAGAAATATAACTGGGGCGATACCGTGGTGGTGAAAGCTACAGCCAAGACCTACGCCGGTGTGCCTGTGCAGGGTGCCAAGGTGGAGTATCAGGTGACCCGCAGAAACCAGCTCTGGTGGTGGGGCGCAGGATCTGCCGGACAGTTGGTGAAGACTGACAGTTGCGTGACTCGTGAGGACGGAACCTTCGATGTGGAGATTCCGCTGGAGGCTTCCTTGTCAGGAAAGAACGAGGCGGATATGAGCGACTTCATGCGCCAAGCCCGTTTCTTCAACTTCGAGGTCTCAGCTATCGTTACCGACATCAGCGGCGAAAGCCACGAGGGCGTGATGAGTCTGCCTCTGGGCACCAAGCCAACCATCCTCACGGTGAATCTTCCTAAGCGTATCGAAACAGACAGTCTGAAGACGGTGACCTTTGCTTACCGCAATGCCAGTGGTATGCCGATTTCTTGTAGGTTGAAATATCGCATTGATAAGGGCGAATGGAAGGATGCCGAGGCGAATGCACTGGTTTCTATCAAGGAATATGCTTCTTCTGCATCTTCTTCCCTCGTTTGGAAATCTGGCGTTCATCAGTTGGAGGCAATCTGCGGACAGGATACCCTGCAGCAGAAGTTCACCCTTTTCAGCATGAAGGATACCCATCCGGTGGAGCCAACCACCGAATGGTATTATCAGACGGCGAAGACCTTCCCTCGTGATGGCAAGCCGGTCTATATCCAGGTGGGCTCTTCGGAAAACGGAGCGCACATCGTATATTCCATCATCGCCGGCAACAAACTGCTGGAGAAGGGCGCCTGGGAGTTGGGCGACAGCATCGTGACTCTGCCTTTCACCTACAAGGAGGAATATGCGTCGGGCATCGTACTGAACTATAGTTTCGTGAAGCAAGGCAAGTGCTATACCCGAATGATGAGCATCGCCCGTCCTTTGCCTGAGAAGAAACTGAATATCGCCTGGAAGACCTTCCGCAACCGTCTGACCCCTGGACAGAAGGAGGAGTGGACGCTGAAGATTACCACCCCTGACGGCAAACCAGCCAAGGCGCAGCTGATGAGCGTACTCTATGACAAGTCGCTCGACCAGATAGCCCCGCATTCCTGGAATTTCTCCCTGGGCTTCTATCAGAGTTTGCCAAACTGCTACTGGAAGCACAACCTCACTTTCCGTTCATTTTGGTTGAATGGCGTTTATCCTACCAAGTATTATGACGAGAAGCAACTGGATGTAGATAAGTTTGATGGAAAATTCTTTAACTATTATGCTTATATGCAAGCGGTGGAACTGTGCAAGTTGGAGCGTTCTTCTGGTGGAACCGTTGAGTCTGTTCGTATACAGAAAGACGAGCTGGTTCAGGAAGAAGGGAGAGTCATGAAAACTCGTGGGAGTAATATGATTCGTGTTGCAGCGGCTGCTCCATCTGCCGACAAGGTTTTTGATGCAGTAGAGGAGATGCCGCAGTTTGCCGGCGGTACAGGTTCAGATGCAGGACAATTCCTCGACAAGGTACAGGTGCGTGAGAATATGAACGAGACCGCCTTCTTCTATCCTGCCTTGGAGAGCGACAATAATGGCAACGTAGCCATCAGATTTACCCTGCCGGAGAGCGTGACTACCTGGAAGTTCATGGGCTTGGCTCATGACAAGGAGATGCGCAACGGTATGTTGGTGGATGAGGCTGTGGCTCAGAAGACCGTGATGGTGCAGCCTAACATGCCTCGCTTCCTGCGTGAGGGCGACAAGGCTACCATCGTGGCTAAGCTCTCCAATACTTCTGGCAAGAAGGTGAGCGGCAACGCCCGCATGCAGATTCTCGATCCGGAGACCAACAAGGTGGTTTGGCAGAAGACGCAGGGCTATCACATTGATGCCGAGGGTTCAGCCATTGTCTCCTTTGATGTATCGGGATTGGAAGAAGGTGTATATATAAATAAGGTGGTGGCTGCCGGCAATGGCTACAGCGATGGCGAACAGCATTACCTGCCTGTGTTGAGCAACCGGGAACTCGTTGTGAATACCCTGCCTATCACCCTGCATCAGAAGGGCGAGCAGAGCTTCGACCTGAGCAAGCTCTTTGCAGGAAAGGATGGCAAAAAGGCAAAGAATGCAGATGATGCCAAGGTAACCGTCGAATATACCAACAACCCGAGTTGGCTGATGATCAAGGCGCTGCCTGCCATCAGCAATCCGGATGAGGAGGATGCCATCTCGCTGATGTCTGCCATCTACGCCAATACCATCACCACCCATATCCAGAAGTATCTCTCGCTGGAAAATCAGTCAGAGAAGAATCTCTCTCAGGAGACTATCCGATTGCAGAATCTGGTGGAGAAGCTGAAGAAGTTGCAGAACCCTAACGGTTCCTTCTCCTGGTGGAATGGAATGAAGGGCAGCAGATATATGACAACGTCGGTAGCCGAAATGATGGTTCGTCTGAATGCCGTTGCCGGTATTCAGAAATCCACCGCCAAGATGCTGACTTCCGCCATTGATTATCTCTCCTGGCAGACAGCACAGGAAGTAAGAGAAATGAAGAAGCAGGAGGAGAAAAAGCACAAGGTGAGTCCTAGCGAGCAGGCGCTGCATTATCTCTACATCCTCTCGATGGATGGCAGAAAGATGAAGCAGAATCTGGAAGCTGACAAGGCTTATCTCCTGGACAAGATGTCGAAGATGACCGGCGATTTCACCATTTATGGCAAGGCGCGTGCTGCTGTGGTGCTCGCCAAGAACAGTAAGCAGAATGCTGCCTATCGCGAAAAGGCAGGCGAATATCTGCAGAGCGTGAACGAATATGCCGTTTACCGAGAGGAGATGGGCCGCTACTACGATACCCGCAAGGCACTCTACAGCTGGAGAAACTATAAGATTCCTACCCAGGTATCCGTGATAGAAGCGATGCAGATGCTGAAGCCAAACGACAAGCAGACCATTGAGGAACTGCAGCGCTGGCTCCTGATGTCGAAGCGCACTCAGGTTTGGGATACGCCGGTGAACACCGTGGATGCCGTCTATGCATTTATGAAGGGCAATGAAAACAACTGGGACAAGAAGGCTGAGAATGCCGTGCTGAAACTGGATGGCAAGCTGCTTCCGATGCCGCAGGATTCCACTACGTTGGGGTATGTCAAGACCGAGAAGGCGGGAAAGGCATCTACGCTGAGCATCCGGAAGAAGAGTGATTATACCAGTTGGGGTGCCGTGTATGCGGAGTTTAAGCAGCCGCTTAGCGAAATAGCTTCTGCCGAATCGGGCATCAAGGTGCGCCGTGTCATCGTTCCTGCTGAATCGCAGGGCAGGGGCAAGGCGCAGGCGAAGGTGGGAGAGAAGGTGAAAGTAACACTCATCATCACCGCCGACCGTGACTACGACTTCGTGCAAATCATGGATAAGCGTGCCGCCTGCCTGGAACCAGTCAACCAGCTGAGTGGCTATCAGTGGAATTTGGGTTGCTATGTTTCTCCAAGAGACAACACAACAAATTTCTATTTCGATCGTTTATCTAAAGGTAAGCACGTCGTAGAAATGGAATACTACGTGGATAGAAAGGGCGACTATCAGGGCGGAACTTGCAGTGCAAAGTGTGCCTACAGTCCGGAATTTGGTGGTCGCACGGAGGGTTATGAGTTGAAAGTTAACAATTAAAAGTTAATAGTTATTAGATTGATAATTAAGAATAGAATAGTATGAAACGGATGAATATATTGATGCTCTCAGCGCTGTTGGCGCTGCCGGCATCGGCACAGAAGATAGCAACCCAGCACGAGGTGGTAGACTGCGGACAGGTGGTTTTTCGCCATCCCGTAACGGCTGAGTTCATGATGAAGAACGAGGGCAACAGACCTCTGGTTATCCACAACATGTTGAAAAGTTGTGGCTGCACCGAGGTGCAATACCCTAAGAAGAGCATTGCCGCAGGCGAGAGCTTCGTGGTAAAGGCGGTGTATGATGCCAAGCAGATGGGTACCTTCAACAAGCAGGTATGCCTTTACACCAATGCCGCCGACGAACCTTTCATCCTTACGATGCGAGGCAAAGTGGTGAGCAATGTGGTGGATTTCGCTGGCCCGTATAATGAGATGCTGGGCGAAATCAAGTCGGATGCCCAGGAGGTGGAGTTTGATGACGTGAACCGTGGCGACCGCCCTGTTCAGCGCATTCATATCTTCAACCCTACCGAGCAGATGATGGAGCCGGTGGTAATGCATCTGCCTAGTTACCTGCAGGCACAGGTGTCTCCATCCAAGGTGGCACCGTATCGTGCTGCTGAGGTCATCCTGATGCTAGATTCCAAAAAACTGCGTGACTTCGGTTTGAACCAGACTTCTATCTATCTGGGTGAGCGCCCTGGCGACAAGATTGCCCCAGAGAAGGAAATCGTGGTTTCTTCCGTTCTCCTGCCTGCTTTCGAAAACATGACGGCAGAGAAGAAGGAGATGGCTCCAAAGGCTGAACTTTCAACCACCGATCTCGACCTGGGCAGCTTCGGCAGCAAGAAGAAACTGAAGGGCGAGGTGCTGATTACCAACAACGGTAAGTCGACGCTCGAAATCAGAAGCATGCAGATGTTTACCATGGGCTTGCAGGTGAATTTGAAGAAGAGCAAGATTGAACCGGGAGAATCCGTGAAGATGAAGGTGACCGTGGTGAAGGCCAACTTGAAGAAGTCGCGTGCCAAGAAGAATCCACGTATCCTGATGATTACGAATGATCCGGATAATGCGAAGATTGTAGTAAAGATTCATGTACATTAAACTTTAAAAAAACGTGCAGATAGAAATAGATAACGGCAGTGGTTTCTGCTTTGGCGTGACCACTGCCATCAAGAAAGCTGAGGAAGAGTTGGAGAAGGGCAGTAAGCTTTACTGTCTGGGTGACATCGTGCACAATGGTGTGGAGGTGGAGCGCCTGCATGAGGCTGGTCTGACCACCATCGACCATGATGAGATGAAGGAACTCCACGGTGTGAAGGTTTTGCTTCGTGCCCACGGAGAGCCACCCGAGACCTATGCCCTTGCCGAACGCAACAACATAGAGATTATCGATGCCACCTGCCCTGTGGTGCTCCAGCTTCAGCGCCGCATCAAGAAGCAGTATGTCAACAATCCCGAGGCGCAGATCATCATCTTCGGTAAGAAGGGACATGCCGAGGTGCTGGGCTTGGTAGGTCAGACCGAAGGTCATGCCATCGTGGTAGAGAAGTTGGAGGATGTGGAGCATCTAGGGGAGATAGGCAAGCTGGATTTCAGCCGCGACATTGCCCTCTATTCCCAGACTACCAAGAGTCTCGACGAGTTCCATCGCATCATCGAATATTGCCAGGAACATATTGTGGAGGGTGCCAGCTTCAAGAGCTTCGACACCATCTGCAGACAGGTGGCCAACCGCATGCCGAATATCGCCAACTTTGCCAGCAAGCATGATGTCATCCTCTTTGTCAGCGGCAGGAAGAGTTCGAATGGTAAGGTGCTCTTCAAGGAATGCAAGAGCGTAAATGCCAACAGCTATCAGATAGAGAGTGCTGATGAAATCAACATGGATTGGTTCAAGGGTGTGAACACCGTGGGCATCTGTGGTGCTACCAGTACGCCAAAATGGTTGATGGAAGAATGCAAGGAGAAAATCATCAACGAAACATTATAATAAGATATAGACAGAAAAAGTATAAAATAAAAAATAGGTGATAAATCTTCTCCCGAGGACTTATCACCTTTAAAAAACAGTAATTAACTCAAAATTTATAATCTATATCATTACTGCCTTGTCATTGTGTTTGCAAAAATAAAAAATAATTTGGGTATCCACAACACTCATTCTTTGAAATGGCATTTTTAAAGCACAAATATTTTATTTTAAGATATTTTTGCAAAAATATAACGCAGAAAGTGATTGTTTTGCGATAGCGATTGAATTCTCAATCTTTTATTCTGCGATAGCTTTCTGATATTGCTCCATGAGCCATGCCTTCTGCTCTGGAATCGTCATCTCGCTATTGTCCAGCGTGATGGCATCATCTGCCTTGCGGAGTGGGGAGGTTTCACGATGGGTATCGATGTAGTCTCTTTCCTCCACATTCTTCAGAATGGCGTCGAAGTCGGCTGGCATGCCCTTCTCCTTCAGCTCGTCGAAGCGGCGCTGTGCTCTCACCTGCGAACTTGCCGTAACGAAAATCTTCAGTTCGGCGTTAGGGAATACGGTGGTGCCGATGTCACGGCCATCCATCACGATGCCCTTGTCTTCGCCCATCTTCTGCTGCTGAGCCACCAGCGCCTCTCTTACGAAAGGAACGGCTGCCACAGGACTTACGTGGTTGGAAACCTCCAACGAACGGATTTCCTTCTCCACCAGTTCGCCGTTGAGATAGCAGTCTGGGCGACCGGTGGTGGCGTTAAACTTGAACGAAATCTGGATGTTCGGCATCTCGGTTTCCAGTTCCTCCACCTTCACCTTGCCATCCTCCTCAAAGAGGTTGTGGCGCAGGGCGTAGAGGGTTACCGAACGGTACATGGCGCCTGTATCCACATACACATAACCTATTTCCTTGGCAAGATCCTTTGCCATCGTACTCTTTCCGCAGGAAGAGTAACCGTCTATTGCGATTGTAATCTTCTTCATTATTATTTATAGTTTATAATTTACAGTTTATTATTTTATAGTTTATAATTTACAGTTTATAGTTTATAGCTTACGTTTATCAGCAGACTGCTGCTGCTTACGTGATATTTTCCGTAAGCCACGTTCAGATGGAAGCGCTCCAGGTTGATACCGCCACCAAACGAGAAACCGGCTCCATGACTGCTTTCCTCGCCTTCGGTGCCGTTAGAAATCTTCATCTCGTCGGCTCTGCGAGCATTGTAGCCGCCGCCCAGCCAGAGGTTGTCGCCCAGCAGCAGTTCGGCACCTACCACAAGATGGTTCTTCAATCCCTTGTCCCAATGGTTCAGGTTCACCAGTGTGCCCGATACTCTGAACGGCATGTTTTCGAATCCCTTGGTCACACCCACCTGCAGGTCTATCGGCATCTTTTCGTAATCCTCGTTGTAAGCCTTTAGCTGTCCACCCAGGTTCTTTGCCACGGCAGAAAGCGACAGCTCCTGGTCGGGATCGTAATAGTTCAGACCCAGGTCGAAGCCCACAGCGATGGAATTGTAGTCGCCGATGTATGATGTGATGAACTTTGCCGTGATACCACCCACGAAGTTCTTGCCCAGCATGTAGGAGAAATGTCCTGCCAGGGCAATATCCTTCGCCGAGAATTCACCCATCTGGATGTTGTTCTCATCAGTCTGCTTCATCTTTCCGTAATCCACATAGTTTGCCGAAACCGCCCACGACGCCTTCTCCTTCACGATGCGGTTGAAGGAAGCCGATGCCACGTTCACCCCCGACATGTAGTTCATGTAGTTGAGGTTGATGGTCTTGTCGCTTACCGAAGCCAACAGTGCCGGATTATGGAAAACGAGGGCCTCATCATCTTCTATCAAGGTGATGTTGTCGCCTCCCAAGGCTGCGGCATGAGCACTTACAGGCAGTCGGAGGAAGTTATATCCAGTTTGGCTCTCTTGAGCACCCATTTTTGTCGCAAAAAGCGTCAATATAATGGAAAAAACGATTTTTTTCATTTAAATACTTTAATTCTTTGGCAAAGATACTGCTTTTTTGAGAAATAAGACGTAAATTTGCATTGTTTTCGTAGAAAATAACGAAATGAAACGATAAATATTGCAGATTCCGGCTGAAAAAGCAGCTGCGGACATGCAATTAGGTTAAGTTAATGACGATTGAAAAGTGGAAATAAAAAAATCAAATAGTGCACAGTTGGAGGACAAGAGGCTTACCTTCTTCCTCATCGGATTGCTCATCGCATTCACACTCCTCTTCGTGGGACTCCAGTATCAGAGAGAACCGCAGGGAGAGGAAGACCTGACCGAGGACTTTGAGGACTTGGCACAGGACCTGGATATGCAGACGCCACCCGACCAGAAGGATATGGTGAGTGCTGAGGCTATGTCGAAGACTCCTGCCTCGGAGGCTATCACGCAGGAAGTGAAGCCCACCGAACAGCAGCAGGTGCAGAAGGCTCCCGAGAAGATAAGTACCACCACCAGCGAACTGGTGATTGGCGACGGTTCTGGAGTGGTGGAAGGTGCCGATGTAAAGGAGGCGGCTCCTGAAACGGCAGTAGACAACGCCGCCGGACAGGAACAGCCCATCAAGTTTACCGTGGTGCAGAAAATCCCGGAGTTCCCTGGTGGCTGGTCGGCTTTCATGCAGTGGCTTACCAAGAACCTGAAATATCCTGAGTCGGCACGGAAGAACAAGATTCAGGGCACCGTGGTGGTTTCCTTCATCGTGAACAAGGATGGCAGCATCGCCAGCACCAAGGTAAGCACATCGGCTGACCCCGTGCTCGACGCCGAGGCGCTGAGGGTGATGAAGATGATGCCGAAGTGGAAGCCGGGCATGGACCGCAACAAGGTGTGCCGCACGATGATTGCCGTCCCAGTGGTATTCAAACTATAAATTGTACATTTTATATATTATAAATTATATATTCTAAATTATATTTGATTATGAAGACATCTGATGAATTCTTAAGCATGGTGAATGAGTTCCTGGCTAACTTGCCATACGACCGCAAACCATATTCTCTATATGAGCCAGTGAAGTATGTTCTCTCTCTGGGAGGCAAGCGTATTCGTCCGGTTCTGATGCTCCTGGGCTACAACATCTTCAAGGAAGACCCGGAGAAAATCCTCATGAACGCCATCGCTTTGGAGACTTATCACAACTATACCTTGCTCCACGACGACCTGATGGACAATGCCGATCTTCGCCGTGGTCATGAAACCGTTCACAAGAAGTGGGACGCCAATACCGCCATTCTTTCGGGCGACAGTATGCTGGTGCTCGCCTACGACCGCATGGCGCAGTGTGATGACAAGCATCTTGCCAAGGTGATGAAGCTCTTCACCACCACAGCCCTGGAAATAGGAGAGGGACAGCAGTATGACATGGAGTTTGAAACCCGCAACGACGTGAAGGAAGAGGAGTATATCGAGATGATCCGCCTCAAGACCAGCGTACTCCTGGCTTGTGCCCTGAAGATTGGAGCCATCCTGGCTGATGCTTCTGAGGAGGATGCTGATAATCTCTATAAGTTTGGCGAGCAGATTGGTCTGGCTTTCCAGTTGCAGGATGATTACCTGGATGTCTATGGCGATACCAAGGTGTTCGGCAAGGCGATTGGTGGCGACATCACATCGAACAAGAAGACCTTCATGCTCATTAACGCCTTCAATCATGCCAACGATGCCCAGCGTGCGGAACTGCAGAAATGGGTGGATGCCCAGGAGTTCGACCGCGAGGAGAAGGTGGCAGCCGTAACCCGTCTCTATAACGAGATTGGCATAGACAAGTTGGCGCAGGATAAGATAGCCTACTACTTCGAGCAGAGTAAGAAGTATCTGGATGCCGTAAATGTGCCTGCCGAGCGCAAGGAGGAGTTGGCGAAGTATGCACAGAAAATGATGAAGCGCCAGTACTAGTTAATAGTTTAAAGTTGATAGTTAATAGTTGACAGTTCAATGTTCAAAGTAATAGATACGCATACTCATTTTGATGCGGAGGAATTTGATGAGGATAGAGCGGAAGCTTTCGCTCGTGCCAGAGAAGCGGGGGTAGGCAAGGTGTTCTTGCCTGCCATCGACGTGAAAACTACGCACGCCGTGCTCGCCCTGAGCCGGGAATATCCGGGCTACGCCTATCCTATGATTGGTCTGCATCCCGAAGAGGTGAAGGCTGATTGGAAGGAGCAGCTGGCTGAACTCAGGAAGATGCAGATTTCCGATTTTATCGCCATCGGCGAAATCGGACTGGATTATTACTGGAGTCGTGAGTTCGAGCACGAGCAGCTGGAGGCATTCGAAGAACAGGTGAAGTGGGCGATAGAAACCCGTCTGCCCCTGATGATTCATTGCCGCAAGGCACAGAACGAGATGGTGCACTTGCTTCGCCAGTATCAGAAAGACCTGCCTGGCGGCGTGTTCCACTGCTTCACAGGCAATCAGAAGGAGGCAGAAGAACTCCTCTCGTTCGATAACTTCGTGCTGGGCATCGGCGGTGTATCCACCTTCAAGAGCAGTCATCTGAGAGAAGATCTCCCTGCCGTGGTACCGATGAACCGCATCGTGCTGGAAACCGACAGCCCTTACATGGCTCCCGTCCCATTCCGAGGCAAGCGTAACGAGAGCGCCTTTGTGCTAGAAGTACTTAAAACCTTGGCGAAAGCCTATGGCGTAAGTGAAGAAGAATTTGCCAAGCAAACCAATGAAACCGTAGAAAGAGTATTCCATATAGAATAAATATAAACTTTTAAAATATAAATCCTTAACCAAACTATTCATTATGACTAGAAAAATGTTGATGGCAGCCCTCCTGATGGCTGCATTTTCACAGGGCACTCAGGCACAAGATCTGAGCGGCCAGCGTTCTGAAAAGCAGGACGTGAACATGATTCCGGGCAAGAAACTGAATCATCACGGACTCATCGTGAGTCCTACACCACATCTCCTGAATGTGGATGCTGCTAACCGACTCGACCTGCAGAATGGAGTCAAGGTAATCGACAAGAAAGGCAAGTTTGCCGACGACGTGAAGTTCCTTACCGCCAACACCAAGGGCGTTCGCCTGACCATCGATTTCGGTGGAAAACTGGCAGCCAAGGCTGGCGTTAAACCTGTTTCGGGAGCCTACAGCCTGAAGGCTGATGCCAAGGGAATCCAGATTGTGGGCTACGATGAGCGTGGTGCCTTCTATGGTCTGCAGACTCTGCGCCAGATTGTAAGCAGCGAGATGGCGAAGGGCCAGATGCCTTACACCACCTGTAATGACTACCCTGATCTTCCAAACCGTGGTGTGGTAGAAGGTTTCTATGGCGAACCTTGGTCTCATCAGGTGCGTCTTTCCCTCATCGACTATTACGGAAAGAACAAGATGAACACCTATCTCTATGGTCCGAAGGATGACCCATATCACAGTTGTCCTAACTGGCGCTTGCCTTATCCGGAGAAAGAGGCTAAGAACATCAGCGAACTCGTTCAGGCTTGTCGCCGCAACCGAGTGGACTTCGTGTGGGCTATCCATCCGGGACAGGATATCAAGTGGAACGAGGAAGACTATCAGAATCTGGTTCACAAGCTCGATTTGATGTACGACCTCGGTGTGCGTTCTTTCGCCATCTTCTTCGATGATATTTCCGGCGAGGGTGCCAACCCAGTGAAGCAGTCGGAACTCCTGAACCGCCTTGCTAAGGAGTTTGTGAAGGCTAAGGGCGATGTTACTCCGCTCGTGATGTGTCCTACCGATTACACCCGTCTCTGGGCGAATCCAAAGCCAACCGGTTCTCTCGCCATCTTCGGCAATACCCTCGACCCATCCATCAATGTATTCTGGACGGGTGATGTGGTTTGCAGTGACTTGACCCGCGAGACTCTCGACTGGGTGAATTCCCGTATCAAGCGCCCAGCTTACTACTGGTGGAACTTCCCTGTAACCGATTATGCCCGCCATATCATCATGCAGGGTCCTACCTACGGTTTGCAGACCGACCTGACCAACAAGGATCTCTGCGGATTCGTCAGCAACCCGATGGAGCACGGAGAGGCATCCAAGCTGGCGCTCTATGGTGTAGCCGACTATACCTGGAACATCGCCAACTATAATCCGCTCGACAACTGGGAGCGTGGTCTGGTAGATCTCACCCCAGAAGCACACGAGGCATATCGCACCTTCGCCATGCACTCTTGCGATACCGAGACCGGTTATCGCCGCATAGAATCATGGGAGACCAAGAGTTTCCGCATCGATAACTTCACAGATGCAGAGTTCAATGCCCTGCAGAGTGAGTTTGTAAGAGTGAAGAATGTGCCTGCCCAAATGGAGGCAAACTGCAAGAATGCCCTGCTGATGAAGGAACTCCGCCCATGGCTCACAGAGTTTGGCAAGTTGGGCGACCGTGGCTTGAAGACCATGACTCTCATCAAGGATTACAAGGCTGGCAACGACCAGGCATTCTGGGATGGCTATGTCAACAACCGCATGAGCAAGGAAGATGTGGCTGCTTACGAGAAGCACAAGTCTGGTACCATGGTATTGCAGCCATTCTACGAGCAGTCGATGGACGACATGGCATCTGGCTTCTTCAAGAAGTTGACCGGCAAGGTTCCTGCCTTCTATAAGGGCATTGGTACCTATGCCACTTTGAGAACCACCCAGAGCAAGGCGATGTTCGACAACGATTCTACTACCTATTATACATCGGGCAATGGTCAGAACACAGGCGACTGGATTGGTGCCGACCTGGGCTGCGTGCGTCAGGTATCAGAGGTAAGAATCCTCCAGGGCCGCAACTCTGTGGATGATGTGGATTACTTCGACAACACCGTATTGGAGTATTCATTAGACCGCAAGGAATGGAAGGCGCTCACAGGCGAGTTGAAAAAACAGTATATCATCAACTGGAAGACTGACACCCCTGTTGAGGCTCGCTATATCCGCATCAAGAAGTTGAAGTCAGACAAGCGCAACTGGGCTGCTGTCCGTACCTTCGAGGTGAACCCAACCACCCCAGAGCGTCTGAACTTCCCTGTTGAGGCTGGCAATCTGCAGGCAGCGATGTATGGTTTTGATGAGAATCCATGCACTTCTTTCACCAACGATGGTGTACTTTCGTTTGGTGTCGAGAAGGATGTAAAGGGGTACACCCTGCTCTTGAAGTTGGCTCCAGGCAAATCATTGGTATGTCGCCAGCTGAATGCCAAGGGCAAGGTTTTGGCAACAACCCTCATCGACCAGTCGTTCTGCAAGATAGAATTGGTGAAGAAGGCAGCGAAGATTCAGCTGGATGGTTCAGCCGAAATCTTCGAGATAATTCCTGAGAAATAGGATTATTATATAACAAAAATGATGATCTCGCTTCATATAACAAGTCAAGATTTAATCGAGGTATACCAAGATGAGCAACAATCCTGAAATAGTTTATAAAGAAGGAAGGTTTCAACTAACCGATAACGATGAGGGGATATTGAAAACTAAAAAGGCGGTTAGAATTTTACAGATGTATAATTCGTTCTTCTCCAACTTAGTTAAACTTACTTTCAAAGAAGATATCACCTATGTTCAAATTGATGAGTTGTGTAATAAAATCTCTAATAAGTTAGGTATAAAGATAAAATTTTCTGAAGAAGCGCATAACGTTATTGAAAATGAAAGATATGCAATCAATGAACATAAGACAGCAGGGATAACAATTAAAAATAATGATACTAGATGGGGTCAGGAATTTATCGACTTTATGAAAATCGTTGATAGTCAAATTGAGAGACCGTTAGTTGATATCCAACAACATGCAAGTTTTTACTTATCTGTTATGAAACGCGCAGCAAATTTTAGTGTCCCTGGTGCTGGAAAGACAGCAATGATGTATGGGGTTTTTGCATATTTATCGTCGAGTGAAGTTTCAAAAGTGGAAAAAATAATCGTAATCTCACCAATAAATGCTTTTGGGGCATGGCAAAGTGAATTTGTTGAAGTCTTTGGGGCAAAGCGTAAGCTAAACTACATGAATCTAAAAGATTATAATTCGCCGAGTGATGTAAGATTTGATTGGGGAATTTCAAATGTTGTACAAATAAACTACGAATCATTGAGGGGATGGAAATTGGAAGTATTAAATGAGCTTATTGATGATAAAGTTATGATAGTATTTGATGAAGTTCATAGAATAAAGAATCCGATTGGCCAATATGCGCAAAATGCCTTACTCTTAGGTAAGAAGTCCCATTATCGATATGTATTAACGGGTACTCCTATACCAAATTCGTATGTGGATATTTATAATTTCTTGCATATTCTATATGACAAAGAGTATCCAGCTTTCTTTGGATGGCAGATTGGGGAACTCAATTATATTGATAGTGAAGAAATAAATGAAAAATTGCAACCATTTTATTGGCGTACTAATAAAAAGGACTTAGGCGTTCCAGATGCTGAAGATGATATAATATTAAAATTTTCACCTGACGAAACACAAATACAATTAGCTAAATTAATTTATGAAATGGAAAACAATGCACTTTCTAGGTATATTCGTTTATTACAAATCTCTACCAATCCTTCTTTGTTAAAAAAAGCGATTGACTATAAGAGTATTGGATTACTATCTGATGAAGTGGACGGCATTGAAAAAGCGTATGATAATTTTGAAAAGAAGTTATTTAAGGAAAAAACATATTCGGAATTAGATGTAGATGACGTAGAAACAACTAAGTTCATAAAAGGAATAGAATTAATCCAGAAGCTTGTTTCAGAAGGTAAAAAAGTGCTTGTTTGGGGCCTTTTCGTTGATACAATGCACAAAATACAATCAAAATTAGAATTTTTAGGAATAGATTCGTATTTAGTTTATGGTGAAACTCCCAAGGGTGAACGCGAGACAATCATAGATGCCTTTAAGAACGGTAGTACTCAAGTGCTTATTTCAAATCCGGCGACTTTAGGTGAATCTGTTTCATTGCATAAAAATGTTCATGATGCAATATATTTTGAATACAATTTTAACTTGACTTTTATGTTACAATCACGAGATAGAATTCATCGGCTAGGATTACCTAAAAACCAGTATACTCGGTATTATTATTTAATGACAGAAGGTGACAAAGCACATGGAGGAGTGATTGACCAACAAGTATATAATAGATTGAAAGAAAAAGAAAAAATTATGATGGATGCAATAGAGGGTAATTTGCTTGTTCCAGAAGTTCCGGATGACTACCTAGAAGAAATTAAGAAAATTGTAATGTAGTTCAAAAGTCTTTTGCACCCAAAAGTATATAGTTTTGAGTGCAAACTTCATATCTTTACTATTATTCCCAGCCCACTGAAAATTCGTGGGCTTTTTTGTGTGTTCGCATTTGATAGAACGTGCATTCGTGGTATAATGAAAAAGATTGAAACTAAATGAAAAGGATGTTGTCAATGTCAGTAAATAGCCCGTTACTTAATGGAATGAATCCACGTCAGAGCCAAGCCGTGACGACTACTCAAGGCCCACTATTATTAATGGCTGGTGCAGGAAGTGGGAAGACACGGGTGTTGACTCATCGCGTGGCTTATTTAATTGAAGAATGTTACGTAAATCCTTGGAATATTTTAGCGATTACCTTTACTAATAAGGCCGCTCGTGAAATGAAAGAACGTATTCATCAGTTATTAGGAGATGTAGCCGAAAGTGTTTGGATTTCAACATTCCACTCGATGTGTGTACGTATTTTACGCCGAGAAGTTGAAACGATTGGCTATTCGCGTAATTTTACGATTTTAGATAGTTCAGAACAGCTTGCCTTGATGAAGCGAATTGTTAAAGAGTTAAACCTAGATCCGAAAAAACATGATCCGCGTGGGATTCTTGCAGCGATTAGTAACGCGAAAAATGCCATGCAAACAGCAGATGATTACGCAAGTTTAGCAGGGGCTGATTATTTCAAACAGACGGTGGCCAAGTGTTATGGCCGTTATCAAGATGTATTGCGCGAAAATCAATGTATGGACTTTGATGATTTGATTATGAATACCATTGAGTTGTTCCGCCAATCACCAGATACACTACGTCACTATCAAAATAAATTCCAATATATTCATGTCGATGAGTATCAAGATACCAACCATGCACAATATCTATTGGTGAATATGTTGGCACGCGGCTTTCAAAATATTTGTGTCGTTGGGGATGCAGACCAAAGTATTTACGGCTGGCGTGGGGCCGATATGCAAAATATTTTGGATTTTGAAAAAGATTATCCGGACGCCCAAGTGATTTTACTAGAACAAAATTATCGCTCAACAAAAAATATTCTAAAAGCGGCCAATCAAGTCATCGAAAACAATGTAAACCGCAAGAAGAAAAACTTATGGACCGAAAATGAAACTGGTGAGAAAATCCAATATTACCGTGGGGATAATGAACGTCATGAAGCTCAGTTTATCGTCAAAGAAATCAATGACCATATTCAAAAACATGGGAAGAACTATGGCGATTTTGCGATTTTATATCGAACCAATGCACAGTCACGTGTGGTCGAAGAAATGTTATTGAAATCAAGTATTCCTTATAAAATGGTTGGCGGTCAAAAATTCTATGAGCGTAAAGAAATTCGTGATATTTTAGCTTACTTAGCGATGATTGCTAACCCGCAAGATTCGATTAGCTTTGCGCGTGTAGTCAATGTGCCAAAACGAGGGATTGGTGCAACATCAGTGGAAAAATTCCGAGACTTTGCGCAACTACATGGGATGTCGATGCTAGAGGCTTGCGAAAGTGTGGCTTTATCCAATGTTTCTGGAAAAGCAGCGAAAGAATTAGCGAAGTTTGGGGAAATGATGGATGGCTTTGCGAAGATGCAAACGTACCTCTCCATTACTGAACTCACGGAAGAAATTTTAGCAAAAACTGGTTATCTAGAAGCTTTGAAAAATGAAAACACGATTGAAGCCAATGCTAGAATTGATAACTTAAATGAATTCTTAACCGTTACGCAAGCATTTGATCAACAATTTGCCCAGTCACCAGAATACGAAAATGTAGAAGATGATGAAAAATTAAGTTTATTCTTAAATGATTTGGCTCTAGTGTCAGATATTGATAGTTTAGAAGAAGAGGCGACCCAAGTGACACTCATGACGCTTCATGCAGCCAAAGGTTTGGAATTTCCAATTGTCTTTTTAGTGGGAATGGAAGAAGGATTATTCCCATTATTGCGTGCCAATGATGATGAAGCAGATATGGAAGAAGAACGTCGCTTAGCCTATGTAGGAATTACCCGAGCCGAAGAAGAGTTGTATATTACCAATGCAATTTCACGAACGATTTATGGTCGCACCCAATTTAATCGACCTTCACGCTTTGTCGATGAGATTGAAGAAGAATTACTTGAGCCAATTGGTACCTATGCCAAACGTCAATTACAATCAGGCGACGAGTTTAAAGCCTCCTTTGGTCAAGGAATGTCGGCTGCTGATTTTATGAAGAGTCGTCAAAACCAAAGTAGCGCTAATTCAAGTAGTACTTATGGCAATCGTTCTTATGGTCATACGCAAAATCGTCCTAGTTACCAAAAACCACAGTACCAAACAATTGCAAAAAAGACCTTCCCCAATACGGCTACCCCAAAAGCCAATGTTTCTTGGCAAGCTGGTGATAAGGTCAATCATAAAAAATGGGGAGTTGGAACTGTGGTGAAGGTACATGAAAATAATGGGGATTATGAATTAGATATTGCCTTTACTGGTCAAGGAATTAAACGACTTTTAGCTAGTTTTGCCCCAATTGAAAAAATATAAGAATGGAAGAAAATCATGGAAAAAGAACAAGCATTAGCAAAAATCAAAAACTTGCAAAAAACGTTAAACGAATATGCTTATTTCTATTATGTCAAAGATCAACCAAAAGTGTTAGATAGTGAATATGACAAACTTTATCAAGAACTTGTCCAATTAGAAACCCAATATCCTGAAAGCATTACGCCCGATTCGCCTACTCAACGAATTGGAGGGGTAATCTTAGACGGATTTGAAAAAGCTGTGCATGAGGTGCCGCTTTATAGCTTAAATGATGCGTTCAGTAAGGAAGAGCTTGAAGCCTTTGATGCACGGGTGGCAAAAGCACTAGGCCACCACAATTATAGTTACGAATGTGAGCTAAAGATTGATGGTTTGTCTATTTCTTTGCGTTATGAAAATGGTCGCTTCGTACGTGGGGCCACTCGTGGGGATGGTAGTGTAGGTGAAAATATTACCGAAAACTTGAAAACGGTTCGCTCCATTCCGATGACTTTACCAGAACCTATCTCAATTGAAGTCCGTGGAGAATGTTATATGCCAAAAGAAAGCTTTATGAAATTAAATGAAGCACGTGAACAAGAAGGACTAGAAACATTTGCAAATCCTAGAAACGCTGCGGCCGGAAGTCTTCGTCAATTGGATACTAAAGTAACTGCACAACGGAATTTAAGTACTTTTTTATATACAGTAGCGGAATTTGGTCCTTTAGAAGTCGCTACACAAGAAGAGGCCTTGCAAGCGTTGGATCGTTTAGGTTTTAAGATTAATCCGAACCGTCGTATTTGCCAAACCGTCGATGAAATTTGGGAGTATATAACTGAGTATCATGAAAAGCGTGCGGACCTACCTTATGAAATTGATGGAATCGTCATTAAGGTCAATGATTTAAATCTACAAGATGAATTAGGCTTTACTGTTAAAGCTCCACGTTGGGCCATTGCTTATAAATTTCCACCTGAAGAAGCTGAAACGGTGATTCGTGAAATTGAGTGGACGGTGGGACGTACTGGGGTTGTGACACCAACTGCAGTGATGGATCCCGTGGTAGTGGCAGGAACTACTGTCAGTCGAGCAAGTCTGCATAATATGGATTATATCGAGGCAAAAGATTTACGCTTAAACGACCATGTAATTATTTATAAAGCGGGCGATATCATTCCAGAAGTCGATCATGCCATTGTCGAAAAGCGTGAGGCAGCAAGTACCCCTTATCCTAAACCAACGCATTGTCCAGTCTGTGGCAGTGAATTGGTCCATTTAGAAGAGGAAGTGGCACTGCGCTGTATCAATCCTAAATGTAGTGCGCAAATGAAAGAAGGTTTGAGTCACTTTGTTTCTAGACAGGCGATGAATATCGATGGCTTAGGTCCGAAAGTTATTGAGCAAATGTATGAAAAAGAATTGGTGAAAGATGTCGCGGATTTATATTATTTAACCCAAGAACAGTTATTAACTTTAGATAAAATCAAAGAAAAATCAGCCAATAATTTACTAAATGCGATTGAAGCAAGTAAGGCGAATTCTGCAGAGCGTTTATTATTTGGCTTAGGCATCCGACATGTCGGGGCTAAAGCTGCAAAAATCTTGTTGGAGCACTACGAAACCATTGAAAACTTAAGCCAAGCCAAAGCCGAAGATATCTTAAATTTGCATACCATGGGTGAAACGATTGCCAATAGCTTAACGACTTACTTTGCCAATGATGAAGTCCATGAATTATTAGCAGAATTAAAAGCAGCGGGCGTGAACTTGCGCTATCTTGGTGTTACCCAAGCGCAGTTAGCCAGTGTCGAGTCACCATTTAAAGATAAAACCATTGTCTTAACCGGTAAATTAACAACTTATACGCGCGAGGAAGCTAAAGCCAAGATTGAAAGCTTAGGGGGTAAAGTCACGGGCTCGGTATCGAAAAAAACAGATTTAGTCATTGCCGGTGCCGATGCTGGCAGTAAATTAACCAAAGCCCAAAGTTTAGGCATTGAAGTTTGGAGCGAAGAGCAAATGGCTGAAGCACTAGCAGACTAAAAGAGTGAAGAAATTGTGCTATTTTACAAAATATTTTCAGAAAATGTGACTTCTTTGAAAAAATGTTTAAAAAGATTTCTGAATTAACTAGGATGATTTTCAATTAAATGTTACAATATCCAAGTATAGATAGAAAATGAACGGAACTAACAAAAGGTCTGTGAAAAATAGGAGGAAGATTATGGCGATTAGTGAAGAACAAGTAAAACATGTCGCTAAGTTGGCGAAACTAGCCTTTCCAGATGAAGAATTACATGAATTTACGACTCAATTAGGTAAGATTATCGATATGGTTGAGTTATTAGAAGAAGTGGATACTACGGGTGTTCCTTTTACTTCTAACGTCATCGAAACTGTCAATGTGATGCGTGAAGATGTGGCGCAACCAGGTTTTGACCGTGAAGAATTATTACGAAATGTACCTGAAAGTGAAAATGGCTTTATCAAGGTGCCAGCAATTATTGATAACGGGGAGGCCGGTGCATAATGACTAAATTATATGATCAATCATTAGAACAATTACATGCCTTATTAGTCTCAAAAGAAATTACCGCACAAGATTTAACCCAAGCGACTTTTGACCGTATTAAAGAAACGGAAGACACCATGGGTTCATTCATTACTTTAAACGAAGAAAAAGCCTTAGAATTGGCTAAAGCTTTAGACGAAAAAGGCATCAGTGAAGGTAATGTGTTAGCAGGCCTTCCAATTGGGATTAAAGATAATATTGTAACGAAAGATTTGCGCACAACTGCAGCTTCTAAAATTCTTTACAACTTTGATCCAATTTATGATGCGACTGTCATGGAAAAAGTATACCAAGCAGATATGATTCCTGTGGGTAAATTAAACATGGATGAATTTGCGATGGGTGGTAGTACCGAAACTTCACATTTCAAGAAAACAACCAATGCTTGGGATCATACCAAAGTTCCTGGAGGTTCTTCAGGTGGTTCTGCAGCTAGTGTCGCAGCCGGTCAAGTTCCTGTTTCTTTAGGTTCTGATACAGGTGGTTCTATCCGTCAACCAGCAGCCTTTAACGGAATCGTCGGTATGAAACCAACTTATGGTCGCGTGTCTCGTTTTGGTTTGATTGCCTTTGCGTCATCTCTAGACCAAATTGGACCATTGACTCGTAACGTAAAAGATAATGCGTTAACTTTAAATGCGATTAGTGGTTATGATCCAAAAGATGGCACTTCTGCTGGGGTTTCTGTACCTGACTTTACAGCGAAAATTGGTCAGTCTGTCAAAGGCATGAAGATTGCTTTACCAAAAGAATATTTAGGTGAAGGAATCCAACCGGGTGTTAAAGAAGCCATCTTAAAAGCAGCTGATACTTTCCGTGCATTAGGTGCGACGGTAGAAGAAGTTAGCTTACCACACTCAAAATATGGGGTAGCTGTTTACTATATTATTGCCTCATCTGAAGCAAGTTCAAACTTACAACGTTTTGATGGTATTCGTTATGGTTACCGTTCTGAAAATATCTCAAACTTAGAAGATGTCTATGTTAACTCAAGAAGTGAAGGGTTTGGTACAGAAGTCAAACGCCGTATCATGTTAGGTACTTTCTCACTTTCAGCAGGTTACTATGACGCATACTTCAAAAAAGCCGGACAAGTCCGTACATTAATCAAACAAGATTTTGATAATGTTTTTGCCAATTACGATTTAATCATTGGTCCGGCTTCACCAACTGTTGCTTATGGTTTGGGTGAAAATATCAATGACCCAATTACCATGTATTTAAGTGACGTCCTAACCATTCCTGTGAACTTAGCAGGTCTACCTGGTATGTCAGTGCCATGTGGCTTTAGTGAAGGATTACCAGTCGGCTTACAAATTATTGGTAAACATTTCGATGAAGCAACTATGTATCAAGCAGCGGCAGCATTCGAACAAGCAACTGACTTCCATACGAAAAAACCAGTCATTTTAGGAGGCGCGAACTAATGAATTTTGAAACAGTCATCGGGCTTGAAGTCCACGTTGAATTAAAAACGGACTCTAAAATTTTCTCACCTGCTCCAGCGCATTTCGGGGCAGAACCAAATAGCAATACCAACGTCATTGACTGGGGCTATCCAGGTGTGTTACCAGTAATGAATAAACGTGCTTTGGAATTTGGGATGAAAGCTGCTTTAGCGTTAAACTGTGAAATTAGTCAACATACACACTTTGACCGCAAAAACTATTTCTATCCTGATAATCCAAAAGCTTACCAAATTTCTCAGTTCGACCAACCAATCGGCCATGATGGATGGATTGAAATCGAAGTCGAAGGGAAAAAGAAAAAAATCCGCATTGAACGTGTGCACTTAGAAGAAGATGCGGGTAAAAACATGCATGGCAACGAAGGATATTCTTATGTAGATTTAAACCGTCAAGGCACACCGTTAATTGAAATCGTATCTGAAGCGGATATGCGTTCACCAGAAGAAGCTTATGCCTATCTGGAAGCCTTGCGTTCGATCATCCAATTCACTGAAGTGTCTGATGTGAAGATGGAAGAAGGTTCGATGCGTTGTGATGCCAATATCTCCTTACGTCCTTATGGTCAAGAAGCATTCGGTACCAAGACAGAATTGAAGAACTTAAACTCTATGACCTTTGTTAAAAAAGGTTTAGCTTATGAAGAAAAACGCCAAGCTAAAGTCTTATTATCAGGTGGCGAAATCAAACAAGAAACTCGTCGCTTTGATGAAAAAACAAATACTACCATTTTAATGCGTGTCAAAGAAGGTTCATCTGATTATCGTTATTTCCCAGAACCAGATATTCCTCGTTTTGAAATTGACGATGCATGGATTGAACGTGTGCGCCAAAGCTTGCCAGAAATGCCAGCTAAACGCCGTGAACGTTACATCAACGAATTAGAATTACCAGAATATGATGCGATGGTCTTAACGCAAACGAAGGAAATGTCTGATTTCTTTGACGCAACGATTGAAAATGGGGCTGATGCGAAATTGGCTTCTAACTGGTTAATGGGTGAAGTATCTGCTTACTTAAATAGTGAAAAACTAGAATTAAATCAAAGCAAACTAACGCCAGAAAGCTTAGCCGGCATGATTCAATTAATTGTGGATGGCACGATTTCTTCTAAGATTGCGAAGAAAGTCTTCCAAGAGTTAATGAAAAATGGTGGCGATCCTAAGGTTATTGTGAAAGAAAAAGGGTTGATTCAATTATCTGACCCAGCACAATTATTACCAATCATCAACGAAGTATTAGATAATAATGCACAATCTATTGAAGACTTCAAGAATGGTAAAGATCGTGCCGTTGGTTTCTTAGTTGGTCAAATTATGAAAGCAACGAAAGGTCAAGCTAACCCAGGTGTGGTTAACCAATTATTAAAACAAGAATTAGGTAAACGTTAGAGGAAAAGTTATGAAAAGAGCACGTGTGATATATAATCCAACTTCCGGAAAAGAAACTCTAAAACGCAATTTAGCGGATATTTTAGAATGTTTAGAGCAAGCGGGATATGAAGCAAGTGCCTATGCAACCACTCCAGAGCCAGACTCTGCAAAAAACGAAGCCAGACGCGCAGGTGAGTCTGGCTTCGATTTAGTGGTCGCTGCTGGTGGCGATGGTACAATTAATGAAGTGGTCAATGGGATTGCTCCTTTGGAAAATCGTCCGAAAATGGCAATTATCCCTGCAGGTACGACCAATGATTATGCCCGAGCACTGAAAATCCCTCGAGGAAACATCAAGGCCGCAGCTGAAGTGATTATCAAAAACCAGACAGTGAAAATGGATATCGGTCAAACAGATCGTGACTATTTTATCAATATTGCAGCAGGAGGGCACTTAACTGAATTAACTTATGAGGTACCTTCTGAATTAAAGAGTATTTTTGGTTATTTGGCTTATTTAGTCAAAGGGGCCGAACTCTTACCGCAAATTAAACCCATTAAAATGCATTTAGAATATGATGGTGGTGAATATCAAGGGGATGCTTCGATGTTTTTCTTAGCTTTAACCAATTCGGTGGGTGGCTTTGAACAAATTGTCCCTGATGCAAAGCTTGACGATGGCAATTTTACCTTGATTATCGTTAAAACCGCTAACATTTTAGAAATTCTGCATTTAATCGGTTTGGTCTTAAATGGGGGCAAACATGTCGATGACCCACGAATCATTTATGCCAAAACAAGTTATTTAAAGGTACATACACCTGAAGATGGCAAACAATTGATGATTAATTTAGATGGGGAATATGGTGGCGATGCGCCGATGACCTTTAAAAATCTAAAAAATCATATCGAATTCTTTGCCAACCTTGATGATATTCCTGATAAAGCCGTGATTGGTGAAGAGGAAGCCTATGAAGAAATTAGTCAGGACTTTATCAAGGAAGTCGAAAAATTAAATGACGAAGATATCGATGGCGACAATAAAATTGGATAAAAAAATGAACTCTTTCAAGCATGCATGACTTAGGGCATATTTGGAAGAGTTTTTTTTGAATTTTTGAATTGGCTTTAAATGAATTGTCATAGAGGATGTTTTTTTTTAGTTTTAAAAATGGTAAAATAAAGACATAATATTAGTAATAGAACTGAAGGATGTAATTATGCAAACAACAAAAAATAAGCCTAAACGTACTGAATCAAGATACCATGAAATTGCTTTAATGGTGGCACAAAGGATAGTCGATGGAAAATATCCACTTGGCGAAAAAATCCGATCACGCACGACGATTGCTTCAAACTTTGGGGTCTCACCAGAAACTGCCCGTAAAGCGGTGAATTTATTGGCAGACTTGGAGATTGTCGAAGTGATTCATGGTAGCGGTGTTTATGTACGCTCAAAGGAAAAAGCCAGTGCCTTCATTGCCCGCTCACAAAATCTTAAACAATTAACACAAACCAAACAAGAATTACGAGAAAGTATTAAGCGTCAACAAGAAGAATTACAAACGACTCTTGAATTAATCGGTAAATTGGAAACTGAATCACGCCGCACGCAGGATAGTTTGACTTTAGTACCGTTTGAATTAGTTGTCACAGAGGCTTTTAAAGAATTAGGACAAACAGTCGGTCAACTTAATCTATGGCATCGTACCAAAGCGACCATTATGGCTGTCAAACGTGGCGAGGAAATGATTTTATCACCCGGACCAGTATTAACGATTGAAGTGGGAGATATCGTTTATTATATTGGTGATGATCAAGCGAAACAAATGATGGAGTTATTATTTACAGGAGAAACTGGAAAAGAGGGATTAGCATAAAAAAAAGTGTTTTAAATGGGATGTTTGTAGCTTTGTTAGTCACCAGTTTAGGTCTAGCCGGCTGTCACCAAACTAAAAAGACCGAAAGCAAAACAACCACAAGCACCAAAGTCATCAAAAAGAAAAGCACCAGTCAATCTAAAGACAAGAAGAAAAAGACCAAGACATCTTCAAGTACGACTGAGTCAACCACGAAACAAACAAGTAGAACCAAAGAGCAAACGACACAATCTAAAACAACGACCAGTCAAGCACCACAAGCTGAGAAAACAAAAACATCGACACCAGCCAAACCCGCTTCGCAACCAACGATTCTAGATACCTTAGTTGGTAAGAATTTTGTCTTCTCAAGTGGTTCAGGTGGTTGGGGTTCATCACTTTCTATTGGACCAAATGGCACGTTTTCAGGTGACTATCATGATTCTGATATGGGCTCAACTGGACCGGGCTATCCAGGTGGTACGATTTCTGAAAGTAAGATTTCTGGACAATTTACAAGACCCCATCAAGTCAGTCCAACGCTTTATGAAGTCGACATAGAAAACTTACAATATGAAAAACCAGTGGGCAGCTCAGAAATAAAAGAGAATAGAAAGTACGAATATTCCGAAGCCTATGGAATTAGTAAGAATCATCGCATGGCAATCTATCTTCCTGGTACACCAATATCTTCAATGCCTGAAGAGTTGCGATTGTATTCTTATGGCTTGATTCCTGAAGATAGCCAAACATTGCCAGTCTATGTCATTCAGGGAGATATGGAAGGTTTCTTTATTGAATATCATTAATATGAAGGAGATTTTATGAAAACTTACCCAGTAACAAAAAATCAAGATTTAACAGTTGATATCATTGACTTAACGCACGAAGGAATGGGCATTGCTAAAGTAGAGGGTTATCCTTTATTTATCGAAAATGCCCTACCCGGCGAAACGGTTGAGATTCATGTGCTAAAAGTAGGCAATAAATTTTGCTTTGCGAAGGTGAAAAACTTTATCAAAAAGTCAGCACACCGTGTCGAAAATGCTGATGAAAAACTGATTCGTACCGGTATTGCACCACTTGCCCATCTAAGTTATGACCAACAACTGATTTTCAAACAAGAACAAGTCGCCAATGTCATGAAAAAAGTGGCGAAAATGCCAGAAGTACCCGTACTACCAACAATCGGTATGACTGATCCAACTGGCTATCGAAATAAAGCCCAAATACCAGTTCGTCGTGTGGAGAATCAATTACAAACTGGTTTTTATCGTAAAAATAGTCATGACCTTGTGCCAATTGAGCATTTTTATATTCAAGATCCAGCCATTGATGCGGCAATTATCCAGATTCGTGATATTTTACGCCGATTCCATGTCAAACCATATAATGAAGAGACAAATGAAGGCTTTTTAAGACACCTCATCATTCGCAAAGGTCACTATACCGATGAAATGATGGTTGTCTTTGTGACGCGCAAAGAAAAATTCTTCCAAGTCGATCAAATTCTTGCGCAAATCACCCAAACATTACCAAATGTTGTGACCATTGTGCAAAATATTAATGAAGACAAAACCAATGTCATTTTGGGTAAACAAGAAAAAGTGTTATTTGGCCCAGGGTATATTACCGATCAATTACTAGGCAAGACTTATCACATTTCTGCCAAGTCCTTCTACCAAGTCAACACACTTCAGGCCGAAAAACTCTACCAAACTGCCTATGACTTTGCGCAATTATCACGTGAAGATGTCATTATTGATGCTTACTCAGGAATTGGGACCATTGGCTTATCAGTGGCGGACAAGGTTAAACACGTCTATGGGATGGAAGTTGTGGAGGAAGCCGTACAAGATGCGATTGCCAATGCGAAACTCAACGGCTTTACCAATACCACTTATGTCACAGGTAGCGCTGAAAAAGTCATGGCACAATGGGTAAAAGAGGGTATCCACCCAGATGTGATTTTCGTTGACCCACCACGTAAAGGCCTAACCCCAAGCTTTATTGAGGCTAGCTGCCAAATGAATCCAGAAAAAATCGTCTATGTATCCTGCAATCCAGCTACCATGGCGCGTGATTTGGTCCACTTCGCCCAACTAGGTTACCAAGCACAACAAGTCCAACCCGTGGATCTCTTCCCAATGACGAACCACGTCGAGTGTGTTACTCTGCTCGTAAAAGCTTAGAAACCTTTGAACGAAAGGGATAATGAAAGCCTTGATTGCAAGGCTTTTTGCTTTATGGTGGGTAAGTATCAGAGTGAGAAAATTTTTGGAATGAGTAGAAG
>SKEU01000027.1_pt1 | contig 167757 bp, 154 predicted proteins | sample 4819571 | NCBI WGS metagenome assembly SKEU01 (sample SAMN11008801, study PRJNA524170) | human gut metagenome | biome: Human fecal sample; material: Feces; isolation source: fecal sample from pouch patient p8, p16 | host: Homo sapiens | place: Israel: Tel-Aviv | collected 2015-06-23
GGCTTTGTCAAGAACTTTTTTCAAAGTTTTTTTCAACCTCTTAGAAACGACTGCCGTCTCATGCGACAGCTATATTAGTATACTAAACTTAACTTACACTGTCAACACTTTTTTGAAAAGTTTTTCAACTTATTTACATTTCTTTTTCAAACGTTAAATTTCGGTTATATTTCGTCTGTTATAAGTTTTTGAACATTTATCATATATCTTCGTAATTATTACCTTCAAAGCTTAATTCACTGGTAAATAAAGACAAAAAAGACACCCAAGATAAAAATCTTGAATGTCTTGAAACGTTGATATAATCGTATTGATTAACGTTTTGAGAATTGTGAAGCTTTACGAGCTTTTTTAAGACCTGGTTTTTTACGTTCAACCATACGTGCATCACGTGTAAGAAGACCAGCGCGTTTCAATGAATCACGGAAATCTGGGTCTACTTGAAGCAATGCGCGAGCGATACCGTGACGGATAGCTCCTGATTGACCTGCGTAACCACCACCTACAACGTTAACGAAAACGTCGTATGAACCTACAGTTGAAGTAACTGCGAATGGTTGGTTGATAACAAGACGAAGGTCAGCATGTGGAATGTATTCTTCTACATCTTTTTTGTTAACAGTGATTTTACCAGTACCTGGAACCAAACGTACGCGTGCAACAGCGTTTTTACGACGACCAGTACCTGTGTATTGTGCTTGTGCCATTTAATTGATGCTCCTTTCTCTCTTAGATAAGTCCTTTGATATCAAGTACTTCTGGTTGTTGAGCAGCGTGTGTGTGTTCAGCACCTACGAAGACTTTCAATTTCATACCTTGTGCACGTCCAAGAGTGTTGTGTGGAAGCATGCCTTTAACTGATTTTTCAATCAAGCGAACAGCGTTTTTAGAACGAAGTTCACCTGCTGTGATTTGTTTCAATCCACCTGGATACATTGAGTGAGTGTAGTAGATTTTATCAGTTGCTTTTTTACCAGTTAATTTAACTTTTTCAGCATTGATAACGATAACGAAGTCACCTGTATCAGTGTGTGGTGTGAATGTTGGTTTGTTTTTTCCGCGAAGTACGCTAGCAACTACTGCAGAAAGACGTCCAAGAGGTACATCTGTTGCGTCAACAACGTACCATTTACGTTCAACTTGGCCTGGTTTAGCCATGAATGTTGTTTTGTTCATGAGTTCTCCTATACGAATTCGTTTTTGTTTACAAAGTGTGGATGTTCCGGTCCACGAGTTATTTGAAAGGTTCCGGGGCCTTACAAATGGGGTAAACAATACCGTTTATTATAATACCAAAAAAAGTGGTAGTAAGTCAACAGTTACGTACCATCTTTTATAATTTTTTTGTGTTTTTATACTCTTTATCTAGCGAAAACGTTTAGCTCTTTTTACCAGTTTAATTGTTTAGTGTCATGTTATAGTCCAGACTAACAACTTTTTCGTGATAATTATCAGCTATAACACAAACTTGATAAGAACCTTTTTTGAAGTAAAGTTTTTGGCTATCTTTTAATTCATCACCATCGAGTCGATAACAACACTTGTTATTTTCATCAACAATACTTAAATGTAAATCTCCATCATCTGTCATGCCATTTACTTTAAGATTCAACTTTTTATCTTCTGGCAATGTGAAATAACCTTTAGCAACTTCAAAAGTTTTTTGGCTAGTCACACTTTGACCATAAGTCTTATCTTTTTTCATTGAAAACTTAACTGAGTGTTCTGTATTATAGTTGTACAAAAAGAATGCTCCGATAAGGCAAACCACTGTAGCAATCACAGCAAGCATTGGCCACAGCTTCTTCTGCTTCTCAGAATTTTTTGCTACACTTGGCATAGTTTCTTTTTTGATTAATTGGTCAACAGAGATGCCAAAATAATCACTAATTTTAACCAGCATTTCTACATCTGGATAGCTTTTTCCATTTTCCCAATTTGATACAGTCTGTCTTGAGACATGAAAAATATTAGCAAAATCATCCTGGCTCAATTTTTCTTGTTTTCGTAATTCACTGATGTTCATTCTTTTTCCGCCTTTCGCCACCATTATCTTCCTTTTGTAATTAGAATACCAGCAAAATTCTTTGACATCACGGTAAAAATCATTTTACATACCGTCAAATGCGTTTGGCAAGGGGAAATTATCTTGCTTCTTTTCCAATCGTAAAAGCTGCTAGCGTACCAGGGCCTACGTGAGCAGAGATAACTGGGCCTAGTGGCATAATGAGAACATCATCAATTTCTTCGTGTTCTAAAAGAGACTCTTTTAACGCTTCAGCACCTTCTAAATCATTAGCATAGGCAACAACAGCTGTTCTATGAGCGATAGATTTGGTCGCTTGAGAAACAACTTCTTTTAGTGCTTTTTTGCGGCCACGAATTTTAGCTAGAGGAACTAATTTTCCTGTTTTATCCAACCACAAAAGAGGTTTAATGTTGGCTAAACTTCCCATAATAGCTGATGTTTTTGACAAACGACCACCGCGCATCAAATGATAAAGGTCATCAACCAAGAAATAAGTACGCAAACGAGGTAAGATATCAACAATCATTGCTTTAGTTTCTTCAAGTGTCTTACCTTCATCACGCGCTGCAGCCGCTAACACTGACAGATACCCTTCTCCACCAGCAGCAGCCAAAGTATCAACGATTTCAATCGTTGCATCTGGATAGTCTTCTAGCACCAAATCACGTGCAATCATTGAACTTTGATAAGTTCCTGAAAGTACTGAAGAAAATGCCAAATAAAGCACTTCATCACCATTTGCGGCATGACGACGGAAACTTTCTTCAAACTGCCCAACATTTACTTGACTCGTTGTTGGTTTACCACCATTTTTCATACTTTCAAGTAATGTTTCACTCGTTAGGCGGTCTGGGCCTACTGTTTCATAAATTTTTCCATCTAATTGAATTGTCAACCCAAGAATTTCAACATCATGTTCATTTGCCCAATTTTCATCTAAATCGGCTGTTGAATCTGTTATTATTTTAAAAGTCATAACTCTCCCTTTTTATACATAAACCTGATTTCGACAAGATTTTGCTTAATCAGTAAAATCATTTTTAAAAATACTTTGATAATCAAATGATTTTTTATTTATTATAACAAAAAAGCCCGCATTTAGCGAGCTTTCATGAAAATTTGCATAATTTTCCATTTACATGTCATCAAGTAGTTGTTTTAATTTATCCAATTGACCGTCATTCCATGGACGAAGCTTTGGCGTAGTTAAATCAATATGCTTTGACATTTTATCTAAATCAGACTTAACAGTATTCACACGTTGTTCCAACTCACGCGCTGAAACTCGAAGTGCTCCTTGTGAAAAAATGGTCCATTGCTCATTTAAATCACTGGTCGCAACCTCCACAAGGTGACGTGGTGTATTCAACTCAGCTGCTGTGCGTTCAATGTAAGAGTCAGCTGTCTCATCTTCCTCAGTGAAAATGACTTGAATCTTATATTGATCATAGCGCTGACGGACACCTGGTACGTACTGCGCATCAAAAACACAAATAATATCAAGATTTTCAAAGTGAGCGTAGTTATTGAGCTTACGCAGCAAAATATTTCTTGCTTCGTCTAAACGATTTGTCTTAAAAAGTTGACGTGTTTCCTGCCAAAAGGCAATCATATTGTAACCATCAACTAAGAGGATTTTTTTCTTCATGTTCTAGTCCTTTCACAGATGGCTAGTTTTTGGCTTCACAAGAATCTTAGTCTACTTTATGACGGAAAACTTCATACATTAAAACTGCAGCTGCAACACTGGCATTCAGACTTTGTACGTGACCATTCATTGGAATAGTAATCATTTCATCAACTTGTTTTTTAATATTTGGTGAAATACCTTTTCCTTCATTTCCAATGATAAGGGCAAGTTTTCCAGAAGTATTCCATTTGTGTGATGGTGTACCGTTCATATCTGTACCGAATACCCAGAAGCCTTGTTCTTTTAATTTATCAAGAGTTTGGCTGAGATTTGTCACACGAGCAATTGGTACGTGCTCTACTGCACCTGTTGAAGTTTTTGAAACAACTGGTGTTACACCAACTGCGCGGTGTTTTGGAATAATCACACCAGTTACATTTGTCGCATCAGCCGTACGCAAGATTGACCCAAAATTGTGTGGGTCATTAAGACCGTCCAAAATCAAAATAAGTGGATTTTCTTCTTGTGCCGCTTTATCTAAAATAGTATCTAATTCTGCGTAGGCAAACTCTGATACACGTAACACAAACCCTTGGTGAACTGCACCATTTGTCATGTCATTAAGTGTTTTTTTAGGCGTCCAAGAAATTGACACTTTTTTCTCTGCTGCTAAGTCTTTAATCTTATCAACATTTTTTCCACGTAAATCATCTTGGATGTAGAGTTTATTTCCTGTATTAGCCGTTAAACTTTCTGTTACTGCATGAACACCATATACGATGTCATTTGCTTCATTAAAATCTTTGTTCTTCATAGTGCTATTATAACATGAAAACCAGCTCTCATGCGAGAACTGGCTATTTTTATTTTTTAGTTTAATCTTCGATTTTTTCAACAGCTTGAATACACCAGTCGATGAGTTCTTCAAGACGATCAATCTGTTCTGTCATATGAAGATATCCCATCACTGCTTCAAAGCCTGTTGACATGCGGTAAGTCACAACATCTGCATTTTTTGCTTTGGTGTGACTGTTTGTATTACGGCCGCGTTTGTAAATCTCTTCTTCTTTTTCAGTCAATAGCTGCGCTTCTAACATCATGTTAATCAACATAGCTTGAGCTTTAGCTGAAACATACATAGTTGCTTTGCGATGCAATTGATTTGGTTTCGTCATTCCTTGAAAAATCAAGTGTTTACGAATATAAGTTGAGTAAATAGCATCACCTTCAAAGGCAAGCGCGATACCATTGATAAGATTGACATCTACCTTAGTCACGTGTCCACCTCACGCCATCTTTGGTATCTAACAATTTAATGCCTTGTGCTGCTAATTGGTCACGGATGGCATCGGCTGTTGCAAAGTCACGATTTGCACGCGCTTCTTGACGTTTTGCAATCAAAGCTTCGATGTCAGCATCCAAAACTTCTTCTTCAAAAACAATGCCAAATACAGCAAGCATTTTAGCAAAAGTATCTTTGACCGTTTGGTCATAATTCCCTGAATTAATCCATTTTGCCATGTCAAAGATAACAGTAATACCATTTGCAGTATTAAAATCATCATCCATTGCTGTTTCAAAGTCAGCTTTAAATTTTGCAAGTTCAGCTGCATCCGCAGCTTCACCAACTGGCAAGGTAAAAGTATTTTTCAAATACTTAAGATTAACAGAAGCATCGTGAACTGCTTTTTCTGTAAAATTGACTGGTTTACGATATTGTTGCGTTGCAAGGAAGAAGCGAAGTACTTGACCATCAACTGTTTTTAACATGTCGTGAACTGTCACAAAGTTGCCAAGAGATTTTGACATTTTTTCATTGTCAACATTAACAAAACCATTGTGCATCCAGTAGTTTGCAAAGGTCTTACCTGTTTTAGCTTCAGATTGAGCAATTTCATTAGTGTGGTGAGGAAATTCTAAATCAGCTCCACCACCATGGATATCAATGGTATCACCCAGGATGCTTGTCGCCATAACTGAGCATTCAATGTGCCAACCCGGACGACCTTGTCCCCATGGGCTTTGCCAAGAAACTTCACCTGGTTTTGCAGACTTCCAAAGTGCAAAATCCAATGGATTTTCCTTGATGTCACCTTCGCCATCCACACGACCACTAGCACCTACTTCAAGGTCTTCTAGGGTTTTATTAGCTAACTTAGCATAGTTTTTACTTTTGGCTACACGGAAATAAACGTCGCCATTTGCTTCATAGGCAAAGCCTTTATCCACAAGATCTTTGACAAAAGCAATAATTTCGTCCATGTATTCGATAACGCGTGGATTTTTAGTAGCTGGTTCTACACCGAGCTCTTTGACATCTTCCATAAAGGCTGCGATGAATTTATCTGAGAATGCTTTGGTATCCATGCCAGCTTCAGCTGCACCTTTGATAATCTTATCATCAACATCGGTAAAGTTAGAAATATAATTGACTTTGTAACCACGATATTCAAAATAACGTCGAATTGTGTCAAAAGCAACAACACTGCGAGCATTCCCGATATGAATGTAGTTATAAACCGTTGGTCCACAAACATACATGTTTACCGTATTTTCTGTAATTGGGACAAATTCACGAAGACTTCTCGTCATTGTATCGTAAATTTTAATCGTCATCTGCTATCCTCCTATCTTTCGTATTATTTATTAAAGTTTTGAAGAATGTAAGCTTTCATAGCAAGCTGCTTCAAGTTTTGAAGTGTAATATTCACGATGTTCTTCAAGATCATGAATTGCTTCTTCATCTTTTTTACCGTGGACACGGACAACTTTTGCTGGAACGCCAACTACTGTAACATCTGCTGGAACATCTGAAACAACAACAGCTGCCGCACCAACTTTAGAATTTTTACCGATTTCAATCGGTCCAATAACTTGAGCATGAGCCGAAACAAGCGCTCCTTCTCGAACAGTCGGGTGACGTTTTCCGACATCTTTTCCTGTTCCACCAAGGGTTACACCATGATAAAGCATAACACCCTTTTCAACAACGGCTGTTTCACCAATAACAAGACCTGAACCGTGGTCAATAAAGACACCTTCAGCAATTTCAGCACCTGGGTGAATTTCAATTTGTGTCCAAAAGCGCCAAAACTGACTGTGCATGCGAGCTAGTAATTTAAAGCCATGTTTCCACAAGAAATGTGAAATGCGGTGCGCAGCCAAGGCTTTGATACCAGGATAGGTTAATACAATTTCCAGAGAGCTACGAGCCGCTGGATCGTTTTTCTTAACAATATCAATACTTTCTTTCCACCAACCCATATGTTCTCCTTTCTTATTCATCAATTTCTGACCAATCAACTAAGATTTGTTGATTGTCAAACGGATTAATGGCAACTCCGACCGTTTCATCGATGTCATTTTCGCCATGTCCTGGTTGATAAATATCAGCCAAACGCCATGTCAAAATACTTCCTTGTGCTTTGCGGAATGGTGTTCCAAAATCTTTGTGATTGTACCATTTTGCAAAACTTTGAAGATTTGAAAAGGCTGGGACATAACTTTTTCCTTCAGGTGTAGACATCGTTGGAAACATACGGTCAAAGCTTTTATCATCACGTGGGTGAACAAAGGCTGGGACAAGATAATACTTGTCTAAAGTATCAGCCTTACGATTTTCCTCACCCATGAGTTTATTCAAAATAGTTGTGTAAGCATTTAAAAATTGGATTAATTCACTGCTTTTAAAAATTGTTGAATTGCCAAAATCACCTGATTTTTTAAGGTTAAAGACAATTCCAGTCAATCCTTTTTCAATGACTTCTTTCAAAACATCCAAAGTTGGACGTTCAACCCAATTTTGAGTTTTGGCGCTGTCTTGTTCTTCTTTGAAATTTTCAAGATCTTCTTTGTCAGAAAAGACAGGCGTAACCTTTTGCCCTTCAATATCAAGAGCATAAGGTTGGTCACTCGCCAAAACAGGAATATTGTGCAAAGCATTGACAAGAGCAATGCTATCTAAAAAATTATCTGGTGCGTTTACAAATGCACGCAAACGCAAATCAAGTTCGTTGATATTTGTCATCATAAACTCCAAAACTATAAATTACAACTAAAATGCTTATTCTTTGTGATCACGTAGATGTCCACCAAATGGTGAATTGTGTTTGTGTTCGTGATTTTTTTCAGTTCTTTGCGGACGTGGTAGCAAAGCTTTCATTGAAGCATCGACACGACCTTTATCGTCAACTTTAATGACTTTAACGTCTACTTCATCGCCAACTTCAAGGACATCTGAAACATTTGCTGTACGTGTCCAAGCAATTTCTGAAATATGAACAAGGGCATCTGTTTTATCAAATAGGTTTACAAATGCACCGAATTTTTCGATACGAACAACTTTAGCGTGGTAAACTTCACCAACTTTAGCTTCACGAACTAAACCAGCAATGATTTCTTTAGCACGGTCGATAGCAGCTTGGTCAGATGAGTAGATAGATACATTTCCTTCTTCATCGATATCGATTTTAACGCCAGTTTCTTCGATGATTTTATCGATAGTTTCGCCACCTTTACCGATAACCACTTTGATTTTATCAACATCAATTTTGATAGTATCAATTTTTGGTGCTGTTGGAGCAAGGTGTGTACGAGGAGCTGGGATAGTTGCTTCAATCAAATCAAGAATTTCAAAACGAGCTTTCTTAGCTTGAGCTAGAGCTTCTTTCAAGATTTGTGGTGTGATACCTTCAATCTTGATATCCATTTGAAGAGCTGTAATACCTTCGCGAGTACCAGCCACTTTGAAGTCCATATCACCGAAGTGATCTTCAAGACCTTGGATATCTGTCAAAATTGTGTAGTTGCTACCGTCTGAAATCAATCCCATAGCAATACCAGCAACTGGTGCTTTGATTGGCACACCACCAGCCATAAGTGCAAGTGTACCTGCACAGATTGATGCTTGTGATGATGAACCATTTGATTCCAAAACTTCAGCGACTAGGCGGATAGCGTATGGGAATTCTTCAAGACTTGGAAGAACTTGAGCAAGAGCACGTTCACCAAGAGCTCCGTGACCAATTTCACGACGACCTGGTGCACCATAACGTCCTGTTTCACCAACAGAGAATTGTGGGAAATTGTAGTGGTGCAAGAAGCGTTTTTTGTACTCAGCACCAAGACCATCAACGATTTGAGTTTCACCCATTGGTGCAAGAGTCAAGACTGACAAAGCTTGAGTTTGTCCGCGTGTGAATAGACCTGAACCGTGAACTTTTGGCAAGAAATCAATTTCAGCATCCAATGGACGAATTTCGTCAACACGACGACCATCAGGACGGATTTTATCTTCTGTAATCAAGCGACGCACTTCAGCGTGTTCCATTTGTTCAAGAATTTCAGCCACGTCACGCATGATTGTTTCGTAGTTTTCATCGTCAGCGTAGCGTTCTTCATAAACGGCAGTCACTTCTTCTTTGACAGCTTCTGTCGCTGCTTCACGCGCTTTTTTCTCTTCAACTTGGACAGCTTTTTGAAGATCTGCATTGTAAGCTGCAATGATTTCAGCTTGCAATTCTGGATCCACTTGAAGCAATTCAACTTCTGCTTTTTCTTTACCGACAGCTGCTACGATTTCTTCTTGGAAAGCAATCAATTCTTGAACAGCTTCGTGACCTTTAAGAAGGGCTTCAAGCATAATATCTTCTGATAATTCTTTGGCACCAGATTCAACCATGTTGATAGCTTCTTTTGTACCAGCAACAGTCAATTCAAGAAGAGATTTCTCTTTTTGTTCTTCTGATGGGTTGATGATGAATTCGCCATCGATGTAAGCAACTTGAACACCTGCGATTGGTCCGTTAAACGGAATATCTGAAATAGACAAAGCAAGTGAACTACCAAACATCGCAGCCATTGGTGCGCTAGCATCTTCATCATATGAAAGAACAGTGTTGATAACTTGAACTTCGTTGCGGAAGCCTTCAGCAAACATTGGACGGATTGGACGGTCAATCAAGCGTGCTGTCAATGTTGCATCAGTTGTTGGACGACCTTCACGTTTGTTAAAACCACCAGGGAATTTTCCTGCGGCATACATTTTTTCTTCGTAGTTAACTTGAAGTGGGAAGAAGTCACCTGTAGACATCTTCTTAGACATAACAGCTGCACTAAGGACAGTTGATTCACCATAACGAATAACAGCTGCACCGTTAGCCTGTTTAGCAACTTGACCAATTTCAACAACAAGTGGACGACCTGCAAACGTTGTTTCAAAAGTTTGTTTTGACATTTTTATTCCTCTAATATTTTATTTTGATACGTCTGTTTTCTACAAAAACCAGTCTGTAAAGGACTTATAAACTCGTCTTTGCATAAAACCACGTATCTCCATTATTTTATCACATTTTATAGGAAATAGCAGAGCTTGTAGCATAGTTTTTTAAGAATCATTAAAAAGCAGCTACCACTCAGTAACTGCTTCACTTTATAACGATTTACCAGACTATTATCCAAAAAATAAATCAACTACAGCAATGACAATAATAGCTCCCAAAACAGAAGGTAAAATTGCCATATCTGCTAAAGTCGGTCCCCAATACCCAAATAAACTTTGCCCAACGAATGAACCAACAAGACCTGCAAAAATATTATAAACACAGCCCATTGACTCACCTTTTTTCGTGATAGCGCCTGCCATCATCCCAATAAGCGCACCAACAATTAATGATCCAATCATAACAGTCTCCTTTTTTAAATATCTGACATATTTAGCTATTTCTTTACACCCACATTGTAGCATAAAAAAACAGTCCGGGGGACTGTTTTTTCATGAGCCTGAAAATTCAAAGGCGAGTTATGTCCGGGGGACTGTTTTTTCTCGAGCTTAAAAATTCAAGACTAGATATGTTTTTTGAGTCTGAAAATTAATGAGCTATTGACAATTGACTGCTAAATATATCAACAATAATCTTTTCAGTTTTTCTTAGAACATATCAATCAACAATTGTTTCAATTCTGAAATGTATGGTTGACGTGGGTTTGCTGGTGTACATTGGTCATCGTAAGCAAGTGATGCTAATTTATCCACAGCTGCGTCAAAGGCTTCTTTGGTAACACCATTTGCAGAAAGACGAGGGTCAACATCAACTGCTTTCATCAAAGCATCAATACGTTCGCAAAGTGCTTCAACCAATGCTGCATCATCTTTACCTTTAAGACCAAGGCTACGAGCAATATCAGCGTAGTCACGTTGTGCACGATATTCTTCATAACGTGGGAAGACTGAACGTTTTACATTTCCAGCCACACCATTGTAGCGAATAACGTGTTGCATAGCGATTGAGATAGCTAGACCATGTGGAAGACCAAATTCACCACCAGTTTTGTGTGCGATTGAGTGGTTAATACCTAGGAAGGCATTTGAGAAGGCCATACCAGCAAGTGTTGCTGCGTAGTGCATATTTTCACGTGCTTGTTCACCACGAAGTGTTGGGTGTTTTGGATCATAGTTATATGAATCTTCCAAGTTTTCGATAACCAACTTAATAGCTTCAAGTGACCATGGACGAGTCAAATCAGATGCCATAACTGAAACATAAGCTTCAAGGGCATGTGACAAAGTATCAAGACCAGATAGAGCAACTGTGCGTTTTGGCACTGTCATAACAAATTCTGGGTCTACGATAGCAACTTGTGGAGTCAATTCATAGTCAGTCAAAGGATATTTAACATGAGTGTGGTCATCTGTAATAACAGCGTATGGTGTCACTTCTGAACCAGTACCAGATGTTGTTGGAATACAGAAGAGACGTGTTGCTGTTTGATGTTTAAATTTCACGATACGTTTACGGATATCAATGAATTTTTGTTGCAAACGTAAGAAGAGTTCGCTGACATTTTCATAGCTGTCGAGGAAATCAGCTTCTTGGTCAAGTGAGTATTCATAGATGTAACGTGCAATTTTAGCCGCATCAAGTGCTGAACCACCACCGACTGCAATAACTGTATCAGGTTTGAAATCACGCATTTGTTTTGCAATTTCAATTGTTTGACCAAGTGTTGGGTCTGGTTTGATAGTACCGTAAATTGATGTTGCAACTTTTTCATCACGCAATGCTAATTGAGCAAGAACAGTATCAACAAAACCAAATTGAACCATTCCTGGGTCAGCAACGATCAAAGCACGTTGCATTGGTTCGTATTCATCTTGCAAGTAAGAGATAGCATTTTTTTCATAGTATGTTTTTTCTGGTAGGCGAATCCATTGAGGACGGTTGCGACGTTTGGCAACTGTCTTAACATTTAAGAGATCGCCAGTTGAAAGATTGTGTGACAATGAATTTTTCCCCCATGATCCTGTTCCAAGTGTTAAGCTAGCTTTAAGTGCATCTGTGTAAACATCACCGATACCTCCGACTGAATCTGGTTGGTTAACCAAGACACGTGATGCTTTTACGGCATCTCCGTATTCAGCAACAAATGGATCTGCTTGAGAGCCAATTTGGATACCAGCATTGTGTCCTGCACCTTGGTAGTCAAGAAGTGCTTCGACAATTTCAACACCTTCGCTACGATCTTTAGCTTTGTAAACTGAAAGGAGTGGAGAAAGTTTTTCAGAAGAAAGTTTTTCACCAATGTTTTTCTTGTCAAGTTCAAACAAGAGAACATCTTTTCCTTCTGGTAATTTCACGCCAGCTTGTTCACAAATCCAAGTCGCTGGCATACCAGCCACTGGTCCATTAACACCATGGCGATCATTGAAGACAAAGTCTTCGATTTTTTTATAGTCCTTCTTAGGCACAAGGTAAGCACCTTTGTCTTGCATTTTTTGAAGCCATTCATCGTAAATAGGAGCTTCAACGACTGCAGAGTTTTCTGTGGCACAAATCATACCATTATCAAAACGTTTTGATAACAACAAATCTTCTACTGCACGGTCAACGTGAGCTGTTGCATCAACGTAGATAGCACCGTTACCAGCACCAACACCCATTGATGGGTTACCTGATTTAAGAGCGGCATTTACCATACCAGGTCCACCAGTTGCCAAGATAGAAGCAATTTTCGGATTTTGAATCAATGCTGATGTGTTTGCAAGAGATGGTGTTTCAATCCATTGAACAATGTTTTCTGGTGCACCAGCTTTAACAGCAGCGTCGTAAAGAATTTGTGCTGCGTGTGCTGAACATTTTTGCGCTTGTGGGTGGAATGCAAAAACAATTGCATTACGTGTCTTCAACGCAACCAAAATCTTGAACATTGTTGTTGAAGTTGGGTTAGTTGTTGGAACAATACCAGCCAAGACACCAAGTGGTGCTGCAATTTGGATACTTCCTGAAACTTTATCTTCCCCAATAATACCTACTGTTTTTTCGTTTTTAATACGTTCGTAAACGTACTCAGTAGCAAAGTGGTTTTTAATATCCTTATCCTCAACGACACCACGACCTGTTTCTGCATGAGCTTCTTTTGCCAATTCAAGTGAAGCTTCTGAACCTGCAAGAGCCATAGCTGCGACAATGTTATCAACTTGTTCTTGTGAATAAGTTGCATAAACACGTTCAGCTTCAAGAGCTTTTTCGACAAGAGCTCCTGTGTACTGTTGAGCCAATTCTTCTGCGCTCAACTCGTTATTCTTTACATCTGCATTTGTTGCTTTAGCCATTAAGAAAACCTCCTTATAAGTACCCTTAAATAAGTGCCTCATTTTTTAAGAAGAACCATATTAATGATTGATACTTAAATAAAAACACGACTGTATAGTCTGAAATTCCAAAACTCAACGTCATTATTTGAGGTCTTCTTCCTTACATAAACTACACAAAATCAAAAGTTAAATTCTTTAATCATCATATCATTGTGATATTCTTCACCAACTATATTAAACCTTTTTCAAAAAAAGTCAAGTATTTTTTGTAAGCTTTTTCATTTTTGTTACAAAAGCAATGTAAGGGGATACAAATAAAAGTGGTCGTTTTCCTTTTAAACTAATATTTTTATCACTTTTATATTTTCACATTATTCAAAAACTCATTTTCATTAAAAAATATTTTTAAAGAAAACAAAAAAACTTCTTGGAAATTCCAAGAAGTTTTTCTTTGGTTTTGCGTCAGATTAACGACGAAGACCAAGTGATGCGATCAATTCGCGGTAACGGTTAACGTCTGTGCGGCGAAGGTATGCCAACAAGTTACGACGGTGACCGATTTTTTTCATCAAACCACGGTAAGTTGCGTGGTCTTTTTTGTGTTGTTTGATGTGTTCGTTAAGGTGGTTGATTTCCCAAGTAAGAACAGCTACTTGAACTTCAACTGAACCTGTGTCACCTTCGTGACGTGCGTATTGAGCGATGATTTCATTTTTTTTCTCTTTTGAGATTGCCATAATTTTTCTCCTTTATATTGCTTCATCCGAGTGGTAGGTTTTTGGCGGATCCTACGACCAAGAAGAAGTTACTTGTCTTACGACAGTCCTTATTGTAGCAGATTAAATCTAGTTTTGTCAAAGGTTTTCCCTTAATTTAACAAGACTTTAACACAAATTAATTTTTCTTTGAAAAACGTGTTTTTACAATCAAACCTAAGCAAATAATCAAACTGATAACAGCGTAAATGACAAAGGCAAATCCTGGTTGTGGGCTAAATTGTGAGAAGAGATTCAAGACAATAGCTGAGCTAGCACCACCAAGGTTACAGAAAATCAAAATAAGTGTTGTCGCATTTCCAATCAATTGAGGTGAGATGTTATTTGAAACGTCACTGAAGACACATGTCACCACAATACTATACCAGAAACCTGATAACATTGCTCCAAGTAGCATAATCCAAAGATTATTAGCAAATCCTACCATAAATAGACCAAGAGCAAACGGAAGCATTGAAATGGTAATCAAGTTTTTGCTAAAGCGACCAAGTAATCCCTCAAAACAAATTCCTGAAAGAATTCCCATAAGCATCATACCACTCAAGATTAAGCTAGCTTGACGTGGGCTTCCAAGGTGTAATTGGTCAACAATCACTGGAATACGTAGACTATTTGCACTGTTAATGTTAATAACAAATCCAGCCAATAATGATAGTCCAACAATATATAAAATATCTTCTTTGCTAAATTTAGCACGAGTCTCACTATGCTGAACTTCTTCTACTTCAACGTTAGGTTTTGGAGCAAAAATAAGATAAAACGCAAGAATTGGCAAGGCAAATAGATAAACGCTAAATGTCCATGTCCAACCAAGAGTTACAATGAAACCTACAATTACTGTTAAAAGGGCATTACCAATGATTTCAAATGAACCACGAAGCCCCAACATTTGAGCACGTTCATTGCCAACATAAGTTTCACTAATGATACTAATCGCACGAGAATTGATTAGACCAATACCAATACCAAGTAAAATACGTGAGACAACTACTAATGAATAACTGTGCAAAAGAACTGGCATACTTCCGCCAAATGCGACCAAAAGTAACCCCAGAATAATACTAGCTCTCTCAGAAAGAAATCGGTCAATAATCGGATTAAGCAAAAGCATTGCTAAAATAACAAATGATGACATTGAAAATAGAAATTCAACTTGACTTGAAGCATAACCTTGCTTAGCAAAAGTCGTAATCATTTGCGGTAAAGCTGTCGACGGAGATAGCGTCGAAATCAGCATTAAAGATAAAGATAGGAGACTAAATTTCTCCAAAAGTGTTTTCATAGAAACTCCTTACTTGTTTTTTTCATCAAATCCAGTATAATCAAAGTTAGCGTATAAAAATAGGACTTATGTCACAACAAAGGAGGTCTGTGTGACTTTAGAAAAATATATTCAAGAATATCAACTTGAAAGAATCTTTCCCAAGCACTATTTTGACAAATTACAAATCCGTGAACTAGCTGCAGGAGATGCGATTTGTCACCAAGGAGAAGCTTTAACAGCACTCTCTTATTTTGCTAAAGGAAAACTAAAAATCGTTCGACGTTTATTTAACGGCAAAGAACACATTTTAGATATTAAAGAAAAACCAACTTTAATCGGAGATATTGAATTGCTAACAGATCAACCTATCGTATCTTCAGTCGTTGCACTTGAAGATACCTTGGTTATCCAACTTCCTCTAACAGGAATCCGCGACGAATTGTTAGCTGATAATGACTTGCTTTTAAACCTCAGCAAAGGGCTCGCACAATCACTCTACGAGCAAAATATCCGTGCTTCAACAAATCTGAACTACACGCTTAAAGAACGTCTAGCAACACACATCCTAGCTGTCGAAGATAAAGGAGTCTTCAGACTAGAATTAACCAGTCTTGCTGATTCATTTAGCGTCAGCTATCGCCACTTGCTTCGCGTGATTCACGAATTCATCGATTCAGGAATCATCGAAAAACGTCGCCCCTATTATTATATCAAAGATATGAAGAAACTTATCGACTTGAAGATTACTAACTAAGCCAATAACTTTCTCGTTAAGCATTTTTATGCTATAGTGTTATATAGAATAATTAGAGGAGAAACTATGTCAGTTATTGAAAAACTAGCAAAACCAAGTCATTTAATCAATATGAATGATATTATTCGCGAAGGTCACCCAACTTTGCGTCAAGTTTGTGACGACGTCACATTCCCTTTATCTGATGAAGAAATCATTTTGGGTGAAAAAATGATGCAGTTCTTGAAAAATTCACAAGATCCTGTAACTGCTGAAAAAATGGGCTTGCGCGGCGGTGTTGGACTTGCAGCACCTCAATTGAACGTTTCAAAACGAATCATTGCCGTTCTTGTTCCAAATATGGAAGACAAAGATGGTAACCCACCAAAAGAAGCTTACAGCTTGCAAGAAGTTATGTACAATCCAAAAGTTGTTGCTCACTCAGTTCAAGACGCTGCTCTTGCTGATGGTGAAGGTTGCTTGTCTGTTGACCGTGTCGTTGAAGGATACGTTGTTCGTCATTCACGTGTGACTGTTGAATACTTCGACAAAAACGGTGAAAAACACCGCATCAAACTTAAAGGTTACAACTCAATCGTTGTCCAACACGAAATCGACCACACAAACGGTATCATGTTCTACGACCGCATCAATGAAAAAAATCCATTCGCCGTTAAAGATGGCATGCTAATTGTTGAATAAACTAAAAAAGAGGTTGAAAACCTCTTTTTTACGACCATACATAATAAAAGCACACTGTAAAAAGTGTGCTTTTTTCTGTTAAAGACTAACTAAAATTAGGAATTAATCAATTGCAGCTAGAACTGCGTCTGCTTGTTTTTCAAGGTTAGCAATGACTTCATCAGTTGCAATGAACTTGCCATCTGCCCAAGCAGAGTCATTCACACGTGTTGTTGTGATTTCATCAACAAATTTCGTACGAATGAATGGGAACAAGGTACGATAAGCTTCTGCTACTGGTTCGTGTCCACCGTTTGCAAGGATTGAAACAGTTGTGACTTTGTCATTAAGTGCTGATGCACCTGTTGTATCTGAAAGATCAAGAGCGCGGCTCAACCAGTCAAGAAGGTTTTTCACCGAACCTGGAATTGCAAAGTTGTAGACTGGTGAGAAGACCCAGATAGCGTCTGCTGCAAGAACTGCTTCACGCGCAGCTTGGACAGAAGCTGGAATATCAGCTTCCAAATCTTGTGAAAAGACAGGAACCTGTGCCCAATCAAGGTAAGATACTTCTGCTTTACCTTCAAGAGCTTTTTCTGCATTTTGAGCAAATTGTTGGTCAAATGAACCTTGACGCAATGAACCTACGATAAATAGAATTTTTTTCATGATAATTCTCCTTTTAAAGATTATCTATAGTAATGATATTAATTGATAGGATTGATATTTATCACTATGTAGTGATTTATCTTAATGCCATTTTATGACTTATTTATCATTTTGTAAATTATTTTGCTCACGCGGTTTGAATTTTTTCAGAAGTCGAATTAATTCTTCTTGCTCCTCTTCTGTCAGGACTGAAAAGGTTTCCTCGATTTTTTCGATATGAAGCGGCAAAGCGTGCTCAATCACTTGACGACCAGCATCTGTTAAAGTCAACAGACAAGCTCGTTTATCACTTGGACAAGTATGTCGTGCAATCCATCCTTTTTTCTCCATATTTCGAATGACTACCGTCATATTTCCAGAAGTAGCTAAAATACTATCAATCAGCTCAGCAATTTTCATTGGTCCTTTGCTGTAAAGGACGTCCAGGACACTAAACTGCGTCGGAGTTAAATCATCTTGTTTAAACGTTTCTGATACCTTAGCATCAATGGTCCGAAATGCTTTTCGCATGACAACCATAGCTTTAACTGAAGGATTTTTAAAGTCACTCATCGCTGCTCCTTTCTTTTTTACATCATATCATTCACTAGGATTTTTGACAAATAGCAGAACCTAAAAAAGAAGCTCCCATATGAGAGCTTCTCTAAGTTTTATTCATCAAAAGAAATCATCAAAAAGACTTAATTGGTTATCTTCTGGCATGTTGCCAAGGATTCCCATTTCATCCATTTTATCGACCAATGTTGCTGAAACACCACCGCGTTTGCGAAGTTCCATTTTAGATAGGAATTCACCTTCTTCACGCGCTTTAACAATTTGTTTTGCAACGTTCTCACCAAGACCATCCATAGCTACAAATGGTGGGATGAGTGTGTCACCATCGATGATAAATTCTGTTGCATCACTACGGTAAAGGTCTAATTGACCAAATTTAAATCCACGTTCGAGCATTTCATTAACAAGCTCAAGTGTTGTGTAAAGGTCGATTTCAACGTTTGAAGCTTCGTTATTTTTACGTTTAGTTGAAATTTCTGCCATGCGTTCTTTAACCGCATCAAGACCTGCACTCATTGTCTTGATATCAAATGCTTTGGCACGAATTGAGAAATAAGCACAGTAATAATAAAGTGGGTAGTGAACCTTGAAGTAAGCCACACGTAAGGCCATCAAAACATAGGCTGCCGCGTGAGCTTTCGGGAACATGTACTTGATTTTACCACAAGATTCGATGTACCAATCAGGCACATTATTGTCACGCATAGCTTGGATATAGCCATTACGTTCTTCATCAGAAATCTTCAACCAACGTCCCTTACGCACACGTTCCATGATTGTAAAGGCCATTTTTGGATCAAGACCTGCGTGCATAAGATAAACCATGATGTCGTCACGACAACCGATAACGGTTTTCAGTGTGGCAATACCTTCTTTAATCAAATCTTGGGCATTTCCCAACCAAACATCGGTACCGTGTGATAGACCAGACAACTGTAGCAATTCGGCAAATGTCGTTGGGTGCGTTTCTTCAACCATCCCACGAACGAAGTTTGTACCGAATTCTGGAATACCAAGCATACCTGTCGGTGTTCCGATTTGTTCAGGCGTTACACCAAGCACTTCAGTACCTGAGAAGAGCGCCATAACATCTGGATCATCAGCTGGAATATCTTTTGGATCAATACCTGACAAGTCTTGTAGCTTACGAATCATCGTCGGATCATCATGTCCGAGGATATCAAGTTTCAAGACGTTTTCATCGATATCGTGGAAGTTAAAGTGAGTGGTTTGCCATTCAGCAGATAAATCATCAGCTGGATATTGCACTGGCGTAAAATCATAAACATCCATATAGTTTGGAATAACAACGATACCACCTGGGTGTTGTCCAGTCGTACGTTTCACACCTGCGGCACCTTGCGCTAAACGCTCAACTTCTGCTTCTGGATACATCTTGCCATAATCACGTTCATAGCCTTTAACGAAACCATAAGCCGTACGGTCAGCAACAGTACCAACGGTTCCTGCACGGAAAGCGTATTGCTCACCAAAAATATCACGAACATCCAAGTGCGCTGACGGTTGGTCATCACCAGAGAAGTTCAAATCGATATCGGGAACCTTATCCCCATCAAATCCAAGGAAGGTTTCAAACGGAATATCGTGTCCATCTTTCTTGTAACGTGTTCCACATTTTGGACAGTCTTTGTTAGGCAAATCATAACCCGAACCAACTGAACCATCGGTGATGAATTCTGAGTGTTGGCAATTGGGGCAGACATAATGCGGTGGCATCGGGTTAACTTCGGTAATACCAATCATGGTTGCCACAAAACTTGACCCAACAGATCCACGCGAACCAACCAAATAACCACGTTTATTTGAACGGATAACAAGCATTTGTGATGCCAGGTAAATCACGGCAAATCCATTACCCAAAATAGATGTCAATTCTTTTTCGATACGTCGATCGACAATATCAGGAAGCGGATTACCATAAATTTCAAAGGCTTTTTGATAAGTCATCTCTGCAACACGTTCTTCTGATTTTTCAAGGAAAGGCGTGTACAAATCTTTTTTAACGACTTCAATTTCTTCAAAGCGTTCCGCAAAATCATTGGTGTTTTTAACAACAATTTCGTAGGCGACATCCTCACCAAGAAAAGCAAATTCATCTAGCATTTCATTGGTTGTACGGAAATGTGCTTTTGGTAACGGAGCAGGTTGTGCATCCTCACCACGACCAATCGGACGGTTAATCGGTGCCCCTTGCCCTAAACTACGCACGATGATTTCACGGTAAATTTCATCTTCTGGCTCGATATAGTGAACATTACCAGTCGCAAGAACAGGCTTGTTCAAACGGCGACCGACTTCAATCAAATCACGGATAACTTGGCGAATACCTTCTTCATCTTTGATTGTTCCTTGTGCCAAAAGTGGGGCATAAATAGCAGGGGGCATGACCTCAATAAAATCATAGTACTTAGCCACTTCAACAGCTTTATCCACACCTGATGTCAAAACTGCATCAAAAACTTCACCTTCTGAGCAGGCTGTCCCGAGCAAAAGCCCTTCACGGTGTGCATCAAGAACAGTTCTTGGAATACGTGCCACTCCTTCAAAATATTTAACATTTGAAAGACTGACAAGCTTAAAGATATTTTTCAAACCGACTTGGTTTTGAACATAGATGGTTGCATGTTTGACGCGAGCTTTCTTGTAAGAATCCTCAGCTACAAGTTTGGTATTAAGGTCCATCATATTCGTAAGATTATGATTTTCACGCGCCTCTTTCAAGAAAATAAAGAGCAAGCGACCAGTAGCTTCGGCATCGTAGTTGGCCATGTGGTGGTGCTCAAGAGATACTTGAAAACGTTTTGTCAAAGGTCCCAAACCATGACGTTTGTATTCTGGATAAAGGTTTCGTGCCAATTCAAGCGTATCAATAACTGGCTGCGTAATCGTTGGCATGCCATGACGTTTGTAGTTAGCATTCATAAATCCAACGTCAAAGGTTGCATTGTGGGCAACAAGAACGGTATCTTTACAGAAATCTTGGAACATTTGAAGCACTTGCTCAATTGGTTTAGCGTTTCTGACATGATTATCTGTAATACCAGTCAATTCTGTTGTAAAGGCTGATAGATGGTGCCCTGGGTTGATGAATTCATCAAATTGCTCAACAATATTTCCTTTGTACATTTTTGAAGCCGCAATCTGAATCAAATCATTATGCACCGCAGAAAGTCCAGTCGTTTCCACGTCAAATACGACATAAGTAGCTTCATTCAACTCTAAATCAACTGGATTGTAGGCAATCGGCACTTTATCTTCAACGATATTAGCTTCTAAGCCAAAGATGGCTTTAATACCGTTCTTACGGGCTCTGTGATAGCCGTGAGGGAAACTTTGAACATTTCCATGGTCAGTAATGGCAACAGCCTTGTGGCCCCATTTTGCAGCCGTATCAATCAACTCTTCTACTGTTGGGAGAGCGTCCATTGTCGACATGTTTGTGTGAGCATGAAATTCCACACGTTTTTCACCTTCTGGCATCAAATCCTTACGGTCATGGTGAACAATTTCTTTAACATCTTGCACATTCATGGTAAGGGCATGAGTGAAATTATTATTCTCGATATTACCACGAACACGAAGCCATGAGCCCTTGGCAATCATGTCATATTTTTTCAATTCTTCATCATCTTTTGCCCATTTTTGCATGGCAAAACTTGATGTATAGTCAGTCATCTTGAAATTGATGATGTGTCGACCAGTACGTGTTGTTTTCTTTTCAACGTCAAAAACCATCCCTTCAAAAACGATGCGGTTTTCTTCGGTTGTGATTTCAACCATCGGAGTGATTTCAGCATTTTCAAATCCTGTACGACGTTGTTTAGCACGTTCTTTGAAATCAAATTTGGGTTTTGGCGCTTCTTCAACTGGTGGCATTGAAGCTTCTAAGGATTTGACAGCTTCGCGATTTTCCTGCACAGCCTTTTCAACCATAGCTTCGCGATTTGACGTAAAGTCTTCTTGGAGAGCTTGCGTCATGGCTTCATCTGACACCATATCAATCGCTAATTTTCCAAAACCAAAGGCTTCAAACTGACGTGCCAAATTTGGCAAATGATTTTTACGAAAATGGTCATTATTGACAAAAGCTGGCGCTTCAATCAATAATTTTGTGCCATCGTAAGAGACTTTCAGTTTGCTAAAAGAGGCTTTAAAGCTAGCGCTGTTGCAAGGAGCGTGCTCAAAAGCTTCTTCATAGTAAGCCTGCAATAACGGCTGTGAAAAATCAATGTTTTCTGCTTTGATATCAAAAGTTGCCGTGATGTCTGCTTGTTTGAAAGTATTAACCAGGCGGTAAGCCAACTCACGGTAAATCTCGATTGGCAAAATCTCTGCAAATGAAAAATGGAATTCCCAGAGGCGAGATACCGAGTGCACCTTAACTTCACGGATATCTGCAGATGAAAAAGCACTTGATTGTCGCATTTCAAGCGGCATATCGATTTGCTCCATCAATTTTTTAAATAACTCTGACATAAAACGTAAATTACCTCAATTCCATAAATTAAACTATTCTTATTAAGCAAAATATTGCCTTTTTTCTAGGGATGTTATCTTCTAATTCTACCACAAATGGCAGCTTTTTTCGACACAAAAAAGGCCAGGACTAAATACCTGACCTCTCACTAATTAGTGTTCTTTTGTCAAAATTTCAAGTGTTTCAATAAGGTTTTCAGCGTTAACCTCGATTGTATCACCAGTTGCTTTGATTTTAACTTCAACGATACCATCAGCAGCTTTTTTACCTACAGTCACACGGATTGGAAGACCGATAAGGTCGCTATCTGAGAATTTAGAACCAACACGTTCATTACGGTCGTCAACCAAGACTTCGTAACCTTTTTCAACCAATTCAGCTTCTACTTTAGCTGTCAATGCTTGTGCTTCTTCGTCTTTTACGTTTACAGTGATAACGTGTACGTCAAATGGTGCCAATTCTTTAGGGAAGTTGATACCCCATGCAAAGCGGTAAGCACCTTTTGGAGTTTTAGAAACAAAGAGACGAGCGTGTTGTTCGATAACAGCTGACAAGATACGGCTAACACCGATACCGTAGCAGCCCATGATGATTGGAACAGCACGACCATTTTGGTCAAGGATTGTTGCTCCCATGCTTTCTGAGTAACGAGTACCAAGTTTGAAGATGTGTCCGATTTCGATACCACGAGCGAATTTAAGAACACCTTTACCGTCTGGTGAGATTTCGCCTTCTTTAACTTCACGAATATCAACATATTCTGCTTCAAAGTCACGTCCTGGGTTAACCCCAGTCAAGTGGTAACCATTTTCGTTTGCACCAGCTACAGCGTTAGCAACGTCTTGAACTTTACGGTCAGCAACGATACGAACGTTTTCTGGAAGGTTAACTGGGCCAAGTGAACCAAAGTTTGCACCGAAGACTTTAACAGCATCTTCTTCAGTAGCTGGATCAAGGAAGTCAGCACCAAGGTAGTTTTTCAATTTAACATCGTTAACTTGATCATTACCAACAAGAAGTGCTACAACTGGTTCGTTGTCAGCGATGAATAAAAGAGTTTTGATTGTTTGTTCTTCATCAACGTTCAAGAATGCTGCAACTTCATCGATTGATTTGCAGTTAGGTGTTTCTACACGTTTGATATCTTCTTGAGCAACAACTTTAGTTGTTGGTTTGTATTCGTTACTTGCCATTTCAAGGTTAGCAGCGTAGCTTGATTCAGTAGAGTAAGCAACTGTATCTTCACCTGATACCAACCATGATGCCAATTCTTTTTTGATGTCTTCTAATACATCTTCTGGAATTTCATCGAATGAAGCAATTGATTTGTCAAGAACAACCCAACGATCAAGGTCTGTACGGTCTGGAGTGATAGCCATGAATTCTTGAGAATCTTTACCACCCATAGCACCACCGTCACCGATGATACCTTTGAAATCAAGACCAGCACGTGTGAAGATAGCTTCATATGCTTTGCGGTATTCTTCGTAAGTTTCATCCAAACCTTCGTAATCAGCGTGGAAGCTGTAACCATCTTTCATGATAAATTCACGTGTACGAAGAAGTCCGTTACGTGGACGTTTTTCATCACGGTATTTAGATTGGATTTGGTAAAGGTTAAGTGGTAATTGTTTGTATGATTTAACCGCATCACGGATAAGACTTGTAAATGTTTCTTCGTGAGTTGGACCAAGGATAAAGTCTGATTTGTCACGGTTTTTTAGTTTATAAAGGTCTTCACCGTAAGTTTCGTAACGACCTGATTCACGCCAAAGGTCAGCATTCAAAAGTGCTGGTGCAAGCATTTCAACGGCACCGATTTTTTCGAATTCTTCACGCATGATTTTTTTGAATTTTTCGATTGTGCGGTTAGCAAGTGGTAGGTAAGCGTAGATACCTGCTGAGACTTGACGAACATAACCAGCACGAACCATAAGAGCGTGGCTGATAACTTGGGCATCGCTTGGCATTTCGCGAAGCGTTGGGATAAGCATTTGTGATTGTTTCATAATAAAAATATTGCGGCCAAATCATGAAAATAAGCAAGCTGCTTTGTTAAAAAGTAGCTTACTTACTCGCATATTAGAAAAGACCGTATCAATTCCTTTCTAAAAAATGTGTATTTTTAAAATTATATACTAGATTATGAGTTTAATAAAATTTAGAAAAAGACGCGCATGATATCATTCCATGTCACAGCAATCATTAAAATAATCATAATGACGACACCGACCAGAGTGATATAGGTTTCAGTTTCTTGTTTCAATGGTTTGCGGCGAACAATCTCAATCAAATTCATTAAGATTTTTCCACCGTCCAAAGCTGGAATCGGAATTAAATTAACAATTCCAAGGTTGATTGATAACAGCGCTAAAAGATTAACAACAGAAGTCAATCCATAAGATGCTGCTTGGCTTGAAGCTTGGTACATGGCAACTGGACCACCTAGCTTGTTCAAACTAAAGTTTGACACAAGACCTTTTAGTGCATTGAGAATGGCTGTAGCACCTTGCCATGCCATTTGGAAACCGCCAGTGATTTTATCCCAGAAGCCTGTTTTCAAAGCTGAAGAAACGCCAATAAGGTAACTTCCGTGATTTTCAACTGGTTTTACAGCAAGTGTTTTAACCTTTCCTGATTTATCTTTGACTTTGACTGAGATAGTGTCGCCTTTTGAGATATTCTTAGTCGACTTAGTTACAGCTTCAGTCAAATCAGACCAGTTTGTGACTTTATAATCACCGATAGCTAAAACTCTATCACCATTTTTGACGCCTGCTGCTTGCATGGCACCACCATCAGCCACTCGAACGGCATTAGTTGCAGTGTTTGGCACACCACCTTGCATGAAGACAAGAAGGATAAATGCCAAGATTCCAAGAATAAAGTTATTCATCGGACCAGCAAAGTTTGTCATCAAGCGGCCAAGAACCGTCGCATTTTGGTACTGCACATCAAGCGGTGCGATGCGAATTTCTGTACCATCTTCTTCAACGATAGTTGCATCATGGTGAACAGCAAAAGTCTTTTGTTCATCTAAGACAAGACCAGTAATTTCTAATTTATCTTCCAAATCATAAGACGTCACGTTCATCGGAAGTGCTGTGTTATCCAAGTGCTTGTTTGATAAATTAATTCGTGTTACTAAGCCATCTTCATTCATCGTAAGGCTAGCAGGTGTACCAGTTTTAATTTCAGTAGTGTCATCACCCCAGCCTGCCATACGAACATAGCCACCAAGTGGCAAGATACGAAACGTATAAGCTGTACCTTCTTTATCAAAATGAGAAAAGATTTTCGGGCCCATGCCGATAGAAAATTCTCTCACCAAGATTCCTGCTTTTTTGGCAAAATACAGATGACCAAATTCATGGACAATAACTAAAATTCCAAAAACAATAATAAACGTTAATATTCCGAGCATTTTGCTCCTCTCTATACCAGTAAGATTATTTCCTTACTAGTAAGTAACTTTCAGAAGTTGATGGAAAATCTACCACTCAACTTATTAGAAAAGACCAAATAGATGCATAATCGGGAAAACAAAAATCATTGAATCAAAGCGGTCAAGAATACCACCATGACCAGGAATTAATTTTCCAGAATCTTTTACGCCAAAATGACGTTTAATTGCACTTTCAACCAAATCACCGAATTGGCCAAAAATACTAAACAAGATAACGTAAATCAACATAGCAAATAGATTGTGCGGTGCATAAACCGCTTTATCGATTAGCATGAAGATTAGTGAAACGACAACTGCACAAGCAATTCCGCCTAGACTTCCTTCGATTGTTTTGTTCGGAGAAACTTTTGGCATTAACTTACGTTGACCAAAACGACGACCAATCATGTAAGCACCGATATCTGTTGCCCATACGATAAACAAGGCAAACAAGACTTTATCCAAACCACCCATGCGGGCATTGACTAGGTTTTGGAAACCAATTCCCACATAAAGACTTGCAGCAATTGGATAAGACACGTCGTCAAATGAGTAATCATCGCTGTTCACAACTGTTCCAGCTAATAGCAAGAAAACAAGTAAACCGTAGACTGAAAAATTAGAGTCAATCGGTAGCGATGTAAAGTAATTATCCAAAGGCACTGTTAAAACAAAAGCACCTAACATTGATAAAACACCTTCAATTGAGAAGAACTCGAGATGTTTCATGCGTAACATTTCTGCTACACCAATCATTGCTAAAAGACCTACAAAAACTTGGAAAGCAAGCCCCCCATGCAACAAGAACGGCAGCATAATCAATAGGGCAATAGCTCCCCAAATCACACGTTGTTTCATGATATTTCCTTTCTAGATTCCACCAAAACGGCGATGACGCTGATTGTATTCAGCAATCGCTTTAATCAATTCGTCTTTTTTGAAATCAGGCCATAAAACTGGTGTGAAATAGAACTCACTGTAGGCTGATTGCCACGGTAGAAAATTACTAAGACGAAGTTCACCACTTGTTCGGATAATCAAATCCGGGTCGCGGTAAAGATACGGCAAATGATTAGTCATCAAGTGATTTGAAATCACATCTTCTGTAATATCGTCTGGACTAATTTTTGCTTCAAGAACTTCTTGAGCAATATTTTTTACTGCTTCTGTAATCTCTGAACGACCACCGTAGTTAAGCGCAAAGTTCAAAATAAGACCAGAATTGTGCTTTGTTTGCTCACAAGCACGTTTCATAGCATCGTAAGTGTCTTTTGGTAAACGGTTTGTTTCACCAATAACTTGAACTCTAACGTTATTTTCGTCCAATTGCGGGACGTATTTATCGAAGAACTCGACTGGCAAGTTCATAATGAATTTGACTTCGTCTTCGGGTCGTGACCAATTTTCAGTTGAGAATGCATAAACCGTCAAAACTTTAACACCAAGTTCTGATGCAGCAATCGTCACATCTTGCAAAGCATCCATACCAGCCTTGTGTCCCATGACACGTGGTTGCATGCGTTTTTTGGCCCAACGACCATTACCATCCATAATAATTCCAATATGATTTGGAATTTTATCGAGACTAACTGCCTCTTCTTTTTTTCTAAATTTAAATTTAAACATATCAATTCCTTAAAAGCATACTCATCGTTCTATTTTACCATAAAATGGCTATTTTTTCTCTACTTAATTAAGAGGTTTTTAGGGAATAATGGCACAAAAAAAGCCAGACGTGTTTTCATCTGACTTTTCATGTATTAATCTTCGCTTTCAACAGCAGTATCTTCAGTAGTTTCTGCTTGTTCTTCAGCAGCTTCTTCAACAACCGCAGTTTCAACTACTTCTTGTTGAGCTTTGTTAACGACGCGTTTTACTGCACCTAGTTCAAATGTTAAGTAAACCCCATCGATGTCCAAAACCATTTTTTGGTTATCAACATCAACTTCATCGATAATACCATAAAGGCCACCGATTGTTACAATTTCATCACCCTTTTGTAGTGCTTTCAATTGTTCTTGACGGTTTTGCGCTTGTTTCTTTTGAGAACGTTGCATAAACCAAATCAAGGCAACCATAACAATCAACATAATAAGTGTTGGCATAAGTATCCTCCAAAAATATAAGCTTACTGACAACTATACCAAATTCCATTTCACAACGCAAGAATTGACCATTAAATGGCTAAAAGCCTAATTTTTCTAGTCATTTAGCATAGACGACTTGAGTTTGTTCTTCAAATCCGAGTTTTTCATAAAGACGTTTTGCTGCAAGGTTTTCTGACTCAACCGCAATCTGAAAAGACTTTTCATTTTCAGCCACCAAAGCATTGACAAGAACTTTCATAAAATAAGTTCCAATGCCTTGACCACGATAACTTTCAGCTACTGCGAGTCCATAAAAATAATTGTATTCCGTACTAAAATCAACTGTACAAGATGCCAATACTTTTTGGTCTTTCATGACGATATACAATCGTCCCGTCTTATCTGCTAGCGCTGCTTTAGCATAATGAAGGGCAACTTCATAAGACTCACCAAATGCTTGAGATTGAAATTCAGCAATGGCCTCAAGATGTTCTTTCTGAGCTGGTGTCACTGATAACTCTTTTTGATTATCAACAGGATAAAATTGGCGGTCACGCGCCAGCCAATATTCAAAATCATCGTCTAATTTCATGCCAATATTTGGCAGCAAATCAGGATTTTTCGCTAGAAATGCACGTTCTGACATTACGACAAATTCTAAATGATAATCCTGCAAGGTTTCACGAAAAACATGAAATAGTTGTCTTGCATAACCCTTTCGACGAAAATCTGGGTGAACCATAATAGCTACTTCAGCTTCCGCTGGACTGTCTGCATAAACCGTCAGTAAAGCTACTAAGTGCCCATCTTCATACCCTAAAAAGAAAGCTGGCATTTTCTCATCAAAATTCAAACTACTAGAAAGGTAAGGTGTTCGGTGTGTTCCATCAAAAACTTGAACTTCTTTAATCAGCTTTTCAGCAGCCAGTCTCTGCTTGTCATCTAAGCAATTTGTGCTAATCACTTTCATAATCTCATCCTTTTTCATATCATTCTATACAATGCACAAAAAGCCTGAGACAAATGTCTCAGACTAGATTTATGTCATATTAACGGTCGTTGTATCCATTTGGATGGCTTGAGTGCCATGCCCAAGCAGATGCAATGATTTTTTCAATATCGTCAAATTGAGGTTTCCAACCAAGGATTTCACGTGCTTTATCCGATGATGCGATAAGCGTATCTGGGTCACCAGGACGACGGTCAGCAAGTTCAGCTGGAATTTCTTTACCAGTTACTTTACGAGCTGCTTCAAGGATTTGAAGATTTGAGAATCCTGTTGAAGAACCAAGGTTGAACGCTGTAGATGGATTACCTTCGCGAAGATATTTAACAGCAAGCAAATGCGCATCCGCTAAGTCAAATGGGTGAACGTAATCACGCACATTTGTACCATCTGGTGTGTTGTAATCATTACCAAAAATCATGATTTTTTCACGAACACCTTGTGCTACTTGCAAAATAATTGGCAACAAGTGTGTTTCTGGTCCATGGTCTTCACCGATAGAACCATCTGGTTTAGCACCAGCAACATTGAAATAACGAAGTGGGACAAACTTAATGCCATAAGCTTGGTCAGCCCATCTCATAATAGTTTCCATCATGAGTTTACTTTCACCGTATGGATTGATTGGGCGTTGTGGAGTTGTTTCTTTGATTGGAAGCTCATCTGGGATACCATAAGTTGCTGCTGTTGATGAGAAGACGATGTATTTAACACCAAATTCATTCATCACTTCAAGCAATTTAATCATGCCAGCAGTGTTGTTGTCAAAGTATTTAAGTGGTTTTTCCATTGATTCTGCAACCAATGAATAAGCCGCAAAGTGAATGACAGCATCCACATCAGGATTTTCTGTGAAAACTTTACGCATAAAATCTTGATCAGCAAGATCTCCTTGATAGAATTTTGCATCAGGATGAACCGCTGCACGGTGTCCTGTCACCAAACTATCGACAACAACAACTTTTTCTTCACCTTTTTCAATTAAACGATCAACCATGTGAGAGCCGATGTAGCCAGCTCCACCAAGCACTAAAATTGACATTTATTTCTCCTATTCTAACCCAATGCTATTTACAAAACGCATAAAGGCTTTTTGACCTTTTTCATCACGTTTGTAAACACCGGCATCTTCTAGAACACGAACAAAAACGTGTCCAACTTCTTCTTGTACAATATTATTCACTGTATCAGCCGTAATATCCGTACGTTTTTTAATCTCATCTGCCCAATCTTTATGATAGTCAGCGATTTCATTATACTGATTCAAAAGATATTTTTCAACTTCTAGCAGTTCATCTTTCAGACGCGGCGGTAAAATGGCTAAGCCCATAACTTCGATAAGTCCAATATTTTCCTTTTTAATGTGTTGCACATCAGCATGTGGATGATAAACACCGTCTGGAAATTCAGCTGTTGTGTGATTGTCACGAAGAACAATATCCAGTTCAAATTGACCATCACGTTTGCGTGCAATTGGAGTAACTGTGTGGTGCGGTGTGTCGCCTGTGTAAGCTAATACATCAACACTTTCATCAGAATAATCGCACCATGCCAAACGAATTTTTTCAGCCAACTCAACCAAGCGTGCCTTGTTTTGACTACGTAAACGAAGCACTGACATTGGCCATTTGACAATACCTGCTGTCACATCAGAATAACCTTTAAAATGAAATTCATTGTCCAGCTCGGCTATTTCCATTGGAAAGACATGACGACCACCTTGATAGTGATTGTGTGTCAAGATTGACCCACCGACGATTGGCAAGTCTGAATTTGACCCAGCAAAGTAACCTGGGAAAATATCAACAATATCAAGCAACTGCGCAAAAGTATTTTTACTGATAACCATCGGCACATGCTCAGTATTTAGGATAATGCAATGTTCATTAAAGTAGGCATATGGTGAGTATTGGAAGCCCCATTTTTCATCGCCAAGATTCAAGCGAATGATGCGGTGATTAGCACGCGCTGGGTGATTAATTCGACCTTGATAGCCTTCATTTTCCATACATAACTGACATTTTGGATAAGAAGATGCCTTGGTTAACTTAGCAGCAGCAATTGCTTTAGGGTCTTTTTCAGGTTTTGATAAATTAATAGTAATCTGAATATCACCGTATTGTGACGGCGTCGTAAAGGCAATATTTTTGGCAATTGCAGCGACTTTAATGTAGTCATTACGCTTGCTTAGGTCATAAAAATCTGCGACAGCTTGTTGAGGAGATTTAGCATAAGTGTCCCAGAAACGACGATTCACCTGACTCGGGATTGGTGTAATGAAGTTCATCAATTCAGCACCCAAGCAATCTTTTTCTGCCATCAATTCGCCGACTTTGCCATTTTTTACAGCTAAGTCAACCAACTCTTCTTTGAGAGCAATTAAATCTGTTTCTTGTGTTTCTTGCTCTGCTCCATCCTCACCCACAAGGGCAAGGACACGGTTACGCAAGTAAAACATATCATCTTCTGTGTAGTCGCTTACTTCAATTACCTTAGCGACAAAAGTATCTAAAAGTTTCATTTTATCTCTCTAATCTTAATTATTTTCTAGACAAGACACGTGAACCACCAGCAATTTCAGCAATGTAGAAAGCTGGCGCATAACCAACTGTTTCAGTGTAAACTTGCCCAACGTTTTTAGTAAATTCATCAACTTTATCTTTAGCAACAATGGCAATACCGCAGCCACCGAATCCCGCTCCTGTCATACGAGCTCCGAGAACTCCTTCTTGTTGCCAAGCAGTGTGAGCTAGGGTGTCAAGTTCGATACCTGTTACTTCATAATCATGTTCAAGTGAGACATGTGAGGCATTCACCAAACGACCAAATTTTTCAAGTTCACCAGCCATCAAAGCTTCTTTGGCTTGAAGGGTACGTTGATTTTCCCAAACAGCATGGCGGGCACGTTTGAGACGATTTTCATCTTTAATAAGATAGCTATATTCGTCAAAACTTTGCAAATCAAGTTCACCCAATGTCTTGATATCAAGCACTTGGTTAAGTTCTTCTACTGCTTTTTCACATTCTGCACGACGTTCGTTATATTTTGAATCAGCAAGCTCACGACGTTTATTAGTGTTCATGATGACAATGACATTGTCACCAAGATCAAGTGGAACAAGTTCATATTCTAATGTATTTGTATCAAGGTAAATAGCTTGTTTGTCAGCACCCATACCGATGGCAAATTGGTCCATGATACCAGAATTTACTCCGATAAATTCATTTTCTGTTTGTTTACCAATTTTTACTAAGTCTAAACGTTCAAGTTTGAGGTCAAATAGTTCTTCGGCTACGATACCGACCAAAAGTTCTAGTGAGGCTGATGATGACAAGCCAGAACCATTTGGAATATTACCGTTGACGTAAAGCTCAAAACCACTGTCAATTTTGTGACCAGCTTCTTGCAAGAATTTAATGACACCTTTTGGATAATTTGTCCAGCTATCTTTCTTATCAAAAGTAAGATTATCAAGTGATACTTCAATAATACCTAAATCATCAAAGTTAGCTGAATAAAAACGTAAAACTTTATCATCACGTTTACGAGCTGCCCCGTATGTTCCAAGAGTGATAGCTGCAGGGAATACGTGACCACCGTTGTAGTCAGTGTGTTCACCAATTAAATTGATACGTCCAGGTGAGAAAAATGTTGCATCTGCTTCTGTTCCAAATACTTTAGCAAAGGCTTCTTTAAGTTCTGTAATAGTCATGAGGGTCTCCTTTTTTATCTCTTTTTTGTTTACGCTTTCATTTTACAACCGCGGTTAACTTAAGTCAATAATATTTACTAAAGTTTTACTTAAAATTTTTATTTTTAGAAATCTTGTGATATAATACTATCAAGAAAGAAGGGATGACCTATGGCTACATTAAAAGATATCGCAAAGTTAGCAAATGTTTCGTCAGCGACCGTCTCACGTGTCCTTAATAAAGATAAAACCCTCTCAGTTGGTGAAGAAACACGTCACCGTATTTTGACAGTTGCTGAAGAATTAGGTTACGAAAAACACAAACGCAACACAAACATCACACAAGAACGTCAAAAGATTGCCATTGTCCAATGGTATAGTGAACAAGAAGAGTTAAACGACCTTTACTATTACAGCATTCGTATTGGTCTTGAAAAACGTGCCCAAGAATTGGGTTATGACGTTGTACGCTATTTTAACAATGACATTCTAACGATTTCAGAAAGTGTTAGCGGGATTATCGCTATTGGTAAATTCTCAGGCCAACAAATTCACAGTCTAGAAAACTATTCAAAAAATCTAGTTTTCGTTGATAGTGATACTTTAAATGCTGGTCACCCTTGCGTCACTACGGATTTTGATAACGCCGTTGTCAAGGTTCTCGATTATTTCATGAAAAAAGGATTTACTAAAATCGGGATGATTGCTGGGGAAGAACGTACGACTGACCAAAAAGAACTCATTGTCGACCAACGTTTCCGTACCTTTAAAAACTATGCTTACGAAAATAACCTCTATAACCCTGACTATGTCTTTGTAGGAGATTTTTCTGCCCCATCAGGATACGCTTTAATGAAAGAAGCTATCGAAAAACTGGGCGATGACCTTCCACAAGCTTTCTTTGTTGCAAATGACACTCTAGCCATAGGTGCCCTTCGTGCGCTTCAAGAAGCTAACATCGCTGTTCCTGACCGCGTCAGCCTCATTTCTTTCAATGACACACCTCTAACGAAGCAGGTCTTTCCTGCTCTATCCAGTATCACCGTCTATACTGAAGAAATGGGACGCACAGCTGTTGATATCTTAAATCGCCAACTTATCAAACGCCACACCGTCCCAACAATGACAAGACTAGCTACCAGCTTAACTTTACGTGATAGCACAAAATAAACCTAAAAACAGCTCCTAATTAGGAGCTGTTTTTTTATTACCCAACTTTTACGCAGAAAGCATCCCATGGTTGGAGTTCATGATTTTCAAAATCTGTTAACTCTGAGGTGTTACTGATGATAGTTTCTTGATAAGAAAGAGTTGTTTCAAAGGCTTGAACTTGGTCTGATAAGTTTGCGACTACTAAATAAGTTTCATCTGCTGTTTTTCTAAGATAAGCAAAAACCTTATCTTCTGTATCCAAAAGTTCAAAATCAGCATCAATCAACCAATCATTTTCTTTGCGAAGTTTGATAAGTTTTTGGTAAGTGTAGAAAATAGAATCTGGATTTTCTAGAGCAGCTTGGACATTGATATCGTGATAATTTGGATTAACTGGCAACCAAGTCTTATCAGCCGTTGAAAATCCAGCATTCTTGCTACTATCCCACTGCATTGGTGTTCTAGCATTGTCACGTCCAATCATGCGAATGCTATCCATGACTTCTTCTGGTGTCTTACCATTTTCAAGGGCTTCTTTAGCAAAATTGAGCGACTCGATATCATCAATTTCTCCCAAATCTTTGAAAGGATAGTTAGTCATGCCGATTTCTTCTCCTTGGTAGATGTAAGGCGTTCCTCGCATCAAGTGTAAAGAAATAGCTAGCGCTTTGGCTGATTTTTCACGGTAAATGTCAGTGTTGCCCCAGATAGAAAGCACGCGCGGCAAATCATGATTGTCCCAGAAAAGGGAATTCCAGCCTTGACCAAGCTCCAGTTCTGTCTGCCATTTGTTGAAAATAGCTTTGAGAGCAGGAACATTTAGCTCTTTTTCGTATTCCCATTTTGAAGCGTTTGGCTTGTGTTGAAGACCGATATGCTCAAATTGAAAGACCATGGACAATTCTTTCTCAGCTGGCGATGAATACTTCTTAGCAATTTTCGGAGTTGCTCCCCAAGTTTCACCAACCGTTAGCAAATCTTTCCCAGCTAAAGTTTTTTGATGCATCTCTTTGAGATAGTCGTGCAATTTTGGACCATTATTTGAGATTAAGCGGTCAGGAATCTTCCCAATCATGTCAATCACGTCCATGCGAAAGCCAGAAATACCTTTGTCAATCCAGCGATTCATCATATCATAAACAGACTGGCGTAACAGCGGATTTTCCCAATTCAAATCAGGTTGTTTCTTGCTGAAAAAGTGCAAATAGTATTGCCCAGTTTTGCCATCATATTCCCAAGCAGAGCCACCAAAAATAGAATTGAGCTCATTAGGTTTATCACGCCAAATGTAAAAATCACGATACTTGCTGTCAGGATTTTCATGCGCTTCAATAAACCAAGCGTGCTCATCTGACGTGTGATTAACCACTAAGTCCATGATGATGCGGATACCACGCGCTTTTGCCTGCGCTAGCAATTCTTCCATATCAGACATATCGCCAAAAATATCAGCAATCGCCTCATAATTTGAAATGTCATAGCCATTATCATCCATTGGAGACTGGTAAACTGGAGAGAGCCAAATCGCTGTAATTCCAAGCTTTTGCAGGTAATCAAGCTTGCTGATAATTCCTTTTAAATCACCAACTCCATCACCGTTTGAGTCCTTAAAAGATTTTGGATAAATTTGATAAATCGTTGCTTTGTGCCACCAATGTTTTTCCATAACGCACCTCATTTTTAGAATTCTTTGTCACTATTTTAGCTTTTTCTTTCGTTTTACGCAAGCGTTTGCATTATTCAAACCTAGATGCAAAGAAAAGCAAGGACACCCCTTGCTTTTTTCTTTATAGAAAGGTAATTTCTTGACCGTTTTCTGTGACATAATAAGTCAAATCTTTTAGATTAATCTTTGCTTGTGCGACAACACTACTGCCTTGATTACGGCGTGTAATAAGAATTGTGTGACTATCAAGCTCATCAACTTCAATACTGCCATCCAGGTCAAAAGCAGCCGATTGATTACGGAAAGTAAATAATTTTAGCAAAGCTTGAACAACTGGACGTTTGACTTCTTCTGCAATTTCGCTACTGCTATAATAATGACGATTAATATTGCGACCTTCTTTTGTTTTTTCTAACAATTCAAGATCATTTTTTCCTGCCAAAAATCCAACATAATACACTTGTGGAATGCCTGGCGCAAAAGCTTGAATCAAACGAGCTAGGAAATATTTCTTGTCATCATCCCCAAGCGCAGAATAGTAAGTTGAATTGATTTGGTAGATATCAAGATTATTATACTCGGCTGTTGAATATTTTCGGTTGACGTTGGCACCTACTTTATAAAGTTCATTTGACGTGTAATCAATTTCCTCATCCGTCAAGATATCTTTGACGTCAACAACTCCAATACCATCGTGCGTATCGAGTGTCGTAAATTGTCTCATTGGAGACATTTTAAGCCATTTCGCCAAACGATTAACATTTCCGCTGTAAAGGCTATAAAGAACCACCATCGGAAGGGCAAAATCATAAACATAGTAATCGTGCTCAGCGATTTTAAACTGAATTGAATAATGCTCATGAATTTCTGGAAGTAACTCTGTACCAGATTCCGCAGCAATGCTACGGACTTTATCAAGCAAATCCCAGATTTCTGGTTCTACAAAGAAATCATTAGTATCTAATTTTTTAACTGCATAAGCAAAAGCATCTAATCGAATAAGGTCGCAACCATTTTCAGCCAAATGCGCGATGGTCTTTCGAATGAAATCCATCGTCACGTCTTTTGTCACATCAAGGTCAATCTGCTCTTCACCAAATGTGTTCCAGAGATGCTCAACTGAACCATCCGCAAAGTGAATTTCTTGTTTTGGTGCGCGGTCTTTACGCTTGTAAATCAAATCCACATCAGCTTGTGTCGGACGATTTTCTGGCCAAAATTTATCCCAATTTAAAAACAAATCTTTATAAGCACTAGCTTCGTGTTTTTCTTGATAATCTTTGTAATATTTTGACTGACGAGAAATGTGATTAATCATGAAATCAAACATGAGATAATACTTCTCACCCAAGGCTTTCACGTCATCCCAATCCCCAAAGGCAGCATCAACATCATCATAATCGACTGGCGCAAAACCACGGTCACCTGTTGACGGGAAAAATGGCAAAAGATGGACACCTCCGACCGCCTCTCCAAAATACTTGCCAAGATTTTCATTTAATTCTTTCAAATTCTTTCCCAGACTATCTGAGTAAGTAATAAGCATTGTTTTATTTTGTATTGTCATAGTTACTCCTTTACCCTTTTGGATTTTAGCACCCAGCAAAAGTTAAACTCGGGCTACGGGCTTGGTGAAAAAGATGAGCCTCCTTGTGTCTTAATGACACTGCGTCGACTCCTTATTTCACTGCGCCGTTGCTCATTCCTGAGATGATATGTTTTTGGAAAATGAGGTAAACGATTGTGATAGTAATGATACCAACGACGTATGATGCAAAGCTTGGACCATAGTCACTGAGGTATTGTCCTGTGTAGTTGTATTGGAAAAGTGGCAATGACCATGAGTCTGATGATTTATTCAACATCAAGAGTGGAAGCATGAAGTCATTCCAGAACCAAAGTGCATTGATAATCAAAGTTGTAGCGTGCATTGGTTTTAACATTGGAAAGACGATTTTGCGATAAGTTGTAAATTTATCAGCACCATCAATCTCAGCTGCTTCATCCAAACTGTCAGGAACACTTAACTTGATATATCCGACGTACAAGAATAAGGTTTGTGGTACAGCATATGTTAAGTACAAGATAATCAAACCCCAAATATTTGTCAAACCAAGTCGGCTCATCATCACTGTAATTGGAATCATGATAACTTGAAATGGCACAAAAATTCCCAAAATCAATAAACTGTACATGATATTGAAAGCACGTTTTTTACTCATATTACGAGCAATTGAATAAGCTGCTGCAGGAATAAATAAAGTCACCAAAATCACTGATACAACGGTGATAATCATTGAATTTAAGAAATAATGTCCGATGCCATCAGCAAGCAAGCGTGTGTAGTTGCTTAGAGTTACAGGATTTGGAAAAGCAAAGAAATGTTGCATGATATCCTTAGTTGTCTTAAACGAACTAAAGACAGTTGCTAATAAAGGAATCAAAATCAGAATTGAACCTGCAATTAAGAGCACATATTTCCAAAAAGTATTATAACGTTCTTCTTTTTTCATCTCTCACTCCTATACTTCAAAACGACTTGATAATTTAAGTTGCAACACTGAAACAAGAACAATGATGGCAAAAAGAATCAAGGCAATTGCGTTAGCATAACCGTATTGGTTACTTGAAAAGGCATAATTGTAAACCAAAAGTCCGATTGATGTTGTTGAATTGCTTGGTCCACCACCAGTCAAAGCAAAGATTTGGTCAAAAGCTGTTAAGCCACCTTTTAGTGCCATGATAAAGACCATAGAAATACTTGGTAACAGATATGGTAATTCAATGTTCCAGAACGTTTGTTTGCTATTTGCACCGTCGATTGCGGCCGCTTCTGTGATTTCACTTGGAATGGTTTGAAGACCAGATAGGAAGAGAATAATCGGCATGGCAACACCTTGCCACAACATAACAAAGATTGCTGCAAAAACAGCACCGCCAGTTGTTCCTAAAAGACTTGTTTTCAAAAATTCAATGTTCAAAGCTTCGCCGATAGCAGGCAAACCATAGTTAAAAACTTGTTTAAAAATCAAAGACACTGTCAACCCTGACAAAACAGCTGGGAAAAAGAACCAAGCTCTAAAGAACGTTTGACCTTTGATTTTAGCATTCAAAGCACGCGCCACCCAGATACCAATCACAATTTCACCGACAATTAACGCAATGGTCAAAATCAAAGTAAAACCAAGAGCCTTAAAGAATTTGGTATCCGTTAGCAAAATTTTATAATTGTTGACACCAACAAAATCAAAATTGTAAGTCAATCCAGTCCAGTTTGTAAAACTGTAAAAAGCACCTTGAATCATTGGGAAATAGAAGAAAATTGCTTGTAAAATCAAGGGAACAATCAAGAACACCCAGCCCCAATATTTATTTAAAAATTTTCGCATTCTAGTTTCCTCCTACTTCGTCACATCAGCTTTCATCGGATTGAAAAAGGCATTTAATTCATCTGTATATTGCTTAGCGTCTTTGCTCATCAAATAATTGGCTGTCAAACTAAAGAAGTCTTCCTCGCTTGTCCAATTTTCACCAAGCCAAACATAATGTTTATCAGTAAAAGCAAGGTTATAAAGAGAAGCAAGCGGTGATTTATCATCTTCAACCACACCTTCTACAGACACTGGTGAACCATCAACGTCATAGTATTTTTGCATAGCTTTTGCTGATGCCATATAAGAAATGAATGCTTCACATTCTTTTTTATGCTTAGTTGTTGATGAGATAGATAAGGCCAAATCACCTGCACCGACAGTTACTTCCTGACCAGCTTTTTCACCAGGAAATGCAAATGTTGATACTTCAAAATCTGGATTTTGTTGCTTGATGGCAGCTAAAGCCCATGAACCACCAGGCATCATCAAAGCTTTTCCAGTTGCAAACGCCACTACAGAATCATTGTAAGAAGCACCTTGCCAGTTAGTTTGTTGATTACCCTTATCAGCAAGTAAATCTAGACGCGTTAGCACTTCTTTAACTTCACTATCTGAAGTTGAAATAGAATTAACAGGAGAAAAGCGAAGATAATCATTTGCCTTATCACCGCTGCCAGTCACACTGATATAAGCTAATTGGTGATAACCATTTAAAGTCCAACCTTCACTGCCAGCGAGTGCAAATGGCGTTTCACCGTCAGCTTTAATCTGTTTAACAAGTGTTTCAAATTCATCCCAAGTTTCTGGAACTTTGAGGCCTAATTCTTCAAATTTTGTCTTGTTAAAATAAATCCCTGAAACGTTGGCTGATAGCGGGACGCTATAAATTTTACCGTTGACAGCATAATTTTTTTCGTAATGATTTTTGATGTTTTTAAGATATGATTTTCCAGTCATATCCTCAAAGTAACCTGCTTTTGCCCACTCTTTAAAATCAACGTTCTGAGGGTAAATGTTAATGACATCCGGAGCATCGCCTGCAAGCATACGTGTTTTTAGGACGGTACCAGCACTTGGCACACTGGTCATTTTGACATGGATTTTTGGATTTTCTTTTTCAAAATCCTTAATGATTTCTTTTAGCGTATCAACCATTTCTGTTTTTTGGTTGAAATATTCGATAGTTACCTTGCCATCATTAGAGGAATCACTGTTTTTTGAACAAGCTGTCAATGTCAAAGCAGCTGCCGCTGTCAACATTGCCACTCCAGTCACTATTAATCGTTTAGGCCATTTCATGGAAAACCTCCTTATTGTTTCACGAAATAGTATTGTTTGCTGAGGTAATCACCTTGTGGGAGAATCGCTGTGAGACCCGCGTACATGAGCTCTGCTCCTGAAAAGACTTGGTCTGTTCCTTGCAAGCAGTAAAGAGCTTCTTCTTCCAAACCTTTCAGCTTAAGTGTTGTTTCAATTGTTTCAATCGTTGAAAGTGTACGAACGTAAGTCACGACAACCTTATCTTCATAAACAAATTCTACCGCTGTTTCGTTTGAACCTGCTTCTGGATTGATGAGGCGATATTGTTTCCCAAATTGGACAACTGGTCGAATGTCTTTGTAGTGTGCAACTTGAGCAGCAATCACTTCTTTGTCACTTTCTGGCAAGCTTGTCAAATCAAGTTCATAGCCAAGATTTCCCATCATGGCAACATTACCGCGAGTTTCAATCGGTGTTGTGCGTCCCATTTGGTGATTAGGGCTTGCTGATACGTGAGAACCCATTGAAATGGTTGGGTGAAGGTAACTTGAGCCGTATTGGATTGGCAAACGTGAAATGGCATCAGTATTGTCACTAGCCCAAACTTGTGGGAAATAGCGCATCATACCAAGGTCATTTCGACCACCGCCACCTGAGCAAGATTCAAAAAGAATGTTACTATGTTTTTCTGTCAAATAAGACACCAAATCATACAAGCCTAGCATGTAAGCATGAGATTGCATTTGGGTCGCAAGGTAAGTATCACCATTTCCGATATTTGTGATGTTACGGTTATAATCCCATTTAACATAATCAATAGCATTTTCTGTCAAAATCTTATCAATAGCTGCCTTGATATAAACTACGACATCAGGATTTGCAAGGTTGAGCACCAATTGATTACGAGAATAAGTATGACCACGACCTTCAGCTTGAATAGCCCAATCTGGATGCGCACGATAAAGGTCACTATCAACAGAAATCATTTCTGGTTCAAACCACAAACCAAATTTCAAACCTTTGGCATGCACTTCAGCAATCAAGCCATTCAAAGGTCCACCGAGTTTTTCTTCGTTGACAACCCAGTCACCAAGCGCACGATTATCATCAAATCGGTTACCAAACCAACCGTCATCAAGAACAAAAAGCTCGATACCAAGTTTGCTTGCTTCATCAGCTAAATCAAGCAATTTTTCTTTTTTGAAATCAAAATAAGTCGCTTCCCAATTGTTAATGAGAATTGGACGTTCAGCATGTGCAAATTGTTTTAGCATGATGTGATCTTGAATGAACAATTGACTTTCTTGAGTAAGTTTTCCAAGACCTTGATTTGAAAAGGTCATCAAGGCCACTGGTGTTTCAAAGCTATCGCCAGCTGATAGTTGCCAAGCAAAATTATCATCGTTGATTCCGATACCTAAACGAACTTCGTTCAATTGATTTTTTTGGACAAAAGCTTGGAAATTACCGCTGTAAAGCAGTTGAAGAGCTAAAGCCTGACCAGCATCTTCTGTTGCTGTGTGGTCACATAAAATCATGGCAGGTGTATGTGAATGACCTGAAGCACCGCGATTTGAAGCAACTGTGAAAATACCTTGTTCAACTTTTTGACGACGAACCGTTTTTTCACGCGCATAAGCACCTTGCAATGTCACCACATCATAATCAGAAGCTGGCACATCAAGCATGGTTGACAAAGCACGATTGATAACAACTGCTTTATCTGATAAATTTCGAACCTCAGCATGAGTTGAAATAGTGCTGCAATCAGCATAGGCAGTATAGTAAAGTTTTAATTCTAGCGCAGCGACTTTGTCTTCAAGTGTCAAAACTAAAGTTTCGGCATCTTCTGTTGAATGTGGATTAGGTAATCTTGTTGCTTCTTTTGCACCATGTAAAATCTCACTAGATGTTAACTTAAATTGTGTCAATTCGTTGTTAGCGTGTGCTATTTTTAGAGATGGTTGTCGGAAATCTCCGAACCCGTGAACTCCAAAAACTTGGCGTTGGGTATCATAACTAAAGGTGCGGTCGTCTGGAGTTGGATTTCCTGAAAAAGCGTGGTCCTTCTCCAAAATAGCGTTTGAGCCGTGATATTTGGCGATTTTACCTCCAATATGACGAAGAAGCAAATCCCCTTCTTTATTTTCGATAATCATTGACATCTCTTTACTTTGAATGTAAAAAAGATTCCCTTCGATGCGAATTCCCATGATAATTCCTCCCTTTGTTTACTAAAATTTTACCATCAATTATTTACCTCTTGAATGGTATCATGTTGGGCAAATATGGTAAAATGTTGTTTATAAAGGAGTTGATACTTTGAATGTTCTAAATACCTACAACGAATTTGACACGAATAATTTTGACCTGAACGTCGACCATTATGGTGCTGAGATGTGTGATAAAAACTACTCTTTTGGACCTACTGTTAGGGATAACTACGTCCTTCATTTCATTGTTGATGGCAAGGGAACTTTCACAATTGATGGCACAACAACCGAACTCAAAACAGGTGATATGTTCATTTTGCCAAAAGGAAAAGTGACCTTCTACCAAGCAGATAGCAAGCACCCTTGGACTTATCTTTGGGTGGGATTTAGTGGCTCAAAAGCTGAAAGCATCTTAAATAAAACACAACTTCTTGAACACTATTTTTGTCATTCAACGCTCAACTCTAAAATCCTCGATCAGCTAGTCAAATTAACACAATTCCGTGACCAAAAACTCGATGACATTACAGAGCTTCAGCTGATTGCTGAACTTTACAAATTGCTAGCATTTTTAATAGAAGAATTTCCAAGCAAAGCAATGTCTGATAGCAGTATTTTGATTCAAAATTACATCAAGCAAGCTAAAAAAATCATTCACACACAATATGGAAATCCATTAAAAATCAGTGATATTGCCAAAAAGCTCAATCTAAATCGCTCCTACTTGTACAAGATTTTCAAAGAAGAAACAGGTTATTCTCTCAAGGATTATCTCATCCAAATTCGCATGGAAAAAAGTGCTGATTTGCTTACCAGCACGACTTTTCACATCTCAGAAATTGCAAATGCTGTAGGCTTTCCAGACGCTCTTGCCTTCAGCAAGGCTTTCAAAAAACATTTCAACCAAAGCCCAAGCAATTACCGAAAAGCGCTGAAAAAATAAAACAAAAAACTCCCCCAAGAACTAAATTCTTGGGGGAGAAATGTTTTAATCAACTTTAACAAGTCGAACGTTATCAATGTTTAGCCATTTGTTGGCTGATGATTTGACATAAACGCCAACTTCACACTGTCCGTTTGTGATTTTAATATTATCAATGGTGTAGGTTTTCCAAGTGCTTGAGTCTTTGAGAGAGATTTTTTGTTCGTTGCCACCGTAGTTTTTGATATAAAGTTCTGCGGTTTCAAGACTTGTATCACCCATAGCATCGATGCTTAATTTGTAAGTACCTGAGCTAAGGTTGCCTACTGTTTGATAGATAGAACTTTCGTATGCTTTGTCTGACCAGAAGCTGAGTTTATGACGCGTATTATCGTAAATTTCTGTCTTGATTCCAGAAATTTGGCCATTTTTCCAAACATTCCAAGATGATGGACTTTCGGTATAACCGTCCCATTCAAAGCTATTGTTTTGAAGGAGATTTGTTAGATTAGAGTAATTGAAGGCTTTGATACCACGTAAAGCATTTCCTTGGAAATCAAAGACAGCTTGATTTTCCCATTCGTTACCTGTCACATCTGAAACGCCAAGATATGACATTCCTGCTTGTGTGGCCCATGAGACATTACCGTTATACCAGAGTGGTTCCCAATAGAAGAAACCAAGTCCATTGTTATTTTTGACATCTTTAATCTTATCAACCAAGTCTGTCAAAAATTCATACTGACCATCTTGGCTAGCTTTGTAACCAGCTGCTGCTTCTTCTGTTGCTGTGACAGCATTTGTCTTTTGGTCAAGATTGTCAAGAGTATTGGCATAAGCTGTTTCAACCACAACAACTTTTTTGTTGTAGCGTTCGCTGATATTATCCATATTTTCAGAGAGTTCCGCTAATGTACCGTGCCAATATGGGTAATAAGAAATACCGACAATATCAAAATCAACGGATTGATTAGTAATTTCGTCTAACCACCATTGAAAAGCTGATTTGTCACCACCGTCTGCTAAATGAAGCATAATTGGGGTGTTGCTTTGCTGCGTGTCTTTCACAGCTTGAACACCAGATTTTAGGAAAGTCGCTAGGCGAGTGAATTCTTGACCATCACCGCCCCAGCTTTTCCCATAAGGCCAAAGCATACCGCTGTTAAGTTCGTTTCCGATTTGCACCATATCAGGGTAAATACCTTGTGACTTCATCTGATTAAGGACATCAGCTGTGTAAGAATAGACACTTGAATTTAATTGTTCAAAGGATTGATTCTGCCAAGCTTTGGGAAGATTTTGCTTTCCAGGGTCAACCCAGAAATCACTGTAATGAAAATCGAGTAAGACTTTCAACCCTTTATTTTTAGCACGTTTAGCTAATTTTAACGTTCTGTTTAAATCATTAGTTCCTGCGCCATAGGCATTACCATTTGCATCATAAGGATCAACCCAAAGTCGCAAGCGAACATAGTTAACACCATTATCTTTTAAAATTGTCAGCGGATCTTGTTGTTTACCATTGATTTTGTAAATAGCTCCGCTTTGTTCCATCTCATCAAGGATTGAAATATCAGCACCATTGATGAAGTTATCGGCTTTAGTCATGGTAGTTCCAGCAAAAGCTAGACTAAATACTGCTGCACTTGCCATGACAATCTTCTTTAGCTTTTTCATAATCTTTTTCCTAGCTTTTAATACATCAGTTAGTCAAAGTATGACATTACGAAGGCTACTGCACCTTCTGGATCACGGGTTAATTTAATGTATTCAGCACCTTTTGTAGCTGCTAACTTGATACCAAGGGCATCTGTATCTTTCTTGATGTCTTCGTAAAATGAGTTAACTTGTGGAGCAAGCACAATCATATCAAAGTTTTTCATGATTTCATAATGTGAACCGTAAGCGCCAGCTGATGCTGTAATATTAGCACCTGTTGCAGCAGCTCCTTCAGTAAGAGCATTAGCAAGCATAGCACTTGTACCAGCACCGGCACAAAGAACTAAGACGTTGATTGGTTTATCAGTTGTCACTTTAACAGCAGGTTTTGCTTCAACAACTTTTTCTGCAGCTTTTACTGGAGTAATACTTTCAAGTTCTTCTATTGCAGCATTTTCAGCTTCTTCTTCAAGAAGTGAAGCATCATAAGCTTTGATGAATGGGAAGTAAATAATCGCATCAACAGCAATAAGAACAAAGACAAGAACAACAGCTAGAAGGCTAACGCCTGTACCAAGAATAAGTCCAATTGGAGCTGGTGTTGCCCAAGGAAGAACATACATGAAGCTGTTCATTTGAAGCACATCAACAAAGAATTTGAAAATCCAAACGTTGGCAATTGGCGCCAAAAGGAATGGAATAAAGAAGTAAGGGTTTAGAATAATTGGTGTTGCAAAAAGCAAAGGTTCGTTAACGGCAAAGCTAACTGGGATAAATGAAGCTTTACCAACGGCTTTCAATTGTTTTGATTTAGCAAATAGCAAGAAAAGATATGGAACGACAAGTGTGGCACCAGTACCACCCATAGTACCAACAAAGTTACCAAGACCGACAGTCAATACGTTTGAAGCATGTTCACCAGCTTTAAACAATTGAAGGTTAGTTTCGACATTCGCATAGATAATCGCTGCGATAGCTGGTTCTACGATTGATGGACCATGCACACCAACGAACCAGAAGAGTGCCATTGCACCCCAGATAATTGCAATTCCAAGGTAGCCGTCTGCTGCTGTAAACAATGGTTGCAACAAAGTGATAACAGCTTCAGCAAATGATGTACCAAAGAAATGACGAATAATTGTATCAATAATAACTGCTGCAAAAACTGCAAATGAGAATGGGAAAATATCGCGGAATGTTTGAGAAATAGTACCAGGTACTTCTTTTGGCATCTTGATTGTAATGTCACGAAGCACACAGAATTTATAAACATTAACAGTGATAAAGGCTGCGACGAAAGCTGCTAGGATACCTTTTGTACCCATGTAACCAGTAGCAAGTCCATCTTTGATTTCATCAGCACTCAACATCAAGAAACTGACAATTGAGGCAAGCATGACAGACACCGCATTGATTTTCTTATTACCTGGCATTTTACGGTTAACAGATTCTGCCAAACAACGTGCTGTTGTCGCTGAAACAAGAAGGGCAACTACACCCATTGAATAGTTGTAAATTTTCCAAAGCCAACTTGAGAAATCTTCTGGTAATTTGATTCCAAGAACATCCGGAATGGATGCAATCAAGATGAAAATACTAGAAAAGAGAATAGCTGGCATTGCTGCTAGGAAACCATCACGAATGGCACCTAGATAAATGTTACGAGAAATTTTTTCAAAAAAAGGTTTACCCTTTTCAATTTGTTGAATGAGTTTGTTCATGATAAAACTCCCCAAGAACCTGAGCTTAGCAAACGAGAGGAGATTAAGCATTTGCCAAGCCTTGGTTCACTTCCTTTCTTTTTTCAAAAATTAGCGATTTTTATATAATTCAATAAAATCCGTAATAAGGTCACGTAGCAACAAGGTTGTCATCAAGTGGTCTTGACCGTGAACGAAGATAAAACCAAGTTCTAAGTCTTCACCACCTGCTTCTTGTGCTAGCAAGGCTGTTTGAGCATTGTGCGCTTTTGCTAAGTTTTCATCAGCATCTTTAATGGCTTTGTCAACATTGTCAAAGTTGCCAGAACGAACTTCCTTGAGCAATTGTAACAGTGTACTTCTAGCATCACCTGAGTAAGCTACAATTTCAAATCCCAACATTTGTAATTCTTTTTTATCCATATTCAAAATCCCCTATTCTACAATTTTTGTATCGCTGATGTGTTTGTACCAGTAAGCTGATGCTTTTGGATAACGTTTTTGTGTTTCAAAATCCACATAGAACAAACCATAGCGTTTATTATATCCATTTGACCATGAGAAACAATCCATCAATGACCATAGGAAATATCCCTTAACATTAACCCCAGCCTCAATTGCCTTGGCAAGAGATTGAAGGTAAACTTTCAAATAATCAATACGAGCTGTGTCCATAACAACGCCATCATCAAATTCATCTTTGTAGCCCATACCATTTTCTGTGATGTAAATCTTGTTATAGTGTGGGTAATCTGCTTTGATGCGAAGAAGCAAATCATACAAGCCTTCTGGGTAAATGAGCCAGTCCCAATCAGTTCGTGGAATACCTTCTTTGTAAATGCGTTCGCCGATACCTTTAACTTTGTAAACAGATGTTCCTTTATCGCCTGTACCGTTGTGATGAATAGCATTTTCACCATTGTAGGCTTTGACAAAGTGACATTGATAATGGTTAATACCAAGATAATCGTTGCGGTGACTAGCTTTTTTCATTTCTTCAAAGTCGCTGTCAAGGAATTCATAGCTGGCATTATTCGCTGCGCAAATTTCGTTAAGCGCTTTCATTGTTTCGTTTGAATAATAACCTAGATAAGTTGCATCAAGTAAGAAACGAATTGAAAGAGCATCATCTAGGAAAGCGGCATGTTTATCTTCTTCACTATCAGTTGCAGGGTATTTTGTTTCAAGAGAGTGAACCACACCAATTTCACCTTGGTAGCCGCCATCTTTAAACAAATTAACCACACGCGCATGTGCGTACATCATATTATGAAGACATTGGATAACTTTTGAAAGGTCATATTTGATACCTGGTGGGAAAATTCCAAGTAGATATTGATTTGTTGCGACTGGATAGATTTCATTGAAAGTACTCCAGTGACGAACTTCTGTAAATTCTTCAAAACAGAATTTTGCATAATCAACAAAAGCTTCAATAGTGTCACGGTTTAAGAAATCACCGTTATCAAACAACACTTTTGGTGTATCAAAGTGATGAAGTGTCACAAATGCTGTAATGCCACGTTTTTGACATTCTGCAAAAACCTTGTGATAGAAATCCACACCTTCTTGATTGACTTCACCAGTTCCATTTGGGAAAATACGGCTCCAAGCAATTGATAAACGAAGCCCATTGACACCAAATTTTTCACAAAGCTCGATATCTTGCGGGTATTGGTGATAAAAATCACTCGCAGGGTCTGGACTAAAGCGACCTTGTTCAGCTAAAAAATCATCCCAAGCAACTGCTCCTTTACCACCTTCTTTTGTTGAACCTTCAACTTGGTAAGCTGCTGTTGCGCCACCAAAAATAAAATCTTCTGGTAATTTGTACATTTTTCTCTCCTTATTTCAATAAACGTTGAATATGTATAACTAGATAAACACGTTCACTGCGTGATAAATCTATGTCTAATTCTTTTTCAATCACATCGTAAATAGCTTGTCCGATTTGGTAAGCTTGTGGATAATCTGATTTAACAAATTCCTCCATATTGATTAACGACGTTTCATCTTGTTGATTTGTCTGCAATCGATTAATCAAATAGGTAAGATGAATCATCAAACGGTCATATAAATTGCCATTATCTGCGCTACGTTTAATGCCGCTACTTGATAATTCTTCTTCAACTAATTCCAAGACACGCTTTCTTGCGTTTTCTTGCTTATTTTCTGAAACCTCGTAATCACCTTTTGCATTGATAAAATGCAAAGCCATGCGTCCAACTTCGTCGCTAGGGAAAACAACTGATAATTTTTGACTTAACATCTCAACTGCTTCTTTTGCCATTGCAAATTCTGTCTCATAAGCATCAGAAATATCTGGTAAATGACTTTCCTGATAATTTCCTTTTAACAGCTTTTGATAAACTGAATAAACATGGTCTGTCAGCGTCACGTATAAATACTCTTGAACAGGAAAATGATATTTATCAACTAATCGATCAATCATATTGTAAGTGACTGTTAAGATATCAAGTGGAATATTTTTCAAAAGCGTTAAAAAGTTTTCTTTTGATTCTTCTGTTCTTAAAGAAAAAATCTTTTCAACTTTGCTTGGTACGATTAAGTCACCTTTTTTCTTATGAAAAACAATTCCTAATCCCATAACGACAGCTTGTTGCCCTTGTTCATCCTTAACTAAGGCAACATTATTGTTGAGCGCTTGTACAATCCGAAACATTTGACCCCTCCCCAGTGGTTTTTAGACAATAAAAAACCACAAACAAGCTAGACCTCCCCCGTCTAGATTATTTGCGGTCTTGCCTAATGTCTTAGTTACAATCCACTCTATTTAATTTCTATGGTTATAATATAACACACATTTTTAATTTTGTAAACCCTTTCTTGTTTATTTTTTGAGTATTTTTGTTTATTTATAAACATTTTCAAAAAATAGTAATAGAAAAAGATTTCTCATCAGTTTCTTCAGATGATACAAAAGTAACCTGACGTTTATCTTCTAAAACATCACTTTCCTCAAGCGATGTTGACAAACCACTCCATGGTTCCAAGGCAATAAAGGGACCTTTAGTCGTTGTTGACCATAAAATCAGATTAGGAAAATCTGCAAAATCCAAGCGCAATCCTTTATCGTGTTTATGAGATTTGAGAGAAACACTTCGCGAAGCCAATTGATCTAAAGTAATCGCATCTTTAGCAAACAAAGCATAATCCAATTCTAGAACCTTTTGATTTTGCAAAAATGGCGTGCGCTTATTGACATCAAGAAGCCCAGTTTCAGGAAAAGTTTCCGGCACAGTACAAGTCTCCTCTTTTTCAAATTCGAGATAATAATCTTCATAACGCTCATCAAAAAGCAAAGGGCAATTAAAACCTGGGTGTCCTCCAATAAAATAAGGCATAGCTTTAGCTTTTTCATGATTAGTCACTTGATAAGTCACAGAAATCGTCTTATCAACCAAAGTATAAACAATTCTTAATTCAAAATCATAAGGATAATTAGCCAAGGTCTCATCAGTTGCTCGAATTGAAAATGCAAGGCTATTATCAGATATCTGCTCATACGTAAAATTTTTCTTACGCACTAAGCCATGACGTGGAATGATTCCTGTAAAATGTGGGTGCGTACAAGGACGATAAATAGCTTCATCATCACGTAAACTACCACAAATAGGAAATAAAACTGGTGCTTGAGAACTCCAATACTCTGGGTTTCCTTGCCACAGATATTCGATACCATCTTTGTCCTTTATTGAAGATAAGGCACCACCAAATTCTTTGAACTGCACTGTTAAAAAATCATTTTTTAATTCTATAACCATAAAATTCTCCTTAAAAAGGGAATGCTAGCCCTCACAACCAACATTCCCAATTTCAAAAAACAAATTAATATAAAAGAAGTTTTAATGGGTTAGAATTTAAGCAAATGCTGGTTCGATAACTTTCTCAGTCCAAGAAGTAGCTGTTTTAGCAAGAACAGCATTCAGTTCTTCGATGTTCTTACGTCCTTGTGTTCTTAACCATTCACGCGCAGCTTCTTCGCCTTCTTCGATGTAAACTTGAACAGAATCAGCCCAAGTAGCACGTCCACAAAGGACACCGTTGAATTTAGCACCTGATTCAGCTGCAAAGGCTAAAGTTTCTTGGAAAAGTTTAGCAGACACGCCCGCACTTAAGTAAATATATGGCAAATGGCTTGCGGCTTCTTGATCTTCAAAGGCTTTAGCAGCTTCTTTCCTTGTATAAACCACTTCGCCATCCGCAAATCCTTCAACATATTTCATGTTAACAGGAACTTCAACCTTAAGCACATCAATGCCAAAACGTTCATCAGAGAAAACTTTCATTGCTTCATTGACTTTATGCGGTTTAACTTTGGCAAATGCTGCGCTTGTATTATCAGAAATAGTTTCATCATAAGTCAAGATTTCAAGGAAGAATGGCATGTTTTCAGCTTTACATTCATCACCAATACGTTCAATGTATGCTTGTTTTTGAAGATTAACGTATTCATCACCATCAACATCATAATAAAGCAAGAATTTAACAGCATCTGCCCCTTCTTCTTTAAGACGTTTTGCAGACCATTCCACCAAACAATCTGGTAAGCGACTAGTCGTTGTGGCATCATAACCAGTTTTTTCATAAGCAAGCAAGAGTCCTGCATTGTCATCACGAACTTTACTTGCTGGCAAACCATACTCAGGATCAAGAAGAATAGATGACGCATATGGTGTCAATTCTTCTGAAACCAGAGCTTTCAAGTGTTCGATTTGTTCAACTGTTGGTTCTTCTGTCTGATATTTTGCCATCATGCGTTTTAGGGCTCCGCGTTGGTCAAATGCCAAAGCTGAGATGACACCATCACGGCTAAGTTTCTCAAGTAGTCTACGTTTTTCTTGTGTTAATACCATTTTTATACCTCTTCAACTTGAATCTGATTAAATAAGTTTTCATAATTTGCCATGTTAACATGACCTGTCATTTTTTCTTGAGCATTGAGCATACCAAGTGTATTGGCATATCGTAGGAAATCGCCATCAGAAAGATTATGAATAATCGCTGATGCAATTCCTGCGACCGTTGAATCACCTGACCCAACAGGATTTACGACTTTGATTTTAGGAATACGGACACGATAAAATTTATCACCGTGTTTGGCAAAAGCTCCTTTACCGCCTAGTGAAACAACCACCCAGTCAATTCCTGCAAATAAATCATCCTGCAAGATTTCTTTTAACTCATCCACATCACCTGTCACTTCTCTTTTGACAAGTTGTGATAATTCTTCTGTGTTTGGCTTGATAACAAATGGTTTGTCGTCACCTGTTAATACGGCTTCCAGAGCCTTGCCAGAGCAGTCCAATACGACTTTTTTACCTTGTGAATTGGCTTGTGCAATCATTTTTTGATAATAAGTCGGGCAAAGACCAGCAGGCAAACTTCCTGAAATCGTCACAACATCATAAGTCGGGCAAAGATAGCGAAAATGATTAAGAAAACCATCTGCCTCATCTTGGTCAATCATCGGACCTGCTTCCAAAATTTCTGTCTGCAAACCTTCATGTAAAATCGCAATACAGTTTCGGGTTTCCCCGTGAATTTTGAAAAAGCGGTGCTTGATTTGACTTTTATCTAATTGCTCTGTCAAAAAGTCTCCTAATTTTCCACCGATAAGACCAGTAGCTGTCACATCATCACCAATATCAGATAGGACACGTGTGACATTCAAGCCCTTGCCGCCCGCTGTTTTCTTGACATCAGAAACACGATTGACCGTGTCTAATTTTAATTCATCAAGCGGATAAGAAATATCGATTGATGGGTTCAATGTTACCGTTAGAATCATCTGAATTTCTCCTAATCGTGATATTCACCGCGGTCCCATTTTTCAAGAAATTCATCAAAGAAATCTGGTGATGTTTGGTCTTTATTAACTGTTTCAACTTGTGCAATTTTTTCAATCAAAGCTTTGTTTTCTGCTGTTGGTTTATATTTTGCTTTGATAAAAGCTTCTACTATGTCACACATGAGCAACTCACCTGTGATTTTTCCACCAAAACCGATGACATTAGCATTTAATTCTTCTTTAGCGTAAATCGCTGTTGTCATATCACGAACCAAAGCAGAACGAATACCTGGAACTTTGTTGACAGAGTTGTTAATGCCAACACCTGTACCGCAAATACAAACACCTAAATCTGCTTGTCCACTTGTCACTGCTTCTCCGACTTTCTTACCAAAAATTGGGTAATGCGTACGTGTGTGGTCATAAGTCCCACAGTCAATTACTTCGTAACCTTTTGATTTCAAGAAATCTGACACTGCCATTTTTTCTGTTGTTACGATATGGTCACATCCAATTGCAATTTTCATTTTATCTCCCTCGCTCCTAGCACATTTTATTTAGCATATCGACACGGATTTGGTGACGACCACCATCATAGTGACCTTCCAAAAATCCTTTAACAATATTTTTCGCCAAAGTAACTCCGACAATTTCAGAACCCATGGTAATCATGCGAGCATTATTGTGAGCACGTGTCATATAAGCAGAGCGTTCATCTGAAACTTCCGCACAAATCATGCCTTTGATTTTAGTTGCTGTCATAAAGCTACCTGCACCATAGGCATCAATCATAATACCTAGATTTTCATCTGATTCGTTGACACCAGCCGCAACAGCAAGCGTGTTATCAACGAAATCTTTATTAACCTCTGTGACGTCTTTGACATCATAATCATTTTCAAGCAAGTAATCTTTGATAATATTTTTCAAAGTTTCACCTGCAGCATCTGAACCAAGAATAACTGTCATTTTAACACCTCAAAATTTTTCTTTTATCTAGATAATTTTTCAAAAACGTTTTTTTATGTTTATATAATAAATCCAAAACAAACATTTGTCAACATATTTGTTTAATATTTTTTAAAAATGTTTGTTGATTTTTGTTTGCTGTATTAAAAACAACGTCATAGAAATCCTTTATTTTCAGTACTTTTCACCTTTGTTACAGTAATGTTTCAATTTGTTTCTTTTTTTTCTTATTTGTTGAGTTAGTAATTTAATTGTGATATGATAATGACAAGGAGAAATAAAAAAGAAAGGAGTTTAGTATGTTAAAAAAAGAACGCCTCCAGTGGATTCTTGAGAAAATCAACGTAAAAGGTGTTATTACTGTTAACGACATCATTAAAGAACTAGGTGTTTCAGATATGACTGTTCGTCGTGACCTTGACGAACTCGATAAAGAAGGTTTGTTGATTCGTATCCATGGTGGCGCCCAAAGTATCGATACACCAAAAGTAAAACCTAAATACGAAAAATCAAACAGCGAAAAACAAGAACTACAAATTGAAGAAAAACGCGCTATTGCAAAATTTGCAAGTCAACTCATCCAAGATGGCGAAACAGTTTTCATCGGTCCTGGAACAACACTTGAACATTTTGCACATGAGCTTGTCGCTAAAAATATCCGTGTCGTAACAAACAGTTTGCCAGTATTTACCATTTTAAATCAAAATAAAAGCACTGATTTAATCTTAACTGGTGGGGAATATCGCGATATTACGGGTGCTTTTGTTGGTTCTTTAACGTCAACTTACTTGAAAGAACTTAAGTTCTCAAAAGCTTTCGTCAGTGCTAACGGTGTCTTTGGTGATTCTGTTGCTACTTATAGCGAAAGCGAAGGAGAAATTCAACGTATTGCCCTAGACAACGCCTTTGAAAAATTCCTACTTGTTGACCACGAAAAATTCGATAAATACGATTTTTATGACTTCTACAATGTCAGCAAAATTGATCATCTTGTCACTGATTCAGGTATTTCTGAAGATGCCAAAGAAAAATTCGGTCAATTAACAGACATTATGACTGCTGAAGATTAATTAAACAGAAAAGCTACTCTGTCTTGAGTAGCTCTTTTTATAACAAAAAACCTCCTAGGCAAATTAGCTTAGGAGGCTTTAAGGTTGTATTCTAGAAAAGTTTTTGAGAGATCAGATTAGCGAATAGCTCTTTCTGTTTCTGGGTCAAAGAAATGACCTTTAGCAACATTCAAAGTCAATTCAACTTTTTCACCTGGTTGGTAAGTATCACGTGCATCTGTACGTGATACAAGTTCAACGTCACCAGATTTAACGTAAAGCATTGTTTCTGCACCGAGCAATTCTGATACAGTCACTTCTGCTTCTACAGTTGCTCCTGGGTAAGTTTCACGAACAAGTGGGTTATTTGAGATATCTTCTGGACGGATACCGAAGATAACTTTTTTACCTTTGTAACCTTTGAGTTCAAGAAGTTTACGTTGACCTTCTGGCAAAGTAATCTTAAAGCCATTGTCGCAAACCAAGCTATCACCTTGAACAGTTGCTTCAAAGAAGTTCATAGCTGGGCTACCAATGAATCCAGCAACGAATTTGTTAGCAGGACGGTTATAAAGTTCTTGTGGTGTACCGATTTGTTCTACACGACCGATTGTTCCTGAACCGTCTGGGTTTTTAGTAGAACTCATGATAACAATACGGTCAGCAAGTGTCATAGCTTCTGTTTGGTCGTGAGTTACGTAGATTGTAGTTGATCCGATACGGCGGTGAATTTTAGCAATTTCAGCACGCATTGATACACGAAGTTTAGCATCCAAGTTTGACAAAGGTTCGTCCATCAAGAATACTTTAGCATCACGGACAATGGCACGTCCCATGGCAACACGTTGACGTTGACCACCTGAAAGGTCAGCTGGTTTACGTTGAAGGAATTCTGTCAAACCAAGGATTTGAGCAGCTTCACGAACACGTTTGTCAATGTCGTCTTTTTTGTATTTTCTAAGTTTCAAACCAAATGCCATGTTATCATACACAGTCATGTGTGGGTAAAGGGCATAGTTTTGGAAAACCATGGCGATATCACGGTCTTTTGGTGCTTTGTCATTGACAACTTCGCCATCAATTTTAAGTTCACCTTCTGTGATATCTTCAAGACCAGCAACCATACGAAGAGTTGTTGATTTACCACAACCTGAAGGTCCTACAAAAACGATGAATTCTTTATCTTTGATGTCAAGATTGAAATCTTCGACAGCATAGTGACTTGCATTTGGATATTTTTTGTAAATGTGATCTAGATTAAGTTCTACCATTTTTCTACTCCTTTGATTTATGGCTTCATTATAGCAAAGATAACGCTTACAAACCATAGACAGAAGAACCAATATTTTTTGTGCAATGTGCACAAAAGTTAATTTTCCATAATCAAAAGGTAAACAAAAGCTAAATCATTTAGATTTTTCAAATTTAGACCAGAAGCCAAGCGGAATTTCTCAAGCTTATAATGCAAAGAATTGCGGTGAATGTAAAGACTTTGTGCTGTTTTTGCTAAGTTGCCCTGCTCTTGCCACATGGTCGTGATAATCATACGAGTATCTTTGTTATCATCAATTGCCTGCAATATTTTATGCTTAATCGCTGGCAAATCAAGCTGGTGCGCATAAGCTAAAAGCAACATCTCTGAGAAAGTCACCGTCCGTTCGTTTCCAAGATAGTGCCCTGCATTCGCAAATAAACGGCTTTCTTCTTGATAATACAAAGGCAGTTCGTCAGCCTGAAGTTTGTTCCAAATGTTGCCAAAAAAGACAGTTAGCTTAAGACCAAAGTCACTCTCAAGAGTTGGTAGAACATCTTTAACAAGATCTTGTGCTTCAAGCGTCTCTTCTTGATTAAGGATTAGTAAAGTTCGATTTTTTGAAATGACAACATGCGCAAGCATATTTGGTAAAAGTGTCTCAAAAAACTCAAATAACTCTTCTGGTAATAGTTCTTTATGGTCAATATAGATGATTTGAAGGCACTTGTAACCTTGCGATGCGCTTGTATCATTTTGAACTAAATAACGATACCAAGGATTATCAGTAATGCTAGCATCCAACACGCCATCATTTTTTAAGGTTAACAAAGCTTTTTCACGCTCGCTAAGACTGGCTAAAGGCAAATAAAATGTCTGTCCATTTTCTTCAACAGCTACCCAGTCATCTGCGTGTTCTACTTTTTCAGCTCCGACCGCTTCTGGAAATAAACTTTCTAATGACATGTCTCAACTCCATTCCTTTTTAGCTAATGTTAGCGCGATTTAGTATCCAAAATAATTGTTACAGGGCCATCATTAAGTAAGCTCACCTGCATATCTGCACCAAAAACACCTGTTTCAACTGGGACAAATTTAGCCAAGGCTTCGTTGAAATCATTGTAGAATTTCTCAGCTTTGTCAGGTTTTGCTGCTCCGGTAAAGGCTGGACGATTTCCTTTCTTAGTATCAGCAAATAAAGTAAATTGTGACACAGACAAAATACTTCCCTTGATGTCTTGAACTGACAAGTTCATCTTGCCCATATCATCTGAGAAAATACGCATATTTGTGATTTTGCGCACAGCATAATCAAGGTCTTCTTGCTCATCATCTGGGCCAACCCCAACTAACAACAACAAACCTTGATTAATATCTCCAACAATCTCATCATCAATCGTAACTTGCGCTTCTTTCACGCGCTGAATAACAACTTTCATATCTATTCCTTTCAGAAAATAAATTCGCTTTCATTATTGCCATTTTAACATTTTCAAGAAAAGAAAAAAAGCACCGACCTTATACTCTTTTACACAAAAAAATGAGCTGCATTACCAGCTCATTTTATCTTACCCATTTGTACGTTTAACAGAATAAACGTCTGGGATAATTTTAATTTTATCTACAACAGCGGTCAACTCTGTTAGGTTTGAAATGGCAAAGCTAACATGAATATTAGCAAATTTCATGTCCTTACTTGGTTGAGCGTTAACTGTTGAAATATTTTTCGTAACATTTGAAAGAACTTGAAGAACATCATTAAGAAGTCCTGAACGGTTAAGACCATAAATATCAATTTCAGCCATATAATCGTTATTGGCACTTGTGTTGTCATCCCATTCTACTTCAATTAGACGTTGTTCATAGCCTTCTTGACTCTTGATATTGTGGCAATCAGCACGGTGAATAGCCACGCCACGTCCTTTAGTGATGTAACCTTCAATTGGGTCACCTGGAACTGGGTTACAGCATTTTGCAATACGCATCAAGAGACCTGACGCACCTTGGATAATCACACCATTTTCGCTGCGAACTTTCAAGACATCTTTATTTTCAGTCTTGACCTCGCCGCCATTCATAAGCTCTTCAGCTTCTGCCTTAGCTTTTGCACGTTCTTCTTCGCGGCGTTCTTTTTCAGTTAATCGATTAAAGACTGAAGCAGCGCTGATTTCACCAAATCCAACAGCTGCATATAAAGCTTCTTCACTACGAACACTGAAGCGTGTGAGGATTTCTTCAATGTGTTTTTTATCAAGATATTTATTAGCAACATAGCCTTGGTCTTGGAAATAATCCACCAAAAGTTCACGACCTTTGTTGACAGATAATTCCTTATCTTGATTTTTCAAGAATTGACGAATACGATTTCTGGCTTTGTTGGTCTTAACAATCTTAATCCAGTCACGGCTTGGACCAAATGAATTTGGATTGGTTACAATCTCAACCACATCACCTGTTTTTAGTTTTGCAGTTAGTGGAACCATGCGTCCGTTGACTTTAGCACCAACAGCTTTTTCACCGACTTGGGTATGAATAGCATAGGCAAAATCAATTGGTCCTGAATCTTTTGGCAATTCTTGCACAGCACCTGTCGGCGTAAAGACATAAATGCGTTCTGAGAAGATATCTTGTTTGACAGAGTCAACAAAGTCAACAGCATCGCCGTTTGAAGCATCTTGCAATTCAACAAGCTCTTTAATCCAGCTCATGCCGACAGCTTGTTCTTGGTCATCAACCTTGCCTTTAATACCTTTTTTGTATGCCCAGTGAGCAGCAACCCCGTATTCAGCGACTTGGTGCATTTCTTTGGTACGAATTTGAATTTCAATCGGACCTTTTGGACCATAAACTGTTGTATGGATAGATTGATACCCATTAGCTTTTGGCGCAGCAATATAATCTTTGAAACGACCTGGCATTGGACGCCACAATTCATGAATGTAACCAACCATGGCATAAACGTCGCTCGGTGTTTCCATGATGCAGCGAATAGCAATCAAATCATAGATTTGGTCGAAGCGTTTCTTCTTGTCGCGCATCTTACGGTAAATTGAATAAAGGTGTTTTGGACGTCCGTAAACATCGCCATAAAGCCCTTGTTCTTCCGTGTAATCTTTGATTTTCTTAACAATTTCATCAACCAAAGCTTCACGTTCACGACGTTTTTCGTTCATCATGTGAGAAATCTTGTAGAACTCAATTTCGTTTAGATAACGGAATGACAAGTCTTCCAATTCCCACTTGATACGACTAATCCCCAAACGATGTGCAAGAGGGGCATAGATTTCCATCGTTTCACGTGAAATACGCTCTTGTTTATCTTTACGCAAGTGTTTTAGCGTACGCATATTGTGCAGACGGTCAGCCAATTTCACCAAAATAACACGGATGTCTTTTGACATTGCCATAAGCATTTTACGGTGGTTTTCTGCCAATTGTTCTTCATGTGATTTATATTCAACTTTACCAAGTTTTGTTACACCATCAACGATAATGCGAACATCTTTACCAAATTCAGCTTCAATCTCGTCTAAAGTGATGTCAGTATCTTCAACAACGTCATGCAAAAAACCGCAAGCCACAGTTACCACATCAAGGTGCAAATCTGCCAAAATACCTGCCACTTGAATAGGATGAATGATGTAGGGCTCACCTGATTGGCGCACTTGAGAAATATGTGCTTTTGTCGCATAATCCAATGCTTTTTGGACAATCGCTACATCCGATTCACTCATATATTGGGCCGTTAGGGCAACGACCTCTTCACCCGTCAAATTCACAATTTTTGCCATAAGGACCTCTTCTTTTCTCTCGCATACAGATTTATATTGTTACTATTTTAACACTAAAATGGCTAAAATACCAATGCATTAACCAAAAAGACCTGAACCAAAAACTGTTCAGGTCAACTTTTTAGTTTTCAACCAAAATCTGGTGCATTATGTCAGTAAACAAAAGTCAGGCGTTTTAAAATTTCTTGAGCGATAACGGTTGCTCCTGCCAAGGTTGGATGAACACCGTCTTCGCCTGTCAATTCACGTCTGCCATTAAGCAAAGCTTGCTCGTTCATCAAGCCATCAAGCGGAACTAATTCAAGACTGAATTCACGCGCCAAGTGACGAACAATCTGAATTTTTGGATCAAGATCTTTACGCCAAGTCATACGATCTTCTGGGTAATCTAGAACATAAGGTTCCATCAGCAAAATTCGCTCAACTCCCGCACTCTTCAAACTTTGCAACAATTGTCGATAAATCGTCTCAAAACGCTCTTGCTCGCCACTGCTAGCAAAACCATCTTTACCAACTAAATGCCAAACATCATTAATCCCAACCATTAAAATCACAACATCTGGCTTCAAAGAAAGGCAGTCAACATCAACGCGGTCCAACAAATCTTGAACTTTATTGCCACCAATTCCTCGGTTGAATAATTGTAAATTAAGCTCTCGGTGATGCTCCAACAAATCAGCTGCTACTAGGCTCACAAAGCCAGTCCCGAGACTTGCTGGGTCCGCTTTGTCACGTCCCCACTCAGTGATACTATCACCAAAAAAGACAATACGGTCATTCTTTCTAATTTCCATAAAGCTGCCTCACTTTGTGTTTAAAAAGTTAGAAACAGCTCCAAATAGATTGGCATCATTTCTAAATTGGCAAACTTTTAGTTGATAATCTAATTCATGCGCATTTGTTGTTTCAATCAAAGCCTTGATACGTTTATCAAGCTCTGGTACCAAATCCTCACGCACTGAAATGCCGCCACCAATTCCAACCAAATCTGGATTTAGACTGACTAAACAATTAAAAATTCCAGTAGCTAGAGCATCATACATTCCAGACAAAGCTGCTTTAGCATCTTCATTTCCAGCATCGGCTAAATCAAACAAATCTTTTCCTGAGAATTGACTTAAGCCGTGTTCTTTGGCGTAATTCTTCGCTACCTGAACTGGACTTGCAAGGTTGCTAAGCGTTTTGTCAGCTGTAATCATCATGTAGCCAAATTCTCCGCCATAAAGGCTACTGCCCTTGTACAATTTGCCATCTTGACAAATAGCGCCACCAATTCCAGAGCCGATGATAAAGTAAATAGCATTTTTACTGCCTTTACCAACGCCAAACTGAGTTTCAGCAAGACCAGCACAATTAGCATCATTTTCAATCGTTACTGGCAAGTTAAATAAGGCTTCAAGCTCATCAATAATCTTGAAACGGTGCAAATATGGAATCGCACTAAAGCCTTTAATGACACCTTCTTTCGTGTCAACAGCTCCAGGGCTTGACATGGCAACTCCCTTGGTATCCTTATCAGATAAATCCTTAACTACCTGATGTAGATTTTCTTTCATTTCTTCCCAAGTTTTTGGGGTAGCAAAGGAACTCTTCTTCTCAATACTGCCATCTTGATAACGACCGTATTTTACAGATGTTCCACCAATATCAAACACGACTAAATTCATTTGTTTCTCCAATCTATGTAGCGAAATCTACTACTAATGATGTGTCAAAACAATCTCCAAAGAAAATTCATCATAGCGATGGGTACTGATTGAGTATTCAAAGGCAACGCCGTTTGTTAAATATCCCGTTTGAACAGCGATAGCTACTGGGTCACCTTTTTCAAGCGCAAGATAGTCTGCTTCTTCATCTGTCGCACGGCGTACAGAAATCGTACGGTGACCAGATTGAATTTTTAAGCCAAGACCATTTTCAATGTAGTCATAAATTGAATTTTCCACATGTTCAATCTTCAAACCAGTAATCAAATCAATCGGCATGTATGTTTCTTCGATAACTGTTGGTTTGTCATCGACTAAACGCACACGATGAATTTTGTAAACGAAGCTTGTTTCTTTAATTTTTAATTTTTCTGCGATTTCAGGTGTCGCTTTAACAACCGTAAAATCAATTACACGGCTTTTGATTTTTTTATCTGGATAAAAAGCTGTTGTCCCCATCATTTGGATATCCATCAACATTTTTTCCATTTTTTCGACTGACAAGTCCATAACGAATGTACCCGCACCACGACGTTTGTAAATTAAACCTTCTGCAACTAAAATATCCAAAGCTTTTTTAACAGTCATTTTGCTGACGTCGTAAAACTGACAAAAATCTTTTTCAAACGGTAATTGTTCATTAGGCTGATAAACACCTTCTAAAATCTTCTTACGTACATCATTTGCAATAAGATTATATTTTTCCATTTTTTCTCCTCTGTTCATAGGCTTACACATTTTCTTATCTATATTGTAAACTAGAACCCCAGAAGTTCCAAATGTTATTTAATAAATTCTTGCAAATGATAAATTTCTCCATAAAAGTCACCATAAAATCAAAATAGTCTAGGAGATTCAGATAACTATCTTGATTTTTAGATGACTATGTAAAATAACTTTCTGTTTTCATGACCTCCTATTTTTGATTGCGTTTACATTTTACCATTTTATTTTATAAAAGTATATACTTTTATAAAATTTTGTGTTATACTCTTTTTGGATGCGCTTCCTGAAACTTTATTGATGTTTTTGTATACAATTACTAGCACATATCACAAAAAAGGAGATTTACACAACTAACACTATTAATGTCTAAATTGAACACTTAGTTTTAACATTTGGGAGAGGAGAAAACTAATGAATAAAAAACTCGTCGGATCATTAACAGCGCTAGCTTTACTTACTGGTGCTGTGTCAGCTCATGAAGTAAAAGCTGATGCTATTGTTTCAGGAAATACTTATAAAATCACAGCTAAACATAGCGGAAAAGTCCTTGATGTTGCTCGTGGGGCTAAAAATGCGGGCGCTAATGTCCAACAATGGGATGACACTAACGGTACCAATCAAAAATGGACAGTCGTTGATACAGGAGACGGATACTACAAACTAGTATCAGTAAACAGCGGTAAAGTACTTGATGTCTCAAGTGCCGCAACTTACGATGGTGCAAACGTTCAGCAATGGGACGACACTAACGGGACTTGCCAAAAATGGAAAATCGTTGATAATGGTGATGGCTCTTACAAGTTAGTCTCAGCAGTCAGCGGAAAAGTTCTAGATGTTGCAAGAGGGGCAACAAATGCAGGTGCTAATGTCCAACAGTGGTCAGACACCAATGGCACAAACCAAAAATGGGAATTCACAAAAGTAAATGATGGTGGAAATACTAACCCTTCTGACACAACACCTACTACGACAACTGGTTTCCACACTAGTGGAACAACACTTTATGATGCCAAAGGAAATCCATTTATCATGCGTGGTATCAACCATGCTTACTCATGGTATCCAGGATATGAAGATACTGCTATTCCTGCCATTGCACGAACTGGCGCTAACTGTGTTCGCTTAGTTATCACAGATGGACAACAATACAATAAGACTTCTCTTTCTGAGATTCAAAAACTTATTCAACTTTGTAAAGATAACAAATTAATTGCTATCGTTGAAGTACATGATGCTACTGGTTCAGATAACATTCAAGATTTGCAAAAAGCTGCAGATTTCTGGATTGAAATGAAGAGTGCTTTGATCGGAAACGAAGCAAACGTCATTCTTAACATCGCTAACGAATGGGGCGGTGCTTGGGATAGCGCAAACTGGGCAGCAGGTTACCAACAAGTTATTCCAAAACTTCGTAACGCTGGTATCAAAAACACACTCATGGTAGACTGTGCTGGTTGGGGACAATACCCACAATCTATTGCAGAAGCTGGACAAAGCGTCGTTCAAGCCGATTCACAACACAACACCATGTTCTCTATCCACATGTATGAATACGCTGGTGCTTACGGTGCCGTTCAATCAAACATTGATTCAGCACTTAACGTAGGTGTTCCACTTTGTATCGGTGAATTTGGTATCAAACACACTAACGGTCCTGTAGATTACAAGACAATCATGAGCTACTCTCAATCTAAAGGTGTTGGTTACCTTGGTTGGTCTTGGAAAGGTAACGGCGACACTTGGGCTTACCTTGATATCGCACAAGACTGGGGTGGTTCTCAATTATCTGAACAAGGTAAAGCTATTATCTATGACCAAAATGGTATCAAAAATACGTCAAAATCTTGTAGTATTTTTGACTAAGAACTAACATTTCTATACCCAATCATATTCAGATGAGGAAAGGTGCGGAGCTCACTTTTCCTCGTTTTTAAATTTAAAATTTTCTGAATATTTGATATAATATTAGCCAGATGCGTTTTATTCTGAAAGTTTTTAGACTTTTAGAGAAAGGAGACTCTCATGAAAAATACCGTTTTGAGCTTTCAAAAAGCCAAAAAAGACGGTCAAAAACTAACTATGTTAACCGCCTATGATTATTCAACCGCAAAATTGATTGACAGCACTGGTGTCAACAGCATCCTTGTTGGTGATTCTCTTGGAAATGTCATGCTAGGCTATGATGATACGATTTCTGTGACTATAGAGGATATGATTCATCACGGTAAAGCCGTTTGTCGTGGAGCAAAAAACGCTCTAGTCATCGTCGATATGCCTTTTATGTCCTACCAAGTTTCTGTCGAAAAAGCTCTTGAAAATGCCGGACGCTTGATGAAAGAAACTCACTGCCAAGCCGTTAAATTAGAAGGCGGAAAGAGTGTCTGCCCACAAATTAAAGCCATGGTTGATGCAGGAATTCCTGTCTGTGCACATCTTGGTCTCACACCACAACACATCAATGCCTTTGGTGGTTTCAAGGTTCAAGGTAAAACTGAAGCTGCTGCCAAACAACTACTAGAAGACGCCAAAGCCGTTCAAGAAGCTGGTGCCTTTGCTTTGGTACTTGAAGCCATTCCAGCAAAACTCGCACAGCTTATCACCGAACAACTCGATATTCCTACTATCGGTATCGGTGCTGGCAATCAAACTGATGGACAAGTTCTTGTCTACGCAGATTTACTCGGATTGTTCTCTGACTTTACACCAAAATTTGTTAAACGCTATGCAAACCTTGGCACTCTTATCGGCGATGCTGTGAAAGCTTATATCAATGACGTTGCTAGCCAAAAATTTCCAACAAGTGAAAATGAATATCACATCGATGACAGTATCATCGACAAACTTTATTAATGAGAAAGAGGTCACATCACATGAAAATCGTTCATACCGTTGAAGACGTTCGTAAAGCTGTCAAAGCTTGGAAAGCAGCTGGCAAAACTGTTGGACTCGTTCCTACCATGGGCTATCTCCACGAAGGACACAAGAGTTTGATTGACAAAGCCGTTTCTGAAAATGACCATGTGGTTGTCAGCGTTTTTGTCAATCCAATTCAATTTGCTCCAACTGAAGACCTCGAAAGCTATCCGAGAGATTTAGAACAAGACGCCAAACTCTGTGAAGCTGCAGGCGCAAGCCTCATCTTCAACCCAGACCCAAGCGAAATGTACTCACCAACTTTCTCAAGTTTCATTGATATGTCTACCTTAACCAAAGGACTTTGCGGAAAAACTCGTCCTATTCATTTCAGAGGTGTCTGCACAGTAGTTGGAAAACTCTTCAACATCGTTGAGCCAAATAAAGCTTACTTCGGACAAAAAGATGCACAACAACTTGCAGTTATCAAGCACATGGTTGACGATTTGAATTTTAATCTTGAAATCGTTGGTTGTCCGATTGTTCGCGAAGCTGATGGGCTCGCAAAAAGTTCACGTAATACTTACCTTTCTGCTGACGAGCGTAAAGCTGCACTTGTCCTTTCACAAAGTTTGAAACTAGCTGAAGAAATGATTACTAGCGGTGAAAAAGACACAAGTAAACTCAAGCAAGCTATGACCGCATTCATCGAAAAAGAACCACTAGCTAAAATCGACTACGTTGAATTTGTAGACTGGAAAACTTTAGAGCCAGTTGAGGTTATTGACCGACCCGTCCTCAACGCCATCGCCGTCTACATCGGTAAAACACGCTTGATTGACAATCACATTTACGAGTAAAGGAGAAAATCGTGCATATTCAAATGCTAAAATCAAAAATCCACCGTGCTGTCGTCACAGGTGCCGAAGTCGATTACGTTGGAAGCATCACTGTCGACCCTGAACTCTTTGAAACTGCTGGCATGGTTGAATACGAAAAAGTTCAAATTGCAGACGTGGAAACAGGCAGTCGCCTTGAAACTTACATCATCGCTGGTGAACCTGGCAAGGGAGAAATTTGCCTTAATGGCGCAGCCGCAAAACTCGTCAACGTCGGCGACCATGTCATCATCATGTCTTACGCTGACTTCACACCAGACGAAGCTAAAACTCACAAACCACGCGTTGTCTTCGTTGATGAACATAATAAATTAGCCCGCTTCACACGCTACGAAAAAGCTGGGCGCCTTTACGACCTTGAAGTCGAAAAATAAAAAAATCCGAGAGAAATTCTCGGATTTTTTATGTCACTCATGCTTACGAACAATTATTTTTCATTTGGATGGCTAGCGATAATTTCTAAATCGCCATCAAGTTGCCATGATTTTACATCGTTTGGCAAGATGAAATGATCACCTTTTTTAAGGTTATAAACATGGTTATCCACAGTCAAGCTACCTTGACCTGAAAGAACACTTACTAACAAATATGGCGCTGTTTGGGTAAAGTTTACGGCACCTGATACGACCCATTTGTAAACAGCGAAGAATTCATTTGACACCAAAAGGCTTGAACTCAAGTTATCCACATCTACAGTCACAGGTGTGCTGTTTGCAGGTTCACCAATTGTTAAAACATCAATTGATTGTTTAATATGCAAATCGCGAAGATTACCAGCCGCATCACGACGGTCAAAATCGTAAACACGATAAGTTGTATCACTTGATTGTTGTGTTTCCAAAATCAAGATACCTTTACCGATAGCGTGCATTGTGCCACTTGGTACGTAGAAGAAATCACCAGCTTTGACTGGAACTTTTGTCAACAAATCGTCCCATTTGCCTGCTTCAATCATTTCAGCAAGTTCTTCTTTTGATTTGGCATTGTGACCATAAATGATTTCTGAATCTTCATCAGCAGCAATGACATACCAACATTCTGTCTTACCGAGTTCACCTTCATGTTCAAGGGCATAAGCATCATCTGGGTGAACTTGCACACTAAGCCAATCGTTAGCATCAAGAATTTTTGTCAATAATGGAAAGACTTCTGATTTTGGATTTCCAAAAAGCTCTTTGTGTTCACGATAAAGTTTGTCTAAGCCTTCACCTTTATATATACCATTATCCACAATTGATACACCATTTGGGTGAGCTGAAATAGCCCAATATTCACCAGTCGTTTCAGTCGGAATATCGTAACCAAATTCGTCACGAAGTTTTGTTCCGCCCCAAATTTTATCATGCATTTGTGCTTTTAAAAATAATGGTTCTGCCATAAAAAATTTCCTTTCTTCAAGCAAATCTGCTTGTCTACCACGAAGAAACCCAAAGGTCTTTTGGGTTTCCCAGCTAAATATTCTTAACATCCAACAGTGAATATCCGCGTACATCATAACGATTTCGTGTGCGTGAATACTCAATTGGTCTACCATTTTCCAAATAAACAACTTGCTCCACTTGCAAAATAGGATCATCATCCCGACAAGCTAAATGGTCTTTATCGTATTGATCAGGTTTTTCAGCGGTGATATGACGATAAGATCCAGCAAATTTAAGATGCAAAGTGTTCCAAAGATAATCATAAACCGATGCCAACAAAATGCTATCATCCAATCCAGGAACCAAATCACACGCCATATAAGTATGCTCAAGAGCATATGGCTTACCATCTAGCAAACGTAGACGAATAATTTTGTAAACTGGTGCTGATTGTTCGACCTGAAGACGTTCAGCAATCTCCACATCAGGAAATTCAACGGTAAATTCAATGATTTTGCTCGTTAATTTGCGAGAATCATCCTTCATGTCGTGGCTTAAGCCATTGTAGTTGTTCAATCGAAATCTCGAATCCTCTTTATCCCAAAACGATGAATTTAAAACCTTCGTTCCATTACCTTGTTTTGAAAGGACCAAACCTTCAATGGTTAACATCTCAATAGCTTTTTTGATAGTCATTCGACTTACCCCAAATTCTTTTGCCAGGTCAGATTGAATCGGCAACATCGAATCAATTGGGTAAGTTCCGTCTGAAATCCTTGTTCGAATAATCCCTGCAATCTCTTCATATTTTGACATAGATCGCTCCTATTCCACTTGTATAGACTAATTTTTAAAACTTATAGTCTTATTATAGCGCAGAATCAGGTTGTTTGTCCAGCATATGCAAGAATGGTAGCCAGATAAATCCGACAATCAAGCAGTCAATAATTTGAAGAAGACCGCCAGCAAGTGAGTTTGTTGCAATCATACCACTAAAGAAGACTGGCACAGTCCAAGGAACAGATACTCCTGTTGGTGCAGGAACAAGACCAATTGCCATAACGAAGTAGTTAAGAGCTGTAACGATGATTGGTGAAATCACCCAAGGAATAAGAATTGTAGCATTCAAAACGATTGGCAAACCAAAGATAACAGGCTCATTAACGTTAAAGATACCAGCACCAAGTGCCAAACGACCAACGTCACGGTATTGTTTTTTCTTCATGATAAATGCCATGATGATAACAACCGCAAGAGTCATCCCTGAACCACCAAGACCAACAGTGAATGTTTCCATGAATGGTTTTGAAATAATGTGAGGAATATGTTCACCTGCTTTATAAGCATCCAAGTTATCATACATCAAAGTGTTCCAAATTGGGTCCATAACAGAGTTAACAAGGATTTGTCCGTGAAGACCAAAGAACCACAAGAATTGAATAAAGAAGATGGCAATAAGTGTTGCCCAAATACTACTACCAAGACCAACCAAAGGCATTTGGATAACATTATAAATCACATCGTGAAGGTTTGTATTGAAAGCACCTGTTACGATTGCATTAAGCGCTGTGAAGATTGATAATGTCAAAACTGCTGGAATCAAAGCAGCAAATGATTTTGCAACTGCAGGTGGCACGCTGTCAGGCATTTTAATTTGCCAACCTTTTTTGCTGACGCGGCAGTAAATCTCAGTTGCGATAAATGCCACAATCATTCCTAGGAACATGCCTTTTGCCCCTAAACGATCTAGGCTAAGAACGTTAGATACTTCTTGACCTTTGTCTGTCAAAGTGTAAAACGGTGTTAAAAGAAGGAAACTTGCAAATGCAATTGCTCCGCCAAAAATACCATCTTCATCATATGATCTAGATAGGTAGTAACCAATCCCCCAGGTTACAAAGACAGTCATAATTGACATTGTCGCATTTTGTGCATTACCAAACAGACTCGATAAAAGCGCTTTCGTACCATCGTTTAAAAAAGGAAGGTTAGAAATAACGACAACAATTGACCCAAACATGGTCAACGGGAAGGCAAGCATGAAGGCATCACGTAAAATCGACAAGTAGCGATTGGAAGCCAATTTGTTTGCCAAAGGCAAAAGTTTGTCACTGATAGCATCTAGAAACTTGTTCATAAACACTCCTCTTTCCATTAAGTTTGTTTTTACATTATCATTATAACTTATTTTTTGTAAAAGTCTAGTCTTTTTATATAAAAATATTGTCTTTTATTTCAAAAAGTGTATAATTGTACTTGTAAAATCAAAAAAATATATATTTTTAAGGAGAATCTTATGGCAACTTACACATTTCCAGAAGACTTCTGGTGGGGAGCTGCGACATCTGGTCCTCAAAGCGAGGGGCGTTTCCATAAAAAACATGCCAATATGTTTGATTACTGGTACGAAATCGAACCTGAGGCTTTTTATAACCAAGTTGGTCCAGACACAGCATCAAACTTCTATAATAGTTACAAAGAAGACATTGCTTTGATGAAGAAAATCGGTCTCAACAGTGTTCGTACTTCTATTCAATGGACACGCTTGATTGATGACCTCGAAAAAAATACTGTCAATCAAGATGCAGTAGACTTCTATAATAACGTTATTGACTGCTTCATCGAAAATGGCATTCGTCCAATTATGAACCTACACCATTTTGATTTACCTGTCGAACTTTATCAAAAATATGGTGGTTGGGAATCACGCCACGTGGTTGACCTTTATGTTGGTTTTGCTGAACAAGCTTTCAAGGCTTTCGGTGACCGCGTCAAAGACTGGACAACTCACAACGAACCAATGGTTGTTGTCGATGGTGAATACCTCTATCAATTCCACTATCCAAAATTAGTTGATGGTAAAAAAGCTGTTCAAGTTGCTTACAACCTAAACATCGCTTCAGCAAAAGCCATCGCTAAATTCAGAGAACTTGGCTTAGACAAAGATGGTGGTCGCATTGGTACAGTTTTAAACTTAACACCAACTTATGCTGCTTCTGATTCTAAAGAAGATCAAGCTGCTGCACACTTTGCTGAACTTTGGAACAACAAAATGTTCCTTGAACCAGCTATCAATGGGCATTTCCCAGAAGAACTTGAAGAAGTTCTCAAAAAAGATGGCGTCATCTGGCAAACAGAACCTGAAGATGCTGAAATCTTCAAAAACAACACTGTTGATTTCTTAGGTGTTAACTTCTATCACCCAAATCGTGTGAAAGCACCAGACATCGCACCAAATTCTGTCGGTGCTTGGATGCCAAATCGTTACTATGACGAATACAACATGCCAGGTCGTCGCATGAACATCGACAAAGGTTGGGAAATCTACCCAGAAGCAATTTACGACATCGCCATTAACATTCGTGACAACTATAAAAATATCCCTTGGTTTGTCTCAGAAAATGGTATGGGGGTTTCTCGCGAAGAACGCTTCATGGATGAAAATGGAAAAATCCAAGATGATTACCGCATCGACTTCATCAAAGAACACTTAGCTTGCCTTCACCGTGGTATCCAAGAAGGTTCAAACTGCTTTGGCTATCACCTTTGGACACCAATCGATTGCTGGTCTTGGATGAATGCTTACCGCAACCGCTACGGATTCATCTCAAATAATATCCACACTCAAATCAAAACTATCAAAAAATCTGGTGAATGGTTCAAACAAGTAACCATTGATAACGGATTTGAAGATTAATTCACTACCTTAATCCCAGTAGAATTCAACAATTCCTAGCTCTACTTACTCCTCAAAGAAGAGCTTTCCTCACAAATCCTTTTATTAATTTCACAAAAACACCTTATCAGATAACGATAAGGTGTTATTTTATGCAATTCATTTAAGAAAACACCATCAAAGATGGTGTTTGTTTAAGCGTTAATTTTTTTGTACATGTGCATCATTTCGATGGCAACTTCTTTCAGTGTCATTGTTGTCATCAAATGGTCTTGTGCGTGCACCATGATGATTTCAATTTTGATTTCGGTACCGCTTGCATATTTCTGTAGCAAATCAGTCTGAGCATGGTGAGCCTGTAAAAGTTCTTCATCAGCTGCAGCTAATTTTTCTTCAGCCTCTTGAAATGCTCCATTTTTCATAGCATCAAGAGCTTCGTGAACAGAGGTGCGGGCTGTGCCGCTGTGCAAAATAATTTCAAAAGCAGCAAGTTGTAATTCTTCTTCAGTCATATCTAGCAGCACCTCATTAAATATTTTCCAAAATCAAATTAGCCATTTTCTCAACACCCATTGGGATTGGAACGTAAGCTTGTGGTGGAACTTTGACAACAGGTCGCCCTGATTTTTCACCCGCTGCCGCAAATTGGTTGTAATACATTGTAGCTTGTGGACTAACAAGGTACAAATCATAAGTAGCATCAGTAATCACACGTTCCCCTTCGTTTGAACTGATTGCTTCAACAGTAATGTCTTTTCCTTGTGTTTTAAAATAATCTGTTGTTTTTTGTGCCATAAGTGATGATGACATTCCGGCAACACAGATAATTAATGCTTTTGCCATGGTTATTCTCCCCTTTTAAATAATAGACTTAGTAACTGTAAATGATTGCGCTACCAACATCTTTAATAAAAGTATATCACAGTTATTTTAATAAGTCTAGTCTTTTAAAATAAAAGAGTAAACTTTTGCGCATTTTCGCAAAACAGCACTACTCCTATTTTCAAATCTAATTGCTTGTCTATCCATTTCTAATATGATAAATTGGCTAAAAGTAAAACAATCATGAGGCATTTTATGACAGAAAATACATTAACCATTGCTTATATCAGCCTAAGTGGCAACACTCAAAGTTTTGTTAAACGTTTAGGAGAATACTTAAAAGAACATTACCAACTTGAAAGCAAAACTATCAATATCAAAGAACTTAAGCATGAAACTTTTCCAGTCACTTCACCTTTTGTCGCAGTATTGCCGACTTATCTCGAAGGCGGAAACGGGATTGACTCAGGTGATGTTGAGATTTTGACAAATCCTTTGGGAGATTTTATCGCAGCACACGATAACTACAAACACTGCTTTGGAATCATTGGCTCTGGCAACCGCAACTTCAACGAGCAGTATTGCTTGACAGCTAAGCAATACGCTAAGCGCTTTGGTTTTCCAATGCTTGGTGATTTTGAACTTCGAGGCACAAGTGCCGATATTGAACGTTTGGCAGAGATTATTGTCGATAACTTCCATATTTTCACAGCAGGCTAAACAATTTTTAAAGCCTTTTCAGAAACAAAGTTGCAAATAAATGTTATAATGGCATTAAAGAGTCGGAAACTTCCGACCAATGACTAGATTTTATTGGAGAAACCATGAAAACAACAGTTGATTACATTACAAAACTTGCAAATATCCCTTCACCTACTGGCTACACAAGCCACATTATGAATTATTTGATTGCTGAACTTGAAAGTTTTGGCTATGCCCCTGTTCGCACAAATAAAGGTGGCGTTATGGTCACTGTCCCTGGTAAAAACGACAGCAAACACCGTGTCGTAACAGCTCACCTTGACACACTTGGAGCAATGGTTCGTGCTGTTAAACCAGATGGTCGTCTTAAGATGGACCTTATCGGTGGTTTTGTCTACAATGCCATTGAAGGTGAAAACTGTACTATCCACGTTGCTAAAAATGGTAAAAAAATCAGCGGTACTATCCTCATGCACCAAACATCAGTTCACGTCTACAAAGATGCTGGAACTGCTGAGCGCAACCAAGCTAACATGGAAGTTCGTCTTGATGAAAAAGTAACAAACGAAAAAGAAACACGCGCACTTGGTATCGAAGTTGGAGATTTCATCTCATTTGACCCACGCGTCGTTGTTACCGAATCTGGTTTCATCAAATCACGCCACTTGGATGACAAAGTTTCAGCTGCTATTTTGATTGAATTGCTCAAAGAATACAAAGCGCAAAATATCACTTTGCCATACACAACTCACTTCTACTTCTCAGCATTCGAAGAGCTTGGTCACGGTGCTAACTCAAGTATTCCTGCTCAAACTGTCGAATACCTTTCTGTTGATATGGGAGCTATGGGTGATGACCAACAAACTGACGAATACAGCGTATCAATCTGCGTCAAAGACGGTTCAGGTCCATACAATTTTGAGCTTCGCCAACACCTTGTAGCCTTGGCAGATGAAAATAAAATTCCATACAAATTGGACATCTATCCTTACTACGGTAGCGACGCCTCAGCTGCACTTCGTGCTGGTGCCGAAGTTAAACACGCCCTATTTGGAGCTGGTATCGAATCAAGCCACTCATACGAACGCACACACATTGACTCTGTTCAAGCAACAGAACGCCTCGTTGACGCTTACCTCAAAAGCCAAATTGTAGAATAAATAATTAAATAACTCAAAAAAGAGTGGATTCATGTCCGCTCTTTTTTACTCTGATATCACTCGAAGTTCGTAACCTTTATAATCATTTTCATCTAAGAAGTTTTGAGACTATCGGCTCAAAACTTAGGCATGAAATTCCGTAGGAAGTCGCTGCCGACGGCACCTCCTAAGGTAAGTATCAAAAAAACACTTTTATTTACCCAAAATCGCCCCTGAAATCAGGAGCGATTTTTATAAAAACAAACAAATAATTAGGAGGTAAGGTTAGTTAGTAGTTAAGTTCGACAGCTAAACCAAAGTGGTCGCTGACGATTGGAGATTCACCGCCATCAAAGACAACTTTTGATGACTGAATGTCAATATCTTTACTTGTGAAGACATGGTCTACTTTAAGGGATTGTTTGTTGCCTTCCCAACCATCAATATCTTCAATAATCGTGTGGTCACCTTTGATGACTTTTGCTACTTTGTGACTGTCCTGCAAATCAAGCGGACTCTTTAAAATCATCTCGTAACCAGCAGTATTCGTTGGATTGTTAAAATCACCCATAAGCACTAGTGGTTTTGGATAGTCACTTAGAGCTTTTTCAAGTTTTGCCCATTCACTTTCAAAGCCCTTGCCATACCAAGACATGTGAAGACTGACCACAGTGATTGGTTTACCATCAACCTCAGTCTCAGCCGCCAAGACACGTCTCGTATGAAAATCGTGTTCATCATCCACTTCAGAAACTAAAATATCTTGAACCTTGATTGGTTTTTTCGATAAAATCACAACACCTTCATTGTATTTATCGTAGCCGATATGATTATAAGCCCAAGACCAATAGTAATGTCTACCTTGACTCTTAAGGTAATTCACTAGTTGCAAAGCGTAATTATCACGATGCAAAGCTGGACTTCCAGGGAGTTTTTCATACCCTTCAACTTCTTTTGTTTCTAGTCCTCGGATGTCTTGATTAATTTCTTGAAGGCAAATGACGTCATAATCTTCACTATAAATCGTTTCTGCCAAATCAAATAATTTTTTCAATGCATTGGCTTCTAACCATGAATGCGTATTAAGTGTTAAAAATTTTGCCATGTTTTTTCCCCTCAAGTCAAAGGAGAGTCCGAGATTCCTACCTCGGACTCCCTTCTATTTAGTTTTAACCTAAATCTCTATATCACTAATAATATAAGCTTAAAGTTCTACTTTTGCAACAGCTGTTTTCGCAGAAAGTTTTCCTGTTTGTGTTAAATTGACTGCTTTGATTTCTGCTGTATTTGTGAAGGCAACGATAGTTGTTGTTTCACGTCCTGCTGATTGGATAGCTGCCAAGTCAGCTACCACCAATAGGTCACCTGCTGTTACACGTTGACCTTCTGTTACTTTAACAGAGAATGGCACGCCGTTAAGAGCAACAGTATCAAGACCAATGTGAACAAGAACTTCAAGACCGTTATCTGTCAACAATCCAAAAGCGTGTTTTGTTGGGAAGACACTTGTTACGATACCAGAAACTGGTGCGTAGATATTACCATTTTCAGGTTCTACCGCAAATCCATCACCCATCATTTTAGCTGAGAAGACAGGGTCTTTCACTTCTGTGATTGGTTTGACTTCACCATCAGCAACTGAAAGCACATCTTCAGTCACACCTTTATATGAAACTTTAGTGACGTCATTTCCTTTAACTTCTGCTAAATCAATTGTTGGGATCTCAGCTCCTGAATCAAGAAGGTCTTGAATATCAGATTTCAAAATATCTGCTTTTGGTCCATAAACAGCTTGTACACCTGAGCCTTTAATGATAAGACCCATAGCACCTGCTTTTTTCCAAGTTTCTTCATCACCAACTCGTGTGACATCTTTGACTGTTACACGAAGTCGTGTCATACAAGCATCAACATCTTCAATGTTATCGCGTCCACCAAGGAGATTAATGATTTGAACGATTTGAGAATTTGCAGATACTGTCGCACCAGTTGCTGATGCAGCAGCGTCATCATCCATGTCGTCATAGTTACCGTTACGACCTGGAGTGGCAAAGTTAAATTTCTTAATCATAAAGTCTGCGATGAAGTACATCACAACACCTGATAAGATACAGCAGATAACAAAGTTAATTAAATCTCCACCAAGACCTGCTTTAAGTGCCATTGGTGTACGTGTCAAAAGTTCGATATTACCAAATGAATGGAGACGAAGGTTAACTAAATCAGCTAAAGCAAATGTCACCCCTTGTACAAGTGCGTATACAACATAAAGTGGCATTGCGACAAACATAAACATGTATTCGATTGGTTCAGTAACACCTGTCAAGAATGTAGCAGCTGCTGTTGAGATAAACATCGCAGTGTATTTTTTCTTCTTGTCTGGATCAACGTTACGGTACATTGCAAGGCTAAGCCCCATAAGTGTACCAGTTGCACCAATCATTTGTCCGACTTTGAAGCGGGCAGGTGTTACAGTTGCCATAAGGTGATGGTAATCTGAAGGATTTGAACCTTTAAGGTTGATAAGGTCTGTTACCCATGCTAACCAAAGTGGGTCTTGACCAAAGACTTCAGTACCTTTTTGAGCACCAGTCAAGATTTCATAAGTACCACCAAGTGAAGTGTAGTTCATTGGGATAGTAATCATGTGGTGAAGACCAAATGGAAGAAGCAAACGTTCCAAAGTACCATACAAGAATGGCGCTAAGAATGGAGCAGAATCTTGTGATGATGCAATCCACATACCAAATCCGTTGATTCCTGATTGAATGATTGGCCAAACAAGTGACATAAACAAAGCAACAAGAACTGAACGATAAATAACAACGAATGGTACGAAACGTTTTCCGTTAAAGAATGAAAGAACATCAGGCAACTTACGGTAGTTGTAATATTTGTTGTAAGCTGTTGCCCCAACAAAACCTGAGATGATACCAACAAAGACACCCATGTTAAGTGCTGGCTGACCAAGTACGTTAACAAAGTAGTCTGCTACAAGCATTTTACCACCAAGAACGTTGTGAACAACACTTTTACCGTCAGCAATCATATCAAGTGAAATGCCATAAACGTGACCTGTAATCAAGTTGATGAGGATAAATGCGATACCAGCGGCAAACGCACCACCAGCACGTTCTTTAGCCCAGCTACCACCAATAGCAAGAGCAAAGAGAATGTGAAGGTTATTGATAATTCCCCAACCAATTTGTGCAATAACATTACCAACTGTGGCAAGAATAGCTGAGTCTGGATTGATTAGCGGTAGGGAGTTACCGATACTAACCATCAAACCGGCTGCCGGCATAACGGCAATAACAACCATCAAGCATTTACCGAATTTTTGCCAAAATTCGAAGCTGGTCAATTTTTTAAATGCCTTCTTCATGAAACGACTCCTTAAACTCTATGAAACCAATTGCTTTATTACAGAATGTAAATTTTGCCCGATATTTAAACATTCTAATCACAAAGCGACTAATTCCAAAAATAATTTTTACGCAAACGTTTGCGTTGTTTTGATGATTTTATTATAGCACGTATTTTTAATTTGTAAAGCGTTTTCGAAAATTTTTTTAAAAATAAAAAAGTAAAGGATTGTTCGCAAATGGAAAAAAATCCTCCACTTTCCCTTGTCTTAATCATTGTTGGTCGACTCTCGTTCAATGATTTTGTGCGAAATAATCACCTTTTGATGACTTTCTTTTTGCTTTTTATCCAGCAAAAGCTGCGCTGCTTTTTCACCCAACTGATAGGGGAAAATATCAATCGATGTCAGAGCTGGATTTGCAATCGCCGTAATCAAAGAATTATTAAAGCTGATGATGCCATATCTCTTGAGTGACTGACTATTTTTAAACAAACGCTGCAAACGAATCGCCATAATATCATCGCAAGCGACAAACCCTTGTGTCTTAGAATGCTCAGCCAAAAAGCTTTGCAATTTCAAAACATTGTCATCCTCATTCACCCTTGAAAAATGCAAAGACAGTGCTTCTTTGTTACAGCTTTGCATATAAGCACTGTAACCTTGATAGCGCTCTGTCTGCACAAGCTCATTCATATCTGTATAGGCAAAAACCAGATGTTCATAGCCCTTTTCTAGCATAAATGCCGCAGCATCTCTTCCTGCTTGGTAGTTGTCATTATCAACAAATCGAACTGATTTTGGAATTTTTTCCTCGTAAGAACTGCCAACAACAACACAAGACACATTTTTTTGATTTTTGACAAACTCAAAAACAGAATCATTTTTTCGTGAATAGAGAAAAATAAATTTTCTAATGTTGCCACTGCGAATCAATGCCTGACAATTTTTGCGCAGCTCATCATCCGTACGACCACTCGCCAAATTGACCATGTAGCCATTCTCGCTACAGATGCTAGAAATACCTTGAATAATCTGCATAAAAAACGGGTTATTGCCAAGAGAGTCCTTGCTTTCACGAACTGGCAGAACTATCCCAATTGTATTTGTCGTGCGGTTCACCAAGTTTTGAGCAGAATAATTTGGTGAGTAGTCCAACTCTTCCATTGCTTTTCTCACACGTTCCTTGGTTGCCTCACTAATCATATCGCTATCATGTAAAGCTCTTGATGCTGTTGAGGTTGAGACCCCAGCAAGTTTTGCTACGTCCTTTATCGTTGCCATCTTTTTGTCCTTATTTTGAAATTCTTATCTCTAGGATAAAAATTTTTTAAAGCGCTGTCAATTAAAAAATACAAAAAGAAGTTGAGACTTTCGTCCCAACTTCCTTTTACAATAATTCTAAAGCATAGCTAACGCTACTAAGAGCATATAGCGGTGCCGTTTCGGCACGCATGATACGTGGCCCTAAACCAATTTTCAAGCCACCTTTTTCCTCAAATGCCACAATTTCATCTGGTGAAATTCCGCCTTCTGGGCCAAAGATAAAGAGAATTTTCTCTCCTGCTTTGACTTGGCTCAATTCACGCGCTAAAATAGCCGTTTCACCTTCTTTTGCTGACTCTTCATAAGCAATGAAAATCTTATCAAACTGGTCAAGTTCAGCAAGAAAGGCTGCTTTTTTATCAAAAAGAGTCACACCTGGAATGACATTACGTTTGCTTTGCTCAGCAGCACCAAGAGCAATTTTTGCCAATTTGTCTGCTTTTTTGGCTAGCTTTTTACCATCCCATTTGACCACAGACCAATCAGCTGGAAATGCCCAGAGATTTGCCATACCAAGTTCTGTTCCTTTTTGCGCAAGAAATTCTAGTTTATCACCTTTAGGAAATCCAGCAGCAATCGTCACTTCAACTGGCATCTCAACATTGCTATCAAGCTCTTTGATAATTTCAAAACGGTGCTCAGCACTATCGACAACCTTTGCCAAACGTTTGATGTGGTCATCAAAAACAAGGACAACTTCCTCATCTTCTGTCAGACGCATAACGTTAAACATATGTTTTACCGTGTCTTTATCTGTGATTGTAACGACGTCTTGAGCTTGTCCTGCTACAAAATATTGTTGCATTTATCCTCCAATTACACCTGAAATATCATCAGTCTTTTTGAAAACACAAGCATTCCATTCGCCTTGAACCATATGAGTTTCAAGGAAGAATCCTGCATCTTCAGCTGATTTACGAACCATTTCCCATTTGTCAGAAATGATACCTGACATGATAAGGTAACCTTCGTCTTTCACAAGACGGTAAGCATCTTCTGTCATATTTACCAAAATATCAGCAAGAATATTTGCCACGATAACATCAGCTTTGATGTCCACACCTTGCAAAAGATTACCTGTAGCCACATGGATATTTTCAGTATTGGCGTTAAGGTCAATGTTTTCTTGTGCCACGCGCACGGCTACTTCATCAAGGTCATAAGCGTAAATATCTTTTGCACCAAGAAGTGAGCTTGCGATTGAAAGCACACCTGAACCAGTACCTACGTCAATCACTGTTTCACCACCTCGAAGCACTTGTTCCAGTGCGAAAAGACTCATTTTTGTCGTTGGGTGAGTTCCTGTACCAAATGCCATACCAGGGTCAAGACGAATGGTCTTTTCACCTTCACTAGCATCATAATCTGTCCAACTTGGAACGATTGTCAAATCATGACTGATACGTGTTGGTTCGTAATATTTTTTCCAGTTTTCTGCCCAGTCTTGCTCAGCTAATTCTTGTGTTTCGTAGTGCACATCACCAGCGTCAACGCCAAAATCAGTCAATTCAGCCAAACGCTTAGCTACTTCTTTTTCAACAGCCTCGATGTCGATATTTTCTGGGTAGTAAGCTGTGATTTTAACAGTTTCTACTTGTTTGATTTCTGGGAAGACTTCGCCGTATTTTCCGACGTGTCCAAGATAATCAGCACTATCATCGATAGCCACACCTTGACTTCCCAATTCAATTAAAATATTTGACGCAGCTTCTTCTGCATCACGCAAGACCTCAACAGTCAACTCTTGCCACTTGTTCATAATTCTGATACAAAGGACGACTAGAAAACGACTGAAAAATAGGAAGCTTGATGACGTGTCGACAGACACTAGTCAAGCTTATCTTTTTTCCGAGTTTTCCGTCCGTGTTCAAAGAAGAACACTTATCCTCATACTCCTTTTCTATTAGTTTCGGGCGGGTTCAGTTTGAAACTAGCTGAACCCTTCCTTTCTATTTAATCTAGAATTCTACGCTTCCTAATATCTAGGATAAGCAAAGAATTCTGTTTCTTTTAAGTCAGCTTTGCCTTTTTCAAAGCTTTCAGCGTCCCATTCAAGGGCGAAATCTGTAGCATTTTCATCTGCCAAGAAATCCATCAAATCATCAAGTCCATTTGTTGCCACATCGTTCAATGTTTCAGCAAAATAAGCCAAGAATTCGCGTGAGAAACCTTTTTTAGCATCAAAAGGAATTGTCACCAAATACTCATCTTCATCAACTTTTGATTTTGCTTTGTTGTAAAATAGCACGTAATCTTCAAAAACGATGTCTTCGCTGCTAACTTCACCTTGGTCATCCACTGTTTCAACCGCAGATTGATTCTGCGCTTCTAAAATAAAAGTCACTTCCACTGCATGATTTTTTTTATTCCAATCAATGGCATAATCAAACGTAAAGTGCTTGTCCATTTCTTCTTCTAATACTGATAAAAAGCCAAATTTAGCCATTAAAAATTTCTTCCAATCTTCTTTTGTGTTACAATTATTTTAACATAACTTAAGGGGAAATGACATGCAAATACGACCAATGAAATTAGAAGACATCGACCAAGTTGTCGCTCTTCAAAATAGTACTTGGAATAATTTCAGTACACCGTCAAGCTTACCCGCTGCCAGTAGACAAAAGATTATTCGAGATTTTCACAATCAATCACACTATCTCGTCGCTGAAGAAGATGGGAAAATTTTAGGTGTTCTTGATTACCACTCTTATTACCCTTTTCCTAGTGCACGTCATGTGGTAACTTTTGTTGTCGCTGTAGATAAAAATAATCGCAGTCAAGGTGTCGGGCATTCCCTTATTCGAGTCTTTTTTGCTATGGCTAAAGCCGATAATTACAAAAAAGTCGTCATCCATATTCTCTCATCAAATAAAAATGTCTGTGCATTCTATGAAAATTTAGGATTCACCCTCGAAGCAACCCTAAAAAATAACTTTTACAAAGACGGTAAATACCTTGACGACCTCATCTATAGCTATTACCTGGAGGATATAAATCGTTAATATGCAAAATGACAAAAAAATTTCTAAAATAGATATTGAAAATCTATTGATGCCAGAAATAATTAAAAGCTTACAACGTCTTGGGGGGCTTGCTAATAAAGCAGACTTATATGATAATTTAAGAGAAAATGCCAATACAGTAATTGAAGAATATATGGCATTAGAAAAAGTCTCACATAAGACACATCAGAGTTATCATCCATTCGAATATACTTTTAACTTTTCTATAAAGCATTTAACTCTCGCTGGTTATATTAGTAAGCCTGCACGAGCTAATTATCAATTAACACAAAATGGATATGACATCAAAGACTTTTCTAGTTTTTCAAAACATGTTCGACAATTATCTGAACCACTTTGGAATCAGAAAAAATCCGCAGTAGTTGTCGACAATTCTCAAGAATCTTACGAAGAAGAAACCGAATCAATTACTTGGAATGACGAACTTCTTGGGTACTTAAAAGAATTTTCACCCGCAAAATTTGAACAATTTTGTCGTCTCTTAGTTCATCGCATGGGTGTTAAAATGGACGAAAAAATCGGCATTCAAATTTCTAATGATGGTGGATTAGATGGTTTTGGATACATTACTAGCCAAGATGATTTTCGTACCAACCGTGTAGCCATTCAAGCCAAACGTTGGCAAGGTAATGTTCCATCGCCTGAAATCGATAAGTTTAGAGGTGCGATGGATAAACACAACGCTGAATACGGTATTTTCATTACAACATCGCATTTTTCTCGTAGTGCAATCCAAGCAGCGCGTCAAGGAACACGAGTAATTACACTTATTGACGGGGATAAAATTGCTGAACTTGTTGCTAAATATGAACTTCACGTAAAACCTGTCGTCACTTACGAAATTGATAATTTTTACAAAAATAAAGGACAATAATAAATGCCAAATAATCTCGCTTTACGGATGCGTCCCAAAAATATTGACCAAGTCATTGGGCAAAAGCATCTGGTAGGCGAAGGAAAAATCATTCGCCGCATGGTCGAAGCCAATATGCTATCGTCCATGATTCTCTACGGTCCTCCCGGCATCGGGAAGACCTCAATCGCTAGCGCTATCGCAGGAGCAACCAAGTACGCCTTTCGTACCTTTAACGCCACAACCGATAGCAAAAAGCGCCTGCAAGAAATCGCCGAAGAAGCAAAATTCTCTGGTGGACTGGTTTTACTGCTCGATGAAATCCATCGTCTCGATAAAACCAAACAAGATTTTCTGCTACCATTGCTTGAAAACGGCAATATCATCATGATTGGAGCGACAACTGAAAATCCATTTTTCTCAGTTACTCCTGCCATTCGTTCCCGCGTTCAAATTTTCGAACTTGAGCCACTCTCAACTGACGACATTAAGTCAGCTTTGCAAACTGCTCTTTCTGACAAAGAACGTGGATTTGACTTTGATGTCGACATCGATGCAGATGCCATTGATTTTATCGCGACAGCAACCAATGGTGACCTTCGTTCTGCCTTTAATTCACTTGACTTAGCCGTTATGTCTACAAAAGCTGATGAAAATGGGCTTCGCCACATCACGCTTGATACCGTTGAAAATAGCTTGCAGCGCAGCTATATTACCATGGATAAAGACGGAGACGGGCATTATGATGTGCTTTCAGCTCTTCAAAAATCTATTCGAGGTTCTGATGTCAATGCCAGCCTGCACTACGCGGCACGCTTGATTGAAGCTGGTGATTTGCCAAGTCTTGCCAGAAGACTAACAGTCATTGCTTATGAAGACATCGGGCTTGCAAACCCTGATGCGCAGATTCATACCGTCACTGCTCTTGAGGCTGCTCAAAAAATCGGATTCCCAGAAGCTCGTATCTTGATTGCTAACGTCGTGATTGACCTTGCACTTTCACCAAAATCAAATTCAGCCTACGAAGCTATTGATAAGGCAATCGCTGATTTGCATCAAAATGGAACCCTTCCTATTCCACGCCACCTCCGTGACGGACACTACGCTGGCAGCAAAGAATTAGGCAATGCCCAAGGCTACAAATACCCTCACAACTATCCAGAAAAATGGGTGAAACAACAGTATCTCCCAGATAAACTGGTCGGAAAAAATTACTTTGACGCCAACCAAACTGGTAAATACGAACGCGCCCTTGGTGCCAATAAAGACCGAATCGATCATTTATCAAAATAACTTTTTGTAAGCTTTTCTGATACTTTTCAAAAAACGCTTTCTAAAAATTGGGCTTTACCCCTTGAAATATTTTTTTAAAGTGGTATCATAATGACATAGGTTAATTGCTGTGGCATACGAATTCACATCAATGTGTTGACCGACTAAATATTTGTATTTCGGGAAACAGTAGTCTTTCTCCAGTATGCAAGCCGTCACACGCGGAAGCGACTAAGGAGAAGCGAGTTGCCCACCTGCTTTTACATTCGCGGGTTCAATACAAATCGTGGATCACGGTGCCAATACAGCTTCTCATCCTTCCTTAGCTCAGTTGGTAGAGCAGTGGACTCTTAATCCATGGGTCATAGGTTCGAGCCCTATAGGGAGGATTTTCCCACATCCCACAAGTCTTGCTATTGCAAGGCTTTTTTGTTTATTCTCATAAATTTGCTCAATAACTTTTCTTTCAAGTTAGTTTGATAACCAGATATTTCTCACCTGATATCAGCAAAAAAGCGCTATTTTCATAGCGCTTAAGAAGTGAGAAAAGAAATTAGGAAAACTGTAAGAAAACATTCATCTTCTTTACTAATTTGAATTCCCAACTAAAGATGATTTTTGTATTTTGTTACTCGTCAAAATACAAAAATTTCTCTCCAAGGTTAAGATAGGGTGCTTTAGTATTTATAACTTGTGTCGTCTAATTAGCATAGTTAGCAATAGGAGTTATATTGAATAAACCTTGGATTGATTTTATTTTATCATAACTTCTTTTTATAGATAGCTCTGAACACTTTTTAAATATTGTCATACTGACAAATAAACAAGTTGCCTATGGCTAGTTTTTCTGATATGCCAATATTTATAGAACATTCCACAATAAAAAGGCACTGAAATAGTGCCTTGTCATTTTTATTCTTTTACTTCCATACGTTTTTTAGTGACCAAGAATACAACTGATACCAGAACTAAAATTGTTCCGATACTGTATAGAATAGTTGTTCCCACGCCACCTGTTGAAGGAAGGAGTGAACCTTTACGGCTGATAATTTCAGCAGTCAATGACCCTTCTGGAAGATTTGATTCGAAGTGTGCATCGCCTGATTCACCCTCAAGTTTAGTAGGATCTAGATTTTCATTATAATCAGTCACAATTGTGAAATCGATTGGTTTAATAGTGTTATAACCATCTGGTGTCACTGTTTCTACAAGGGTGTATTCCCCGACATCAAGCCCTTCAAACGCGAAACGCTCGCTCTCATCAACAGAGATTTTTCCAACTTCTACTTTTTTAATGTTGCCACTTTCATCTTTTACTGTTTTGTAAAGAGTGAATTCAGCACCTTTTAGAGATTCTCTGTTTTTGTCAATTTCTTCAAAGACCGCTTCGTAAGTGTAGACCTTAACAATAGATTCTGGGGTTTTTCCTGTACTTGCTCCAACTCCTGTGTTATTTGGGTTATTTGAATAAACCAATTCAACATTACTTGGGTTACCTGATGATCCGTGAACAGCCTTATCATTAAGCTTAGCGGTATATTCGACAATAATTTTTGATGAAGCCGTTATACCCTCAAGAACTTTTAAATTATCAATTTTAAAATCCAAGTTATCGAATTTGAAAGATTTTGTCACTTCAGTTTTTGTTTTACCATTATCAAGATAAATTTTTATCGTATCTTTGTTAAGCGTAAATCCAGGTGACAGCTTGTCCAAAAGTTCAAAATAGTATGTCTCGTAATCATCAAGGTTTTCTGGCAATATCGCAGTCAGCTGAAAAGGAACATCATCCCATCTGTCATAGTCCGCAAAATCTTGCCAGTCAGTCTTGATACCAGTTGTGTCATTAGTTTCTTTAACTTTTTTTGTGACACTTGGAATAGACGTTTTTGGTGTTACCGTTACATTTTTTAATACTTCTAAAATATAGTTGGTATAAGCTTCGTTGCTACCGACTGTTTTATTTTGGACAAGATAATATCCTGCCTCATGCCCAGTCAAGCCAGTCGCATTTTGAAGATATTGACCTGCTGCCTTGGCAAATTCTTTTGCTGCTTTCGCATCCGCACCTGCAGAACCGAGCTTTTCAGCTACTTCTGCCGCAGAAGTCACACCATATTTTTCTTGTAGTGCTGCTTTACCAGCATCCGTAATACCATTTCCCCATTCAATATTTGAAAGGGTTGTCTCATCTGATGATAAATCACCTGTAAAAATTTGGTAAGCTTCATAAGTTCCCGTGCCACCATCTTTAACAGTAATATCATACGCCATCGCTTTCCCACCAACCAAAATGAGAAGAGCCGCTACCAAAGTAGCTAGAAACAGTTTAAACTTTTTCATAATAAATCCTTTTTTCTTAAGATAGTAGCTATGAGAACTATCTTTTTATAATCATAATTTCCTCTATGAAAAACAAGACTCCTCCACAACACCTTGTTTCTCATAGAATGATAGGTCTAAAAAAATTAGACAAATTTTCAGACTACAGGATACTATTTTAACACAAAAGTGGCATTAAAAGAACTAAAACGGCTTGGATTTTTTTGAAAATTTAATGATTTACAGAACACGACAAGAATTTCTTGGTGAAATTAATTTATGAAAAAAAGAAAAAGGCACTATAAATAGTGCCTTAATAGTTATAAAGTATGTAAAAATTATTTTATTAATTTTATTACAACAACAGCCAAAAGGATAATCGTTAAAATAAAGCAAGATATTAAAATAACAACAATAATAGTTTGAAATTGACTCGCCTCACTCACTATACGTGTACTATTTTCTTTATTAGCAATGCGATGACCACGTACTAATAAACGTTCCGTATTAATCCCATATGGTGTACAAGTCATCAAAGTAACATAATCTTGATTAGGATCAATTCTCAAAGGAGAACGATCTTCTGGAGAAATTGTTAAAATGCGATCTACTTCATAAAGTAATGTTTTATCAATTACTTGAATTTTAAAAGTATCTCCTTCAACTAATTGATCAATATCAGTAAATAACCTTGCAGAAGGTAAGCCACGATGTCCTGAAATAACGGCATGACTCCCTTTACCTCCAACTGGTAGTGATGTTCCTGGTAGGTGACCTAAGGCAACACGTAAAACACTATCAGATGTTCCATGATAAACAGGCAATTCTAAATTAAGTTTTGGGATTTCAACATAAGCCATAATACCTTGCCCCGTTACATTAAGGGTCTGATTATAAACTTTCATCTGATTAGATGTCAAATTCAAATTCGGAACTATCCCTTGACGCAAGGAGCTGTTATAATCTCTTGCATCACTCAGCGTCTTTTTCTTCTTTTGCTCAGTCATCTTCTCAATATCACGATTATAGTTAGCAATTTGCGTGATTTGTTTTGCAGCATTCACATGATTACTAATAGTCGGATACAATAATAACGATACACCTGTTATCAATATGACTATAATTGCAATTGTCAAAGATTTTTCTTTGACTTTTTCTAACATACTATCTCCTAACTATAAATTAATAAAAGGAGGGGAATTTTCCCACTCCCTTCATATCTTAACTATTTAACTTCCATACGTTTTTTAGTAACAATTAACACACCAGCAATAAGGATTAGAACAACACCTAAAGCATATAAAACTTTTGTTCCCATACCACCTGTTGATGGAAGAATTGAACCTTTAGTATTTGGAACTGGAGCTGTTAAAGAGCCTTCTGAAGTATTTGAAGTAAATGTAATCTTACCAGTTGGATCAACACCTGAAAGCTCTGTCAATTTAGGTTCGTTTGATTCTTCATCATGTTTAGCTGAGACTGTAAAGAGGATATCATCAATTGTGTTATAACCATTTGGTGTAGTTGTTTCTACAAGTTTATAATCACCATCGTCGATACCTGAGAAAGTAAATGATGTTGCTTCACTAGCAGAAATAGCTTTTACCACATTCCAGTTACCAGCAGAATCTTTTTTATAAAGTGTGAATCCAGCATTTGCCAACGGTTTATTATCTTGGTCAACTTTATTTACAATAACTTTGTATGTGAAGACAACTACAGTATCTTCTGGAGTTTCACCGTGACCAGCAGCATTAGGATTGTTTGAATAAATAAGTTTTACAGTATTTGGGTTACCAGCTGAACCGATAACAGCATTTGAATTAAGTTTAGCTGTATATCTAACAACAATTTTTGATGAAGCTGTTACACCAGAAATAGATTTCAAATTGTTAATTTTGAAACTTGAACCATCCTCAGCAATTGTAAATGATGAAGTAACATCAGTTTCAGCACTACCATTTACAAGGAAAACTTTAGCATCTTTGTTATAAGTCAAACCTGATGAAAGAGTATCTGCAAACTCTAGATAGTATTCATCATAAGTCGCAAAGTTATTTGGCAATGTCGCAGTCAATTGGAACGGAACATCATCGTTGATATCGTAATCAGCAGAATCTTGCCAACCAGTAGTTGTTGTACTTTCTGAATCGTTAATATCTTTTACTTTTTTCTCAACGGTAGGTGTATCTGTTTTAGGTTCTACAGTAACATTTTTAACGACTTTCAAAATGTAGTTAGTATAAGCTTCATGCTCACCAACTGTTTTATTTTGGACAAGGTAGTAACCAGCTGCAAGACCAGTCAAACCACCTGCATTTTGAAGGTATTTCCCAGCTTCCTTGGCAAATTCATCTGCATCTACAGCATTATCACCAAGTTTTTCAGCGATTTCTGCTGCAGAACTTGCACTATATTTAGTTTGAAGTGCTGCTTTACCAGCGTCAGTGATACCATTTCCCCATTGTACTTTACCAAGGGCAGCCTCATCACTATTATCTAACACTGTACCTGTGAAGATTTGATAAGATTCGTAAGTTCCTGAACCACCATTATTAATGGTGATATCGTATGCCAACGCTTTTCCACCAGCAAAGGTGAAAAGAGCTGCTACTAAAGTAGCAAAAATCAATTTAAACTTTTTCATAATAAATCCTTTTCCTTTTTAAGAGATAGAGCAAAAATGTATAAAATAGGCGTTAAGAGTATTGTTGACTAAGCAACACCTCCTTTACCTAGGGGATCAAATGTCATTATATCTGACCTCCTTTTCTTCGATATCTATTGACTTTAAAAATCAGAAGTCCCAAACCAACTATTGTCGCAAGTATTCCAAATAGATATTGTAACAAAGTTCCTAGACCACCTGTCTCAGGTAATACATAGGCTTCTTGTGCTGTATTTTTAATGGTTAAGGTTCCAGATGAAGTAGCAACATTTGATGCTACTTCCGATGTTCCTGCATCATTAGCATAAGTCGGAGTAAATCCAGGAACCTCATGCTCAACAACATAGTAAGTATAGTTGACAGTCGTTTCACCATCTTTACCAGTAAGAGGTAAGTCTTTATGTGTTTTTGTCCAACCATTCTCATGGCTTAATGTAATATCTGATTGAAGGACAGAATCAGTTGAAGTACCACCACCTTCTGGTGTTGCTACCTGATGCAAATCATATGTAATCGAACCATCAGCAGAATCATACTCATCACCTGAAGCAGTAAACCATTTTTTATCAACCGTGATATCAGTCGTTTCGACTTTTTCTTCTTCATTTTTAATAAATTCAGAGTTATCAGATATAGCTAAGTTAGTAGCATCTGTAATGCCATCAGCCACAGGTTCCATTGTTTGATCTGGATCATAGTAGAAATAATATTTTTGAGGATTACTTGGTGTCTTGTAACCAGGTGGTGCTGATGTTTCTTTGAAGTAGTAGTAATTACCTTCTGTGAAAGTAGCTGGAAGATTAGATTTTCTAATATTAATTTGTCCATTAGCATCCGTTGTGTAGCTTGTAATCTCTTCATCATTACTATCATCACCGTCATCATCATGTTTATAAACAGTGAAGGTCGCACCTGCTAAGGCTAAATTATTGTTTTTAGAATCAACTTTATAAATCGTGTATGTTTTTTCAGCATCTATCGAACCAGATGTTGATATTTCTAGCCAGCGGATTGGAGTATTTAAGTCTGAGGTTCCTGATGCAACACCCGATAACGTTGCTTCATTAGTTGGATTGTATCTTCCTGTCTCATTTGGATTTTCCTTTGAAACTTTATAATCATAAACAAGCGTATAAGCTTTTTTATCCTTCAAGTTCACTGTCAAAGTTCCAATATACACATAATATCTTCCACTGAAATGTAAACTTTTTTCCATGTTATACGTCCAAGACCATTCACTAAATGGAACCTCCATACCAGTAGCATTGTCGTATAATTTGACAGAATTTTGAATCAATCCAATATCTGAAATTCCCGGTGCATTACCAAAATTCATCACATCGGTTAGTGTTAAATCATCTGAACCAGCTAACAAATCAGCTGCGGTAGGATTTATCGCTATGCTATAGTGCAAGCGGCGTTCATCGTTGTTCCAACTACCACTTTTAGTGATAGGTTTTGAGGAGGCCTTACCAATCGTAACATTTTGTTTTTGACTATCTGAACCATACTCATGACCATCAACTGTGACAGTCACATTATTAGTTAAAGAAACAGCTTTTGTTGACCCTGTTTCAGGTATTTCCGTACAGAATGTTGTAAAGGTTAACCAAAACTCATCTTGGTTGCCAATATTATTTTTCAAGCTTTGCCCATTAGTTGTTGAGAAATTTAAAGTTACAACCTTATCAGATGAAATGTTTCCGTCTAAAGCTATGTTAGACACATCAGCTGTGTCAGAACCAGCTGAAATACTACTACCCGAAATCGTTGCTGCAATTTGTGAAGTATGCTGACCATAACTAAATCCGACTAAGTTTACATTACTTGGTAAAGTATCTGTAACAGTCATACTTTGAATATCATCAGTCAGTCTAATCTTCACTTTCCATGTCACAGTACCATCTTCACTATTTACAATAGAAGTGGCTTGATTTTCGTTACCATCCATTTTGATAACATTAGACGTATCAACGTACGTATGATTCACCTTGCTATCATGACTATCTGAACTAATCTCATTATCAAAATCTACTGTACTTCCTCCATTAAGTTTTGCACTTGAGCTATATTGGAAAGAAATGTCTTCTGATGATGAAACGTCTGATGTCAAGGTAATCATAAACTCTGTATACTTAGCATTGTTATCAAGAGCACTATAATCAGTGTAGCCATCTGATTCCTGAACTTTTGCTTTTAAAGTAAAGGTATCTGCACCAAAGGCAGCTGTTAAATGTTCATAGAGTTCTTGAAGCTGTGCTTTTGTGTACCAGTGAATTGTAGAGTCTCTGCTACTATCTGAACCTTGATGTAGAACATCTTTAAATTTTGTACCAGAAACAAGTTTATCATCATCAGGCATTGTTATTGTTGCTTTCCAAGTAAGTGCCTTAACATCTGAATCACTTGTATCATCTTCGCTCACAAACTCTTTAACCAAGTTACCATCTCCTGGAACAGTAACTTCTGCCGAGTCTTTAGAACGGTCTACTGTTGTCGTCTTATCACCATCATCATCTAAGTATGCTGTGTTTTTAATTTTAGTAGCATCCCATTTAGAATTAGTTGCTGGCGTTGTGTAAGTAATAGTATATGATTTGGTATTAACACCGTTTGAAATGGCATTAAACTTAATATGTGAAACTTTATCATTACTATCACGCTCTATCGTGTAGCCTTCGCCATCTGGCGAAAGAGTCAGATTACTTGCTTTACTAAAATTATCATCTGACAACGTTGCTCCGGCAATATCGTTACCATTTGAATTCACAACAATCGTCCAAGTAATCAACCCTGTTGTGCTATCATAATTACCACTTTTTGTAATATCATTTAATTTTAGATTAATCACTTCACTGTCACTTGGTGTCAGATTATATTTATCACCACTTGACGTTGCATTAATTTTATTTAGTAACTGAACTTCTCGACCAGGTGCTAAATCTGCAATTTTATAGCGGTAGTTAATCGTATAAAAATGTCCAATTGGTTTGCCATCAGCATTTACTCCACCAGATACCATCTGAGGTAAAGTCATCGACCAAGTTTTATTGGCAGTATCAAAATTAGGAGCTACATTCACCGCTTCAGTAGCTGTTACATTACTTGTATCACCTACATATGTTGAATAAGTAACTGATACTTGATCAACAGAATCAATAGAAATTCCTGAAGCAGTCAGCGTATCGTTAAGATTAATCTCACCTGGCGTTCCGTATTTTGAATCAACAGTAACAGTGTAGTTTGCATAGGCTGTATCTTCTTCGTACGAAGCAGTACCTTTTTTAGTAGTTGTTAAATCATAATTTTTAGTGACATCATCTGCTGGAATTTCAACCGTCAAATCTGACGAATAACTGATATTGTAATTGCCAGATTCATCTTTGAAACTAGTTCCATATACGGCAGTATATTCAATATTTCCTAAAGCATCTTCTCCAGTATCAAGTCCTTCAATATAATCATCTAGAAAACTAATTGCTAAATAATAACGCCCTCCGTCTTGAAGGAACTTATACTTGAAAGCTTCTTTCTTATCAGATCCACTGCCTGTAGTTCCTGTATATTCTTTATTTAATTCAATATTATGGCTTAGATTTGCCCCTTCTGGCAGCGCTAAACAATAATTTTTATCATCAATTAAGTTATCTTTATTAATTTTAAATTTTAATTCAAGGGCAACCGTTAATTCTTCTGTTGATAAATCTTCCTTAACTGAAGACTCGTCATAACTATATCCTGTTAGGAATGGAGCAAAATCAGCATAGGTTACATCCGCAATTGTGTATTCAGAAAATTGATTTGATGTAAACTCAACATTTGTCAAACTATCTGAGCTATCTTGTGTAATAGTGGTATCTTTTTTACTTGTCAAATCCTCAACATTATCAAGATTATTACCAGCAAAATGGTAAAATTTCCAGTCACTTGGAACTGAAGAACTTTGAATATTTGACTTAAAATTCATAGATACTTTGACATCTTTACTTGGTTCAACTTCATCACCATTTTTATTCAAAAATGTGATGTCATAAGTTCGAGTCTGAACTAATTTTTGCTTTTTATTAGCTAAATAAGAAGTCAGCTTTTGATCAATAGCTGTAGTCTCAGTTACAGGGGTCACCTTCAAATCAACAGCTTCTGAAAATGTTCCATCTTCATAATCAACATTTACTGTGACATCACTTGTCTCAGCATTTAATGTTCCGCTAGACTTAAACTCTTCCGTACCATCATTAGAAGTTTCAGTAGACTGTTCTGTCATACTACTATCTTCAATTGTTGAAGATTCTACCTCTGTAGAGGTTTGCACTTTTTCATCAGTACTTTCACTTGGTGTCTCAACCATCGACGAACTATCATCAGTATTAATTGTAAATGCCGGCGACATAAACACATATGCTGTTCCTAATACAAGCAAAATCGCCAGTGTTGCAACAACATAAGAACTCTTTTCCTTCTTAAACTGTTTCTTAATAAGATTTTTAAGCTCTATCAAAACTTTCCTCATACAACATTCCTTTAAACATTTCTCACAAAATCATTTAACAATACTAATTCTTGATAAGGGCCAAATTCTAATAGTTAATTTGCCAACTAATTGCTTAGAACTGACTGCTCCAACCACAGAATTTCTTGAATCAACCGAATTTTCCCGATTATCTCCCATGACAAAATATTTTCCATCTGGTACTTGATATGGTAAACAAATGTTTACCTTGCCATATGACTTCTTTTCTCCATTGAGGTAAGGCTCGGTAAGTTCTTTATCATCAACATAAACATTTCCATCTTTGTCAAGGTTTACCCACTGACCTGATGTTGCAATAACACGTTTTACTAAGATTCGATTACCACAAGAAAAAGCAATGACATCACCTTGTTTTAATTTATTATGCTTAATTGACAAAACCACGTCACCAGCTTTTAAATTAGGTTTCATTGAATCTCCGTAAATGTGTAACATTCTTATCCAGAATGTTGATAGTATTGACGAGACAGCAACTACAACTAACAGCATAAAAAGGACACTGCGAACTTTTTTCATGTAGTAGTCATGAGAACTATTCACCTTCAAAACGCTCTAACCTCTCCCAAATTTTCATATTTCTGCAAATGTAAAATAAAATTAGTTACTATTTTATTAAAAAATGTGAATTTTTAATAATTGTATTTTTGATTTTCATAACATATAAACTCTAAAAAACGTGTAAAATCAACATTTTTAGGATCATTTGCTAAGATTATATCATAAATAAAAAGAAAGAAAAGGAAGAAAACAATGAAAGCAAATTTTTCATGAAAATAGCAAAAATATCTCTAAAAAGTAATTTGAACAATTAAACCATCTCATTTATTTCACATTATATTTAGCTTTTTCTTGACATTTTTGGTACGATGATGATGAAAAAGTACTTGAATAATCAAGGGAGGTCAAAGCGATGAATACTCTTATCATTTATGCACATCCTTACGAAAAAAGTTTTAATCATGCTATCTTTGAAAAAGTTAAACAAGATTTAACAAAAAAGCACAAGGACTTTGATGTCATTGACTTGTATAAAGATTGTTTTAATCCCGTTTACACGACTGAAGAATTAGCTTTATTTAAAGATGGAAAAACGACAGACAAATTGGTTAGTCAATATCAAGAAAAGATTAGCAATGCTGATGAAGTTATTTTTATTTTTCCTGTTTGGTGGAATGATACTCCTGCTATGATAAAGGGTTTTATTGATAAAGTGATGAAAAAGAGCTTTGCTTACGAAGTTGGAAAAACTGGTCTCATCGGGCACCTCACACATATTAAAAAAGCTGCAGTTTTTACTACTTCTACTTCGCCAACTTGGTATTTAAAACTCTTTTGCGGCAATGCTATCAAACATGTTTTTATCAACGCTACCTTAAAACAGCTCGGTTTTAAAAATATCACTTGGCATAATATGGGAAATATTGATAACAGCACAGCTGAAATGCGGCAAGAATTTCTTGATGGGATTGATTTATAAAAAAGAAATAGCACCCGTTTGGGTGCTATTTTAGTTAAATAATCGGTCTAGCCAAGTTATGAACAGACTTTTCCACAGCTTTTCCACCTTTCAGTGATTATTTTTATCCTTTGTGATATTCAAAAGCAATGGTATAAGTCTTTTCGGCATTGGCTGGAAGGACAATATCACCAAAGTCTTCGTTGTTAATCGCATCTGGCAAAAATTGAGCTTCGAGTGCTACCGCTTCAAATTCTTTTGTCATTTGACCTTTATCACGCGCCGCATAAATACCATCTGAGATACCAACCATACTGTAAACTACCCAAGCATCACGGTCTGAATAAAGATTGATAAAGTCTCCACTATCTTCATCTTTTAATTCACCGCATGGTTTATCAAGTGATGAATTAACCAAAAAGGCATCATCAAAACCACCTGTCGCAGCAATAGCATCTCCAAGATTTCGACCAGTTCTAAAATCATAAGCTGAGCCGTCTACCTCGATAAATTTGCCTGTTGGCACCAAATCATCACGTGTTTCCAAGTAACGGTCAGCAGCCAAAGTAAAGGTATGGTGTGCCAAGTCTTGGCGTTCACCGAGGTTAAAGTAAACGTGGTTAGTTGGGTTAAAGAGGGTCGCTTGACCGCCATTTTTACCAGTGTAAGTGATTGTAAAACGATTATCGTTATCCAACGTAAAACGTGCTGTTACCAACATATCACCAGGAAAACCATCAACACTTTCTTTGGCATTATAAGTCATGACAACAGTGGCTTTGTCAATATCATTTTCAACTCTTGCTTGCCAAATGTGTTTGTGGAAACCTTTTGGACCACCGTGAAGAGTGTTTCCTTTTTCATTTTGAGGGACTTGCATAGCTTTTCCATCAAGCTTGAATTGACCGTGGTCAATACGCCCTGCTACACGACCGATTGACTGTCCAGCACACAATGTATTCATTCCATATTCAGCAGGGTCATCAAAACCAATAATAATATTTTTGTGACCACCTTTGCCATCTGGCACTAAAAATTCTTGGAAAGTTGCTCCTAAAGTTAGCAATCCAACCTGAACATCCTTGTCATTAGTAATAGAATATTTTTCAACATTTTTACCATCAATAGTTGCAATGATTTCTTGTGTTACTTTCATTTTGTCATCCTCTTTCTTAGGTCTTATCTTTATTTTACTCTTCATAAATTTCTTTGTAAACGTTTACTTAATTGTTTTACCAAGGTTTTACTAAAAAGGACGCTGATTCTCCAGCGTCCTTTAAGTGTGTTTTTATGATTGACTAAGACCTAAGACTTCTTACCTGATTTCTTTCGAGATAGGAAGATTGCTAAACCAATAGCTGCAAATCCAATAAGTCCAGTTTCTGCGATATACACTCCAGTTCTTGGAAGGTTACCTCTGTTTTGAGCACGCGCTCCACCTCCTAAGTAACTACCTACTTTATTTATGTAAGCGCTTTACGAGTGTATTATTACTTTTTGTTTACAATATGTCAAATAATTTGAGGTTCTTTTATTTATAAAAAAACGCATAGGAAATCCCCTATGCGTTATTATTTTTATTTACATCAAAAACTTATTTTACAACAATGTTAACAAGTTTATTAGGTACCGCTCAAAAGCTCTGGGAGAGGTTTTGAGGTGGGAAATAAATCTAATAAACTTGTATCAAAAAACTATTTTACAACAATGTTAACAAGTTTATTAGGTACCGCAATCACTTTGATAATGTCTTTACCAGCGATTTCATCTTGAATTTTTTCGTTTGCAAGAGCAAGTTTTTCAAGTTCTTCACGGCTTGAGTCTTTTGGTACAACAAGTTTTGCACGAACTTTACCTTTGATTTGGATAACAATTTCAACGTCGTTTTCAACGAGTTTTGATTCGTCCCATGTTGGCCATGCAACGTATGAAATTGATTCACCTGAATGTGTCAATTCTTGCCACAATTCTTCAGAAAGGTGTGGTGCAAATGGAGCTAACAATTGTACAAATCCTTTAGCGTAATCAGCAAAGAGTTTGTCTTCTTTGTTTGCTGCGTTAACAAATACCATTAATTGTGCGATAGCTGTGTTGAATTTCATTGCTTCAAGTTGTTCAGTGACAGCTTTGACAGTTTCGTTATAAACTTTATCCAAGTTGCCGTTGTTTTCTGCAACAACTTCTTTTGTTGTCAACAAGCGGTATACGCGATCGAGGAATTTACGTGAACCTTCAAGACCTTCTTCAGACCAAGCGATTGAAGCGTCAAGTGGTCCCATGAACATTTCGTATACACGAAGTGTATCAGCACCGTAACGTTCAACCACATCATCTGGGTTAACAACGTTTTTAAGTGATTTAGACATTTTCGCTGGTGCTTGTTCAAGTTCTTCACCAGTTTCGATGTTAAAGAATGAACCATCACGTTTTTCAACTTTATCAGTTGCAACAAGGGCACCACGATGGTCGCGGTAGCTTGTTCCCAAAATCATACCTTGGTTGAAGAGTTTTTGGAATGGTTCTTTCGTTGGAACAACACCTAAATCATAAAGGAATTTGTGCCAGAAACGAGCGTAAAGCAAGTGAAGCACAGCGTGCTCAGCACCACCGATGTAGATATCAACTGGCAACCAAGCTTTAAGAAGGTCTTCATCAGCCAATTTTTCATCGTTGTGTGGATCGATGTAGCGTAGGAAGTACCAGCTTGAACCAGCCCATTGTGGCATTGTATTTGTTTCGCGACGACCTTTAACACCGTCTTCACGAGTCACTTCAAGCCAATCAGTCAAGTTAGCAAGTGGTGATTCACCTGTACCTGAAGGTTTGATATCTTTTGTTACTGGCAATACAAGTGGAAGTTGATCTTCTGGAACAGCTGTTGTTGTACCATCTTCCCAGTGGATGATTGGGATTGGTTCACCCCAATAACGTTGACGTGAGAAGAGCCAGTCACGAAGACGGTAAGTTACTTTCTTGTTACCAACACCTTCTGATTCAAGCCATTCAACCATTTTGTCAATAGCTTGCGCTTTATCAAGACCATCTAGGAAGCCAGAGTTGATGTGAAGTCCATCTTCTGTGTAAGCTTCTTCTTCAACATTTCCACCTTCAAGAACTGGAATGATTTCTAGGTTAAATTGTTTTGCAAATTCCCAGTCACGTGTATCGTGGGCAGGAACAGCCATGATAGCACCAGTTCCGTAGCTTACAAGAACATAGTCAGCAATCCAGATTGGCATTTCTTTACCATTTACTGGGTTAATAGCGTAGCTACCAGTCCAAACACCAGTTTTTTCTTTAGCAAGGTCTGTACGAGCTAGGTCAGATTTAAGACTTGCTTGGTGTTTGTAATCCGCAACAGCTTGTGCTTGTTCTGGTGTTGTAATAGCTTCAACAAGTGGGTGTTCTGGAGCCAAAACAGCGTAAGTTGCACCAAATAGTGTATCTGGACGAGTTGTAAATACTGTGAAATCTTTGTCAGTGTCTTTAACTTTGAAAGTAACGTTAGCACCAGTTGATTTACCAATCCAGTTACGTTGCATGTCTTTGATTGATTCTGGCCAATCAAGGTCATCTAAATCTTCCAAAAGACGTTCAGCGTAAGCTGTGATTTTAAGCATCCATTGGCGCATTGGTTTACGAACAACTGGGTAACCACCACGTTCTGAAGTTCCGTCAGGAAGCACTTCTTCGTTGGCGATAGCTGTACCTAATTCTTCAACCCAGTTAACTGGCACTTCAGCTTCATATGCCAAACCTTTTTCGTACAATTTTGTGAAAATCCACTGAGTCCATTTGTAGTAGTTAGGGTCAGTTGTGTTGACTTCACGATCCCAGTCATATGAGAAACCAAGTGAGTTGATTTGACGTTTGAAGTTAGCAATGTTTTTAGCTGTGAATTCAGCTGGGTCATTACCAGTATCCATTGCGTATTGTTCTGCTGGAAGACCAAATGCATCCCAACCCATTGGGTGAAGTACGTTGTAACCTTGAGCACGTTTGAAACGGCTAAGAATATCAGTCGCAGTATATCCTTCTGGGTGTCCTACGTGAAGACCAGCACCAGATGGGTAAGGGAACATATCTAACGCATAGAAGTTTGGTTTATCAGCGTCAGTCCCTGTTTTGAAAGTATGGTTATCAGCCCAAAAAGCCTGCCATTTTTTCTCAATCTCTTTATGATTATAAGTTGCCATGTTTTTTCTCCATGTTCTTAGTATTGGTTACTATTATACCACGAAAAGAATAAAGAAAAAAGGCGAAATCACGGGGATTTCATGCCTTTTATGTGCCGATAAGCTTGGTTTGACACCAAAACAAATCTGACTTTATCATTTTGCTAGATATTCCTTCAATTTTGCCATATCATCTTTGGCGTCTGCTAAGCCGATTTGATAGATTTCTTCAAATTTTTCTGGGTTAGTTTCGAGTCGTCCAATTTCGAGATTTTGGCTTGGGCGAATGGCAAAGAGCTCACCTTTCTTTTCCAAATCAATAATGTGCTCAACCGTCGCATTGTAATGTTCATAACGTTTTGATGCCACTTCAACAAATTTTGGATATCTTCTGTAAAAGAGTTTGTACAGACGACCGCTGCTTGGTTTTTTACGGTAATCAATCGGGCGTGTCAAAACAACAATCAATTTATCAAAGCCAAGACTTTTAGCAAAATCGACTGGGATGCTGTCTGACAAGCCGCCATCAAGATATTTGTTGCCATTCCATTCCACGATTTTTGAAGCTAACGGCAGAGCAGAACTTGCTCGAAGCAACTCCATTTGTTCAAAGACATTATCAACTTTATGATATTCTGGTTTCCCAGTTGCTAAGTTAGTCACTGTTGCATAAAAGGGAACTCCTGATTCCTCAAAAGTCTTTTCATCAAAAATGTCCAACTCCATCGGAACTTTATAATAAGTGAAGTCTTTATTGACCACATTTCCAGTTTTTAGCCAAGAACGAAGTCCCATATACTCAGGATATGAGGCATATTTTTTATTATAACGAAGGGCACGACCTTTTTGTTTCGACAAGAAGTTCACTCCAAAAAGTGCTCCAGCGGACACTGACACAATGCCATCTACTTCAATACCAGCATCTAAAAAAGCATCTAGAACACCAGCCGTAAACAGCCCACGCATGCCGCCACCTTCTAATACTAAACCAACTGACATTTCTTTCCTCCGTTCTTTAATTTTGTAAATTATTATATCAAAAAGTGAGTGATTTAGATGGTTTTTGCTATGTTATAATAGTTCTAACAAGCTAAAGGAGCTAATATGAGAAAGAAAATTTACGACATCATTGAACCAACCAAAAACGTCACCACCGTTGAAAAGATTTATGACATTTTCATGGTCATTGTTATTATTGCGAGCCTGCTTCCTTTAACCATCAAAACACATTCAACTTTTTATGCGGTTTTGGAAAATGTAACCACTCTTATTTTCATCATCGATTATGTGCTACGTCTTATGACTGCAGACTTTAAACTCAAGCAAGGAAAAATTTCTTTCATCAAATATCCTTTTACTTTCCTTGCTATTACAGACCTCGTTGCAATTTTGTCTTCTCTGCTATTTTGGAATAACACTTTTCGATTGTTCAAAATCGTGCGCATGATTCGTACGGTTCGTGTGTTCAAACTCTTTCGTTATTCTAGAAGCATCAACATGCTCATTCATGTTCTTAAAAAGCAAAAAGAGTCTTTGTTAATTGTTGGTGCTTTAGTTGTCATTTATATTTTCATCTCAGCTCTCGTCATTTTCAATGTTGAGCCAACAACTTTTAATAATTTCTTTGACGCCCTTTACTGGGCAACTATTTCTCTGACAACCGTTGGCTACGGAGATATTTACGCCGTCTCTGCCATCGGAAAATTAATCACCATGATTTCGTCAATCCTTGGCGTTGCTATCATCGCACTGCCTGTCAGCATCATGACCGCAGGTTACCTAGAAGAAATCGAGGCACGACGCCACAGACGTAAACGTCCAAATAACTAAAAAACTGAGCTTCTTAAAAGAGCTCAGTTTTTTATATTAAAGTTTTAGATGACTAATTTCTGACTCATCTTCAAAGAAATAGCCAAGCAGATAATTCTCAAAAGACTCGTAAGTGATTTTATCTGCGGCTGGGCATTTAAAAGCAATTTCCTTTTCTAACCACTTCTGATAAAAGGCTAACTTTTTATCCTGAACATTCCAAGAGCCAAGAAATTTATCATAAACAGCCTGCGAGCGGTCACGGTATTCCTCTAAATCCACACCACAAGAACCCGTTGGAGAATAAGTTAAAACATGGTAATCACCTGAATTTGAATAAGAGATGTGTCCTTGTGGTAATGAAATCAAATAAGTACTCGCTACCGAAAAAGCTTGCTTACAAATATCGTCCGCAAAACCAAGTTTCCTCAAAGCACGATAGACAAAATGACTTCCTTGAAGAAGTTTTTCTCGCGTCACTTCTCGAGTCGCTGCTTTGTAACGCGCTAATCGCGCACCCGTCAGCTGATTGTCTAAATTCTGATGAGCATTTTGATATAAAATGACAAGATTACCGCTTGTTTTGTAAGATAAATGCTGCAATTTCAGCCTCCGCTTTTTCTAAAGAATGCTGTGCTTCTTTTTTTATTTGATGAGTTAGGGTCAACATATTTTGCTTATAATCAGCCAACTGCTCCGTAAAATCATTAAATGTCTCAGCAAGATTTTGAGTTGTTGGATTTTCAAGCAATAGCGCTGCTTGATGCTTGCTAAACTTCTTGATGTTCCAGAATTGTTCATTGAAAAATGGTATGCCGATAAAAGGAATGCCTTGCTCTGCCATGGCATAGACAGTCCCCTGACCACCGTGAATAATCGCAAAATCAATCGTTGATTCAAGTTTTGAAAAATCAATAAAATCAATCGTCTCAACGTGCGCACCTGGCAAATGAATGTCTTCACCACAAGTTGTCAAAAGGTAGTTACGATTTCTCGGAAGTTTTTCTAAAAATTTTTCTACCCAATCTTTCTTAAAAGACGTGCCAAAACTTAACAGAATTTTTGACGTTTCCTTTTGCTCGTGCGATGAAAATCCGACATCATCAATCAAAATAGGACCAATGATTTTGTAAGACGAATCAGCTGGAAAATCATAGAATTGCGAATAATCCGCCACCAAATTCAAATCACCATTAAAGAGTTCAAGAGCATTGTTAAACGGTTCGCCACCTTGACGTTTCAGGTAGGCATTCCAAGTGCTGACGTTACTTGAATAAGAGGTAATCATCTTTTCAACCGTTTTTTTCATTTGTTGCTGATTAAGCTGAGAACGCCTGCGATTTGATTGAAAATATTTATTATTAGAAAATAGACCTTCTGAATTTTCAACGATTTCGCTGATGTGTGTCGCCCCAGAAATAATCCAAATAAGAGGCACTTTTTCAAGACGGCAACTCGTCACCATACTCAAGCGGTAGCCAGTCACCACAGCATCAAACCTTTCCTTAGCTAAAAGCTCACACTCAAAATCACAGACCGTTTCAATCTCATCTTCTGTCAAAAAATTGAAATCCGTTGATAAGGAGAAAAAAGAATCATACCGTTCTTTGTTGTAAATGGCATTATCAGCGGGGCAATGATGCCAAATGTAAGCCACATTATCGAAAATGAAAGGATAGTAAGGCTCTCCGATAATATGAATCTCGTGACCATTTTGCCATAAATGCTCGGCTAATTTTGATAAGCGCTGGCTCTCACCAAGGTTCATCATGAACGGGGCAAATAAGAATTTACTCATGACTGCCACCTATTTTTCAACAATGGCAAAAGAAATCCCGCCAAATTTTGAATAAGACAATACCAAGTAATTTCCTGATGGAAGGTCTTCATTCATCACAAAATCAATCTCTTCACCAGCTCCATTTGAAGCAAATGCAAAAGCTTTTTCAGCCAGATTTTCATAGCCGTAAGAATCCGCTAAAGATGTCAAGAAATCATAGTCTGTGCTGTCGATTTTTTTACGTGAATTCCAGACACATGCCTTAATATCTTGTGACGACAAAGATAGTTTTTTCAGTAATTCTTGGAAAGCTTGGTCAAAAATAGTTGTTACTTCTTGCAGAGATTTTCCTTGATATTTCAACTGACGGCTACCTAAAATTTTCGCTGTCTGCTCTGATTGGTCACGTGAAAGAATTTGTACTGAACAATAATCTGCACACACAAAATCACTGCTATCATAGCGCATTTGTTGCCACCACATCATGCTAAACTCAGTCCACTGATTGGCTGAAACAAGAATCACCTGATTAAGGTCATCATGCTGCATCATTTCTTTAGCGTATTGAATGCCGTCAATCGCTCCGCTATTACTTGAAATGACAGAAACCGGACCTTTAATTTTAAAGAGAATTGAAAGCATACCAGCTGCCGCATTCATCACTGTAAACGGGAAACGTGAGGCAGAAACGTGAGCGTAACCTTCCTTGGTGATTTGCTCTTCAATGCCTTCAACCACTTCAACCGGACCTGATGGTGTGACAAAAACAATTCCCACTTTTGAAGTGTCCATTTTTTTCAAATTAAGACCACTAGCTCGCAAAGCCTTATCAGTGGTTAAAGCTACCATTTTTGAAAAGTCATCCATCTTGCGGAATTGCGCTGGATTGATTGTCTTAGGTGGCATGGCTTTTTTGAAACGATAAGCTGTGAAATCATTAAACGCATTGTCGCAAAGCTGATATTGCTTGCTATCTTGTGCTACTTTATCAAGTGAGCTAGCCGATGAAAGAATAGCCAATGTCATATCATCTGTGACTGAGAATGTCTCCAAGTCTGAGTCCAAAGACGACAAAAGCACACCACTGTTGTTGCCACCAAAAGCAAAAGAAAAATTCATAACATTTTTAATAACATGTTCACGTTTTTGATTGTAAACAAAATTATCTGGGAATCCTTCGTGTCCGATATTATTTTTGGTTGCAGGAACAGTTTGTTCTTCAATAGCAGCCAAGCAGTTAATCAACTCGATAATTCCTGCTGCACCAAGTGTGTGTCCTGTCTGACCTTTGGTACTGCTAACAAGTGTTGTTTCTGGGAAAAATTTATGATACATATTTTTTTCCATTTTGTCGTTAGCTTGGGTACCTGTACCATGACCATTGATGTAATCGACATCCTTGAAATCAATACCTGCTTTTTCTACCAAAGTCTGAGCAATATGCGCCGCACCTTCTCCCGTTGGTTTTGGAGCTGTGATATGATAAGCATCTGACGTGATAACACCACCGATGATTTTTCCATATTTTGCTAAAGCCTTATCTTTCACCAAAATGACAAAGCCTGCTCCCTCACCAAGGTTGATTCCTTTTCCAGATGAATAAGGCTGACAAGCCATATTAGCACTGATTGCCCCGAGCGATGTGAATCCTGCTAGCGAAATATCACTCAGCTCATCACAACCACCACAGATAGCTAGGTCACATTCATCATCTTGCAAGAGTTGTGTCCCTAAAATGACAGCATTATTACTAGCTGAACAAGCTGTTGAAATCACATAAGTTTCACCAACAATATCATGATAAGCCATCAATTCATCCGCAATATGGTGAACAGATGTCTTAGACAATAAATCCGCTTCAACTTCATGGTCACCATCAAGAAAGCGATAAAGTGCTTCTTGCCCAGCGACCTTACCACCAAGCGACGTTCCTAAACACATGACAACTCGGTGATAATTTTTTAAGTCAACTCCAGAAGAATCCAGAGCTTCTTGCAAAGCTGAAAAGGCAAATTTAAAATTACGAGTCTCATTTTGGTAACAATCAGGAACTTTTGGGTCGTCAAACACACGTCCTGTGAAAGCCTCTAAAGTCCAGCCATGATTGTCATAAGTATTTTTTGTAATGCCTTCTTTCATGGCAAAAAGATTAGCTTTGTGCTCAGCATAATTTTGCCCAAGTGAAGAGACAATTCCTACACCACTAACATATACTGTCATTATTTGTTCCAACTTTCTGGGATGCGATATGGACTTGAAAGAGTTGTCAAAACTTGTCCAGATTCAGCTACAAAATGGACGCCTGAATGTGCAAACTCTTTATCGATAGTCATCAAGCCTAAGTTGCTTTCATTGCTACTAACATCATCTGCTGACCAGATTACTTTTCCGACCACTTGGTCATCAAATAAAACGTCTGTCCCTTTGGCAATCTTTTCACTGGCTTTAAATCCTACACTACGCAAATCAGCTGCTTGTGCAGTTTCCAGAAAAGCATCTCTGCCACGAAATTCATCTTTGGTAAAATCAAGGTTCCAAGAGTAGCCAAGTTCATAAAGCGAATAGTCATCAGTTTCATAAATACTTGTAATTGGCTGACCAACTTCAAAGCGGAGAAATTCATCCAAGTCATCATCGAATGTGGCTACATCAGCAAGCACCTCAGCCACAAACTGGTCAAATACAGCAGTTGGCAAGAAGAATTGATAACCAAATTCACCTGAAAAACCAAAACGTGCCAAGTAAGCTGCGTTGTCTTGATAAGTCATCTCAGCCATCCCACGAAAATTCAAGGTTGCAATATCGTATTCATAAAATGCTTGAGCGATATCGCCAGATTGTTTTCCTTCTACTTGAACCATTTGATAATCAGCTGAAATTTCCTTGATTGAAAAGTCAAAATCAATGCCAGCAAAATAATCTTCTAATGCTTTGTGGCTAGCAATCCAGTAACTATCTTCAAATTTGTAAAAAGTGACTTCGTCGAAAACTTTTCCTTCTTCATCAAGTAAAAAAGTATAACCACAAGTTTCAGTATCCGCAAAAACAATATTTTTAGGTAAAACAACATCTAAAGCTTCTTCACACTCATCACCAGCAATCTCATAAAGAAAGCCATCGTAGATTTTATAAGCTTTATCTGTTCGTAATGTCGTATAAATGCTTGTCATATTTAACTCCTTTTATATTCTGTTATTCTCACATTGACCGCGTGAGTGAGGTTGGTGTCAAAGACACATCTGATTTTTAAACTGTTATTTTCTTTATATGAGTAAAAAACACCGTCTTGGCAAACCAAGCCAATATAGCGATTCTGCTTTTCATCATAAATCACTAGTTTATGCTTGCTTTCTAAGATATGTGCTTTATTTTGATAAGGGATAGTCTCACGAAAACGTATCGCCTTAAGGTTCCCTTTAATTTTTAAAGTGAAAGGAAGTGCGGCATGGTCACAATCTTTTGGGATAGCCTCGCAAGGAATAACCAGCTGGTTATGCGCTAAAACTAGCACATCTGTCGCATAACGTTTACGCTTCTTCAAAAATCGCTTCGTCCCATAACCATGTTCTTGCTCAAGCGCTAATTGGCTAACGTATTTTAAGAGATTTTTAGAACTTGGTTGATAGACTAACTGGTCAAAAATTGGCTGAGCTTTTAGCTGATTAAGTGGTGAAAATTGAATCTGGTAAGTTGAACCGTCAAACTCATCTGAAGAACAAATACTGAGCGGGCGAAATTGCATTTGATTACTAGCTTTTCCAAAAGGAGAATAGTGAACATGGCAGCCTTCACTTGGAATCTCATAATCAAAACTTTCCCCAACAAAAGCTCCTGCTCTCAGAAAATCATCGTGCTCTTGTGGATAAAAACCAGGACGATTGACTTTATAAGTCTCTCCATCTTTTAGCAAATGTTCTTGGTTAAAAATCCTGAATCCTTGCTTGACTAACCGAGGCATCATGGCTTTAGCCTTTTCATTGCAATCATACTGGCAAATCAAAGCATCCTCAGAAAAGTTGATAGATTTTTTAATCTGTGCACCCTTGTAAGACCAGATAATATCAAGGCGATTTGGTTTTTCTTTTACCTTGAAAGTTGAAGTCAGAGGACAACTAAACATGATAAAAGTATCCTCAAAAACCACGCGCTCACCCTTACAAAATAACAAGCTCCCTTCATGCGACACTTTCAGCCTGTACCCACAAAAGCTCTGCTCCAAAAGCTGACTTTCACCTAGCGATTGATTACGGCAACGCTCCAGCTGCACTGCAATCGTGCCTTGCTTTGTCACAATATTTGCCTGCACAAAATAACGAGTGTGCTTTCCAAGTGATAAACGCTTATGCTTACGGTTCAAAATCGACAAGCGTTTACCGAATTTGACCTGAATCTTTTCAACATCATCTGATAAAAAATCAGCCCGCAGAGAATAACGGCCTGCTTCCTGCACAATCTCAAGCTGAAACAATGCCATTTTTAAAAAATAAGGAAGGCTAGCCTGGTCTTGCACTTTGAAAGACAATTCCTCGTTTGAAATCTGTGTCCGAATAAAGGTTTCTTTTCGAGCCGAGTCCTCAATTTCCTCTAAAATCTCAAAAGTCGACAAATCATATGTCTTGCCATGATAATCTGACAAACAAAAGGTTTTTATCACCTTTGGCAAATTGCTGCGCAGAGAACGGCAATGTAAAATATCTTCGTAGGTCTGACTGTATTCTCGAAAACCATTCAAACGTGACAAAGAAAGCGAAGGCTTGTTGTACTTGCTGATTTCTGTAAAAAGATTTGAAAAACCAAGCTGAGCAATCTGTTCTAAAATCGTCCGATAGAGATACGAAATCGCCTGACCGCCACGATTTTCCGAATCAATCAGCAAAAAGCCACTAAAACTACTATCTGTATCCAAGCACTCATGCGTAATGAATTTGAAAAAAGCTGACGTTCCAATTAATTTTCCATTTTGGCGCAATAGAAAAAATGGCTGAACTTCCTTGACTTTCATGGTCAAATCAAAATCATCTGTAGTCAAAGGTCTTCCATCAGGAAATTGGTAAACTTTGTTTTTGTTAAAGAGATTAACAATTTCAGGATAATCATCAAAATGTGCTTTAGAAACTTCTAACTGATTTTCTTCCATCATTTTTTAACCTTTTTAATCACAAAATGTAGCACGAGAAAAACCACAATGATAATTAGACAATAAACCAACATAAACTGATTTGATAAGGCTTTTCCACCAGCATCTTTCAGCACCAAACCATAAGATTCCTTATAATCTGTCACAACTGAACTATCTGCTTTGTCAAAAACACTTTTAAGCGAATCTTTCATCAACACTTGCTTTAAAAGAGCATTAATCTGAGTCAACGGGAACCAAGTCATCACTTGCTGCAAAGTCTTTCCGACAGAACCAATTGATAAATAAACCCCTGAAATAAATCCGATGAAAGTTCCGACAATCGTACTTAAGGTCGTAAAAGCTGAGCTCGATTGGATAAATGCCAAAATCGGCAAAACAATCGCGGCAGAAAGCACTGTTCCCAAAGAAATAATGCTAAGCATTCTAAGATAATCTGCAACCGAAAAATCAAGCAAAGACGAGAATCCGTTGAAAATGCCTATCGCAAACACACACGAAAACATGGTCAAAATAATACCAAAAAGAATCGCAAAAATAGCATAAGACAATTCAACCGCTGAATTTGGCATAGGACTAACTTTGAAATCTTCACTTAATTTCTTTTCACGGTCAGCCACCATCACACCAAATGCTCCAAGCGTTCCAGTCATGGAAACAATGGTCGTCAAGCCAGCAATCAGCCAATAATTCACCATTTGAATCGTATCACTTGAAACCTTATCGCTATGCAAAGCAGCTTTGATAGCATCGATTTGAATTTGCCCTAGGAAAACTTGGTAAACTAAAATCAAAATAATAACTGACAGAAATGACATAAAAAATGCCATACGATCGCGCGTGTAAACCTTGCGATTTCTAGAAATTAATTCAAACATTAGTCTCCCCTTCCTTTTCCTTGAGCAGGTTTAGATAAGCCGCTTCTAAGTTAGAATAAGCTGCGTTAAAACGCTCAATAATAGAGTTATCCTTATTGTCTGAAATGATTTGCATCATCTCATCAACCGTGACATCTCTAAAGACAATCTCTCTTTCAGATAAGACCTCACTTTTTGTCACAAATGACGTGATATCAAGAGAAGCAACCGAGTGCCCTTCTTTGACTCGCAATTGCAAATTGGTTGTCGAATGTTTCTTGATGAACCCATCAATATCTCCAGAATAATAAAGTTTACCAGCGATTAAAACATTTAAAACGTCACACGCAGCCATTTCTTCAAGATAATGCGTAATCAAAACAACTGTCATGTGAGCTTCTTTGTTCAGGTGACTGATGGCTTCCCACAAATCATGTCTTGACTGAGGATCAAGCCCTGTTGTTGGCTCATCAAGCAACAGTAAAGACGGATTCGGCAAAAGAGCACGCGCAATATCAACCTTACGCTTTTGACCACCCGAAAGACTTCCATAAGGTCGTTTTCTAAGCTCACGCAAATTCAAATAAGTCTGCAACTCCTCAAGACGTTGCTTAACAGCTGCTCTTGATAAACCATACAAAGCTCCGCGGGAAATCAAATTTTCCTCAACACTAAGATTGTCATCCAAACGATTACTCTGAAACACAATCCCAATGTGCTTATAAAATTCTTTATCACTCAGTGGTTTTCCATCGACTTCCCAAATAATATCTCCAGAACTTGGTTTAAAATTTTTAATCAAAAGATTAAAAAGCGTTGTCTTTCCAGCACCATTTGGACCAAGTAAACCGTAGAATTTTCCCTCTTCAAATACCAAATCAATACCCTTTAATGCCTCAAAAGAGCCATATTTTTTTCGGATATTTTGTAATCTAATCTCCATTTTCAGACACCAGCATCCTTCCTGAAGCCACTTCTTGCTTATTCTCATCACGAATGATTGCTTGAATCTCAAGAAGCTGACCAAGTTTTGATTGGGACTTGCATGTGATGGTCAGTTGATCACCAGGTGTTGCGATTTTTTTAAATTTAAAGTTTTTCACGCTAGCCAAATACCCAACTTTTTCAGCCACATTTTCAGCGCTCAAATCTGCACTTGTCACCTCTTTTCCCTCAAGAGAATCTAAAATATAAAGCAATGCTGCTGATTGCGCAGCCATTTCAATCATCAAAACTCCAGGAACAATCGGACGACCTGGAAAATGACCTTGAAAAAATGGTTCGTTAATCGTGATATTTTTACGACATTCGATAACACCAGTTTTATACTTTAAAACTTTATCAACTAACAAAAAAGGATAACGGTGCGGCAACATTTTGATAATGTCTTCACTATTAATCTTCACCATTAAAATCCTCACTGTTTTCAATCACAAAATCAGCCAGTTTATTGACTGATGATAAAACAGCCATGTCATCATCGTTGATTTCAACTCCAAAAGTTGTTGACAAACCAATCGACAATTCCAAAGCATCAATCGAATCGAGTTCTAAACCACGTCCAAACAAAGGCTGGTCGTTCATGATTAGCTCTTTATCTAAATCCAACATTAACGACTCAATCAAAACATCTTTGATTTGATCAACTACTTCTTGACGGGTTTTAATCACTTTTTTCTCGTCATTCCAATTAATCATTAATCATTCCTCCATCGATTACCAAATTTTTTCCTGTAATGTAATTTGCTTTATCACTCACTAAAAATGCAACTGCCCATGCAACTTCTTCTGGACGACCAAAACGCCCAAGAGGAATCAAATGCTCAGCAATCTCATCTTTATTTTGAAGTTCACTAGTCATATCCGTCTCAATAAATCCAGGGCTCACACAATTAACAGTGATGTTATCCTTAGCAAATTCTTTAGCTAAGGTCTTAGTCACCGCAATAATGGCACCTTTACTTGCTGAATAATTTGCTTGCCCAACCTGACCTGCAACCCCACTTGTTGATGAAATATTGACCACCTTACCATGAATATGCTTTGCTTTCATGATTCGTAGCACAGCTTTTGTCATATTCACCAAACCCATGAGGTTAATATTGAGCACTTCTTGCCATTTCTCTTCTGACATCATCAAAAAATAGCCATCACGGATAATACCTGCATTGTTGACTAGACAATCAATGTGCCCATATTGACGGAAAATCGTCGTTACTAATTTTTGAACAGCTTTTACATCTGACACATCGCATTTATAAGTTTCAAGACCTGGCAGCTCTTCTTTCAGAGCATTAGCCTTAGCATCATTTCCTGCGTAAATAGCAAGAACTTGATAACCTTCCTTATGCAGTTCAGTTGAAATCGCCTTACCAATACCACGCGTGCCACCAGTAACAATCGCTACTTTCATTCTCTATCCCTTCTACCTCTCATCTTCATCAATTGTTTTGAAATAAATTTATTCGGTGATAAGTCAAGGACATCCGTGTCCTTGTCTAAAATACCTTCTTTGATTTTTTGCCAATTAAACAAATGATGCCACTGGTAAAGAATCTCTTCTTCTAAATCATCACAATGAAAAATATACTCGTATGCCTGATTCTGTTGAATATGTAATTCCTGAACCATTTTTCGATAGCTTTCTTGTGAATCACTTAAAAAACTTGTATGATAAGGTGCTTTAACACCCAAAGGTTTTACCTTCAATAAAAGGCCCGCCTCCTTTGCAACATCCTGCAAAATCGACAAGTCTTCCTGTCTCATAGCTAAGACTCCTGACCTCATATCTGTCAATATGGCTAACTGAAACTTATCTGGAAAATTCTTTAACACTTTTTGGTCAAAAAGTTCTATATCTTCTGTCATCACCAAATGTAATTCTTCCTGACAAGAGAGAGATTTCACAAGCTGAGCACGCTTTTTAATAAATGCTAAAATATCTTGAAAACTAGCGCTCCTACTAGCTAGCAAAACATTAAAAATCCCTGCACTGTGTGCTGAAAATCGTGTTCCAACTTCAATCGGCTCTTCTGGACTTATCCAAGCATTATAAAGAAAAGTCGTTAACATGGCCGCATACAAATCTTGTAAATCCACCTTCTTAGCTAGAATATCTTGAAACAACTGATAAGCCGTTTGGTCACAAACTTCCAATTGTAACAGTAATTCTTGCCCCTTTTTAGTCTTAATCATCTGATGTAAATGTTTCAACTGAACATTTCCTTGACCACCATAGACTATTGTCGACATCACCTTTTATCCTTTCCACAAGAAGTATGGGAGCATTGTAATCCACAATTCCCCCATCCTCACAATATTTCTTGAGGATTTTTACTGATTCAAACGTCACATAATCGTAGGCTAAACCTAAAATCTCTACTCTTAACAAAAGGGCACCTTTTTCATAAGTGCCACCTTCAAAGATTCCCTCAGCATAGTAGACTTTACCCACCAAACGTGTAGAAATCAATAAACTATTTGCCAGCCTTGTATCGTACAAACAATATTGGTGATCAGAAAGCTCTTTAATCTTCCCTAAAATATTAGACTTGTTCATTAATTTGCACCTCCAGCACAAATCATCACATTACTAAAATCATGCTTGTTCTTTCACCATAATTTTGGCGTTTTTTCTAATTGTGCCCAATAAAATCTTTTTTTGACTATTTTGCTCAATCATCGTTAATTTAAACAATTCATCATCCACCCAAATCGAAACTAATTTGTTATCTTTGGTTGAATTCCTCAGGGTTAGATAAGAAACCTCTTCAATCCTCTTTTCAATATTGCTTGTAATCATCGCTGTTTTTCCCCAGAAATACTTCCTTGTATTATCTTTGCTTGATACTGCTTTGAAAAACAGCATCCTTCTCCCAAACTAAATTCTAAAAGCTATTAACCTTTCCAAAAAATTAAAAAATTAAGCAATGTAAACATACCCTTCATCCTTTCTTTAATTGTTAGCATTATTATATAGCGCTTTCACAAAATCACGTGAGGACATTCATGTCCATATGAAAAAAACAGTCCAGTGGACTGTTTTTTCATGAGCCTAAAAATTAAATAGCGAATCTAGTCCAGTGGGCTGTTTTTTATAAAAATTGAAATTTAAAAGTAAGTTTCACCTACAATCTAAATTCTATCCAAGCCGAGATAGTCTAAGTCTTTTTTCCATTCGCGTTGCATATTTTGCTTAATCAAATCTTCTGATAACAAATCCGCCATCATAATAGATTTTTGATAATCTTTTCTTGCTTTTTCTAAATCATGTTTCAAAAAAAGAGCGATTTTCCACTCAAACGCATAAACAAAGATATTATCTCTATAATCGTTACGCTTTGTCATAATTCCTCGCAAAACCTCAATGACATCAGGCAACAAATCATACTCACCATAGCAGCACAAAATCCCTGCAGCAGATATAATGACATCTTGAATTTTACCCAATTCAGCCAACGGAAAATAACTCACCGCCAAAATCACCTTGCTAAGAAGATCAATAAATTCGACTTTGTCAAAATCCTTGATTGCTAGAGACAAAAGACGCAGTTGAATAATCTCGACATCATTAAATGACAGTTGACTTTTTTTACAAGCTTGTTCCAAATACTCATCTAACAACCCTTGGTCAAATGATGCATTTCCCGTACAAATCATATCCACCGAAGCTTGGGCAACTTGAACGGCAATCTGCTCCTCCTCTGGTAAATCATCAAAATAATGCTCATAAATCTGCTCAATAATTTTCTCACGCTGTAAAAGTCGATCCTTATTGCCATAATGATAAAGTGTTCTAAGCTGATAACGCAGATTAATGTAACCTTCTGGCAACTTCAATCCTTCTTTATTTGTTAAACTATCCAGCGAAACTCCCAATTTATCAGCAATATAAACAGCTGTTGCAATCGTAGGTAACGATTGTCCCTTCTCAATTCGTTGAAGCTGTCTTGTCGTCAGCACATCCTCAATCCCACAGACTCTTTGTCGGCTCATTCCCTTTTCTTTTCGCAAGTCTCTCACCTTTTGACCAAATTCTTTTTTAAAATCCACGACAAAGAATCTCCCTAATCTATTATTTTAGTTAAAATACTTTGATAATCAAAGTATGTTACGAATTCTAACCACTCTGTAATATTCTAAATATATCAGATAAATGAGACGAAAACAAGATAGTCCAAGGGTGAATACGTTTTAAGGTGATAACATTTTTAAAAACAAAAAAATACCTCTAAACTACTTGAGTTTAAAGGCATTTCTAATAAGAATGATTACAATTCAGCGATTTGGTAAAGTTCCAATTCAGCTTGTGTTTCAGTACCAAACATATTAATCATCAATTTAACTTTGTTGTTTTCGATTTCTACAACACGTCCTTCTTGACCAGCAAAAGCACCGTCGATGATTTGAACCACATCACCAGCTTTAATGTTTGTATCAACAACATCAACAGTTTGACCCATTGAGATAAGGATTGAACGGATTTCTTCTTCCAAAAGTGGAGTTGGTTTTGAACGGTTACCGTGTGAACCAACGAAACCAGTAACGTTTGGAGTGTTACGAACAACGAACCAAGCTTCGTCTGTCATAACCATTTCAACCAAAACATAACCAGGGAAGCGATTTTCTTCAACTTCTTTGATTTTACCATTTTTTTCAACGTTAACAGTTTGTGTTGGGATTTCAACACGCAAGATGTTATCCAACATGTTGTAAGTTTGTGCACGTTGCAAAAGTGTTTCTTTAACTTTGTTTTCGTAACCAGAGTAAGTTTGTAGCACAAACCAACCTTTATCAAAAGAATCTAACATAATTTCCTCCATTATAAAAAAGCCCTTTAGAGGCTCCTTGGGTGTTTTTCTTTATTTTATTATAGGAAAAATCGCTAGCGCTGTCAATGAATTACTGCCAAATGTGCACACAAAAAAGCTGGGCAAAACCCAGCTTATGTCTTAGAATCGATTTAATAAATCCATCACTCCCAGTGAGAGCAATTTATCGAAAATGAAAATAACAATGGTAAAGAATGCTGTATATTCAAGTACAGAGATATAATCTTTCCAACGTTGTTTACGATCTGGCCAAGTTGTATCACTTAAAATCGTAAAAACTCCCTTAATGAATGCCACAGGCGACTCCTCCTTATTCTATCATCTCGCTCATTACTCTAAAGCTGAGAATGACCGCTACAAATTATCGTGTTTCTTTGTGTAGCGTGTATTTTTTACAATGTTTACAATATTTATTAACTTCTAGTCGTACAGGTTTGGGGTTGCTACTAACTCCGATAGAGTAGTTACGGCTTCCACATTCTGTACAAGCTAAACTTGCTTTTTTCTGTGCCATAATTCCTCCGAGACCTTATTTTATCATGTTTTTCTTATTTTGACAAGTCAGTTAGTTTGTCTGTTGACTAAACCAATTTGAGAAACTATCCCAAGCATCTTTAACTGCTTGTCCAATCTTTTCACCAACATCTTGAGCTGAATCTTGAACTTTATCAAGAATATTATCAGAACTTGATGATTGGCTTGTACTTGCTTGACCATCTGCACTGTAGACAAGGTCATAACCGTTTTGGCTATAAGCATTTTCAACAGTAAATTCTGTTCCTGCAGTGTATGGCAAAATGCTGCTTGCAACAGCACTAAAGATTGTCGAAGCCGTACCAGAACTTGCATCAGTCAGATAGTGGTTTTCATCTGTCGAATCATAACCAATCCACTGTGCAATAACAACATCTGGTGTGTATCCGATAACCCATTGGTCACTTGTCAAATCTTCATTAAAGCTTGCTTCAACAGTACCTGTCTTACCAGCAATTGTATAACCGTAAGCATTGGCATTAACAGCTGAACCATTTGAGAAAGTTCCAAGCATCATGCTTGTCATCTTATCCGAAACCGATTTACTGAGCACGCGCTTAGTAGATTGCTTAAATTCTGCAACAACATCACCGCTAGCATTTTCAATTTTTGAAATCAAATGTCCTTTCGGCATGACGCCATCATTTGCAAAAGTTGCATAAGCTTGCGCCATTTCAAGCGGGTTAGTAGTCACACCACCACCAAGAGCAATTCCCAATTCTTCCTTAACATTTTTCATGTTAAGTCCAAATTTCTTAGCGTAGCTAATACCTTTACTAATACCAATTTTATTTAACAAATAAACAGCTGGAATGTTATACGAATTAGCAAGGGCTTGGTACATTGGAAGATCCGCTGTCTCGATTCCTGCATAGTTCGTTGGGCTGTAGCCGTCATAATCTTGGACAGTATTTGGCAATTCTTTGGTAATAGCGTAGCCTGATGCAACTGCTGGTGAATACACAACAAGTGGCTTAATCGTTGAACCTGGGCTGCGCGAAGCTTGTGTCGCATAGTTAAAGCTACGGAAAGTTGATGAGCTTGGGCTTACTCGCCCAACCAAACCACGTACCGCTCCTGTTGCAGGGTCCATAGCAACACTTGCTCCTTGAGCTGTTTGACCGTCATAGTCAGACACTGGGAAATATGACGTATCATCAAAAACAGCCTGCATATTGGCTTGATAATTTTGGTCAAGCTCTGTGTAAATCTTGTAGCCGTTATTGACAATATCATTTTCTGATAAGCCATATTTTTCTTGAGCTTCTTGGATAACTGCATCGAAGTATGAACCATATTGGTAATCATCAGAATTTCCAGTATAGGTATCATTCAATTCATCAGCGATATTCACTTGCTTAGCTTGGTCAGCTTCCGCTTGCGTGATTTTGCCAGCATCAACCATAACACCTAGAACTGTGTTACGGCGGTTCGTCGCATTTTCCACAGAATAATAAGGATTATAAATCTCAGGACCTTTCAGCATACCAGCTAAGATGGCTGATTGTTCAATCGTTAAATTAGCTGCGCTTGTTCCAAAATATTTCTGACTAGCATCCTCAATTCCCCAAACCGAATTTCCAAAATAAGCATTGTTCAAATACATGGTCAAAATGTCATCTTTGCTGTATTTCTTCGTCAATTCGATAGCAAGGAAAAATTCTTTTGCCTTACGTGTGACCGTCTGTTCTTGGCTCAAATAAGCATTTTTAGCCAATTGTTGTGTGATGGTTGACCCACCACCAAAATGACCCATGGTAAATAAGGCTAAAAAGAAACGTGAATAATTAATCCCACCATTCTTATAAAAAGAACGGTCTTCAGTTGCGATAACCGCATTTTTCATGTTATCACTGATAGCATCGAGTTCAACGTAAGTTCCCTTTTGCCCTGAAAGAGAACCAACTTGATTATTATCTTTGTCGTAAATCACAGTCGTTGCCTTCAAAGCGTCTTGCAAATCAGAAACATTGGTTGACTTAGCGACCATAAACAAATACGAACCGATAGCTAAAACCACGATACCAACAAGGATAAGCAAGATTTTGCCAATACGATAGCGACGCCAAAAACGTCTAATCGGATTTTTAGGCGATGGCATAAAGCGTGAAATTTTTTGCAACCAAGCCGGCTGTTTTTTAGCTTTTTCGTGATAACTTTTACTTCGTTGATAAGTCGGAGTTTCTTGCTCCGTTTCCTCTTCAATATCAGTCAAATCATCAGCCAAATAATCATCGTTTTCATTTTCTTGGCTGGTGTGATTTTTGAAAGGCAGTTCTTCTTTTGCTGTTTTCAAAAAAGAAAGAACCTTTTCTTTAATCAATTTAAATTTTGTCATAACCACATTATAACAGTTCTTTTAAAAATCGTCAGATGTAAAAGGATTACATCTTGATTACAACGTTTTCAAGTCATTTGTGGTAAAATAAAATTAATAATGAAACGCTATCAACTTATCTGTCCACAATACTCAAAAAGAGTGTTAGAAAGGATTCTATTATGTCTAAAGGATTTGACGCATTCAAAAAAACATTGTCTCACGATAGTTTAAAAGCTGTTTACGATGAAACTAAAATCGAAGTTTCTGAAAGTGAAGCAGAGGGTACAGAAGCTTACTCAATGGCAGTTGCCGTACAAATGGCGGTAAACTTGCTAGAAAAATATGACGACTGGCTCCACGAAAAAAAAGACGACAAAAAATAAGCGCATCTGACAAGATGCGTTTTTGCTTGCTTGCGTGTTATAATAGAGCCATGACTTTATCATTTACGATTAAAAATCCATACCCTGACTGCACAGTCAAAGAACTTCTAGAGGAACATTTACTGATTCCACGAAAAATTCGTCATTTTCTACGTACCAAAAAGCACCTACTCATCAATGGTGAAATGATTAATTGGCAAAGCCTCGTCAAAACTGGCGACACCATTCAATTAATCTTCGATGACGATGATTATCCTCAAAAAGAGATTCCATTTGGGCAGGCTGAGCTTGTCGATTGCCTCTACGAAGATGAACATCTCATCATCGTAAACAAGCCAGAAGGCATGAAAACTCACGGCAATGAACCAAATGAAATTGCCCTACTCAACCATGTCTCTGCTTACGTTGGTAAGACCTGCTACGTCATTCATCGCCTAGATATGGAAACTAGCGGAGCTGTCATGTTCGCTAAGAACCCTTTTGTGCTACCAATCCTTAACCGACTCCTTGAAAATAAAGATATTTCTCGTGAATACTGGGCTTTAGCACAAGGAAAATTCGAGCCAAAACATCAAGTCTTTCAAGATAAAATAGGACGTGACCGTCACGACCGCAGAAAACGTGTCGTCGACCGTAGAAACGGACAAACTGCCCTGACAATTGTTGACCGACTTAAAACCTTCAAAAAAGGGACACTGGTCAAATGCCGTTTAAAAACTGGGCGTACCCACCAAATCCGCGTGCATTTATCAGCACACAATCACGCCATTATCGGAGACCCACTTTATAGCAAAATTCCTGCTAAACGCCTTATGCTCCACGCGCACAAACTCAGTTTCACACATCCATTTACCCTTGAAAAAATCAGTGTCGAAGCTGTCTCAAAAACATTTGAAGCAGGATTACATTAAGAGGTTGGTGACTTTTGTCCCAACCTCTTTATTTATGCAATTATAATAAGCAAAACGCAATGGTTAAGTGAGTTCGAATACGTTGATAAATCAACTTTTACACTTCTACTTTCTTTTCTTATTTCTTACTTAAAGTACTTCCAAGCATTGGCTTGCTGTAATCAAAATCATCATCTTTATTAGCTTGCCAAACAACCAATCTAAGCTTGTCACCGTCGATTTTAATACCAAAAGTATACTTAACACCAACGCCACCAAGACCACTGACAACAAAAGCGCTCGTATCTGTATCATCTCCGTAAACATAGTGATAAATATTATTGCCTTTGTCTTCAACTCCAGTAACTTTAGTTTGTCTTTTATTATTTTTAGTTGATTGGGTGATTGTTCCGTCAGCATCAAAGGTAAATGATGTATCGCTCTTGTCATCAACTTTCCATGTTCCAAGCATAGCTTCTGGCAGAATTGAATCTACCTTGATTTGATTGTCTTCACCAGTTACTGTGATGCTTCTTTGCCCTGAATTTGCTACCAAGTAACTTGCGCCTGATTTTTTCAGCGTCAATTTTCCTTCTAGAGTTTGAATAACATCACCTGAGCTTTGTTTTTCAGTATCTGTTGATTTATCGTAATGGAAATCATAAGTCGCTGTAAAGCCAGCCACGTAAGATTCTTTACCAACCTGTGTGAGATTTGTCAAAACGATATTTGGGACGGTCAGGCTTGTTGCCTTACGGCTATCAGTCTGCATCTTAGCTGTGATACTTTCTTTCAAGCCTTTGTAAAACTCATTATTAGCACCATCTTCAAAGACTGTCGCTACTGTTGATGAATCTTGCCCAGCATTCAAATACAAAATCATTTGGTCAAAAGCTGATACCAGCACCTTGCCAGCCGTTTCATTGTCCAACAATCCCTCTGCGTCCAAAGCAACAGTATCCCCATCAGAAATACTTGAGAGAGCTTGTTTTTGTGATTTCAAATCACCATCTGAGAATTTTTTCTTAACATAAGCTTTAGCTGAGTCAGTCAAAGGATAATCACTGACATCATATTCCCCATTTTCCAAGGTGCCCACGCGCGTATCATCAAAATAAAGCTCACCATCAGTTAGATTACTTGTCACTTTAAAAGACTTAAAGCTAACTGACAAATCAAGAAGATTATTCTCACCGTCATAAGCCTTGCTAAGTTCAACTGGCTTACCATTATATTTCCCAGAAATACTTGCTGTGTAATCAGCAATTGGCAAGCGCTCAAGCGTCACACTATAATCTTCTGAGTCACTGACTGCGACTTTCTTTTTATTTAACAAAATATCAACCTTATTGACGTTCGTCTTAATTGTCAAATTCAAAGGTTTCAAAGCGATACGGTAGTTTGGAAAAATCAAAAACTTCTGCCCAACTTTTTTAACATATTGGTTATCTGAAGCACCTGCATCTTGCAAATCTTGGCTAAGCTGATTTGCCTCTGCTTTTGAGATTTTTTTAAACGTAGCATACTTAGCTTCATCAGTTGTGACTTTTTCGTTATTATCTGCCCAAACCACATAACCTTTGATATTATCAAAAGTATCACCTGATTTTTGATAAGCTGCCACATACTCTTTAATCACTTGTTTTTTAGAGTAATGAAAACTTCCCCAAACCACAAAGATAAGCAATAAAATTCCCACAATCAAACTAGGAATCCAAATTTTCTTGTGTTTAAACTTAATCATTTTTTCTCCCTATCCTAACAAAACTTGAGCAATCATTATACCAAAAAGTTTTTAAACTACTGTTACAAAAAAATCACACCTGTGACATAAAAAAGGCGGCTCAAAAAGCCACCCTTGTCATTCAAAAGTCATCTTTGTTATCCACAATAACAAGATAAATCGCACCTAAAACAGCACCCGCAACACCTAACCAAAACATCATAAGCCTACTCCCTTCATACAGTAAGCATATCTAAAACTAAACCAACATTTTCTAACCTTAGTATACTACAGACACCATTTTTTTACGATTATTTTACTTGTTAAAAATAGCTAAAAACTATCATAAATCACTTAAGAAAACCAGCCGGTAACATTGAGCCATCCTTTGTAGCGATTGGCTCTTTTTTGCATAAATAACTGCAGGTCAACTAATTCTTGAGAAGGGTTAGAAACTAAATATTTATTAATAAATGATTCTAATCGCATAATCTCAATATCAGAATTAGCACCCTTTTGTATTTTGTCAGCAGCAAGAGAAATTAAGTCATAAAATTCCTTATCCTTTTGTACAGATTCGAGTTGCTGCACCTTAGTCAATAAGTCTAAAAATTCTTCGTCAACTTTTCGTTTCATCATAGTCATCACCTACAAAATTTGAAAGATTTTTTACGACACTTTTAGTGGAATAAACTCGCAAACGCAAAGTCGTTTACGCACTTAGTTTAACACAGATTATTATAATTATCTAAAATTATCATATAAGAAAATAAAACAAAAAAACGAGCTCTACCAAATCAAAGAGTTCGTTTTTTCTAAGTTTTTTAGTGTAGCTGTCAGTCTTTTCAGAAAGTTATACAGTCAAGCTGCACCAACATATTTTCAGCTGCCCCCAACCGAAAATATGATGTTAAAAATAAGTCTATGAGAATGTTTATAAAATGATTTCAATGTGTGAACAATCAAAGAGCTTAAACACTCTCGATAAACCCCATCTCATGTCATATCTCTCGGAAATGTACTAATTTTGTCATTGAACGTATAATACTACTAATACTACAGACGGTGTCGCTCAATCAAGAAAAAAAGATATGACTTGTACATCTCAATCCTACAATCAAGATGCCATTATTAGCAAATGCTAATCCTCCTGGATAAAATCCATCCCTTTGAAATGATACTTGTTTTTCATATGACTCCCAAAAATCAAAAGCTCCCAAACAATTGACCCTTTCATATGAAAAACGCTTGCCTAACCAAGTAAAGTATCACTCCACGTAAGTATCTCAAATACTTACGGATATAATATACCATGAAAAAAATCTATTATTCCAAATTCGCAAATATGAAAATTTGTATTCTATATTTTCATATATGATAATTTCCTGTTTTACCCCCTTTTTAAGGTAAAATAATAGCTAAGGAGGTCAGCAATATGGTAAAGAAATTAATTTTACTCTTAACAATTCTTCTAACATTTAGAATTTGGCCTTTTTAATCCAATTTTTGTTCTCTCTAAAGTTAAGACTAGGGAAATTCCCTAGTCTTTTTTGTATAAATCAAGAAAAGTCTCTAAATGCGTTTCTAAAAGTTTTGCCATAGTAGAGTTTCCAAGCTTTTCAACCATTTCAATACAATCTCTCATCGACATAACATCATCAGACTCGCCTTTCAGATAAGCTAAAGTATCTTTTAAAAAGGTCAAAAAAATCACGGTGAACATATCTTGATAATTAATCATACTCTCAAGCTTATTTAAAAAATACTTTGTGTAGTAAAGTTGCTTGCGCTCAATCAAAGTCAAAATGATATTGATAAAAGTAAGCTGCGCTGCTTTTTTATGCTGAGGAAGCGCAAGGTAAAATTCGTCACGCTCAGCAAATGCTTTCCCCAAGAAAATCAAATCATCATTGGACAAAATTGACATGGTATTTCCAAAAAGATAAAGCTCATACTCTGTCCACTGCTCAATACCATAAAGATAATGTGTCAAAAACTGCTTGTCATCTTCTTTAATCTCGTAACTCGAATCAAGAGAATAAATGGCACTGACAATATCAATTCGAGTCAAGCGATTGTAAGTATCAAAATAATCACTAGCCTCAAAATGTTTGAGCATGTCTTTCAAACCAGCAATATCCCCAGCAATTTGCAAAGTTGCTAGCTGATTTCCGATTTTGTGATAAGAGCTTGCTCGGTAATGATTAAGAGCATAACCAAATTCTGAAAAGCTCATGTGAATGCCTGAAATAGCTGTTAATAACTTATCTGCCGTCAGCATGCTTTTCCCATTTTCAAATTTTGATAATTGTGACACTGATAAACCATCATGCGCAACGTCTCTCAACTTCAAACCACGCGCCATACGTAGTTCGCGGTATAATTCACCTAAACTCATCAATTCTTTTTCGTCCACTACAGCACACCTCCTTTATCAAGATTTCTTTTCTTCATTATATCAAATTTTTAACTAAGATATGCGGACATACAAAAAGAGCACCTCAAATGAGGTGTTCTTCTATTTATTCGTTATTCAGATTAGAATCCGCCCATCATTGATGGATCCATTCCTGGTGCAGCTGGTGCTTTAGCAGCAGGTTCTGGATGGTTAGCAACAACAGCTTCTGTTGTAAGGATAAGGCTTGCTACTGAAGCAGCATTTTGAAGAGCTGAACGAGTTACTTTAACTGGGTCAATGATACCAGCTTCAACCATGTTCACCCATTCACCGTTAGCAGCGTTAAATCCTGTACCAACTTCTGAATTTTTCAAACGTTCAATGATAACTGAACCTTCATAACCAGCGTTGAAAGCAATTTGGCGAACTGGTTCTTCAAGAGCACGAAGAACGATGTTACGACCTGTAGCTTCATCGCCCTCAAGTTCAAGTTCAGCTACTTTTGAAATGACGTTAACAAGGGCTGTACCACCACCTGCAACAATACCTTCTTCAACGGCTGCGCGTGTAGCGTTAAGCGCGTCTTCGATACGCAATTTCATTTCTTTAAGAGCAGTTTCTGTGGCTGCACCAACTTTGATGACTGCAACACCACCAGCTAATTTAGCCAAACGTTCTTGCAATTTTTCACGGTCAAATTCTGATGTTGTTGAAGCAAGTTGTGATTTAATCACGTTAACACGGTTAGCGATAGCTGTCGCATCACCAGCACCTTCAACAATAACAGTACTGTCTTTATCAACCGTTACTTTAGCAGCTTGACCAAGAGCAGTCATGTTAGCATCTTTCAAATCAAGACCAAGGTCTTCTGTGATAACAGTCGCACCAGTCAAAATAGCGATATCTTCAAGCATTGCTTTACGACGATCACCAAATCCAGGAGCTTTAACAGCTACAACGTTGAAAGTACCACGGATTTTGTTAAGTACAAGTGTTGGAAGAGCTTCACCATCAACGTCATCAGCGATGATAAGAAGTGGACGACTTGTTTTAAGAACTTCTTCAAGAAGTGGCAAGATATCTTGAATGTTTGAGATTTTCTTATCTGTAATCAAGATGTATGGATTTTCAAGGTCTGCAACCATTTTTTCATTGTCAGTAACCATGTATTGTGAAAGGTAACCACGGTCAAATTGCATACCTTCTACTACATCAAGTTCTGTTTCCATACCACGTGATTCTTCGATTGTGATAACACCATCGTTACCAACTTTTTCCATAGCTTCTGAAATGTATTCACCAACTTTTTCAGAACGTGATGAAACGGCAGCAACTTGTGCAATAGCTTCTTTGTTAGCAACTGGTTGAGCAATTGATTTCAATTCATCAACAGCAACTTTAACAGCTGATTCGATACCACGACGGATGCCGATTGGGTTAGCACCTGCAGTAACATTTTTAAGACCTTCGCGAACGATTGCTTGTGTCAAAACTGTGGCAGTTGTTGTACCGTCACCAGCAATGTCATTTGTTTTAGAAGCAACTTCTGATACAAGTTTTGCTCCCATGTTTTCAAAATGGTCTTCTAGTTCGATTTCTTTGGCGATTGTGACACCATCATTTGTGATAAGTGGTGAGCCAAATGATTTTTCAAGAACCACGTTACGACCTTTAGGGCCTAAGGTTACTTTAACTGTATCTGCTAAAATATCTACCCCACGCATCATGCTTGCGCGTGCATCTGATGAAAATTTAATATCTTTTGCCATATCTATTCCTCTGTTTGATTTCTATTAATATACTATTTTATTAATCTATCTTACGCCAATACGGCTAAAATTTCAGCTTCACGAACGATAGTCACAGTGTCTTCACCATCTTTTACTTCGACACCTGCACCGTTTTCGATAATAACTTTATCGCCAGCTGCAACACTTGGTGCTACCAATTCACCTGTCAATGTACGAGCACCTGTACCAACAGCTACAACAGTTGCTGTTTGAGTTCTTTCTTTGCCTGCGCCAGCAAGGACAAAACCACCAACTGTTTGTTCTTTTTCTTCTTCAACTTTCAAGACCACACGGTCACCTAATGGTTTCAACATGCTTTTGCCTCCAATATTTTTATTATCGTTAGCACTCTTTGCACTAGAGTGCTAATGTCTACAAAAACTATTCTAACACTTGGTCAGAAATAGTCAAGAAAAAAACACTATTTATCAAAAATAAGCTGAGCCTACTTCCTCGTTGTCAAAAGGAAGTTTTGCTCAGCTTTTACTATTTTATCCTAAGACCAAAGCATCATCGTTTAGGACTTGACCACTGTTTTTGTGGAAGAGATCCATGAGTTGTGCGACGGTGAGATTTTTCTTTTCTTCACCACGAACATCAACAACGATTTTACCATGATAAAGCATGACCAGACGGTTACCGTACTCGATAGCATGTTCCATGTTGTGAGTAATCATCAAGGTTGTCAGTTCTTGTTCTTCAACTACTTTTTTAGTCAGCTGCATAACCATGTCACTCGTTTTTGGGTCAAGCGCGGCTGTGTGTTCATCAAGAAGAAGAATTTTTGGTCGAACCAAGGTCGCCATAGCAAGAGTCAATGCTTGACGTTGACCACCTGATAGAAATGCCGCATCTGTTTTCATACGATTTTCCAAACCTAAACCAAGCTCGGCTAATTTTTCCTTGAACAATTGACGTTCTGTTTCTGTGATTGATTTTTTGAAGAAACTGCGTTTTTTACCACGACGGTAGGCAATTGCCATATTTTCTTCAATGGTTAGATTCGTCGCTGTTCCCATGCGTGGGTCTTGGAAAACACGACTAATATCTTTTGAACGTGCTGCAACAGACGCTTTTCGAATTGACTGACCATCAAGCACGATATCTCCTTCGTCAATCTCAACAACACCTGCAATAGAATTCATCAGCGTTGATTTTCCAGCACCATTTCCGCCAATGACAGAGATGAAATCCCCTTGTTCAATGTCCAAATCAAGACCACGTAACACGTGATTTTCGTTGACCGTACCTTTTTCAAATGTTTTATGAATAGTTGATAAGCTTAAAAGTGCCATTATTCGTTACCTCCTGGTGTCAATGTTTTTGAGGGTTTAATGTGAAGTTTGTTTCTGATTTCTGGAACGTAGAGAATAAGAGCAAGAAGAACTGCTGACGCTAGTTTGAGCATTTGAGCATCCACGTTCATGGCTAAGATGATTACAAGAACCAAACGATACAAGATTGAGCCAAGAACGATTGACCAGAGACGTTTACCAAGCGGCAAGTATTTGACGATAACTTCCGCAAGGATAATGGATGCCAAGCCATTAACGATTGTTCCTGTTCCCATATTCATATCAGCGTAGCCATTATTTTGCGCTAAAAGTGAGCCTGCAAGAGCAATCAAGCCATTTGAAATCATGTAACCAAAGATTTTCATGCGGTCAACTTTAATCCCATTTGCTTCACCCATAGCAAGGTTGTCTCCTGTCGCACGAAGAGCAAGCCCTAGTTGCGTGTTCAACAATACAACAAGTAAAAGAATCACCAAAGCTACAAAAATCACACCAATCAAAATCACAGCATTAAGTTTTGAAAGACTAAGTGCTGATGTCAATACTGTAACCAAAGTTGTTTGCCCAGCTAGTGACACGTTGGCACTTCCTAAAACCAAAAGATTAACAGAGTAAAGAGCTGTCAAGACGATAATCCCTGTTAGCAGTGCTGGAATTTTCATCTTGGTATGTAAGAACCCAGCTACCGCACCTGCAAGCATACCAGCCACAAAACCACCAATAGTCGCAATCAACGGGTTGATACCATTGACAATCATGATTGCTGTTGAAGCTGCTCCGAGAGGGAATGAACCTTCTGCTGAAAGGTCAGCAATATCCAAAATACGGAAAGTAATGAACACCCCAATCGCCATAATCGCCCACAAAAGCCCTTGTGAAATGGCAGTTAAGATAATATCAAACCAAGCATTTGACGCTTTCTTATTAGACTGACTTGATTTTTTAGGAGTAGCTGTTGTTGCCTTGCTACTATCTGCCGTAGCTGTCTGTGATTCTTCAGAAGAAGCTTCTGTTGATTCATCCTTAATGCTAGTCAAATCAATGCCAAGCGTTTTAGCCATGTCATCATTTGCAACAACGTTAAGTGTTTTAGGGTATTCTGCTGAAACCTTGCTAACATCTTCACCCTTAATGATACGCACTGCTAATTTTGCTGTTTGGCGACCAAGCGCTTCATAGTTGGCACCGTAAGTAAAGAGCACGCCTTGTTCAACGATATCTGCTGAACCACCGACAACAGGAACTTTCATTTCTTTTGACAATTCTGTGATTAGTGAAATCGCACTGACAATCATGTTGTCTGTTGGAATGAAAAGAACTTGTGTTTGGCTCATCAAACTTTTAGCTGTATCCTGCACATCATTTGTTGATGAAATTCCTTTTGTCAAAACATCAATTCCAGCTTTAGCAAATTCTTTTTGTGCTTCTTCAACTTGAACCTCTGAATTACGTTCATTAGTTGTGTACATGATGCCAACTTTTTTCACGTTAGGCATAACTTTTTGCAGTAATTCCACCTGTTTTGAAATTGGAGACATGTCACTTGTTCCTGTGGCAATGCCTTCAGGATTTTCCATCGTCTTGACCAATTTTGCTGATACTGGGTCCGTTACTGCTGTAAACAACACCGGAACATCTGTTGATAGATTTGACAATGTTTGCGCAGCCGGTGTCGCAATTCCTAAAACCAAATCATTATTTGACAACAAATTTGTTGAAATGGTTTGAAGATTTGACTGGTCACCTTGAGCATTTTCATAATCTAATTTAAGGTTTTTCCCGTCAACATAACCTTCTTTTTTCAATTCATCGACAAATCCCTTGCGAGCTGCACTCAGAGAAGGGTGTTCCACATACTGAAGAATCCCAATATGAACCACGTCTTTATTTGCATTTTTTGATGATGAACATCCACCTAAGGTGAGCGCGGCTAACATGACAGCCATCAAAGCTGCTAAACATTTTTTCATAATGACCTACCTTTACTTTTTACCAACTTGCCTTACTGAACAAAAGACAAGATATTAATAATTTTTCCTAAATCAACCACAATAAAAACCAGCTAGCTCAAAAGTCTAACTGGTTTTTTGGCGTATACAAAAAGTAAAAAATACCTGAAAGCCAGTTAGATCTCTAAGTATCTAATCGGCTTTTTCAAAACAGTCAAAATGCTTTAGCTTCATAGATACAAACGCAGGTGACGTTTGCATCCATGATTGGCTACAAACGTCTATCTAAAGAAACTAAAGTAATAGTATCGATTCAGTTTTTTAGTCAGAATAGACGAATTTTTAAGCATACTATTTTCTCCTGTTAAGATTCACAAATCAATGAGCGCTAGGTATTGAATTGCGTAAATTGTTTTTGATTGTTTACAGTTTACCCCTATTTTATCTATTTGTCAATATATTTTTAAAATTCAGAAAAATAAAACATAAAAAGATTCCTAGTAAGGAGATTACGTACTAGGAACCTTTTTATGTTGAATGTTTGAGTAAGTAATTGTAATTTTTTTGTATTGTTATTTTAGAATAGTTTTTAAAAAGAGTTTACACATTTTAATTTAAAATGATTGGAGTTTTGTTTCAAAATCGTCAATAACTTTGGCAAGATTTTTCTTACCATGGTAGATACCATAGCCAAAGATTAGCATACCCAAACTTCCAAGGATCATCACGACAAAACCAAGAATTAGCAAAATGATTTGTTTGTTAAAGAAATAAATGAGTAAAAATCCTAAACTCGTTACTGCTAGAAGTAAAGTCAACCAACGACCTAAATTTTCAAGCATATGTTTTTGATAAGCTATTTCAGTTTCATAACCTCTGATAAGTTCTGATTTTGTCATGATATTTCTCCTCTAGAAGTATGTAAATTAGTAAGACAAACCTGGGTTGAAGAAACCAACAAGTACACCGACAAAGGCAATAACTACGAGCAATAGCATAACTTTGATTGGTGAGATGTTTTTCTTAGCCATCAACCACCAGCAGAATACGATGAATAATGCTGTTAGGAAACCTGGATAAACGGCATCCAATTTGTCTTGAAGAACCAAGTATGGGTTTTTAGCGTTACCAAGTTGGAATGAAGTTTTAACTGATACCCAAGTAGCGGCAACACCACCGACAACCATACCACCAACGATTGATACAGCTTTACGGATAGCTTGACCTTGAGCACCAACTAGGAATTCAACGGCTTTATCACCAAGTTCATAACCTTTGAAGTATGCGAATTTCATACCAAGGTATGCAAGCAAGTTCCATACAACGATGTAGAAAACTGCACCGATTGGAGAACCACCTGTTGAAAGACCAAGGGCAATACCTAAGATAACTGGAATCAAAGTACCAACGACAAGAGAGTCACCGATACCTGCAACTGGTCCCATAAGACCTGCACGAAGTCCGTTGATTGTTTCGTCATCAACTTCTTCAGAACCATTAGCACGAGCTTCTTCAAGACCTGCTGTGATACCAACGATAAGGGCACCAAGTTGAGGTTCAGTGTTGAAGAATGCTGTATATGTTTGCATTGAACGTGCTTGATCTTCTTTGTTATCATATAATTCTTCCACGATTGGTAGCATAGAAGTTAGGTAACCAAATGTTTGCATGTGTTCTTGTGAGAAACATGTCAAGTTACCATAGTACCAATGATGGAAAGATTTCATTAAAGTTTTCTTAGTTAATTTTTTTTGAGCCATCTTAGATATCCTCCTCATCATCGTCAAAGTCATCTGCTGCTGCAGTTGCTTTTACATGTTTAGCCATTTCAAGTTCGTAGAACAATACTGCAAAGATCAATGAAATAACTGCACATGAAACCAAGTTCAAACCAAGTGAAGCCGCTAAAGTAAATCCAACAAAGAATGGAATAAAGTCAACAGCTTTTTCAACAATTTGTTTCAAAAGAATTGCGATTCCGACACATGGTAGCAAAGCACCGACTGTGAAGAGGGTTTTCATTGGAATACCATCCATTGGAAGAGCATCTTTCATTGCTGTTACGGCAGTTGCACCAAGTTTACACATGATCAAAGTTGGAACAAATGAGAAGACGATGTGTGAAATCCAAGGATATAGCCAGTCAACTTTGTAAAGTTGTTTGAAGTTTCCTTTTTCAACAGCACGCCAACCAATATGTTGCCATACAAGGTTCATTGTAGCTGTTCCGTAGAAAAGAACTGTACCAACAGTACCTACAAGAGTACCCATTGATTTAGCCAAGTTAGCTGCATCAGCTGAGTCAGCTGACAAACCTTGTGAATGGATAGCAACCATTGCCAAAGGAATACCGATATAAGATACAGCACGCACATCGGCTGAAACTGTACCACCAGGAGTTACAAGTGCGATGTAAACCAATTGCATTGCCACACCACAAATGATACCTGTTTTAAGATCTCCTAAAATAAGACCACAGACAAGACCACCGACTAATGGACGACCAAGAGTATAGTTACCAATGGTTGTACCACCAAGACCAGGCATTGAAGACAAACATGCAAACAAACCTAATAAGGCTGCTTGGAACCAAGAAATTGCCATAATACTTCTTCTCCTATATTATTTAAAAAATTTTTATTAAGTCATCAGAAGCCTTAGCTTCTAGATAAACTGTCAATATTAATAACCAAATTTAGATTTGAAATCTGACCAGTATCCAATTGAAACGTCAGGTAAAAGTTGGAATTTAACTTTGTAACCTGCTTTTTCGATTGCTTCAATCGCATCAGCTTCTTCTTGTGTGATTGATTGGTTGTTACCAAGTTTTACAGCACCTGGACGGTCGTTACATGGGCCAACGATGATTTCTTTAACATCACTTGGAACAAAACCTTGGTCAACCAAAAGTTTTTTCATGTCAATTGGGTTTTTAGTGATAACAAAATATTTTGTATCTGAATCCAAAACTTTTTGTGATTTTTTACCAAAGGCATCTACTGTCCAAACAAAAGTTTTCTTGTCTGAAGCACCTTTATAAGCTTGTGTCAAAACTTTGTTGCTTGCAGCAGCATCGTTTACGGCAATCAAACCATCACATGGATATTCTTTTGCCCAGCGTGTTACAGTTTGGCCGTGGATCATACGGTCGTCAATACGTACAAATGAAACAGTCATTGTTAATCTCCTTTTTAATTATTAAATGTCGTCTTCTTCATCATCTGAAGCGATTTTGAATTCTTGAAGAGCTGCTTGAGCTTCTGGCAAAACAGCTTGAACAAAAGCGTCACCCTCAAGCATATCTTTCATAACTGCTGAGGTAATTGCCATTGGTAAATTCATACCACCTAGGATAACAGCGTCATCAAGTTTGCCAAGTTCGTCCAAAACACTGCAAGCTGTTGTAAGTGGGCTACCACCAACAATATCTGCAAGAACGATAACTGAATCTTCAGCTGTCAAACCTGAAATGGCTTGTCTGAAATCTTGCGCAAAATCATCAACAGTTTTTCCGTTTTTCAAACCAACTGCAATGACTTGGTCCATCTTATCTTCAGCGAACATAGCCAAAGAAGTTTTAAGACCTTCTGCAAAACCACCATGACTCACCAGTAGTAAATACTTCATAGTTTTATCTCTCCTTATCTGTCTATTATTCTATCAATGTATTAAGCGTTTTCACACTCTCGATTGTCATATCATGGCAATGACAATCGCCATATTGAAAATGACAAATGTCATTTTTAGAAAACATGAAAAAAGCCTGGAATAATTTATTCCAGACTTTCTTTTTTATTTTAAACTATCCTCAATTTCCTTTTGAATAGCAAATAAATCACTATCAATACTGTTATTAGATAGGGATTTATTGATGATGTAATCTGCTTGATTCATCACGCTGTTGTAAGTTTTAAAGGTTGGCTTAGTCACACCTTGGCTAAGCATGGAATCCAGTGTTGAAACAGTCAGTGACTCAGAACCAAAGCCGTCTTCTTTCAATTTATCTTCTGTTGCTTGACTACGCATGACAGATTTCAAAACTGAACTTCCTTGAGAGTAATTAAAAACAGACTGTTGGACTTTTTCATCTGTACACAAGAATTTTAAAAATTGCCAAGCTGCGCTGCGATGTTTCGTTTTTGACGAAATCGCATAAAGTGATGTCGAAACCTGCGTCGCATCAACACCTTTTTGGCTGGCTGGCATAGTTACACAAGACCATGAAAATGTTGAATACTTGGCAACGTGGTACGGATAAGGTTTGTAAGTTCGATACATGGCTAATGACATTGGAATGAAGGCAACTTTTCCTTCATCAAAGTCTTTCATTGTCACTTCATAATTTCCATTTAAAGCTTTTAGTTGAGTGATTAAGCCCAATGCTTTTTTAACCTTTTCACTATCAAAATACGCTTTGCTACCTGTTTCATTGAAAAGTTTTGCGCCGTAAGCAGCAACAGCTTGCTGCCAAGTATAGCCAACGCAACCATACTGATCAATGACCCCGTCACCATCTGTATCCTTAGTTACTTGTTTACAAATGTTATAAAAATCATCAACCGTCCAACCTGATTTTGGAATGCTAATGCCTTCTTTTTCAAGAAGATCAATGTTAATACACATCATGGTTGGATTACTTTCAAATGGTAAAGCATAATGGCTATGATTGTATTCTCCTGCTTGGTAAGATGAATTATAAAAAATGGAATCGTAAAAACTAGTGCTGATACTACTGTCCAAATTTGACAGAGCACCTGTTGATGACAAAAGGTTAAAGTCATCTTCTGGCACGATAAACACATCAGGTTGTTTTCCAGCTACAATCTGATCTGTTAACCAAGTTGAATAATCGGCTTTTGAAATCCCACTTTCGTAGACAACCTTGACACTAGGATGGAGTTTTTCAAAGCGTTTAATAGCTGTATCAATCACTTTATAATCGTTACCATTTGGCACATCCCAACTGCTGCCAGCATAGACACCAATTTTTAAAATTGTCTTTTGTTGCATTTGATAATAGACATAACCACCAATACAAGCACTTAAAAGAACAATCGCTGAAAGCCAAAGTTTTATCTTGGTTAGTTTAGTCATTGTCATCATCCTCAAATGATTTGAGCGTTACGCCTGTCTGAACCGCCCAAATCGCTAATTGCGTACGATCTCGCAAGTTGAGTTTTGACAAAATGTTAGAAAGGTAATTGCGCACCGTTCCTTCTGACAAATACAACTTCGCAGCAATTTCTTTGTTTGACAAACCAAAACCAATTTGTTGAATGATACGCCATTCCATTTTACTAATGTCATGAACCAAGTCATCGTCAACTTGGATAGCAAAATTAGATTGAGCCATTTGTGAAAAAAGTTTGAAAACTTTTGTGGCAATATCTGGGTTTATCATGGCACGTCCTTCATTGGCTGTTACAACAGCATCATGCAAATCATCCATTGACGTTCCTTTTAGCATGTAACCTGTCGCACCGTATTTAAGAGCGCTGTAGATAAAATCATCATCATCAAATGTCGTCAAAATGATAACCTTGATATTTGGATAATGCTCTTTGACCGCTTTGGTACACAAAACGCCATCCATTTTAGGCATACGAATATCCATCAAAATAACATCAGGTTTGCTCGTCGGCAGAGTTTCTAGAACCTCTGTTCCATCACTCACAGCCCCAACAACTTCAATATCAGGATAAGCTGATAAAACAATCTTCAAAGATTCGCGAATCAACTCCTGATCATCTGCAATAAGTACTCGTATCATCCTTCTTCTCCTTGTATTTTAGGGATATGAATCGTTGTAGAAAATCCATCTTTACCAGAAAAGGCAACGCGACCACCAATAATAGCTAAACGTTCTGTCATCTGCGTTAAGCCAAAACCATACTTGATGTTTTCACTTCCTGTTCCATTATCCTTAATCAATAAAACATAATCACTCTCACTGAGCATGCTAATTTTAATTTTGGTTGCACGACCATGTCGCAAAGAATTCGTCACAGATTCCTGAATAACTCGGAAAATAACGTCCTCCTTGGTCTTATCAAAGTCAACATTATCCCAGTGATAATTTAAATCAATTTGCAAGTGTGACAGCTCTTGGTACTCTGAAAGCATCTTTTCTAGAGCATCTTTCAACGTACGATTTTCAAGAGCACCTGGTCGCATTTTATTAAGAGAACGTCGAACATCGACAATCCCTTCGCGAACAACATTTGATACACTGCTTAATTGTTTTTTAGCATGTTCTGGGTCAAGGTCAATCAAAACCGTCACGGCATCAATCCCTGCCGAAATCCCCGTCAAAGCATGCCCAATTGTGTCGTGAATCTCACGCGCAATACGTCTACGTTCCCTATCTTCAGTAATCTTTTCAGACACCGCAACGTATTCCTTCAAACGCGTATTGGCTTGCGCAGCCATCAATAATTCTTCCTCAATCTTATGATTTTCTGTCACCGAATAAATAATATAAGTCATCAATGAAATGATAAAGACAATCATATTAAGCGATACCAATCCATTCTTGATGAACGAAATCACAAGACGTGTACTTGCTGGGAAGAAATTAATATAAACATCCAAATCTGGTGTTCTCACCAAAAGTGACAGTACATCATAATTTGACAGCAAAAGCGAACCAAAACTAGCTACAATAAACAGCAGCCAGGCTTTCTTTTCACGAAACGTATAAAAGTCTGTATATGAAAAGAAAATATCCATGAAGACCAATAAAATCAAGCCATTATATGATAATTGCAAAGCAAAAAAAGTCGCAAACAGCAAAATGATTTCAAGAACTGCCAGCCAGTCACGCGCCTTAGTTTCTTTTTCAAATTCACGATTTCTGACATACATTACCAAAAGTAAGCCAATAAAAAATAAATTTGATAGCCAAAAAATTCGTTCAGGTGAACTTGGAATAATATTGATTTTTTCTAGCAGCGAACGACTAAAATTATTTTCAATAATATACTTAGTCGCTGACAGATAGACCGAACTGTAAAAAAGCACCGCCATAAAATTAATGACTAACAATGCACGTTTGGCAACTTCAACATTTTTTAAAATTTTCATTATTGCCACCCCGTTAAATCACTGTTTAAGACAGTTTCACTCGTCATGAATTCAACTGGAATAATAATCTCTTTATCCACTTTTTTATCATGGTAAAGTCGATACCCAGCCTGAATAGCTTTCTCTCCAATGGTCAAAGGTGACTGTGCAACGGTCGCTTGAATGGAGCTAGTTGTTGCTAACAAGTTTTTCATGTCAGGCGACCCGTCAACACCATAGATTTTTACAGGCGCTGTAACTTTCATATTCTCAATAGCAGCCAGTGCCCCGATTGCAACTTGGTCATTAAGCGCCATGACCGTATCAAAATCTACCCCAGAATTGATAACCGACTCAACTTGTGGCATGGCAACCTCGGTCTGACCTAAACAATCTTTTCTATCAACAACTTGATAGCTATCATGTCCCTTGATTGTCGCCAAAAAACCATTAATACGATCTACCGCAGACACCGCTTTTTGGTGTTCTAAAAGTAAAATTTTGGCACTTGGCTGAGTCTGCATAAGGTTTTGCGCACATAAGACACCAGCTTGATAGTTATCAGACACAATCGTCGTGTCAACTGGAGAATTATCTGAAAGCTGACTATCCACAACCACAACCTTAATGCCTGTTTCCTTAGCTTTCTTCAAAGCTTTAATCAACTTTTTACTGTCAGCATCAACAGGATTAATGATGATAATATCCACTCTCTTTTTGATAAACAGTTCCACTTGCTGAGTTTGTTTATTAACATCAAGTGCTGGATCTCGTGTGTAGAGAATATCATTTTTTTCCTCTACAATTTTGTCAATTTCATTATTTAGAACCTTATAGAAATCATTGTTCATGGTCATATAAGTTGCCCCGATTTTGACACGATTTTCATTATAAGGAACCAATTTGTAATGAAGATAAATGCCAAGCATCGTTAACAGCGCGATAAAAACGCTTACTAATAATGCTATATGTTTTCCTTTTTTCATTCCCTACCTTCTCTACTTACTCAAAAATCTCAACTGATGATATACAAGTATTATAGCATGTTTAAAATGTCTAGACAATTTGACCTTGATTGACACCTAGCAAGAAGATAAAAAAGAAAGGAAAACAAGTGTTCTCCTTTCTTTTCATTTCCCTAATATCTTAAATATTATGATTCTTTTTTCTTGAAGAATTGTCCAAAGAATGCTCCCATAGCCGCTAGGATTGATACGATACCAAGTCCAGCAAGATGATTATCTTTTTCACCTGTTTGTGGCAAGACACTTTCTGAAACAACCGCAGCTTTTGGAATAACTGGAGCTTTAGCATCTGCAACTTTGACTGATTTAGCAGGCGCTTTAGCTGCCAATGTAGTTGTTGCAACTGCTTGTTCTGAAGGTGTTTCTTCCGGTGTTTGAGGATCTGTTGGCACGACTCCACCATTTTCTTCGCTTTGTGTTGGTTCTTTAGCATCCAAATCTACTACGAAGAAGTTTTGAACTTCAAGTTCACCATCCCAAAGACCAAGACCAAGATATGGATTATTGAAGAAGTCTTCAACTTGATCAAATGTGTAAGACATTGCCAATTGATTATCAACAAAGACTTGAATAGCGTTTGCTGATTTCACCAAACGAACGTGGTGGAATTGATTGTCGTTAATGGCTGCTGTCATTGGTGATTCTGCAATAGTATCACCGTAGAAGCGGAACAAACGAACAGAGTTATTTCCACCGAATTGGATTGTGTAGGCATTGTTAGCATCTGGATTGCCTGAAGCAAAGAAGATATTTACAATTCCGCGACCGTATTTGATATCCAAATCCATTTGATAGTTTTCGTATGGCATCTTATCGGCTGCCATGTAAATATCATTTGAGCCATGGTTTTCAACTTTCAATGATTCACCGTCAGCATGCCAATCACCAGCGAAGACTTTCACATCTTTAACGTTTGTCTTGAAGTTATCTTCTAGAATATCAAGAACAAAATCTTGATAAACTGCAGGGTTAGATTTAGATTGTGCTCTAACAATCACTTGACCTTTCTTAAGTGCTTTAACGAAGACTTGGTTACCAGAAATTTCTGTTGACACATTACCATTGTTAAGAATTGACCAAAGCAAATCTTGGTTAGCAACCGCTGGAGAGACGTACGCTTTAACCACTGTGCTGTCACCAACATTCATTCTGACGTTCTTAGCAGACGCAGACACAATACTTTGTGGTTCAGTAGTTTCAACTTTATCTTTCCAAATACTCTTCAATGGGTAAAGAACGATATCTGCTGTAGATTCATAACCTTCAGAAAATACACTTAATCCAAGACTTTGAGGTGATGTGAATATTTGGTTAGCACCTGCGACAGTATCACCTTTTGTGAAGACTTCAACACTAGCACGGTCAACAAAGATATGAAGGTCAATACTTCCATCAGCGTTGCGTGTTACTGCTTGGCTATCAATATTTCTAAAGAGCTCTGTAAGGATGATACCTGATTGACTACGGTCAATAGCGATTCGTCCTGTTTCTAAATCGTAATAAACCTTAGTCACTTCTCCTGGACCTACTCGAAGGTTGAAACCAACTTTTGTTGTTCTGTTACTTGGATTAAAGTGAGCAACAATTTCATAGGTATCACCAGAGAAATCTTTAAAGAGATTATTATCTTTACCAACAACAACATCTGTGTATTCAACTTTGTTGTCTACATCACGTAAGCTTTCATATGCTTTGATTGGTGTTTGAGTAAGAACGTATTTATCACCGTCTTTGACAAGACCTAGTGTCAAGTTAAGGTTGAATGTACCATTGAATTTTTGACCAGTACGTTCAGCAACAAGGTTACAATAGTTATCCCAAGTATTCATCCAGTTAAGCTCAATAATTTGAGGAAGTGTTGGATTAGCTTTAGTACCAAAATCTTGTACGTAGTAAGTCATTGCAGCGTATGAATCTTTACCAAAGTTCATGATACCATCTGATTCTTGATAATCAGCGTCTGCAACAAATTTCCAGTGTCCATCAACTTGTTTTAAATCACCAACTTTATAATAACGTCCACCACGAGAAAGAACCCATTTCACTGTGTTACCTTCTGCCATGATTGGATAAAGGTCTGGACATTCAGTGTGAAGATCTGGATATGTTGATTCAACAGACCAATCTAGGAGATTATCTGATGAGTAAATACGAAGTGGTCCACCTGCAAGAACCATGAACCATTTGCCTTCCCAACGGAAGACTTTAGGGTCACGGAAATCACGATTTTGCAATGGGTCAGTTGACCAGTCAGCTGCAATTTTATCGATTTTTTGCCAAGTTTTACCTTCATCTTTACTGTAAGCAACTTTGATACGTTGACCTTCACCATCAGCTGTAATCAAGGCAACCAAGCCACCTTCATTACCGTCAAACAAACCACTTGTGTTGTTATTATCAGCTACGATACAACCTGAGAACATTGCTCCGTTATAGTCTGGGTAGAATGCAATTGGTTGATCTTCCCAGTGAATCAAATCTGTACTTGTTGCATGTGCCCAGTGCATTGGTCCCCATTTAATATCATCGTAGAATTGGTAGAACATGTGATAAACACCATTGTAGTAAACCAATCCATTAGGGTCATTTGCCCAGCCATCCTTAACAGAGTAGTGATATTGGTCACGGAAGTTTTCATTATAATAAACTTCTGCTGATTGACGGCGGTGAACATTAATACGGTAAGTTGATGTCACTTCGTAACCGTCTACTGTGTAAGTACTTGTTACTGTGAGGTAGTTAGCACCAACTGATACCGGAATATCGCTTGGATTTGAATAAACATTACCTTGAGCATCTGTCACTTTGATAACTGCAGCTGGATTATTAGCAACAAAACTTAAGTCAACAGTTGAAGCATCATGTGATACGTATTGGATATAAACAGCACCTTCTGGGAAGAATTGTCCCTTAGGTTCAACTGGACCATTTTTTGAAGTAACTGTGACATCTTTAAGAAGTGGTAATTCTTGATCAGTGAGTTCACGGTAAAAAGTATTTTGGAAAATCATTTCACCATTCCAGTTCAAAAGACCGAAATTACCATCTTTGATGTATGTTGTTTGACCAAGGTCGTCACGTTGGATAGTGTAGTCACTCAAGTTTGCAACCAAAATACCATTGATATAATATGAAATCCAACCATCAGCTGCCACAACTTTCAAGAAATATTTATTGTCTGGAGTTGCTGGGATTTCTTTATCATTGATAAGATTTGCTTCAGCCCAACGCCATAATCTTGCTTTGTGTGAATTTCCGTCAAGGTTTACAACATAACCTTTTAGATTTTGAGCATCACCAGTTGAACGGAAAACAAGTGAAGCTGCACCTGTATTTTGTAAGAATGTTACATCTGTTTGGAAGACAAAGTTTTTACCTGTTGATGTTGAGAAGAGGAAGTTATCACCTTTTCCAACAGCATTACTATACAAACCATCTTCACGAACTTCCCAAACATTTGCATCATAACTCAAACCTTGAAGATTTGTATTATAGTTACTTTCTTTTTTATTAGTCAAATTAGCAGAAAGGGCTTTTTTAGTTTTTGCGGCACTCACGCTAGGTTGGTCATTTTTTTGTTTAAGCGAATCAGTCACATCAACTTTTTCTTCAGCATCTGATGTCTCAGTTTTTTGAGCATCGTCTGAAGTTTCAGTCGCAGGTTCTTGATTTTCAGTCACTTGATTTTGTTCTGTAACATCTTGGTTTTCTGTTACTTGATTTTCTTCTGTGACGCTTTGATTTTGTTCTTCAACAACTCCTTGTTCAGTTGGTGTTTGATTTTCTGTAACCGGAGTTTCTAGCTGATTAGCAGGTTGTTGTGCTTCTTGACCTACTTCAGTTTTTTGGTCTGTATTTGCGTTTTCTGAGTTTGTGTTTGTAACCGCTACCATTTCTGTCGATGAAGAAACAGCTTCATCAGCCATAACGGGTGTAGCCACAGTTCCTAAGACCATACCACAAACTAAAACACCACAACCATAAATCCATTGTTTACCGCGTTTGTGCATAAACCAGTTGACACATTTCTTTTCTTGTTCTTTTTTCATAAGTCCTTTCTCCTATTGAGATTTGTCGAAGTAGCTTCAACATTCAACAGAGATAATATTAACAGAAAAAGTAAGCGCTATCACCAAACATTTGTCATCAGCTTGATGTGACAAAAATCAATTTTTTTAGTGGCAAAAGTCATCAAAAAAATTCCTACATCAAGATGTAGGAATTTAGCAATCATTATAAAAAGAATCGTTTATCTAGCTAGTTTAAATTTCTCTAAAACCAAAGCAATCCCATCATGGTTGTGATTTGCAGTCACGTGACCAATACGCTCCTTAACTTCCTGCGGAGCATTTGCCATGACATATGCCTCACCTGCAGCCTCCAACATGTCTAGGTCGTTAAAATTATCACCAAACGCCAAGGTTTCAGACATATCAACACCATAATGGTCGGCTAAAAGATTAACAGCTCGTCCTTTTTGAATACCGTTTGCCATCACTTCAATGTAATACGGCAACGAACGTGCAATAGATAAGCCAGGATAAAGTTCTCTTAACTTTTCTTCCAAGACAACCATTTTCTCTGGCTCACCCATCAAAAGCAATTTATGAACTTCAGACAAATGACCAATTGCCTCCAAATCAGCCTCTTGAGAAACCAAGCCAACGACTTTTTCCTCACGAGAAATCCATTTGTTCATCCGATTTTGCGACAACCATTTTTCGCCGCTATAGACATTCCAAGCAACATCTGGAACTTCTTTTTCTAAATATTGGCAAATAGCTTGCGCTGCCTGAGGGCTCATAGGGCAGCTATCAATCACTTGACCATTTTCATCTTGAATAAAAGCTCCATTATAAGAAATCATCGGAACTTGGGGCAAAAAATCTTTGATAATTGGTTTAATTGCTTCAGGCATGCGCGCCGAAACAGGCACAAATCGCACTCCTGAATTGACAGCATCACTTAGGGCTTGACGCGTTTTTGGCGTTACTTCCAAGGCGTCATTGATGAGAGTGCCATCAATATCGCTAAAAATTATTTTAAACATAGCTCTTTCTCCACACATTTTCTACAGTATAGCATTTTTGAAAGGGCTTTCCAAGCTTTTTTTCTCATAATTTCTGTAAAACTAGCTAAAAATGACAATAGTCACCAAATCTTTCATCTTTTTTCATCGATTGACTCAAGAGAAAAAGGAAATTTTGAAAAAGTTTAGACTGTGCTTACACTAAAATGGCAATTCCTCCTCTTCCAGAACTAAATCTACCAAATCATTTGCCACATTATTTTCTCGCATAGCACGTTGTGCGCGACTTTCTAAGAGTTGGAAAGAATGGCATAACACTTCTGTCACATAATTCGTGTGACCATCTTTTTCGTACTTGCGTGTGCGAAGCTCGCCATCAACAGAAAGTAAGCTGCCTTTGCCTGCATAAGACACAAGTGTTTCTGCTAAACGTCCCCATACCACCAGCGAAATGAAATCAGCCTCACGCTCACCATTTTGCGATTTAAAACGTCGATTGACCGCAAGTGTTACACGTGTAACACTTTTATCGTTAGCTGTCGTCACAAGTTCAGGTTGCGCCGTCAAGCGCCCAATCATAATTACTTTATTGTACATCAATTACCTCCTATCTTATTATTCGAAAAAGAGGTTGTTAATCCACTTAAAAAATGAAATTTTCAAACAATTCTGCTAAAATAAAATCAATTTTTACAGATAGGAGATTTTATGACAGTCAATATTAATGCCTATAAGGAAATGCTAAATCAGCCTTGGGGAAAAATCATGTACCGTTTGATTTTTGCGCAGCTCAGCCATATCAAAAACAAGCAAGTCTTAGATTTTGGTGCTGGTTTTGGGACAACATCAGAATACTTAGCAAAACATAATACCGTTACTGCTATTGAGCCAAACGCTGATATGCTTTTTGCCGATGACACACAGACATTCACTAAGATTAATGGTAGTTTAGAAGTTCTTAAAAACTTACCAGAACAATCCTTTGATGTCATCATTTGCCACAATGTCTTTGAGTATATTGATAAATCTCTCCACCCAAAATACCTTAGTGAATTTGAACGTCTGTTAAAGCCAAATGGTGAACTGTCTTTGATTAAGCACAACCTCACTGGAAAAGTGTTACATCAGGTTATTTTTAACAATAACATCGAGGATGCTCTTCATCTTTTAGAAGGGAAAGATAGCTACAATAGCTCATCATTCGGACATGGCGAAACTTACAGTATTGACGAATTAACCAGCAAAACTAACTTAACACTTGAAAATTATCAAGGTCTGCGCACCTTTTATGCCCTCCAACCAAACGCTTTTAAAACAGAAGAAGGTTGGCTAGAACACCTAACAGAAATTGAATTAGCTGTGGCTAACCAAAAACCTTACAAAGATATCGCTTTCTTGCAACACCTTACTTTCCGCAAGCACTAAATACAACGCATAAATAAAAAACAGAGACTCACAAATACGTGAATCTCTGTTTTTCTTAACTAAGAATTTCTCTCAAGCTCTTTTTCTTACCCTTTCCAGTGTTTTTCTGGGTTAAAGGCTTCGCCAACTACGGCTGTGTCATCAAGTTCGATGATTCCACGTTTTTGTGGAGCATTTGGAAGTGCCAATTCACGAGGTGAGCACATCATACCAAAGCTCTTTTCACCACGAAGGGCACCTGGGAAGATAAGACTTCCGTTTGGCATCATAGCACCTGGAAGGGCTACGATTGTTTTCAAACCAACTGCAGCGTTTGGAGCACCTGCAACGATTTGAACAGTTTTATCATCTGAAATTTGCACTTGGCAAATGTTCAAGTGGTCGCTGTCTGGATGAGCAACCATTTCTTTGATTTGACCAACAACAAATTTTGGTGAAGGGTCATTTTCCAATTGTTCGCTGAAACCTTCTTTTGTCAATTCAGCGTTAAGTTTAGCAACGTCTTCGTCAGTTAAAGTGATTTGACCAACGCCATCAATTGCAATCAAACTTGACACTTCAAAAATGTTCCAAGCAACTGTTTCACCATTTTTCTCAAGGAAAACACGTGATACTTTACCTTTGCGTTCGTAGTCAAGTTTAGCACCTTTGCTATCTTTGACAATCACCATTAAGACATCACCGACGTGTTCTTTGTTGTACGTAAAAATCATTTTCTCTCCTATTTCAATCCAGCTAAAAAGCTGTTAATTTCTGCTTTTGTTTTGCGCAATTTATTAACTAAACGACCAATTTCTTTCCCATTTTCAGTTACCACAAAACTTGGAATGCCAAAAATATTCCAGCGTTGTGCGACTTCCATAAATTCATCACGGTCAACACGGACAAATGTGAACTCTGGATTTTCTGCCTCAATTTCAGGCATAACAGGGTAAATAAATTGGCAGTCTGGGCACCAATTTGCCGTAAAAAAGAAAACTACCTTGCCGTCATTTTCTAAATAGGTTGCCATTTCTTCATAGGATTTTGGACTAATCATTTTTCTCCTCCTCGTAGCTAATCTCACCATTTTGGTAAACAAATTGGAACGTGCGACCATCCTCAAAAACAAGACCTCCAGTCGTTTTTTGAGAATCAGATTCAAAATCATTCAAATAAAGCACAGAAATCTCGCCAAGTTGATTAAAATAATCACGAATCTGCTCTTTAACCTGTTCTTTTCGCTTTTCGTCCTTTTGTTTTTTTAGGATTGCTCCCAAAACGATGACACCGCTGACTCCCACTAAACCAAAACGTGACAGTAAGCTTTTCTTTTTGTTTTTCATACGCTTTATTTTAGCATATTTCAGCACATAATACCAAGACCCAAACATTTAATATGTTTTTTCTAAAAATTGTCAGAAAACGTGGTAAAATAGAAACCATAGAATCGAGGTTTTATATGTCAGACTTATTTTCAAAAATAAAAGAAATCACTGAACTTGATAGCATCGCTGGGTACGAACACAGCGTTCGCAACTATCTTCGCTCAAAAATCACACCGCTTGTTGATGACGTGCAAACTGATGGCCTTGGTGGTATTTTTGGTATCAAAAACTCTGATGCTGAAAATGCACCACGTATCATGGTCGCAGCGCACATGGACGAAGTTGGTTTCATGGTTAGCGAAATCAAAGCTGACGGTACTATGCGTGCTGTTGGAATCGGCGGATGGAACCCACTTGTTTTAAGTTCACAACGTTTCACTCTTTACACACGTGATAACCGTGCTATTCCAGTCGTTTCTGGTTCAGTTCCACCACATTTCCTTCGTGGGGCAAATGGCTCTGCTTCTCTTCCAAAAATCGATGACATCATTTTTGATGCAGGCTTTACAGATAAAGCTGAAGCTGAAGCCTTTGGTATTTTGCCAGGTGATATCATCGTTCCAAAATCTGAAACAATTCTTACAGCCAATGAAAAAAATGTTATCTCTAAAGCTTGGGACAACCGCTTTGGTGTGCTTATGGTGACAGAATTACTTGAAAGCCTTAAAGGACAAAAACTTGATAACACGCTTATCGCTGGTGCTAACGTCCAAGAAGAAGTTGGTCTTCGTGGGGCACATGTCTCAGCAACTAAATTCCAACCAGAACTCTTCTTTGCTGTTGACTGTTCACCTGCTGGCGACATTTATGGCAACCAAGGCAAAATCGGTGATGGAACACTTTTCCGTTTCTACGATCCAGGACATGTGATGTTGAAAGACATGCGTGACTTCTTGCTCACAACTGCCGAAGAAGCTGGCATCAAATACCAATACTATGCTGCAAAAGGTGGTACAGATGCTGGTGCTGCTCACCTCAAAAACGGTGGTATTCCATCAACAACTATCGGAGTATGCGCTCGCTATATTCACTCACATCAAAGCCTTTACGCTATGGATGACTTCTTGCAAGCCCAAGCTTTCATTCAAGCTATCGTTAAGAAATTAGACCGCTCAACTGTTGACCTCATCAAAAAATACTAGAAAGGAGCTAGGGGAGCCAAGCCATTAGGTATTTTTATTGTACTTTCCCCTTTGTCTTACTATGAAAATTGGATTTATCGGAGTCGGAAAAATGGCGACAGCCATTATCAACGGACTTAACACAACATCACACGATATCATCATTTCAGGTTCTTCACTTCCTCGCTCACGCGAAATTGCAGAGCAGCTTGAAGTTGAAGCAGCTCTTTCACACCAAGAACTTATCGACCAATCTGATTTGGTTGTCCTTGGCATCAAACCTCAAATGTTTGAGACAGTCCTTGCTGGACTTCACTTCCATCAACCCATTCTTTCCATGGCAGCTGGGGTAACACTTGAACGCCTTGGCAAACTGACAGATCCAAATCTTCCATTGATTCGAATCATGCCAAACCTCAACGCCCAAATTCTAAAAAGTACAACTGCTATTTGTGCTAATGACAAGGTTTCTGCAGAACTCCTAGCTACCGCTAAAGAAATCACTGACAGCTTTGGATCAACTTTTGACATTCCAGAAAAGGACTTCGATACATTTACAGCTCTTGCTGGATCAAGCCCAGCATACATTTATCTATTTATCGAAGCTCTTGCTAAAGCTGGTGTCAAATACGGTATTCCAAAAGAAAAATCTCTAGACATTGTAACTCAAACTGTCCTAGCTAGCGCTGAAAATCTTCTTCAAGGGACTGACAGTCCACATGACTTGATTGATAAAATTTCAAGTCCTGGTGGAACAACTATTGCAGGTCTTCTTGATCTCGAAAAAACTGGTTTGACAGCTAGCGTTGTTTCAAGTATCGACGCTACAATCAATAAAGCAAAAGCTTTGTAAAATATTATAAAAAGGTTGAGACGATTGTCTCAACCTTTTTTCTATGATAAATTACAAAATCAATGACAGTACACCAAGGAAATTATTGAGGGCATGAACAGCTATTGAATACTCTAGTTTTTTCGTTTTTTGATAAACCAAAGCAAGAACCAATCCCATACCGCCGTAGAGAATCCAACTTCCAAGGTCTGTTGGCATATGAACAGCTCCAAAAAGAGCACTACTAACAATAACACCAAGATAAGAATAATGAAATGCTTGTTTTACAATAAAGCCACGAAATACAACCTCTTCAACAATCGGCGCAGCGACTACCGATAAAGCAAACAACAGTACTGGTGGCATACCAAGTTGTTCAATCACAGATTGATTGAGCGTATTTGCATTGCTACCATGCTCTAAAACCAAAGTCATACCGCCCAACATTTTAACTGGAACCATAATCAAAAATCCCATAATAATAGGCTTATAAGCCCCGCTATTCCACACCTGACTAGCTTTGCTGAAAAATCCTAAGCGTTTTGCAACGTAAATTGTCAAAAACGCAACCACTAGCAAAGAGAGGGCAATCAGAAAACTTTGCCAAAACGGCTGATTTTTAGCTAGAAAAACAGTCGGCAACTGCTCTAAAAAAATCAAACCAATTGCCATACCAAAATATTTAAAAAATGATACTAATTTTTTCATCAAAATTTCTCCTACAAAATCTTTGAAAAAATGACTTTAAGAATTAAAAAGCCAAAAATCAGACTATACAACCAAATCAATAATAGAATCAGATACGAAAATGCTATACCACAAAAAGCATATAAAATTAGCAAGAAAACATTTATGATAAACATCAAAATTAAAGTTGATGCTGCACTAAGTCGTAAAATAAATTGATTACGTTCATCGTAAACTGCAACATATGCAGCCTTCAGACGATTAGTCTGATGACAAAGCACTTGATAATAAATCGTAAAAGCAAATCCTGAAATACCCATGCCCAGCAATAAACCTGAAGCAAAATCACTGCTTTTTACAAAATGAGATACTCCTATACTTAACACCGAGAAAACGAAAATAAGGTAGGATACTCTTAATAAATAACTACGATACTCTTCCAAACTTTTTTTACGATTACAATTTGCAACAGCCTTTAATAACATAACTTACTCCCCCTTTTTGTAAAAACAACAAATAGATTTTATCTATCTTCACATTTTACTCTTCATCAAAGATAAAGACTTCTTCGATTGTCATACCAAAATATCTAGCAATCTTGTGTGCCAACTCCAAAGAAGCATTATAGCGTCCTTTTTCTAAGGAAATAATGGTTTGTCTGGTAACCCCAAGCGCCTCTGCTAACTCGGCTTGGCTAACTTTATTTGCTTTTCGGAGTTCTTGAATTTTTGTTTCCATTTTTTCCTCCTGTCATCTATTTGTAAAGCGAACTTTACAAAAACAGTATAGTAAACTTTACATTTTGTGTCAAGTTTATTTTACATTTTTACATAAAAGCAGCAAAAAAGCTGACCAAACGGTCAGCTTTTCTGGTCTTATCATAATATTTTGATAACTAATTAGTAGAATTTTTAAAGCGTTCAACTTCACGCGCAATGACAAGTTCTTCATCTGTTGGAATCACAACTGCTTTTACGCGAGCTTGATCTGTTGAAATAACGCCATAAGCACCTGAAACATTCTTAGCTGGATCAACATCAACACCAAACCAAGTCATTCCAGAAATGATATCTTTACGGACATCACTTGAATTTTCACCAATTCCTGCTGTAAAGACAATAGCATCCGCACCGTTTAAAACGGCAAAGTATTGTCCAATATATTTTCTCAAGCGATCAACATACATATCGTAAGCAAGTTGGCATTTTTCATCGCCTTCTGCCTTACCTGCCAAGATATCACGCATATCACTTGATTTTTCCGAAATACCAAGTAAACCTGAATCACGATTCAAAATTGTACGAATTTTTTTCGGGTCTGCCATAGCTGGTTCACATTCCAATAAATAAGTAATGACACCTGGGTCAATACTTCCTGAACGTGTTCCCATCATTGTTCCTCCAAGTGGTGTGAGCCCCATTGAAGTATCGACAGATTTACCGCCCTTAATCGCTGTAATAGAAACCCCATTACCGATATGGCAAGTAATCAATTTCAAGTCTTCCAAAGGTTTGCCTAGAACCTTAGCTGCTTCTTGAGCAACATATTGATGACTTGTACCGTGAGCACCGTATTTACGAATCTTATAATCAGTGTAATAACGGTTTGCGATTGGATAACGATAGGCCACTTCAGGCATTGTCATATGAAAAGCAGTATCAAAAACGACAACACTTGTAATATCAGGTAAAATTTCTTTAAAGGCTTGAATTCCAAGAGCAGCTCCTGGATTATGAAGCGGTGCTAGCATTGATAGTTCTTCAACTTGTTGGATGACTTTGTCAGTTACTAGGGCTGATTCTTTAAAATATTCACCCCCAGCTACTACACGGTGACCAACACCTGTGATTTCATCATAGCTAGCAATAATATCCATAGAAATCAAATCATCTAGAAGAATTTTTACAGCAGCGGTATGATCTGGGATATCCTTCGTTTCCGACTGTTTCTGGCCATTAAATTTTACCGTAGAAACGCTGTTAGGAAGACCGATACGTTCAATCAATCCTTTTGCAATAACTTCTTCTTCTGGCATGTTGTACAACTGCCATTTTAGACTTGAGCTTCCTGCATTAATAGAAATAGTTTTCGCCATAAATATACCTCTAAAGCGCTTTCATAATATATCTCTATTTTAGCACAAGTCATTTAAAAAATCATATTTTCAACATTCCATTTTTTAAATTTATCAATGAAGTCTGTCAACACTTCTCGACTTTGCAAGTCAGCAAGTGGATAAACAAAGGTTTCTGGAGTATGTTCAGCTTGTTTTTTCAAAACGAAAATTGATTTCGCGTTGGCTGCATTTCCAAAGATAGATTCTGGCAAAGTAATTACAGCAATCACATCAGCATAATCCTTCAACCATGCTTTCAACAGGTCACTTTGCTTACTTGTCAAAAGACTAACTGGTGCTAAAAAGACAGCAATCCCGTCTTTTTTGAGATATTTAAGAGATTGTTCCATCAACAAATGATGCGCATAAGTGTGCCCTTCACTGCTAGCTACTTTGTAACGTTTTGCAATTTCATCATTTGGATAGAATCCGACTGGAAGGTCACTGATGATGACATCACTTTCCTTAAGAATCTGTGGGCGTACAGCATCTTCTTGAACGAATTGAGCTTTAGAATCCATAACTTCAGCGATACTTGCTGACAAGTCAATCAACAAATCATCAACTTCAATACCTAGATAGTTTAGGTCTTTAGATGAGTTGTTCAACAACGTTTGGGCAAGGTTACCTGTTCCGCTACCGATTTCCAAAACATCAAGTTCCTTAGAAGCTGTCAAATTCTCAATGAGGAACATTAAAATGAAGCCAATAGCATCAGGTGTAAATTGGTGATTTGCCTGAAGAGCTTCTGTTTGCGCAGCTTTAATAAAGATAAACTGAAAAGCACGGCGCCATTCTTCCTTAGTTAAATTAAGTTGGCGTAGTTTCTCATTATTTGCAGCTACAACTTCACTGGCACCTTCAGCACCAAGATAAAAAGAGTTTTGTTCAATAAGTGCATCGTAAATGTGTGTTTTCAACTCATTTTCGATTAATTGTATATTTTCAAGAATCAACCCATAGGCTGTTTCGATATTTTCAAAATTCATTTTCCCCTCCAAGACTAATCATATCAAAAAACCTTGAAAATGAAAAGAAAGCACTAGTGACTTTCTTTTTCAATGGTTTGTTCAGATTTTTTTGGAAGAAAAAAAGTGTAGTGAAACTCCTCTTTATTCTCTAAAACTACTGTCTCAACTAGCACCTCATTTTCACGTTGATAGCTGACAACACCTTTATCAAAATAACACTTACCTGAAGAATCTTTAGCATAATCCTTGCTGATTTCTGCCATCAAATAAGCTTGCGCGTACTTTAATTGTGCTTGATGCTGACGTTCACTTGCTACCACGCGCCCTAAATAAAACTGTAACAGCAGGGCAAATATGGCTGCCATCAGCATAGCATACAACAATATTCCTGCCCTAACTTGCCTCATCAAAAGTGTAAACAAACTCTCTCTCCATACCATTATCCATTCGCAGCTTAATCAAAATATTATTACCATCCTGACGAATGCTAGAAGAATTAACACCAAATAACATTGGCTGATAGCCTTGACCAGAAGCATTTGTTTTACGAAAATCATCTGCTTTTGATAGCCCATAAGCTAATTTCTTATCATCCTTACTAACATAAAGTTTATTGTCAGAAACACAATCTAAGTGGCATCGTTCTAATTCTGAGCGTAGCTGCTGAGAAAATAAAAGCCACTCATTTTCTTCGTTACCAGACAAGTAATAAACATTTTGTGAAATTGACTGCGTTAGCCCTTGATAAACCAGAACTGTCCCTGAAATAACCAGCAAAGCAACCAAACTTTCAAGTAACGTAAAAGCTTTTAGTTTAGTTCTTCTTAACATGCATCACCTCTTTTTGCCCATCGTAGACATAAAGTTCTCCGTCTCGTCTAGTAATATGAACCTCAACACCATTCATCACCAAATCATCTTGTCCTGTTTGAACAGCCATAGTAGCGACATTGAGAACCTCTTGCTGATGTAAGCTTTCTTGCATCTGGTGGCGACTTTTATCCATTTCTCCCAAAACAAGAATTGTAATAGTAGCTAGCAAAGCTAAAGCAACCAAACTTTCAAGGAGTATGTAAGCTTTTAGTTTCTGTCTTTTTATAATTACCACTTCCTATATATAATTGATAATCAATAGCTTGATTCTTTGTCTGAAATTTTACTTTTGCAAGAGATGAATTACCTCCAGCATTATCAAAAATAATTTTGTAATTTTCAACGACTGATACCGTCTCTGGCAAACTTATATGAGCCACACTATTTGAAATGCCGTCTTGTGAAATTGTCAGAACTTGATTGTCTTGTTTAAGGCTAGCTAGTTTTTGGGTGTCACGATAGCAATGCTCAAACGATAAAAAGAACAACTTTTCTTCGACCGTCTGAAAAATACCACTCACAGAGTTTGAGAGCATAATAACAATAAAACAAGAAATTCCCAAAGTTAGTAGACTCTCTAAAAGGGTGAAGGCTCGGATTTTTTTATTCTTTAGGTTTAGCTTTTTCATTGTACGTTTGAGCTTGTTGTTGTGAAATATAGCCTTCTTTCACCAAATCTTTAATAGTTGCTTCTTTTCCTGTTTTGACTTCGTAAAGTTCTTTCTGACTTTCGACAACTTTCACAACAGCTGCATCACCTTTTTCATGAATCGCCTCTTTTTGCTTACTCAAATTCGGTACAAATAAAAGCATCAAGACACCGATGATTAACAGGACAATCAACATCTCCACAAGTGTGAAAGCTTCAACAGATTTTTTACGTAATTTTCTCCATAGTTTTTTCATTAAAAATTTCCTCCCATATTTTGATACATTGGCAAAAGCATTGCCACGTAGATTAAAACAATAATTAAAGCAACAAAGATAAAAACCAGCGGTTGAATCAGCTGTGTTGCCTGAGTTAACTGGCTAAAGAAAGTCTGCCATGTTTCCTCAGCATAGATATCAAGCTCCCGACCAAGTTTTGACTTAACCTCTCCGTACTCAATCATCAGGCTCAGTTCCCTCAAAAAGAAAGGATAATCTAAGACCTTTTGGTGAAATGATTGACCAGATAAAAGAGCTTGCTGCATATCCTTACCAATCTCTTGAAAAAGACGCGACTTTTGATGTTGCATCAAGGCTACAATTTCCATCAAATCAATCCCCTGCCCAATAAGATTTCCCCACTCACGCGCATAATAAGCAGTCAGATAAAGACGAATGAATCGCCCTATTATCGGCAAGCGACTAATCTGGCTAAAAAGATAGATTGGTGATAAACGCCTAGCATAGAAAAATCCCAGAACAACAGCTAGTCCTAAAAGTACAAAGCTCCCCAAGAAAATCATTGGAAAATGGGCAATAATCTGAGTAGCAAAATTTTGACTTTCAAGTTGCGGCAATAAATAATTTTTTAAGCCAAGCATTATCAAAATCAAAAAACTTAATAAAATCAAAGGATAAGTCGCCACTTCAATCAACTTCTTTCGCACAACAGACATGCTAGCCAAATAACGATCGATTTTTACAAGACTTTGCTGACAATTTCCATGAACATCAGCCAAAGCAATCTGAGTCACAATCGTGTCTGAAAAGCCTAACCTTGCCATCATATCTGCTAAAGTTGCGCCACTCAGCAAGGACTCCTGTATGCTATCCACATACGATTCCTGCAATAGCTGACTCCGTCTCAAAAAAGACACTATCTCAGTTAAAGTAAAGCCACTGTTAAACAAATTATTAAATAATTGAATGACCTTCTGTTGTTTCTTAAAGGGCAATTTTTTCGATTTTTGCCTCTTCAAAACTGATATGTCCGTCTCGAGCAAGGCTATCAATTTGCTCATTCCACCTTGTTGGGGGATACTGCTCAAAATCTCTTTTGGCAAAATCAACTACACCTCCACCACCAATTAATCGTTGATAAACGATAGCGCGCAAGCTATTTTCAAGTTCCTGCCTACTAACACCCAATTCTAATAACCTAGCATAAACGCCAGGTATACTCTTCGCATGAATAGTTGAAAAAACAAGGACTCCTGTCAGACTAGCTCTAATAACCGCACGCGCTGTCTCACTATCACGAATCTCACCAATAATCAAAATATCAGGTCTATGACGAAGCGAGAGCTTGATAAGATTATCATAAGTCATCCCGATTTCATCATTTAACTGCAATTGCAACATATTGTCCTGCTTAATCTCAACAGGGTCTTCAATCGTAATCACCTGCTTTCCAGGAAATTTTTCACGAACTAATTGGTACATGAGAGTGGTTTTTCCACTCCCTACCGGCCCGGAAAAAAGGTAAAGTCCCCTACTGTCAATAGCCTCTAAAATGTTTCTCATTCCATCAAACCAATACTGCAAATCATGACGACCTGAATAAAGGAGCCTAATGACCAGACTTTCACGCCCACGATAATCACCCACACTAGACAAGCGCAGTGAAATCTCCTCATCATCTGCAAAAGCATAGTCACAAGAACCAAGCTGACTACGACGCTTTTCACCAACATTCATCCCAGCTACAAATTTAAAGTGGCTAATCAAGCTTGTCATTTCATCAGTAGCAACTTCTTGAATAAACTGGCGTTTCTCACCAATTCGTTGATAAATCTCATAGTTTTCTGCTTTTGGAATAATATAGATATCCTGAGCATTCTTTTCAACCGCATCTCTAATGAGCTGCTTTGCTTTTTCCTGAATCATTTTGACCTCCTTATCTTTATATTCGAAAAAAATTTTAAAAAATAAAAAAATCATGGAATTTTCCATGATTAAAGTTTAAATTTGCATTTTTGAGGTCTGGGGCTTGGTTCATCATTTCTAATATTAAAATGATAAGCAAACTGCTCTTTGGCTAATTCTTGCCCATCTTTTAGAATCAAAAGTGAATGATATTGTTGCAAATAATCACCGCAATTCTCACACCAACGCTTCTCAGCCTTATCCCAAAAAGCTGCTTGAAAATTGTCATGACACTTACAACTTGGTAGATTTGTTCTAAGCAATTCCCATTCTTGACAGTAGAATGACAACGCCTCTTCAAAGTATTCAAAAGATTGTTCTTCGATGATATCATCCTGCCAATCATCTAAAAACCACCAGGGCTCCCAGTCCCCATACATTTTGATTACTTGATACATTTTTCTCACTTCCTTATGGTCTTTATTATATAAGAATTAAAGCTAATTTAAAATATATATGCTTATTTATAATGATTATTATCTAATTTAATCTCATTTTCTCAGCAAAAAAAGCCCAGGACAAGTCCTAGGCTTTTTCATTTATTAACTCAAAATGTGAATTCAGATTATTCAGCGTCTGTTGATGCAGATGCTTCAACTGCTTCAGCATCTTCACTTGTTTCAAGTTCATTAACAGCTTGTGGTTCAAGGTTACGGTAACGAGCCATACCTGTACCAGCTGGAATGATTTTACCGATGATAACATTTTCTTTAAGACCAAGAAGGTGATCTTTTTTACCACGGATAGCAGCATCAGTAAGAACACGAGTTGTTTCTTGGAATGATGCAGCTGACAAGAATGAGTTAGTTTCAAGCGAAGCTTTAGTAATACCCATAAGTACTGGACGTGCAGTTGCAGGGATACCACCAGAGATAACAACATCTTTGTTAGCATCTGTGAAGTCTGCAATATCCATAAGTGTACCTGGAAGAAGATCTGTATCACCTGGATCCATGATACGTACTTTACGAAGCATTTGACGAACCATTACTTCGACGTGTTTATCACCGATTTCTACCCCTTGGCTACGGTATACTTTTTGTACTTCGGCAAGAAGGTAAGTTTCAACTGATAATGTATCACGAACTTCAAGGAGACGTTTAGGTTGGATAGAACCTTCAGTAAGTGGAGCACCACGGTGAACTTCATCACCAACAGCTACTTTCATACGAGCTGTAAATGGTACCACGTATTCACCCATACCAGTCTTACCTTGAACGTAAACTTTCTTAGTACGTGTAGAAGCATCTTCTTCGATGTCAACAACAGTACCTTTAACTTCAGTGATAACTGCTTCCCCTTTAGGGTTACGAGCTTCAAAGATTTCTTGGATACGAGGAAGACCTTGTGTGATATCGGTATTTGACGCAACACCACCCGTGTGGAAGGTACGCATTGTAAGCTGTGTACCAGGTTCACCGATAGATTGAGCGGCAATTGTACCAACTGCTTCACCAACTTCAACAGCATCACCTGTAGCAAGGTTGACACCATAACAGTGACGGCAGACACCATGACGAGTGTTACATGTAAATACTGAACGGATTGTTACTTCTTCTACACCAGCTTTAACGATTTCGGCTGCCATATCTTCAGTAATCAATACATCTGGACCAACGATAACTTCGCCAGTTTCAGGGTGTTTAACAGATTTCTTAGTATAACGACCAACAAGACGTTCTTCAAGAGTTTCTGTAACTTCTTTACCATCAGTGATTGCACTGATAACAAGACCACGGTCAGTTCCACAATCGTCTTCACGAATGATAACGTCTTGGGCAACGTCAACCAAACGACGAGTAAGGTAACCAGAGTCGGCAGTCTTAAGGGCTGTATCGGTCATACCTTTACGAGCACCGTGAGTTGAGAAGAACATTTCCAAGACAGACAAACCTTCACGGAAGTTAGACAAGATAGGCAATTCCATGATACGTCCGTTCGGAGCAGCCATCAAACCACGCATACCGGCAAGTTGTGAGAAGTTAGAGATGTTACCACGAGCTCCTGAGTCCATCATCATAACGATAGGGTTCTTAGGATCTTGTGTTTCAATCAGACGTTGTTCAAGTTCTTCTTTAGCTTCACGCCATGTTGTTGTAACAGCAACATAGCGGTCATCATCAGTCATCAAACCACGACGGAAGGCTTTGTTGATTTGTTCAACTTTGCTGTGGGCTGCATCGATAATTTCTTGTTTGTTATCGATAACTGGGATATCGGCGATACCCACTGTCAAACCAGCAAGAGTTGAATGGTAGTAACCAAGGTCTTTCAAGCGGTCAAGGAAGGCTGATGTTTCTGTTGTACGGAAACGTTTAAAGATTTCCGCAATGATGTTACCAAGATTTTTCTTCTTGAATGGAACGTTGATATCCAAGCTGTCGATAACAGTGTGAATATCTTGACCAGGTGCCAAGAAGTATTTATCTGGAGTTTTTTCAGTCAAGTTAGCATTGTTTGGTTCTTGAAGGTAAGGTAGATCATCAGGCATGATGTCGTTGAAGAGGATCTTACCAACAGTTGTAACCATGATTTTGTGTTTTTGTTCGTCAGTCCATGGTTTGTTTGGCATGCTATCAACTGTGATACCAACACGTGTGTGCAAGTGAACATAACCGTTACGGTATGCCATAACTGCTTCATCACGGTCTTTGAAGACCATTCCTTCACCTTCACGACCTGGTTCTTCCATTGTTAGGTAGTAGTTACCAAGAACCATATCTTGAGATGGAGTTACGACTGGTTTACCATCTTTAGGGTTAAGGATGTGTTCTGCGGCAAGCATAAGAAGACGTGCTTCTGCTTGTGCTTCTTCAGAAAGTGGTACGTGGATGGCCATTTGGTCACCATCGAAGTCGGCATTGTAGGCTTCACAAACAAGTGGGTGAAGACGAAGTGCTTTACCATCGATAAGGACTGGTTCAAAGGCTTGGATACCCAAACGGTGAAGAGTCGGTGCGCGGTTAAGAAGTACTGGGTGTTCTTTAATAACATCTTCAAGAATATCCCAAATACGTTCATCTCCACGTTCAACCATACGTTTAGCAGCTTTAACGTTACCAGCGTAATCACGTGCAACGATTTCGCGCATTACGAATGGTTTGAACAATTCGATAGCCATTTCACGTGGCACACCACATTGATACATTTTAAGTGTTGGACCTACGGCGATAACTGAACGTCCAGAGAAGTCAACACGTTTACCAAGCAAGTTTTGACGGAAACGACCTTGTTTACCTTTAAGCATGTGGCTCAAAGATTTAAGAGGACGGCTACCAGGACCTGTAATTGGACGACCACGACGACCATTATCGATAAGCGCATCAACAGCTTCTTGCAACATACGTTTTTCGTTTTGCACGATGATACCAGGGGCATTCAATTCAAGCAAGCGAGCCAAACGGTTGTTACGGTTGATAACACGACGGTAAAGATCATTCAAGTCAGATGCAGCGAAACGTCCACCGTCCAATTGAACCATTGGACGAAGATCTGGTGGAATAACTGGCAAGATGTTAAGTACCATCCATTCTGGTTTGTTACCAGATTTGTAGAAGGCATCAAGAACATCCAAGCGACGAACTGCTTTAATACGTTTTTGACCAGTTGCTGTTTTAAGTTCTTCTTTAAGTTCAGCGATTTCTGATTTCAAATCAACGCGTTTAAGAAGATCTTGGATGGCTTCAGCACCCATTTTAGCAACGAATGAACCTTGTCCATATTCTTGGATTTTTTCACGGTATTCGCGTTCAGTCAAAAGTGATTTTGGTTCAAGCGGAGTATCTTTTGGATCGATAACCACGTAAGCTGCGAAGTAGATAACTTCTTCAAGAGCACGTGGGCTCATGTCCAAAGTAAGACCCATACGTGATGGAATTCCTTTGAAGTACCAAATGTGTGATACTGGAGCTTTCAATTCGATGTGACCCATACGTTCACGACGAACTTTAGCACGTGTTACTTCAACACCACAGCGGTCACAAACAATTCCTTTATAACGAATACGTTTATATTTACCACAAGCACATTCCCAGTCTTTTGTAGGTCCAAAGATAACTTCATCGAAAAGACCTTCACGTTCTGGTTTGAGCGTACGATAGTTGATTGTTTCAGGTTTTTTAACTTCACCATAAGACCATGAACGGACCTTACTTGGTGAGGCTAATGTGATTTGCATACTTTTAAAACGATTTACGTCAACCACTAGTATTACCTTTCTTTATTGTACTTTTGAAAATAGCTGCGCTACTTTCTAACTGTCATGACTTACAAATTCATGATTCGTAAGGCATCATTTATCGTTATAGGACTCAATCAAACAATCTGACCAAGAGAAGCAAGTTTTGCCTCTCTCATGTCTGAATGTTCTTTCCTATTATTTGTTTTCTTCTGCAGAAACTTCTGCTTTTTCAGCTTCTTCTGCTTCTTGTTTTTGACGAGCTTTTTCAAGATCATCAACGTGCATAACATCGTCATCTTCACCTTCATCAAGATCACGAAGTTCTACTTCATTGTCATCTTCATCAAGCACGCGCATGTCAAGACCAAGTGATTGCAATTCTTTTACAAGAACTCGGAATGATTCTGGAACACCTGGTTTTGGAATTGGTTTACCTTTAGTGATGGCTTCATAAGCTTTAAGACGACCGTTGACATCATCTGATTTGTAAGTCAAGATTTCTTGAAGAACATTTGATGCACCGTAAGCTTCCAAAGCCCAAACTTCCATTTCACCGAAACGTTGTCCACCAAATTGTGCTTTACCACCAAGAGGTTGTTGCGTAACAAGTGAGTAAGGACCAACTGAACGTGCGTGAAGTTTATCATCAACCATGTGGTGAAGTTTGATCATGTACATGACACCAACTGACACACGGTTATCAAATGGTTCACCAGTACGTCCATCGTAAAGAACTGTCTTAGCGTCGCTAGCCATACCAGCTTCGTTAACTGTATCCCAAAGGTCTTCAGAAGTTGCCCCGTCAAAGACTGGTGTTGCAATGTGAATACCAAGGTTACGAGCAGCCATACCAAGGTGAAGTTCCATAACTTGTCCGATGTTCATACGAGATGGCACCCCAAGTGGGTTCAACATGATATCGACTGGAGTTCCGTCTGGAAGGTAAGGCATGTCTTCAACTGGAACAACACGAGAAACAACCCCTTTGTTACCGTGACGACCGGCCATTTTATCTCCGACTTTGATTTTACGTTTTTGTGCGATGTAAACACGAACAAGCATGTTAACACCTGATTGCAATTCATCACCGTTTGCACGTGTAAAGATTTTAACGTCACGAACGACACCATCTCCACCGTGTGGTACACGAAGTGATGTATCACGAACTTCACGTGATTTATCACCGAAGATTGCGTGAAGAAGACGTTCTTCAGCAGAAAGGTCTTTTTCACCTTTAGGTGTTACTTTACCTACAAGGATGTCACCTTCTTTAACTTCAGCACCGATACGGATGATACCCATTTCGTCAAGGTCTTTAAGAGCTTCTTCACCAACGTTTGGAATTTCGCGAGTGATTTCTTCAGGGCCTAACTTAGTATCACGTGTTTCTGATTCAAATTCTTCCAAGTGAACTGATGTATAAACATCTTCTTTAACAAGACGTTCACTCAAGATGATGGCATCTTCATAGTTATAACCATCCCAAGTCATGTAAGCGACGATTGGGTTTTGACCAAGGGCCATTTCACCTTTTTCCATTGAAGGACCATCAGCGATGAAGTCACCTTTTTCAACGATATCGCCAACTTTAACAAGTGTATGTTGGTTATAAGCTGTACCTGAGTTAGAACGACGGAATTTAGTAATGTGGTAAACATCAAGTGAACCATCTTCGCGACGAACTTCAACTTTTTCAGCATCAGAGAAGACAACGCGTCCATCGTGTTTAGCGATAACTGCAGCACCTGAGTCGTGGGCTGCTTGATATTCCATACCAGTACCAACATATGGTGCGTGTGGATCAATCAATGGCACCGCTTGACGTTGCATGTTGGCACCCATAAGGGCACGGTTAGAGTCATCGTTTTCAAGGAAAGGAATACATGCTGTCGCAACGGCAACTACTTGTTTAGGTGAAACGTCTACGAAATCAACAACGCTTGCTGGGAACTCTTGGTTATTACCTTGGTGACGTCCCATAACGATGTCTTCAGCAAATGTTCCATCTTCGTTAAGTTTTGAGTTAGCCTGTGCTACTGTGTATTCATCTTCTTCATCGGCAGTCAACCAAACGATTTCGTTTGTAACCACACCTGTAGCGCGGTCAACTTTACGATATGGTGTTTGGATGAAACCATATTTGTTAAGGTGTCCGTATGTTGACAAGTTATTGATCAAACCGATGTTAGGTCCTTCAGGAGTTTCAATCGGACACATACGACCATAGTGAGTGTAGTGCACGTCACGAACTTCATAACCAGCACGGTCACGAGTCAAACCACCAGGTCCTAAGGCTGACAAACGACGTTTGTGAGACAACTCAGAAAGTGGGTTGTGTTGGTCCATGAACTGTGACAATTGAGATGAGCCGAAGAATTCTTTAACGGCTGCAGTAACAGGACGAATGTTGATGATTTGTTGTGGTGTCAACACTTCGTTGTCTTGAACTGACATACGTTCACGAACGTTACGTTCCATACGAGCAAGACCAATACGGAATTGGTTAGCAAGCAATTCACCAACGGCACGAATACGACGGTTACCAAGGTGGTCGATATCATCAACTTTACCTAGACCTTCAGCAAGGTTAAGGAAGTAAGACATTTCTGCCAAGATATCAGCTGGTGTAAGCGCACGCGCTTTGTCATCAGGATTTGCGTTACCAACGATTGTAACAACGCGGTCTGGATCGTTTGGTGCAACAACTTTGAATTTTTGAAGAACAACAGGTTCAGTGACAACAGCGTAATCGTTTGGTGTGTAAACAAATTTGTTAAGGTCACCATCCAATTGATCAGCGATTGAATCAATCACGTCACGTGTCATTACTGTACCAGCTTCAACAAGGATTTCACCAGTTTCAGCGTCAACCAAGTTTTCAGCGATTGTTTGGTTCAAAAGACGAGTCTTGATGTTAAGTTTTTTGTTGATTTTGTAACGACCAACAGCTGCCAAGTCATAACGACGTGGGTCAAAGAAACGAGCTACAAGCAAGCTACGTGAGCTATCAGCTGTTTTTGGTTCACCTGGACGAAGGCGTTCGTAAATTTCTTTAAGAGCTTCGTCAGTACGTGAGTCTGCTGGATTTTTGTGAATATCTTTTTCGATTGTGTTACGAACAAGTTCGCTGTCACCAAAGATATCCATGATTTCATCATCACCTGAGAAACCAAGCGCACGTACAAGAGTTGTAAATGGAATTTTACGTGTACGGTCGATACGTGTGTAAGCAATATCTTTTGAATCTGTTTCTAATTCAAGCCATGCTCCACGGTTAGGGATTACAGTTGAACCGTAACCAACTTTACCGTTTTTATCAACTTTATCGTTGAAATAAACACCAGGAGAACGGACCAACTGAGAAACGATAATACGTTCACCACCGTTGATGATGAATGTACCCATTTCAGTCATAATTGGGAAATCACCGAAGAAAACTTCTTGAGTTTTGATTTCTCCTGTTTCTTTATTAATCAAACGGAAGGTTACAAAAATAGGTGCTGAATAAGATGCGTCGTGGATACGAGCTTCTTCAAGCGTATACTTAGGCTCTTTCAATTCGTAACCAACAAATTCAAGCTCCATAGTATCCGTAAAGTTTGTAATCGGAAGTACATCTTCAAAAACTTCTCTTAATCCGTTATCCAAGAAGTCTTTAAAAGAATCCGTTTGAATTTCAATCAAGTTAGGTAAATCAAGAACTTCCTTGATTCTTGAAAAGCTACGACGTGTACGGTGTTTCCCGTACTGAACTTCATGTCCTGCCAAGTTTTTTACTCCTTCATTAAAATACAGAGGTCTATAAACTCCATCATAACCACAATTCTCTTCGATTGAGGAGAAAAATCATTACTTTTTCATTTTGACCCTTATAGTTAGGATGTCTATTAAAACACCCTGCCAAGTGTGCCGTCAATGTGAATTTTTAGAATCTTTAAATATAGGTTACAAACCTCATTTTTTTCTAAAAAAGGCACAAAAAGAGCAGCTAAATCTGACCAATAAAATCGTGATTTAACTGCTGCAAACCTTAGTTGGACAATATTTCAACTAAAGCAGACGACAAATAGTTATTAATATTATACCTTATTTTTTCATTTTTTGCAAGTATTATTAGTTACTGTTATTCGTTTTAATCGAAGAATTATGAAGCAAAGCATCCCATGCTTTTGTATAGTCGCTATCTGTTCCTCCAATCGCAAATTTATAAGTCATATTACCTGCACCTGTCTTAGCCCAATAACTTGTTGTTGTTTCACCGCTAACATTTAGTGAGCGACCATTAACCGTTACCGTACCAGGCTGCAAACCAGTTGCTTTAAGAACGGTTGACTTCATCACATTTGAAGATAAATTATACTTACCTGTACCAAATGTATTTGAATTTGCATTGTAAATAGAGTTAACTAGATTAGCCATATACTGTGCATTGTATCTATACCCTGCCATTGAGTCAAGCGACGTATTGTCATCATTACCAGCCCAACCACCAAGTGTTACTTTCGGTGTTGATAACATCAACCAAACGTCGGTATAGTTATCAGTCGTACCAGTCTTACCTGACCAATCTGCCTGAGCTGCTGAGCCATTAATAGCTTGTAAATCTTTATAAAACTCAGTCGTTGCACCACCTGTCACAACCTCTTTAAGAAGTTGATTCAAAATGCTTGCTGTCGCTTCTGAGAAGACACGGACTGGATTAGCCTTGTGTTTGTAAATAACATTACCTTGATTATCTGTAATGCTGTCTACAAGGTAACCTTTCAAGTAAACACCACCATTTGAAATCATCTGATAAGCATTTACCTGTTGAAGAACGGTTGTTTCAATACCACCACCTAAAGGCAAACTTTCAATATTGTAGTTATCAATGCTATATCCCATTTTCTTCATGTATGACTCAACATCGACATTGTTGTTGAGCAGCATTTGATACGTCCAATAAGCTGGAATATTCCATGATACATTTAGTGCTTCTTGAAGATTAATCATGCCAGTTCCGACATCATTACCGTGCATGATTGGCTGACCACTTGAAAAGTTTGTTGGATAGTTAGAAAGCATACTTGCACTACCAAGCAAACCTTGGTCGATAGCAATACCATAAGCAATAATCGGTTTGATACTTGAACCAGGTGAACGCGCGGTATCAAAGGCGTGGTTATTTTGGTTTGTTGAATAATCTCGCCCGCCGATAAATCCTAAAATGGCACCGGTAGAATTATCCATCAAGACATTTCCGACATCAACGGTTTGTGAACTTCCTTGGTCAAGAGTGCTACCATATTGCGAAACCGCATTTTGCATAGCATTATAGATATTTTTATCAATCGTCGTCTTAACTGTATAACCACCTTGTTGAAGCGTGTCTGAAGCTAATTTACGGTAAGATTCTTTCGTTGCATCATTTTTCAACTCTTGTTCAGAAACACCATTTTTCTCAATCAAGTAGTCATACATAATATCTTGTGCTTCTTCCAAGACTGAGTAATAGAGAAAATCATGATAACTTGTTGAGGCAGACGCAGGTTGAATAAAGTCTTGACTGATATCATAAGACTTATATTCATTGTATTCATCTTTGGTCAAATAGCCTGCGCGGTACATATTATAAAGAACATCTTGCTGACGAGAGAGTCCATAAGACATGTTATCAGCATCTTTTAATTTACCCGCAGCTGTGTAAGGAGAATACACAATCGGACTTTGAGGCAAACCAGCCAAGAAAGCTGCTTGAGGGATGGTCAAGTCACTAGCAGATACACCGAAAATTCCTTGTGCCGCTTCTTCAATCCCTGCAATATTTTCCCCTTTATTATTTCGACCAAAAGGCGATACATTTAGATAATCCGTTAAAATCTCATCTTTACTCAAGTAACGTTCCAAAGCAAGAGCATAGATGATTTCGCGTGATTTACGTTTAAACGTTGGATCATCACCTAAAATTTGTTGCTTGATGAGCTGTTGGGTAAGAGTTGAACCACCACTGGTTTCACCAAGACCAAGGACAGATCCTAAAGTCGCACGAAAAACAGCCTTTGGAACAACACCATCATGCCCTTCAAAGTTTTCATCCTCAGTCGCCACAATCGCATGTTTGATATTTTCTGAAATAGCATCACTGGCAACAGGGGTACGCAACAAGTCCGTATCAATCGCTGCTATTGAACTTCCATCTGAATAAGACATCTGTGACACGCGCGTCAAAGAAGTCACCTGACTAACCAAGCTCTCCTTATCAGGAACCTTAACCACATCGATTTGACTAGCAAGGTACCCAAAAGCAAGCCCTACCCCCAGCATACCAAATAAAATAACAATAATATAAAAGAAGTCGGTTAACAGCTTAACGGTCCTCAAAAAAACTGAACCGAAATCCAGCAAACCAAGCTTCTGATAATCTGCTTTTTTCTTATGTTTCGTTCTCTTACTCATTCTAATACCTCATTATTATTATACCAAACTTTGATAAAGCTTGCATAGAGGCACCGCTTTTTGATATAATAGCCTGTAAACTACAATATATCATTGAGGTGGATTTAGCTTAGCTAGAAAATTACAACCAGCCTCAAAATTTTAAGTAAGGAGAAAGCTCGTGAACATATTCGAAGAACTCAAAGAACGTGGCTTAGTTTTTCAAACAACTGATGAAGAAGCCCTTGTCAAAGCATTAACAGAAGGGCAAGTATCCTATTATACTGGTTACGATCCTACAGCTGATAGCCTTCACCTTGGTCACTTGGTTGCTATCCTAACATCACGTCGTCTTCAACTCGCAGGTCACAAACCATACGCACTTGTTGGAGGAGCTACAGGACTTATCGGTGACCCTTCATTTAAGGATGCTGAACGTAGTCTTCAAACAAAAGAAACTGTTGATGGATGGGTTGTTAAAATCCAAAATCAATTGTCACGTTTCCTAGATTTCGAAAATGGTGACAACAAAGCCGTTATGGTTAACAACTATGACTGGTTTGGAAACATTAGCTTCATCGACTTCCTACGTGATGTCGGTAAATACTTTACTGTCAACGCTATGATGAGTAAAGAATCAGTTAAAAAACGTATCGAAACAGGTATCTCATACACTGAATTTGCATACCAAATCATGCAAGGTTACGATTTCTACGAACTTAACGACAAATACAACGTTACTTTGCAAATCGGTGGTTCTGACCAATGGGGTAACATGACTGCAGGTACAGAATTGCTTCGCCGTAAAGCTGATAAAACTGGTCACGTTATGACAGTTCCACTTATCACTGACGCTACAGGTAAAAAATTCGGTAAATCTGAAGGAAATGCCGTATGGCTTGACGCTGACAAAACATCTCCATACGAAATGTACCAATTCTGGCTCAACGTTATGGACGACGATGCTGTTCGCTTCTTGAAGATTTTCACATTCCTTTCACTTGACGAAATCGCTGAAATCGAAAAAGAATTTAACGCTGCTCGTCACGAACGTCTAGCACAAAAAATCTTGGCTCGTGAAGTTGTTACACTTGTTCACGGTGAAGAAGCTTACAAAGAAGCTCTTAAAATCACTGAACAACTTTTCGCCGGAAACATCAAGAGCCTTTCAGCAAAAGAATTAAAACAAGGTCTAAACAACGTTCCTAACTATGCTGTTCAAGAAGATGATAACCGTAATATCGTTGAAATGCTTGTTGCAGCTAAAATCTCACCATCAAAACGTCAAGCACGTGAAGACGTTCAAAACGGTGCTATTTACATCAACGGTGAACGTATCCAAGACCTAGATTACACACTTTCTGACGACGATAAAATTGATAACGAACTTACTGTTATCCGTCGCGGTAAGAAAAAATACTTCGTATTGACTTACTAATCAAAAAAATAAACAGGTGCTTCAGCATCTGTTTTTTATATACAAAAAAGAGAGCTAATAGCTCTCTTTTTAACTACTACGACGTTTAATAACATTAAACAGATTAACCAAAAGGAAAATTCCAACAAAGATAACTGTAATTGTAGCACTTGCTGGCGTTTCCCAATAATAAGACGTGATAATTCCCGTAACCATACCAATGAAACCAACTAAAACGCCAATAAAAATGACAGACCTAAAGTTTTTTCCAAGACGCATGGCAATACTTGCTGGCAGAACCATAATCGTTGAAACCAACAAAGCTCCAGCTGCAGGAATTGTCAATGCAATCGCAACACCTGTCACAATATTAAACAGCAATGACATCAAACGTACAGGTAAACCATCCACAAAAGCTGTTTCTTCATCAAACGTCAAAACATACATCGGTCTGATAAAAAGCAACGTTAAAATCAAGACAATAACTGCAATAGCAAACAGCGCGATAACTTGTCCCATATTAATCGTCACAATCGAACCAAATAAATACTGCTCTAGATTCACACCACTAGCATTTTCTGATTTACTTGTCACAATCAAAGCAACAGCTAAACCAAGCGACATAAGAATAGCAGTCGAAATCTCAATGTAGTGCTTATAAACCGTCTGCAAGTACTCCAAGACAATTGCAGCAATCGTAACCACAATAACCGTTGACCAGGTTGTAGATTTTCCCAGTAAAATTCCCAAAGCGACACCAGCTAGCGAAACGTGACTAAGGGTATCACTCATCAAACTTTGGTGACGCAAAATAAGGAAAATTCCTAAAATCGGAGCAAATACACTGATGGCAATAACAGCCATAATTGCACGTTGCATAAAATCATATGAAAAAATTTCAGTCAGCATCCTTAGCTCCTTTCGCTGCAAGGGCATGAACATCAAAACAATGCCAAGGAGTCTGTTGACTACGAACCAAATGAATATTTCGATCAGCATAACGCTTAACCTCATCAGGATCATGCGTAATCATCAAAACAGATTTTCCATGTGTATGCGCACTATGATGCATTAACTCATAAAATTTTTCCGTTGTTCCAGCATCCATACCAGTTGTTGGTTCATCCAAAACAAAAATATCAGGATCAGAAGCAAAAATACGCGCAAGTACAATACGTTGTTTTTGCCCACCAGACAGGCTTCCAATGCGCTTATTTCGGCTATCCCACATACCTACAGACTCCAAGCTAGCCTTAACATGTTCCTCATCATGCTTTGTTAAACGACGAAACCAACCATTTCGTGGATATCTTCCTGAACGGACAAACTCATGAACAGTTGAAGGAAAACCCGCATTAAAACTAGCAATCTGCTGTGGCAAGTACGCAATGCGCAACTTCTTCCCATCTTTATTTGTCTTAGAAATAGTCACCTGACCACTCTTAGGTGTTAAAATCCCCAAAGTTGCTTTGATTAAAGTAGACTTTGCTGCACCATTTTCACCTGTTAATGTTACGAATTCACCACTATCCAAATGATAGCTAATCCCATCTAAAACCGTTTCGCTATCATATTGAAAAGATAAATCTTCTACAGTAATATATCTCATTTACACCCTTCTAGCTCGTCTGAAAAAGCAACCAAAAATTTTCCAATAACAGCTTGCTCTTCATCTGAAAATTCATTGACCATTTTCCTATATACTGATAATGTCGCGTCATGATGATGCGTATGCTCATCAGCAACAGGTCTAGCAAGCTCAGTCAACTCAAAATATGTCACACGAGCATCATCTCGATTTTTTACAGGCGCAAGCATACCCTCTTTTACCAAGCACTTAATCGCTTTAGTAACAGCTGCCTGACTAATATTTAAGCGTTTTGCCAAAGCAGAATTTGTCAATCTCTCTTGCGATAAAAGCATCAAGATATGCTCCTGTGTATTAGTTAATTTCACACCACTTTGACAAGCACCAAATAATAACTCGTGCTGATTTTCGGCTTTTAATAAAATCTCATTCACTAGACAATCAATTTGCTTCTCTAGCTGCATTATCAACACCCCTCTCATTCATTAACCAGTTAATTATATCAAAAAGAAAAAAAAGAATCAAACACATGATTCTCCTCAATCAAAGTATACGAACCTTATAAACTTCCTTACAAAATCCACGCATACTGTTAACCAAACGATCAGCTTTCTTTTCAGAACGACACAAACCAAAAACCGTTGGTCCACTACCAGTCATCAGAGCAACATCAGCTCCACATTTTATCATTCGATCTTTAATTTTTTGTATAAAAGGCTTACGCTTAATAGTAATATCTTCCAGAGAATTTCCCATATGCGAAATAATCTGATCATAATCATTAGCTAAGACAGCTTCTTTTAAAGCAGCAATATCGACACGAGAAATCGTCTCACAATCAATCTCAGGAAAAACCGTACGAGTAGAAACACCAAATTCAGGCTTAACTAACACAACCCAAGCTGACAAAGAAGTATCAAGACACTCAACTATTTCCCCCTTACCAGAAATACAAGCACAACCAGCACCCAAACAGTAAGGAACATCACTACCAACTTGAAAACCAATTTCAATCATTTCTTCCTTAGATAAATTTAGTTTCCATAATTGGTTTAAAGCCCTAATCGTAGCAGCAGCATCAGTAGAACCACCACCTAACCCAGCACAGATAGGAATAGACTTCTCTAATTCGATTTTCACACCTGACTTAATATCATATCTCTCTTTAATAAGCTGAGCAGCTTTGAAGACATCATTTTTAGCATTCAAAGGCATTTTATGATTATCTGATTCCACAATAATGTCAGAGCCCGAAATTTCAGAAACAGTCACATAATCATTCAAATCAACACTGACCATAACCATTGATAAATCATGATAGCCATCCTGTCTCTTACCAATAATATCTAAACCCAAATTAATCTTAGCTGGAGCCTTTTCAATAATAACCATTAAATAATCCTTTTAAAATATTACATCTATTATAACAAATATTATCAAAAGTACCTACAATAATAAACCCTATATCTGAAAAACTACTAAATTTTCAAAAAAATACAAGCACAAAAAAAGCAACCCGAAGGCTGCTTTCTCTACCGCTTTACGACTCCGCCAGTAGGACTCGAACCTACGACATCATGATTAACAGTCATGCGCTACTACCAACTGAGCTATGGCGGATAAATGCTAAGCGACTACCATATCTAACAGGGGGCAACCCCCAACTACATCAGGCGTGCTAGGGCTTAACTTCTGTGTTCGGCATGGGAACAGGTGTATCTCCTAGGCTATCGTCACTTAACTATGATTGA